>Ga0207873_1000421_pt1 | contig 46525 bp, 42 predicted proteins | sample BGWIniCompost_FD_187373 | JGI IMG/M metagenome (GOLD analysis project Ga0207873, IMG submission 187373) | Cellulose adapted compost microbial communities from Newby Island Compost Facility, Milpitas, CA, USA - BGW Initial Compost (SPAdes)... ...
TAGTGGTGCCGAAGCGGCCACCGCCGGAGGTGACCATTCTGATTCGATGGCAAGCCGACCCGGACCGCAGGGCCGCGAGGCGACCCGAGGACCGGAAGCAGCGTGGCGGCACTACCCGAGCTGACTCCGCTGGGTGGTGACCGGTGACGCCTGGCTGTGGAGGAAGCGCGGGGTTCGTCGCCGTCGTCTCGGGGGCATGGAGTACCCAAGGTGTGGGGAGATTGATTGAGGCTTAGGCCAGGTGTGTTTTCACGATCCGCCACCGGTCCGCCGAAGGTTGTGTCCTGCGCCTCGATCCGTGGTGAAGCGCTGGTGGCGTCAGATTGAGGGTGTTTTGGCGAACGTCACATGAGGGTGTCTAGGGGCGCCGTTTGATCGCCTCAAGGAAGGCTGCTGCGCGTTGGGCGATCTCCTCATGGCGTTCTTTGGCGATGGCTGCGGTCGGGCATAGTTCGCTGCCGGCGCCGACCGCGATCGCGCCGGCGTCAAGCCAGTCTCCCAGGTTGTCAGGCGAGACTCCCCCAGTGGGCATGAAGGCCATGTCCGGGAATGGTCCTCGTAGGGCCCGTAGGTATGCGGGGCCTCCCAGGGAACCGGGGAAGAGTTTGGTGACTGTCATGTCGCCGCGTTCCTGCACGGCCATGATTTCGCTGGGGGTGAGGACTCCGACCATGCTCAGCAGGCCGGTGTTCACCATGGCGTCGGCGATGTGGGGTCGGTAGCCCGGGCTCACCAGGAAATGCGCCCCGGCGGCCACGGCCTGTTCGACCTGGGCGGGTTCGGTCAGGGTACCGGCGCCGATCACCACGCGGTCGGCGTACCGCTGTTGTGCCCAGGCGATGACTTCATGGGCGCCGGGTGTGGTGAAGGTGATCTCGACGGCTCCGATGCCGGCTTCCACGAGCGCCTCGACGGCGCCGGATGCTCGCTGAGCATCGGGGGCGCGGAGTACCGCGATCACCACTGCGGCGCGGAGTCGCTCAAGTACGTCACGGTCGTCGGTCATCGGCCCTCCCAGGGTCACGCCAGGCGGCTTGTGGGGGTGTTGTCCACGGCCGCGATGGTCCACCGCTGATCTGGTTCCCCGATCCGCGGAATTCACAGTTTGCGTTGTCTCCCGGCCGCGACACGCCGACTGCGGTAGCGCACGCGAGGGATCGGCTGCCATCTCTATACGGGTTCGCGCCACAGTAACTACGGGGAGGTAACAGGGTGAACATCGGCTCAGCCACGATTGAGCCTGTCCAAGCGGATGTCCATCTGGATGGTTCACCGATCCGACTGTTGCTCGTGGGAAGCGGGGCCGAGTTGGCGGATCCGCTGCGCCTGACTGGCTATGAGGTGATGACGGCCCAGATTGGGAGCATGGCGTTGCGGGCGGATCGTTTTGACTTGGTCGTGCTCGACATGGAGCTTCCCGATATGCCTGGATCAGAGGTCTGCCGGCGTCTGCGGGACAGCGGCTGGCAAGGGCCGGTGGTTTTCCTGGGCGATCGCAATGATCCTGCTGCTTTGCGGGCCGCGTTCGGCAACGGTGCGGATGACTATTTGGTCAAGCCGTTCCAGTTGGAGGAGTTGACGCTACGGCTGAAGGCGTTGCTTCGCCGTTGCCTGGGGTACGGCCGGCGTGATACGCGGTTGACGGTCGGGGATCTGGTGATGGCGGTGGAGTCGGAGCGGGTCTGGCGTGGTGGGTGTCCGGTCTCGCTGTCCCCCACTGAGTTTCGGCTCCTGCACTACCTGATGGTCAACCGCAACCGGGTGCTGTCGAAAAGACAGATCTTGGCCAAGGTGTGGAATCACGCCACCAGCGACGACACGTCCCTGGTGGAGACGTACATCTTCTATCTGCGCCGGAAGATCGACAAGGATGGTCCTAAGTTGATCCACACGGTACGCGGATTGGGGTACGTGCTGCGCGACAGCCGGCAATGACCGGCGCAGACCGTCACGTACGGCGGCCGGTGGCCGCTGTGGTCAGTGGGCGGTCAAAGGCGCGATAGGCGTATAGGTGGGTGGTGATTGGGCGGTAGAGGGTCGGGCCCCACCAGTCCCCGTTGCGAGGGATGACTGGGCCGGTGACCGATGGGGCCCGGAAGGGGTTTCACAGTGCCCCGGCGTCTCGCGCTGTGTAGACGCTGGGGTAGATCGGGCGGTATCCCAACTCCAGCCGGATACGGGTGGTGTCAACGACGCCGTCCCACGGGTCGTCCAGCTCCCGCTGGGCGATGTCCTCGGCCGGCGTCTCGTTGTTGAGCACGTGCAGCTCGTAGGCGGTGACTGGCGCGTCGTCGGCGGCGTTGTAGATCCGCCCGCCGATGCCCTCGGCCTGCAGCGCCCGCAGGAGCGCCTGGCCCGCGTCGGCGTGGTGGATCATGTGCAGCCGCTTGTGGGCCGCCCAGGAGCGGGCCCACATCATTGACTCCGCCAGGTGCGGGTCGCCTTCACCGTAGACGAAGGCGAGCCGCACGATCCGGACGTCTAGTCCTTGGTCGCGGTGCAGTTCCAGCAGCGCGTTCTCGGCAGCCACCTTGGTCTGGGGGTAGGTGAACAGCGGCTGCGGCTCGTCGTCCTCCCGCGCCGGACGGCCCCGTCCCGGCCCGTACACCAGGTTGGTGCTGGAGTACACGTGGCGGGTGACGCCCGCGGCAAGCGCGGCGCGGGCCAGCTCAACGGCGGCCGTTTCGTTCACGCTGACCGCTTCGCTGTCGGGTACGCCCCGGAACGCCGCGGCGAGGTTCACGACGGCGTCGACCCCGGTGACGGCGCGCTTCACCGCTTCGGGATCGGACAGGTCACCGACCAGGACCTCCGCACCCCGCTGCCGCAGCGGCTCGGCACGCTCGGCGTTCCGCACCAGGACCCGGACGGGTATGCCGTGGTCGAGTAGACGCGGGACGAACCGGCTACCAACCCGACCGGTGGCTCCGGCCACGAGAACGGTCATAACTCCCCCATAATCATTAGCCGTGCAATGACTTACCCGCGCTAAACGTTAGCTGGCTAACGATTTCCCGTCAACGTACCCTCGAGGACATGCGGGATTGGTGGGTCGACTGGACCAGCGACGAGTTCCAGATAGTGTTCTGGTCCGCCAAACGAGCCATGAAAGAGGCGGCTGACGCCACTTATCGACAGCACGGCGTCCGCGAGGGGCAGCAGTTCATCCTGATGTGCCTGTGGTACGAGGATGGGTTGACCCCTGGTGAGATCGCTCGTCGCCTGGGCCTGGCCACGCCGACCGTCACCAAGGCCACCACCCGCATGGAAGCCAGTGGGCTGGTCGAACGTAGACCCCACCCCCGTGATGCCCGGTTAGTGTGTGTCCACCTCACCCAACGCGGCCACGAGCTGCGTGGCACCTTAGCCGCCGCCATGCGGGACCTGTCCGAACGGGCCCTGCGCTCCTTCACTCCTACCGAACGCCAGGAGTTCATCCGCTTCCTCAGCGGCCTGTATCACAACCTGACCACTCCCACCCTCGAACCCGAATCCCCTGCCGCTAATCGTGATCTTGAACAGTGAGTGCGGGCTATGGTCGAGAGGACAGTCGATCGCGTGTTCGGGAGAGTTAAGCATGCGGCGGGTTCTGGTGACCAATGACGATGGAGTGAATTCACCCGGTTTAGTCGTTCTCGCCAAAGCTGTACTCGCGGCGGGCCTCCAACCCTTGGTGGCCGCGCCTCTACGGGAGGCCAGCGGTACCAGCGCCTCCATGCAAGCAGTGGAACAGGAGGGCCGGATCGTCGTCCACAACTGGCCGCTTCCTGAGCTGCCCGGTGTGACCTCCTACGGCGTGGAGAGCCACCCCGCCTTCATCGTGTTCGCCGCCTGCCGCGGTGCCTTCAACGGCCCTCCCGACCTCGTCGTCTCCGGTATCAACCGGGGAGCCAACATCGGCCACGCCGTCTTGCACTCCGGTACGGTGGGCGCCGCCCTGACCGCCGGCATCAACCAGGTCCGCGCCCTGGCGGTCTCCCTAGACATGGCCGATCAGGACCCCAACCCTCACTGGGACACCGCACAGTCCTTGGTGGAGCAGGTGCTGCCTCTGGTGCAGGCCACCGAACCAGGCACCGTCCTCAACCTCAACGTCCCCAACCTGCCTCTGGAGCAAGTGAGGGAGCTGCGACGGGCACGCCTGTCCCGGTTCGGGATTGTTCAGTTCGGTGTTGAGGAGCTCACCGACGGGTGGTTGAGGATGACCCTGACAGAAAACACCCGTGAATTGGAGGCCGGCACCGACGCCGCCCTGCTGGCTGCCGGCCACGCCACCATCACCGCCCTGAAGTCGGTCAACGAGGCCTCCTTGGCCACCTTGCCTGAGAGCATTCCCCTCACCCACGGCTGACCGACGCCCAATGGCATACAGGGGTACGCGCGTCCGCGTACCCCTGTTGGTGGCCCCGGGTCGAGCGTCCCCTGCCCGCCCGACCCAGGTCGCGCTACCGGAACACCCCATGCCGCCGTGGCGACAGTGGCCGTAGTGTGCCGGTCAAAGCGCTTCAACCACCTGGTCGCGGCACCGCGGATCCCGCTGCAGGCCCCGCTTCCTGCGTGGGAGTCCGTCGGTGCCGCCTCCCCCTTCCCGCCGTGTCCCCCTTTGCGGCGGTCGAGGCCACTCCCCGCATCCTTCCTAGGACGCTAGAAGAAATCGACATCCATCGATATGTTAGTCCGAAGTCCAGGGATTCGCCCTGAAATCCGCTAAAGGACCCTGTTTCTCGACACGGTGGTCACGCTCTGCGGTTCCCGGTCCGGTCACAGCCGAATGGAGAATGTCACGATCCCCGGTTCCCCGGGCTGCGTCCCCGGACCGACCTCCCCGCCCAGGTCAGGGACCTCCCGGCCTCCGAGGTGCACGAGTAGATCGATGTCCTCAATCGGATCGGCGCTGTCCGCCCGCCTGACCGTCACCGCCCCACCGAACCGACGCGCCAGTCGCGGCGCGACGGCGTTGTCGGCGGTGGTGTGGGCGTGCAGCACCCGCACCCCCATCTCCTCCGCGAGGGTGGTCAACCGACGCAGCAGGGCGGTCCCCACCCGTCGCCCCTGCCACTGGTCCTCCACCAGGATCCCGATCTCGGCCTCCTGGCCGTCCCAGTGCGCGGTCGCCAACCCCACGATCTCCTCGTTGTCGGTCTGGGCGGCCAAGGTGTATCCGGTACGCGGCGCCACCAGCCGCTCTAACCATTCCGGTTCCTGCCGTGAGGCGGCGGTGAGGTAACGCCACCGTCGTGACCGCGCCGAGCAGCGACGGTGCAGCGCCTCCACCGCGGCCAGATCCGCGATCCCGGTACGCCGCAGCGTGACCTCCTGCCCGTCGGGCAGCATCACGGTCCACTCTCGAGGGACCGCGGTGACCCGTAACCGGGCAGCTAAGTCGGTCAAAGCACGGGCCTGAGTCACCTCATCGGTGGTATAAGCCGCTCCAGGGCGCCGAAACTCCAGTGTCCCCCCATCGGGATCAGGCAGCCGCAGCACGGTGCCATCCGCGATGTCGTGGCCACGGTCGGCCCGCCACACCACTTCACTGTCGAGGTGACGAGCCAGCACCCACGGCAATTCGGTGGGATCCCAGGCCAGTCGGGCGGCCAGCTCCAGCAGCTCGGTGGAGTCCGTGGGCAGCACGGTTCTGGCGCGCCAGCGACTCATCGCAGCATCCCTTCCCCCGGAAGTCTTCGTTGGATCCGGTTCCTCGGAGCCCCTCTCTGAGGAACCACAGCCTCGTCCCAACAAGAAACCTCTCTCAGAAAGCGGCATGGTGGAGGCCGCGTCCCCCTACGACCTCCACCAGTACGACAAGGGTGCGCTGCGGCTGTTTCAGCGCCGTTGCTACGGGGTGTCTATCGATCGATCAGCCCTGTGACTCCTCTCACCTGGCGAGGTGACGCCCTGTTGCCTCCGGGGACCCCCTCCAGAGATTCGCCTGATCGGTCAGGTGTCTCAAGAAGTGGTCTATTAATTGGATAGTTTCCTTACTATAGTTCGGATAACCCGGGCCACATCCCTCAAAACCCTGAAAGGCCCCGCTATGGCGCGATCGTCTGTTGTCTTCAGAAGGCTGTCTTTAGCTACCGTCATGGCCTTGGCCCTCACGGCCGCGCTGCTGGCCGGTATCAGCCAGGCGTCCGTACCTCCCACCCCCACCGGCTGGACCCTGCAGTGGAGCGATGACTTCAACGGCCCGGCCGGCTCTCTCCCCTCCTCCAACAACTGGATCTTCGATCTAGGGCACGGCTACCCAGGTGGTCCCAACAACTGGGGTACCGGCGAGATCCAGCGCTACACCAATGACCCGGCCAACGTGAGCCTGGACGGCAACGGGAACCTGCGGATCACCCCGCTTCGGGACAGCGCCGGCAACTGGACCTCGGCGCGTATCGAGACCCGTCGCGCCGACTTCCGGGCCCCCGAGGGCGGCATCCTCCGCATCGAGGGTCGTATCCGGATGCCCGACGTCACCGGGGAGGCCGCGCTAGGCTACTGGCCCGCGTTCTGGGCGCTCGGCTCTCCGTATCGGGGCGACTACTGGAACTGGCCCGGTATCGGCGAGTTCGACATCATGGAGAACGTCAATGGGCTCAACACCGTCTGGGGTGTTCTCCACTGTGGAGTCAACCCTGGCGGACCGTGTAATGAGACCAACGGAATCGGCGCCAGCCGGCCCTGCCCCGGCAGCAGCTGCCAGTCGGCCTTCCACACCTACCGGTTCGAGTGGGACCGCAGCGTCTCACCGAATCAGCTGCGCTGGTACGTGGATGACCAGCTCTACCACACCGTGTACGAAACCCAGATCGGCGAATACTGGGACGACATGACCAGCCACGCCGGCTACTTCATCTTGCTGAACGTGGCGATCGGCGGTGGCTTCCCGGACGGTGTCGCGGGCTTCACCACCCCCACCGCGGCCACCGTGCCGGGGCGTTCGATGCTGGTGGACTACGTGGCGGTGTGGACGTCGAACGGCGGTGGCAGCACCCCCACAACTCCCCCGCCCGGTGGGCAGTCCGCGTACTCCATCATCCAGGCCGAGGACTTCGCGCAGCAGCACGGGGTGGACACCGAAGCCTGCTCCGAGGGCGGCCTCAACCTGGGCTGGATCGCCAACGGTGACTGGGCGCTGTACCGGCGCATCGATTTCGGTTCCACCCCGGCCCGGCAGTTCCAGGCGCGTGTCGCCTCCGGGGCCCCCGAAGGGATCAGCGGCCTTGTGGAGGTACGCCTGGACAGCCTGACAAACCCGCCGGTCGGGAGCTTCGCGATCGCCAATACCGGCGGCTGGCAAAGCTGGCGGACCGTCCCGGCGAACATCTCCGAAATCACCGGAGTCCACGATGTCTATCTGACCTTCACCAGCGGTCAGCCAGCCGATTTTGTCAACGTCAACTGGTTCACCTTCACCCACTGACCGTCGGTAGTCCGCGCGATCTGTGGGCTCGCACGATGTCACCGTCGTCATGAGACGCCCTCGGATCGCACGGTGTAGCGGGGTGTCAGCGACGGAGAACCAAGGCGCCGTCGCTGACACCCCACCCTCCCCGTGAAGGACTGGGGTTCGGGGACCGCGTCGCGTGACCGTGCCGGTTAGCCGAGCGTGTCCAACAGCCCAATCGGGCCGCGGCGCAGGTACCACTCGTACCCGTAGGCGCCCGCGAAATCCGGCACGTCCAGCGATTCAGGTGCGATTTGACTGGTGTGGGCCAACATCGCCGCCCGTTTAGCCGCCAACTCCGCTTCTGTGGCACGCAGCCGCAAGGGGATCTCACCGCCAGGTCGCCCATAGGCTCCAGGGCGACCGGTGGCCAGATCCAACAAGTGCTTGCCAGGCGTGGCGCACAGATGGTCACGGTCCACAGTGGCCTCATAGTCGGTCACCCCGGCGTACCGGGCGGCCAGGCTCCCTACCCGATGCACCATCACATGGTCGGGGTGGCCATAGATCCCGTCCGAGTCGTAGTGGACCACCGCCGCCGCTCCCTCAGCCACCGCGATATCGGCGATCCGCCGTGCCAGACGGTCCACCCGGGCCCGGGCGAACGCGCGGGGATGCCGTGCGGATGGCCAACCCGCCATCCCGGAATCCCGACGCCCGAGCAGGACCAGACGGGATACCCCCAACTGCTCGGCGGCGGCTTCCAGTTCGGCGACGCGGCGCGCGTGAAGCGACTCACCGGGCGCCAGCTCACACAGCGGGGTGCCCAACTCCCCTCCGGTGGCGGTGACCAGTACCACGCGGGCACCGCGGTCGGCCAACCGGCGCATCGTGGCGGCGGTGAAGATCGCCTCGTCGTCGGGATGGGCGTGGATAAAGACCACGGCACGACCCCGGGGGTCGATATCGGACGGAACAGTGGGGGGCGCGGAGGCCGCGGCAGGCTCGGTGATTACCGACGTTGAGGCTGGAGCAGTAGACAGGACAGAGTCCAACGTGGACACAGACATGAGGTCGCTCGCTGAGATCGTCGATGGGATGCCCGGAAACCGGGCGGGACACGGACGTCAGCGGCGACAACAACAGCGCGCGGCGGCAACTCGGGCGGACTGGCCCGGGCAACGGTGTAGCTGCGCGCTCATCATGAGCTGAAAGTGTGCCATATGTCGGCGTCCCCGGGTAAGGAACCCCCCTACCGACTCGCCCGATATCACGCTCTCAGACCAAAGTTCGATCAACGACCCATATAGCCCGGCCCCATATGCCGAGGTCATCCGAGCAACCGCTCACGATCCGCACACCGTCCGGGCGCCGCACCCGAGCGGCTCACCAACCGACGGGCTCACCAAGCGACAACCCCGGATTCGGACATTCAACGCGACCAAACCGATTCGTCACCTCTGATCACGCCTGAACGCCCCTCCGCCAGATCCGGGTGTTTGCCGCACCGACGACGGGGGCACACATCGGGCGGACAAAGGGGGGTGGTGTCATGGGCGCGTACCGCGTGGATCAGAAGTTTGTGACGGGGACGGGCAACGGGCTGGCGCGGCAGAAGGTTTCCACGGCCGCCCTGGTCAAACAAGCCTCCGAACAGCTGTCCCGGCTCATCCGGGAGGAGCTGCAGCTGGCCAAACTGGAGCTGACCGAAAAAGGCAAGCGCGCCGGGATCGGCGCCGGTCTGCTGGCCGCCGGCGCCCTCATGGCGTTGGCCGGGCTAGCAACCTTGATCACGACGTTGATCCTGCTGCTGGCGTTGGTCATGCCCACCTGGCTGGCCGCCGCGATCATGACGGTCGTGCTCTTCGTGATCGCGGGCGTCCTCGCGCTCGTCGGACGCCATCAACTTCGTCGAGCTACACCGATCCCGCCCCACGACGCGATGGAAAGCGTCAAGGTCGACGTGGAGATGTTGAGGGAGAGGGCGCACCGATGAGCGAACAGCTAAGCGAGCGGACCAGCTATCGCGGCCCCAGTCCGAACGGGGCACAGAGCACTCCACCGCGGGACCTGGCCGAGATGCACCGCCAAATCGTCCGAACCCGAGCTGAACTCGGCGACACGGTTGAGGCGTTGGCGGGGCGGCTCGACGTGAAGGCACGGGCGCGGGAGTACCTCGCGGCAACCCGTGAACGGATCGCCGGCTCTCTCAAGAGCACGCTCGCCACAGCGCGGCGGTACCGCGTACCCCTGACCATCACCGTTACCGCCATCGGCACCATCACGGTGGTGTGGTTGGTACGCCACCGTGTGCTCTGCGACGACTGAGGCGCCTAACCGGTGTCACGCACGTTGTGGCGGCCCTGCCTTCAAGCGGGGCCGCCACAACGGCGGATGCATACCAGATCCCTGTCGGATCACCGGTGCACCTCGGCCGGTCCGACGACGTGAGGACAGGCCGGCTTGACGCCCGTTAACGCTTCCGATCCCGGTTCCGATCCCGGTTCCGGTTCCGGTCCCGGTTCCGGCTTTGTTCGCTTTCGCTGGACAGGAAGTCCTCCTGCTCTGTGTCGATGCGCTCCTTGCGTACCTCACCGCTGACCGTCTGCTCTCCGGTCACCGTCTCGGTGGTCAGCCGTACCCGCTCCACAGGCTCGGTCCGCTTGCTCACCACCGGCCGTTCAGCGTGCAGGGTTACCTCGTACTCCTCCTCGCTGAACTCCGACCCCGACATGGCCTGCTCGCGGTTGGCGTCGGTGATCGGTTCGTGTTCCACGCGTACCTCTTCGTGGCTGACCGGAACCGTGGTTTGAACCTGCTCGGTCACCACGTACTTGCGTAGCCGCGCCCGACCAACCTCGACCTTCTCGGTGCTGACTTGCAGGCGTTCCTCGGAGCGGGTCATCGCCTGATCGCCGAATCGCGAGGCGCTGGCGCCTTCAGCGGCGCCTGCGGTTCCGGTCCTAGCGGTGCCCGTCTGACCGGTAACCCCGGTGCTGCTGGCGGTGCCAGCGGCGCCTGCGGCGCCCGTGGTGCTGGTGAATTCGCCAGTACCACTGAATTCACCCGTACTACCAGGACCAGCGGTACTGGTCATCCCCGCGGTTCCTTCTCCCGCGGTCCCAACGGATGCCCGCCCGGTGGCGGTCGGTTCCGTCATCCGGTGTCCGGGAGTCCCCGAAGAGATGTCGATGTGGTAGTAGTCGTACAGTTCCGCTTCCTCACGAGGCTGTAATTCGGCGTCAGCGTCGATACGTGGGGCGTTCTTGATCTCCTCCTTGTCCACCGTCACGTGGAGCCCGTCCCGCTCCAGTTCCGCGTCGGTGAGCGGCACGAAGCTTTCCTTACGGCCGAACAGCCCGGTCGTCACAGTGACCCAGGACGGCATGTCGGTCAGGCTGTCCAGGTAGACTTGGGCAACTTTTCCGACTTTGTCCCCCGTCCGGTCAAAGACCGTGACACCCATGAGTTGGGGCGCCTGTTGCTGGTCAATCATCGTTCCCCCCTGTCACGTGATGACCATCCGTGACGCCACGGTGACGGTCATGCCCGTTGCGGCACGACGCATCTCGCGACGATGTGAATAGGCGCTCCTTCGCGTACCCCGAATTCCGCCCGGCACACCCCCACGGGGGAATCGATGTCGTCTTTAGGGCCGTGGGCGGCCCCGTATCACGCTCAGTCCACAGGGCGTGGTCCCTGCTCCACCAACAGCTCCGACGGCGTCTGATCCACGATCTCCCCATCGAGGATCACGGCGCGGTGGGCGGCGTCTAACCGGTATCCGATTCCGTGGATTGTGGTGATCACCGGGCCGCGGTTTCGCAGCTTCACCCGCAGTCGACGGATGTGGACATCGATGGTGCGCTGGGTGCTGCCGGTGTCGTCTCCCCACACCATGCGCAGCAGTTGTTGCCGGGTAAAGACGCGTCCAGGGTGTTCGACGAAGAACAGCAGCAGGTCGTACTCGCGGCGTGTGAACATCACCGGCGCGCCGTCGAGGATGGCGACCCGTTGGTCCGGATAGAGCTGGAGGGGTGCGGTCAGGTCGGGCGTCGCGGGACGGGCGGGGGTACGCGGGGTTGGATAGGCGACAGGGCGCGGCGGTGGCGCGTCGGAGGTCACTACGCGCAGCCCAGGCGCCTTGGTGACCGTTCCCTCGGCGCGGGTACGGATTCGCGTGTCGTCACCGTGATCGTTGTCGGTGAGGACGATGACATCGCGCAGCGCCTCGGCGATCTGGTGAGCGACTCGGGGAGCGTCAGATCCGGAGACTGTGATATGGACCGTGACGGTCAGCGAAGGGGAGGCGTGTCGCGCGTGGGGTATGGAAGCGGAAACGGCGGGTGGGCGATTCATTATTGGGCTCCTTGACGTCGGTGGTGTGACGGTGAACGGGTAGGGCTACCAGACACTCCGTTCGACATCGCCACATCAGGAACGGGTTGTGACCGGTCATGCCGCCCTCCTTCCAACCGTCGTCGTGAGAGCCCTGTGGATAGGGCGCCCGACCAGAATACAAACAAAACCCATAGCTTTAATAGGGATAGCGGCACGGCGTCTCCCCGACACGCCGCAGGCCCGGCTTTCACTCAGCCTGGGGAGGCTCTGAAGGCCGGCCTCCAGACCGGCCAGGCGCGCGGTATCCAAGCGGTACCCCAAGAGAGCACCTGGCCGATCTGGCCGCCCGAAACAGGCGGGTCTGTCCAACCGAGACAGGTGGGCATAACCTGTCAAGAAGCAGGTCAGGGCTCCGCTCCGCCGATTCAGTGCGAGTGGCGGGGGATCCCATGGCCACTCCCCCCGACCAGGAAATCCAAGTCAGCCCCCTGATCGGCCTGAAGCACATGCTCGACGTACAGCCGTGTCCAGCCTCGCTCGGCCGGCGGCGGAGGCGGCTGCCAGGCGGCTCGACGGGCAGCCAACTCGGCCTCGTCGACCAGGAGATCCAGGCGTCGCTCGGCGGCATCCAGCTCGATCCAGTCACCGGTCCGCACCAGCGCCAACGGTCCTCCGACCGCCGCCTCCGGCGCGGTATGCAGGACGCAGGTTCCATAACCGGTGCCACTCATACGCGCGTCAGAGATCCGAACCATGTCCTCAACCCCCGCCTGGAGCAGGGCCCGCGGCATCGGCAGGTTGCCGACCTCGGGGAAACCCGGGTACCCCTTCGGGCCGGCGTAACGCACCACCAGCACCGTCGAGGGATCCACCGGCAGATTCGGGTCCTCACAGGCGCGGTGGTAGTCCTCCACCCGGTCAAACACCAGGGCACGCCCGCGGTGCCGCAGCAGATGCGGGGAGGCCGCCGAGATCTTCAGAACCGCGCCACGGGGGCACAGGCTGCCGCGCAGCACCACGGTGCCGGAGCCCGGCGCTTGAACCGGATTGTCCCGGGTGCGGATCACCTCCCGGTTCCAGCACGGGGAGTCGGCGACGTTCTCCCCGAGGGTCTGACCGGTAACGGTGAGCGCGTCGGTGTGCAGCAGATCCCCTAACTCACGTAGCACCGCCGGTAGGCCGCCGGCATAGAAGAAGTCCTCCATCAGGAATCGACCGGACGGCATCAGATCAACCAGAACCGGCACCGGGCGGACCAGCTCATCGAAGTCATCCAGGCTCAGCGGTACGCCCAGGCGGCCAGCGAGCGCCAACAGGTGGACCACCGCGTTGGTTGAGCCGCCCAGGGCGGTGTTTACCCGGATCGCGTTCTCAAACGCCTTTCGGGTCAGAATCGCTGACGGCCGCAGGCCCTCGCGTACCATCTCCACGATTCGCCGCCCGCTGGCCTGCGCCAGCGCGTAACGGCGGGAGTCCACCGCGGGAATCGCCGCTGACCCAGGCAGCTGCATCCCCATCGCCTCAGCGAGGCAGGCCATGGTCGACGCCGTCCCCATGGTCATGCAGTGCCCCCGGCTGCGGGACATGCACACCTCAGCCTCGGCGAGGTCGGCGGCGCTCAGTCCGCCGGCCCGCGCCTCCTCGTTCAGGCGCCACACATCCGTACCGGATCCGATGTCCCGCCCACGGAACTTGCCGTTGAGCATGGGGCCGCCGGTCACCATGATCGCGGGCAGGTCCACGCTAGCCGCGGCCATCAAAAGCGCGGGTGTGGTTTTGTCGCACCCCGACAGCAGGACCACCCCGTCGAGTGGGTTGGCGCGGATGGTCTCCTCGGCCTCCATCGCCATCAGGTTGCGAAACAGCATGGTGGTGGGGCGCATCAGCGGCTCCCCCAGTGACATGGTGGGGAACTCCAGGGGGAAACCACCCGCCTGCCACACCCCCCGCTTGACGGCCTCAGCGACGTCCCGCAGGTGAGCGTTGCACGGGGTCAGTTCCGACCAGCTGTTGGCGATGCCGATGACCGGGCGGCCGTCGTACATCTCCGGACCGAAACCCTGGTTGAGCATCCACGATCGGTGGATGAAACCGTTACGCCCGGGCGCGGCGAACCAATGGGCGCTGCGACGGGTTGTGTCGGGTGTGTCCTCGTGAGTCATCGTCCACCTTCACCGGGTTCTTTGTGTGCGTGGCCCTGACGGCCCGCCGACAGGCTGTCCAGACTGCGCTCCACCGCCGATGCCAGCGGCGTACAAACCACGTAGTGCTGCCTCCCATGTGGTGATGCAGCGATCTCTGATCCGGCGTGAACCGATCGCCGATGACGACGCAGTAGTGTCCTCGAGTGGCCTTTCGTCCCGCGACTGCGTCGGCCCTGGAGAGCAGCGTTCGCTCCCCGGGCATTCCGGTAGGGCATCGCGGCATGGCTGACGGTGTCGTCCGGTGTCGTCGCTGAGGAGGCAGGCACCGCCTCCGCCGGCCGCGCCGACCTGGACGCGAGCCGCAACCGTCGTCGGACCGCATCCGTCTGCCTGTGGCCCATCCCCACTCAGCTCCTTACGGCCCACTCCACCGCGGTGCCCGGGAGGCCACCGCGCCGCCTCGCAGCACGCACTCGAAATCCCTGGTCAGCGAGGTCATTCGGCAAGGGAGTGATCGTCATCAATAACGAATCCAGCCTGATCGGCCAGTGGCCGCGCAAGAAAAGGTCCGGATAGCGGACCTCGTCCCGGCTGGCCCGTCGCTGTGGCCAGACCACTGCCCAACAAGTCCGTCAGATGGCGCGGATATGGGCATGAGGGCTTTCCTCCGCGGACCAAGCCGCCGCTGTCGCGTCCGTCGCCGCGCCGTCGGGAGCGCTCGGGAATATGGAGCGTTCGGGAATATATGGACAACCGGCCGTCTCGACTGCCGCGAGAGCGAGTCGACAGCCCTCGCCCCTTCTGCGGAATCCCCTGTGAATCGACAGACGGCGGAGATAGCCACATGCTAACCTATACTGCTTAATCTCCTAATCTTTGGACAAAAGTTACTCAGGCCGCGTATTGCCAACATTAGAGCCAACAACGTTGTTGCGACACACAACTCCGCACGAACAGATCGTTAACACTCAGCACCCACAAGCTTCAGTACTTTCACATACAGTGACGATATACGTCGAATTCTGTAATTCCTCAAGCGTGTAATAAGCGCAAGCCTTGTTAAAACCGAGACTGCGGATTCTGGCCGGCAACCGCCTTCCCCCTAGGATGGATTGCGCAGCCGTCTAACCGAGGAGTAGCTCATGACGCTGAGCCGTCGGGCACGTACCGTGACCGCGCTCATCGACGAGTTCGTCGCCCGGGTGCCCGGCGTCCGCCATGCCACCGTGATCTCGCCCGACGGTCTACTGATCCTCATGTCAGGAGACCTCAGCCGGGATGACGCCGACCAGATAGCGGCGGTCTCCTCCAGCCTGATAGGGATGGCATCGAGTACCGCAGACCTGCTGGCGGGCGAGACGGTCACGGTCGCCATCGTTGAAATGGCGCAGGGTTTCCACTTGGTGCTTCCCTTACCAGACGAGTCCATCCTTACCGTCTCCGCGGCCCCGGACAGCGACCTACAGACCGTGCGTCAGGAAGCCAAGCACGTGGCCGCCCAGGCAGGGGAACTACTCAACCCCGCCTTACGCGCCGAACTTCAGGACGCCTTGCCTTTGTAACGACACTTGTGCGCTTGGAAAATTGCGGAGTCTTTGGTGGGGTGTTTGGTAGCCGCTAGATAACGGTGACGAGAAACTCCATACGCCACCGTGCTCAAAACGCCATCCGACTGCTTAGAGTGCATCAAAGACCGTGAGGGCGTTCGTTACCCGCCCGACCGGTTCCTTGCCAAACCGCGCCCGGGCGGTGAAGAGGAGAGGCATGATGACTCCAGAGCAGGTCGCGCGCATCTCGCTGCCGGTGTTGACCGAATGTAGCGAGCTCAGATACCGCTTCCACATGATGGTGGACCGGTCCCCCCAGGCCACTCTGGTGTACTCCCTGGCGGACGGCAAGATTCGCTATATCAACCACGCGTTCGCCTCGCTGCTAGGTCGGTCAGTCAACGAGCTGACCGGATGCAACTTCTTTGACCTGATCTCACTGAACGAAGTCGCTGATTACGACGCCTTCGGGGATCAGGAGATCGGGATGCGCCTGATGGAATGTCCGGTCCACCTTCCCGATGGCACTACCCGCTACCTCGAGCTCAACCCCGCCTTGATGTTCTACGACGGGGTGGCCTGCAGTCAGGTGGTGGCCTGGGACGTCACCGCGCGGGTGCACCGGGAGCGGGACCTGCTCCGCAAGGCTTCCTACGACGACCTGACCAACCTGCCCAACGCCACCTATGCCCTGATCTACCTGGGTCAGACGCTGCGGCAACTGCGTCCGGGCAGCCGGTGCGTCGCGGTTATCTACCTGGACCTGGACGGCTTCAAACGAATCAACGACACCCATGGGCACCGGATCGGGGACGCGATCCTGCAGGAGACCGCCCGTCGGCTACGCGCCAAGATCCGGGACACCGACCTGGCGGCTCGGCTCCATGGGGACGAGTTCCTCGTGATCTCCCAGGTCCAGAACGCCATCCACGCCGAGGACGTGGCCAGCCGGTTACGGCACGCGCTGTCCCGCCCGTTCGAGATTGAGAACCTCAAGCTGACGGTTATGGCCAGCGCTGGGGCGGCGGTGACAGATAGCCCCACCGTCGACCCGGAGTATCTGGTCCAGTATGCCGACCACCGGATGTACGCCGATAAGCGGAAGCGGAAGGCCGCCGCGGCCGCCGCCCTGGCCCACTCTCGATAACGGTCAGGCCCCTTATCGGCGCCCCGGCCTTCCGGAGGCTCTGACTCACCCATATGCTCACCGCCAAGACACCGGTACAACCGGGAGGTGGAGTGGGGATGGGGCCTCTGGCTAGCAAGGCGCTGAACCGACCGAGCGCGGCCCGCGTCTACGATTATTTTCTCGGGGGGAATCATCATTTCCAAAGTGATCGGGAAATTGCCGAAGAGATTCGGCGTATAGCTCCCGCGCTCCCGGAAATGATGCGTGCCAACCGAGCATTTGTACGGCGGGCGATTCGTTTTCTTCACTCCGTCGGTATCCGCCAATTCCTGGATCTCGGTTCCGGCATTCTCACCGTCGGCAACGTTCACGAAATCGCCCAACGAGCCGCCCCAGAATCGCGGGTGGTCTATGTAGACATCGACCCTGTGGCGGTCGCTCACAGCCACGGCGTGTTGGCCGGCAACAGTCGCGCAACCGCTCTACAGGCCGACATCCGGGAGCCGGAAAAAATCTTCTCCTCACCTCAGCTCCAGCGTGTACTGGACCTGTCGCAGCCCGTAGCGGTCCTGATGGCGGGAGTGCTCCCGTTCGTTCCGGAGAACCCGGTGGAGGTGGTGCGCCCCTACCGAGAAGCCACGGTGTCAGGTAGCTATCTGCTGATCTCCCACGTGACCTATGAAGATCAACCTCCGGAAATACTGGAGGCTCTGCGGTACGTCCACCGGAACGCGATGCAACTCATCCCTCGGTCCTGGGCGGAGATCGCCGTCTGTTTCACCGGCTACACGATGGTTGAACCTGGCCTGGTCCCCACCCCGTTATGGCGTCCGGAACCGGCGTACTCCAACGGGCTGCATCAGCGGGCGTTCGGACACTACGCCGGTGTCGGTTTCAAGCCTTGATCTGACATTTACGCCCCGGCCTGCTCGCTCATGTCATAACGCGATCATCGCCCGCGATGCCCGATCGCCCCGAACCCTCCGGGGCCGCCCCTCGCACGCCCTCGACGGTCCGACCTTTGAGTTTCGGTCAGCCCCGAATCGGCGCCCGAGGACCGTTATTCGGGGTAACCTACCCTCTACGCCACGGAAATCTTACTGGATATCAGGCACCTGACGGCAAATCCTCGTTGTCCAGGCATGCTGGACATATCAGAACAGAAGCACACTCAGAAACTGCATATCAGATCAATACTCTCAGCTAATCAACGCCATAGCTGAGGTTAACGACGCTATCCGGATCAAGTAACGGGAAGAAGACAATTTTCATTCCTTCGAGTGTGCTCGCACACCTAGTGTGACATCGGGTTGGCGGACCGTCATAGTTTTTCGCTCATGACTGATCCGGGTGAAGTGGATGATCCGCTTCTGTGGCGAACCGCCCAGTATGTCCTCGCACGTCACTCCGCCCGCGACGCACGGGGACAGTGCACACGCTGTGCGGTCGCGTGGCCGTGCCCACCTCGTCTACTGGCGGAGCGGGCGGCCGCCATCGCCCGGAAGGCCCCGCCATCGGTGAGGCCGGGTGGGGCGGTTCCTGATGGTCGCTCTGTTCAACCCGTCATGGTGTCCCGCTCCCTTCCCCATCCTCGCCCCGCCCTGTGACCCACCGGGCGGCCACGAGCCGACCCTGGGCGCGCGCTGTGCCATGGCCCGCGCGTCCAGGGTCGCACCTTTGTGAATCCACCTCACCGACTGACACGGTCGGCTTCCCGACCCTCCGCCTCCGGATCCCCGCTGTCGGTCGATCGCAGGCCCTCGCGGTCGGCCGTGTCAGCCGCCCCGCTTCGGTCGCTGACACCACGGTCCGCGTCACCGGTCGCTGTTCTGGACGACTCGTGTGGTCCGGTGAACACGCTCCCCCGGTCCCGACCATCCACACTGCCGCTGAACACCCGGTCGTCCCCAGAGCCGCCAGGCGTGAGGGTCTCGTATCGTCGCGGGGACGAGTACGGCGCTCCCGCCATCAGCCGCTGCTCCTCCACCGCCGCCCGCACCCGAGGCAGGGCGTAAGGGTGCTCATCCCGCAGCCACGTCACCAGACGCTCCCGAACCAGACAACGCAGGTCCCAGAGCCGTCCCGCGTCATGCGCGCTGACTAACGCCCGCACCCGCACCAACGCCGCTGTCGCATCGGTGACTTGAAGTACACAGACCCGGCCATCCCACAGATCGGTGGACTCCACGATCTGCCGTAACTCCTGACGCATCTGCTCCACCGGCACCGACCAGTCCACCTCCAGCTCCACAGTGCCCAAGAGGTCAGATCCGGTGCGGGTCCAGTTCTCAAACGGTTTGGACTGGAAGTAGGAACTGGGCAGGATCAACCGGCGGTCGTCCCACAGATGCACCACGACGTAGCTGAGGGTGATGGCTTCGATCCGCCCCCACTGTCCCTCAACGACGACAACATCGTCGAGCCGCACCGCGTCGCTGAACGCGATCTGCAGGCCAGCGAACATATTCCCCAACAGACTCTGCGCGGCTAACGCCGCGACCACGCCGGCGATCCCCGCCGAAGCCAACAGACTGGCCCCCGCCGCCCGTGCCACGGGGAAGGTGACCAGCATCGCGCCGATCGCGATCACGGTGACGGCCACGATCGTGACCCGGCGGATCAGGGTGATCTGAGTGTGGATTCGCCGCGCCTGTCGGTTGTCGCTCACATCGGTGCGAAACCGAGAGAGCGCCATGTCCTCCAAGATCAGCAACAGTACAGCGGCTAACCACGCTCCGGTCGCGATCAGCCCGAGCAGCAAAGCGTGCAGGACCGGACCACGCCAGCCGTCACCGCTGGTCACGGCGTGGAGCGCGAGGTACAGACTCAATAAGGTCAGCAACACCTGGGTTGGCCGATAGGCGCGCTGAGTCACCGCACTCAACAGCGGCGAACCCCGGCCATACCGCCGGACCAACCGATACGCACACTCAACCAGAAGGAGAGCGAGCAGCAGCGAAGAGGCTGCCGCCACGGCGCGAAAGCCAACGTCGGTCACGCGGTACCCCTTTCCGGATAGCTGTCGCTGTTCGCTCAGGCGTCGCCCACTGGTCGATCATCCGGATGTTTCGCCCGAGGTACATATCGGCGCCGCGTTCCCTACCTCGTCACCTCGTCGAGGCGCTCCCGATCCTGACGTGTACGTCTTAAGCCCGCGTGTCAGGCTGGCGAACCCACCGCGGGCCGATGACGTCCGCCCCCAACGCCGCGACCCGATCACGCAAGGCCCGATCGGCGGTCACCACCAGACAGGGACGTCGTGGTGCCTCCGCTGCCACCAACTCGACGACGGCGTCGTCTCCAGAGCCGGGGGCGGCCAGCACCTGAACGCCCGGGATCGGGCCGACGCTACGAGCCACGCCCTCCACCACGAGCACCAGCTCAAACCCGCCGCGGACCGCCCACTCGGGCGCTCCGTGAGCGACCGCGGCCTCCGGCAACCCCTGCTCGACGATTCGTCCCAATCCATCGCGGAGCCGTTCGTTCGCACCGGCGCGGTCCCGCCACCAGCCGTCAGGGACCGATCCGACCACATTGGCTCCGTCCACAATCATCAGTGGCGTCACCTGTCACTCCCGACCTCTCCGATATCGCCTAACTCATCCAACGCCCGGGGTCACCGCACCGATCCGCTCCCGATACGCCCGTCTTCAAGGACAACCCAGGCAGCTCAGCGCCGAAACGTGTGAACACCATCACGCTCCCGGCATCCGGAGAGAGGGATGGGTGAGCGGACAGACGGTACGCGCGTATCGGCACACACGTCTGGTATGCGCGTACCACATCCGAAAGAAGGCACGCTAATGCCGCACGACACGGCACTTACGTGGGCGTGTTACCGGGAGGAGACCAAGCCGAGTCGGTAAGCGACGGCCGCCGCTTCACCACGTGTGGACACCGCTAGCTTGGCGAGGATTCGGGACACGTGCACGCTGGCGGTCTTCGGTGAGATGAACAGCCTCTCGGCGATCTGACGGTTGGTGTGACCGGCCGCCAGCAGGCGCAGCACCTCCCGCTCCCGCTCGGTCAACCCGGATGTCACAGAACCGTTCGCGGTCACAGGACCGCCGTTGAGGCGTACTCCTGCCCGACGCGCCAACACCTCAATCTCGGACTCCAGGGGACGGGCCTTGAGCCGGCGGGCGATCTTCCGCGCCCGTTCCAGCAAGGTCGCGATGCTCATCCGGTCCCCGACCGCGGCCCGCGCCTCGGCCAGCCGAACCAACGCCTGAGCCAACGGATACGGCTGTCCATCCGTCTCCCAGGCGGCGACGGCCCGCTCCCACGCGGCGATCCGGGCCTCCGCATCGGTCACCTGATCGATGCGGGTACCCAACCCGTTCTCCGGCCACGCCTCACCGGGGGTGGCTCGCTCAATAACGTCGTCCAGTGAGGATGCGGCGGGCGTACCCTGCAGTTCGGCGATCACCGTCAGGGCCGCGGCCCGCTGGGCCATGGTGTGAATCGGCAGCTGACGAGCCGCGGCCGCTACGGCGAACGCCAGGTTTCCTGCAACGTCGGCCACGAGTGCGGGCTGCGACACCACCCGCGCGGCGGCGACAACCACAGGCCACGCGTACCGCGGATTAACCGTCGGATCGACCGTGGTCAACGCAGCCTGTGTGGTCTCCAAGGCACGGGCGATATCCAGCTTTGCCAACGCAGCACGGATCAGGACCTCGTACAACTCGTGGATTAAGTGCCGGGGCAGGTAGGGCTTGGACATCAAGACAACGGCATCGGCGACCAGGTCTGAGGCGTCCTCTCCCCGGGCCAGCAGCAGTCTGGCGCGCTGCACCAGGATGAACATTCGGTTGGTTCCCGGTTCATCCATCCTGATGGTCTTCGCACTTATCTCGTCGCACTCGTCCCACTCCCCCAGCGCCAGGGAAGACTCGACGAAGTTGGCGACCAACAGGACGCTGATGGTACGGCCGATCCTGCCCTCCTGGACGGCGGCGAGTCCTGCTCGCGCGACCGCGGCAGCCTCGGCGTACCGACCGAGTTGATGCAGTCGGTCCGAGTAGTTGGTTTGGGCCCGCGCCAGGACTTCAAGATCCCCGACGGTGCCGGCGATCTCCAAAGCTTGGGCAAGTTCGGCGAGTCCCTCGTTGTCCGGCTTAAGCCCGGCCCGCACGGTAGCCATGGTGACCGCAGCCGATGAGGCAGCCAGCCGGTCCCCGAATGTCGAGGTCGCCTCCAGGGCCGTGGTCGCGACCTCGACTGCCTCGCTTTCAGGCCCGTCCATCAACAGCATGGCGGCCACCTCAGACAGCTGGGTGGCCTGCTCAGGGGAGGGGCCAGCCTCCAGAAGCAACCGGTACGCACGCCGCAGTTGTGATAACCCGTCAGCCTTTCCCAGGAAGCGCAGTAGTTTGGCCTGTTTGATCAGTAGCGTGGCCGCCCGCAGTGGGCATTGTGTGGGATCGACCTCCGCCAGGGCGCCTTTCGCCAGCCCCAGTGCCCGGTCGAAATCACCGGCCCGGGTGGCCACTTCCACGGTCTGCTCCAGCACCCACAGGTGGCTCACCCTGGTCCGTTCCTCGGCCTCCGGCACCTGGTCCCACAACTCCAGCACCCGTTCCAGTAGGCGTTGCGCCTCGGCGTACGCGTACCGCTCCCGAGCGGCCCGCGCCGCACTGACCGCCGAGACCAGGGCCGAGGTGTGGTTGTGGGCGGCGTACCAGTGGTAGGCGATCTCCGCCGGGGCCTGATCCAGATCAACCAGTCCGGGGTTCTCCTCCAAGGCGGCCGCGTACCGGGCGTGCAGCCGGACCTGTTCCCCGGGCAGCAGGTCGGCGTGCACCGCCTCCCGTACCAGGGCATGGCGGAATTCGTAGCTTTCCCCATCCGTACTGGGCACCAGGAGCTGGGCGAGGATGGCGGCGCGTAACGCTTCCTCCAGCTCCGGTTCGGGGATATCGGCGACCCGGGCAAGTAACCGGTGCGTGATCCTCGTGCCGCCGGCCGCCGCGATTCGGAGCACCCGCTGGGCCGACTCGGGCAACTTATCGACCTTGATCAATAACAGGTCCCGGAGGCTGTCGGGTAGCCCGCACCCGACGGACCCATCGGTGACGCAGCTGGTCAGCTCCTCAATGAAGAACGGATTACCTTGAGAGCGGCGGTGGATGTCATCGATGACATAACTGGTGGGGCGCTGGTCGAGCAGGCTGGTGACCATGGCGACGGTGGCCTCGTAGTCCAAGCGCCCCAACTCCATCCGACGCACATGGTGCAGCCGGTCCAGCTCGGCGACGAACGGGCGTAACGGATGTCCTCGGTGCAGCTCGTCGGAGCGGTACGTCAAAACCAGCAGCGCTTTCACGCCCTGGAGCGTGCGAATCAGGTACCCCAGGAGGTCCCGAGTGGACCGGTCAGACCAGTGCAGATCCTCCACCACCAGCAGCAGGGGCTGCTCCGTGGCCAACCGTTCGAGCAGGGCACGGACCAGCTCATACAGCCACACCCGGTTGGAATCCAAGGCCTTCTCTGGCTCGACCGGCCCCAGCTCTGGAATCAGACGCGCAAACTCTCGCTCCTGCCCGGCGAACACCTCCGGGCCGTGGTCCCGCAGCAGGGTGCGCAGGGCTGCGGAGATCGGGGCGAAGGGCAACCCTTCCTCGCCTAGTTGCAAGCAGCCGCCGGTAAGAACCAAGGCGCCTTTCTCGGTGGCTGAGGCGGTGAATTCCCGCACCAGACGGGTCTTCCCTACCCCGGCTTCGCCTCCGATGATGGCGACCGTCGGCTCTCCACTGGCGGCGGCCTCAAAGGCGTCACTAAGCCATGTCCACTCTCGATCTCGACCGATCAGAATCGGGCTGCCCTGTTGCCTGCGCACGCTCCCGAGCATGCCACGCAGACTCGAGACGGCTGGAATGGTTATATGCCCCGCGTCACCATGATCGACTTCGTTCCCTTCCCGCTGGGCACCGAGGGCGTCGGAGAGGCGCGTGTCGTACAGCACCGGGTCACACCGTCGCAGGTAACCGCGAGTCGCTCCCCTCAACAACCCGCCTCCGGTCCGTCGCCACCTCGGCTTCAGCGGGTGTCAATGCCCCCTGCGACGCCGTTACACCGGTGCCTGACCGCTCGGCTCGGGCATTGTCTTTGCCCCAACGACTCAGCAGCGTCTGAAATCTCCTCTTGTGCCCCGTAGGCTTATGCGTGTCGTAGCGGGCCCGCAGCACCGCCGCTGCCCGCCGCTCCTGCTCCGCCTCGGCGAACCGCTGGGCGAACCGCAGCTGGTACTCCTCGTATGGGTCGTACATCGGCTCTCCTTCAGATCGTGGTCAGTGGTGTCTCCCCTCTCGGGGCTGACATCCACGGTCCCGGTGAAGGTGGCCGGTTCGCATGGGGTGAACGCCGCATCTTTACCAGTCGCCCTCTCTTAGGTGAGCCGCGCTCCGGAAGGCTTTCCGGGTAAGACCCCTGAGGCAGCGGCCTAAGACCCCCTGGGGTTAGCGCTGAGTCACGCCGGCAACCGAGTTTTCGGGCTTAAGCGGGTTTCTCAGCGACGCAGCGCAACGGGTGGCCGTCTAGCTGACTCTCTAGCTGACTGTCTCACTGACGTGGTGAGGGCATATGGGCAGACGCCCTTCTCAGGCCGGAGCCTTACCGGGTCGGATAGGCCTTACCTGACCGTTGAAGGCCTTACCGGACCCGGCTTCCGGCTCCATACCGTCGACGTAAGCCGGCTTTCATCGGCGCCGTGTGAGCGAATCGATCCTTATGTCCACGCGGTCTGCTCGCCGATCCGGATCAACTCGTCGCGGACCGACTCTTCACACAGCGCACCGGCCAGCCCAGCGGCGTACGCGGCCTGAGGCGTCACCCCCAGCTCCGCCGCCACCTGGTACTCCCGCTCCAGATCCGTGTCAAACATCGCCGGGTCATCGGTGGAGATGGAACAGCGTGCCCCCGCCGCCACTAGTGCCGGCAACGGATGCTCCTGCAGGCTGGGGACCACCCCGGTCCGCAGATTCGACACCGGGCAGACATCGAGGACCACCCCTCGCGCCACGATCTCCGCCAGCAGCCCGGGGTCCTCCACGGCGTGGATACCATGCCGGATGCGGTCGGCGCCCAACGCCTCCAAAGCACCCCGGATGGACGCCGCACCCGCCGTTTCCCCGGCGTGCGGCACCGACCCTAGCCCAGCCTCCCGGGCAATCCGGAACAGCTCGGTGTACAGCTCTGGCGGCCAGTCGGCCTCCATGCCGCCCAGCCCGACCCCGACCACACCCCGCTCGGCGTACGCCACCGCCATCTCGACAACCTTGCGGTTGAGATCGGCGTCGAACCCGCGGGTGATGTCGGGGGTCAGTCGTACCCGGACCCCGTGCCGCTCGAATGCCTCCTGTGCCCCGTCGCAGTAGCCGGTGAATATCTCGTCCCAGTCGACCCCGCGGAGCGCCCGCTCCGCGGGCGAGAAGATGCCCTCGATGTACACCGCGCCGTGCGTCGCCGCTTCGGCGGCGTAATCAACCACAATCTGCCGGAAGTCATCGGCGGTCCGCAGACAGTTTGTGGTGAGCACCCAGGTACGGATGAAGTCGGAGAAGTCTCGGAACCTGTACAGATCGGCCAGACCCTCTACGGTGTCGGCGGGCAGCCGCACATCGTTACGCCGGGCGATCTGCAGCAGGGTCTGGGGTTTGATCGTCCCTTCCAGATGAACATGCAGCTCAATCTTGGGAAAGCTCACGTCGGAACCCTACGCCCGCCTCCCCGAAGCGGGAACGGGATGAGCCTGGACTCCCGGGCGTACCTCTCGTCCTCCACAGTGGAGGTTCACTCCCCCCGTTTCGCCGGCTGTGGTGTGACATATCCCTGCCCTGGAGGGCGGAGCCTGCGGCGCAGAACGGCATAGTCTCATCGGCGCAGTACAACGATGCGGCGGCGTGACAGCGCGACCCGAGGGAGGGCGAAGATGCGGTGTGTCGTCATCGGGGAAAGCCTGGTCGACCTGATCGGCCAACCCGGATCGTGGGACTTCACCGCCAAACCCGGTGGGAGCCCGCTCAACGTGGCGGTGGCGCTGTCCCGACTCGACGCCCAGGTGGAGTTCATCACCGAGACCGGGGATGACCTGTTCGGTGGGCTGCTCCGGGATCACCTGTCCAGCAACCGCGTCACGGTCACCGGAATCGGCGCCGCGTCCGCGACCAGTCTGGCCATCGCGCGTCTGTCCGAGGAAGGCTCGGCCACCTACGACTTCAGATTCACCTGGGCCGTCTCCTCCGACCCTGATCTGACCGGGGTGGACTGTCTGCACACCGGTTCCCTGGCCTGTGTGACCGCGCCCGGCCGGGATGCGGTGGCGCGGGCGGTCCGCAAAGCCGTGGCCGCCGGCGTACCCGTCAGCTACGACCCGAACATCCGGCCCGCTTTGAGCCCCGACCGGCAGGCCACCCGCGCCATGGTCGAGGAGTTTGTCGCGCTGGCCGACATCGTCAAGGCCAGCGAGGAGGACCTCAGTTGGCTGTGGCCGGACCGCCCCGCTCACGAGATCCTCAACGCCTGGTCACGGCGCCCGTCCGGTGCGCCGCGCCTGGCGGTGATGACCCGGGGCGGTGAGGGCGCGGTCGCGGCGTACGGTGGGCGGTTTGTCGAACAGGCCGCGCGGCAGGTTCAGGTGGTGGACACCATCGGGGCCGGTGACACCTTCATGGCCGGGCTGCTGGTGTCCCTGTCCCAGCAAGGCCGGCTGCGTCCGGACCTCACCTTGGACGCCGCCGAGCTCGATCGCGCTTTGCAGTACGCGGTGGCCGCGGCGGCCGTGGTCTGCACGCGCCCCGGTGCCGACCCGCCCTACGCCCACGAGCTGTGAGCTCCCCGTACGCCTCAGCTGAATGCGAGGACCGCCTCTGGTGGGCCGGGACGCGCCAAGTACCAGCCCTGCCCACAGTCACAGCCCAGGTCGCGTAGTCGTTCCTCCTGGGCTGAGGTCTCGATGCCTTCGGCGGTGACCGTGAGGTTGAGGGTGTGGGCGAGAGAGACGAGAGTTGAGACGATCTTCTCGTCTACCGGATCGGAGGCGTCCTCGGGGCGCAGCCCTTCGACGAAGGAACCGTCGAGTTTGAGGGTGTGGACCGGCAGCCGCCGCAGATAGGACAGGTTGGAGTACCCGGTACCGAAGTCGTCGATGGCGATCCGGATCCCCATCCGTGCCAGTTCGTGCAGCGCGTCCAACGGTGGTCCGGCGCTCCCCATAACCGCGCTTTCGGTGAGTTCCAGCTGCAGGCAGCTTGGATCCAGCCCGGTCTCGGACAGAATCGCGCTGACGTCACCGACCAATCCACGGTCATGCAGCTGGCGGACCGCGAGGTTGACACTCACGAACGGCGCCTGCCCTGGGTACTTCTGCTGCCAGCGTTTCGCTTCCCGACAGGCCTCGGCCAACACCCAACGTCCCAGGGGGACGATCAACCCCGTCTCCTCAGCAAGACCGATGAAGCGGTCAGGGCGCAGCACACCGTGCTGGGGGTGCCGCCACCGCACGAGGGCCTCCACCCCGATCACGGTGCGGTCGGTGAGCCGGACCAGGGGTTGGTACTCCAGGAAAAACTCGCCGCGCTCCAACGCCCTGGGCATGGTCGCGGACAGCGTGTAGCGGGCCACCTCGCGGGCGTTGCGTTCCGGGTCGTACAGCGCCCACCGGTTACGCCCGTCAGACTTGGCCCAGTACAGCGTGATGTCGGCGGCCTTCATCACCTCGGCGACGCTGGTGCCGGCGACCGGCCGTTCGACCACCCCGATGCTCGCGGAGACCGTCAGCTCATGCCCCGCGATCCGGACCGGCTCCTCCAAAGACCGCAGGGCTGCGTCGGCCACTTCGATCGCTGACGCGGTGTCCCGGCTCGGCGCCACCAGGATGACGAACTCGTCACCCCCCATCCGGGCCAGCAGGTGCCCGCCGACCGAGACACATTGGACAAGCCGGTTGGCGATGGCCACCAGCAGCTGATCGCCGACATCGTGGCCCAGGCTGTCGTTGACCACCTTGAACCCGTCGAGGTCCAGATAGCACACCCCCACCCGCAGAGTGGGGTCATCGCTGCGGAGGGCCTCGTTGAGGCGTTCGAAGAACAGGGTGCGGTTAGGAAGCTGGGTAAGGGGGTCGTGGGTGGCCTGGTGCCGCAGCCGTTCCTGAAGCTGGTGCCGCTCGGTCACGTCCTCGAACATCGCGACCTGGTAGCGCGGGGTGCCGTCCTCGTCCCGGATCAGCGAGGCGGTCAGGTGGGTCCACACCGCCTGCCCATCGGTCCGCATCAGGCGTTTCTCTAGGAAGATGTGGTCCCGTCCTCCGGCGGCCAGCTCTTGGAAGATCTGCTGCATCTCGATGGGCTCGTCCGGATGTCGCAGACTGTTGATGTTCAGCCCGCGCATTTCGTTGACGGTGTAACCGAGCATGCTGGCCAACGCCTGATTGACCTCCAGGATGCGGCCATCAGGATCGGCGATACCGATCCCAATCGCGGCCCCGGCGAACACCGCCCGGAATCGTGCTTCGCTGGCCCGCAGGGCGTACTGCGCCTCTTCCCTGGCCAGCAGGACCGCTTGGCGGATGGCTTCCTGTTCGTCCAGGGTGCGGTCCCGCAGCGCCTCGGCGAATCCAGACGCGAGGCTGCCTTGCAGCATGGCCAGTCGGCTGGCCAGCTCTGCGGCGTCAGGCCCTTCCACATAGGACAAACCGAGCTGCGGCAGCAGCCGGTTCCCCAGCACCGCCACGGTACGCCCGAGGGTCTCCGGGCTGGTGAAGTGGGCGTTCACCAAGGTCCTGCCCACTTCGTACCCCACCTGTGGGTCAAAGGTGTCGTCGAGCAGCGCGTCAATGATCCGGCCGGCCAGGTCTCTCAGAAAGGACTCCAGCTCGGTGGAGCTCAAGGGCACATAGCTTGTGCCAGCGATCGTTGTGGCCCACACACGCGCGAACGTGTCTACGCCGGGCCGGCCCCCGCCCGACGGCAACGCGACCCATCCGCGCCCGCTACCGGCGGGAGTGCGGTGGTCCAGACCAGTCATGGTTTCTTGCCGACTCCGCAGTACCCGGAGTGCCGCTCCGGGTTGTCGTCCACCGCTTCTTCAGGTTCCAGTCGCCAGTCAAGGCCCAGCACCAGCCCGGGCTCAACCAGCTCGAATCCTTCAAAGAAGCGGGCAATCTCCGCCTTAGTCCGCATCGCCATGGGAGTGCCGGAACGGGCGTACAACTCGGCGACCTTCAAAGGAGTGGGTTGGGTGTCCGCACTCGCATGTGAGATCACCAGATAGCTGCCCGATGCCAGCGCGTCCCGAAAACGGGCGATGGTTCGCTGTACCTCCTCGGTATCAGGGAAGAAGTGCAGCAACGCCACAAGCAGCAGCGCAACAGGTTGCCGCAGATCTATCAGGCGTTGCAACTCGGGGTGAGAAAGGATGACCTCCGGTTGCCGAAAATCGGCTCGGATGGCCGTAGCATACTCGTTGCCCTTCAGGATGGCACGGCTGTGAGCGACCGCAACAGGGTCGATGTCGACGTAGACCACCTTGATGGTGGGGTCGACTTGCTGAGCGACCTCATGCACGTTACCGACGGTTGGAATGCCGGAACCGATATCAAGGAACTGTCGGATCCCAGCCTCCACACAGAACCGTACGGCCCGTCGCAGGAACGCCCGGTTCTCCTGAAGGGTCTTCGGAAGAAGCGGAAACGTTTCAATGACCCGCCGCCCCAGCTCTCGGTCGACCGCGAAGTTGTGTGACCCACCGAGGTAGAAGTCGTAAACACGAGCCACGCTGGGTCTTTCAAGATCGATGTCTTCTGGAGCCCAGGATGGTCTCTCCACTCCGACACCCTCTTTCGATGGCAAGCGGCGCCTTACAGGGGGCCGCTGCGATCATACGACCGCGTGACACACCGATACAGTCACTGATACGGCAGCAGGACACTTTTCGTCTCCAGCCCGAAGATCCGCTAACGAAAAGCCTGACACGTCCGGTATCCGAGCATTATCACCCCCTCGGCAAGCAACAGAGGAGTTAGGTGTTATATGAGCATTACCCAACGCGTTGTTCTGTATCCGAACTGCACATCGAGGGGTATAGCGCTGAATGAGGCATCCGACACGGATCGTTGATCAGGTCGCGCATCTGTGTCCTCCCCGTACAGTCGAGGTACTCACAGACAGTAGGAGACGCGCGCGATGCTTTTCGATTACGAAACGGCTCCATGGCATACCGTGTCGGTGACGGGTTCCTGGGCCGTCCTGGCCATCCTGGCGCTGCTGTACATGGCGGCGATCGAGCCCTTCCTCGGGCGTGCCATGCATACCCGTTTCCTCCACCGGATCCGTACCGATCCGTCAGTTCGGATCCGCTACTACCGGATCATCGTGGGGTTCGAATGGGCGATCGCGGCCGCCGCCATCGCTGTTGTCGCCCTATTACCCGGCGTCTCCTTCGATTCCGGTCTGCCACTGGGCATCCCGCGTTTTCCGCTCTTCGTCATCATCACTCTGATCGCACTTCTGCTGGTCATGGTGGCGAGTGTGATCGCGGCTCGACGGGTTCCTGAACCTCCTGTCCTCGGCGACGAAGCGGTGGCTGTCCTGCTTCCGCGTACCCGTCGGGAGAAAACGTGGTGGATCGCGGTATCCGCATCGGCGGGTATCTGCGAGGAACTCGCCTATCGCGGTCTGCTACTGGCGTTACTCGCTGCTTTCTTCCCTGGTTTGCCGGACTGGGGTGTGGTCATCGTGGGCGCGGCGATCTTCGGCTTCGCGCACCTATACCAGGGAGCCGCGGGTGTGATCGGCACCGGCATGATCGGTTTTCTTCTCGGTGCGATCTATCTGCTCAGTGGCACATTGCTGCTCCCGATCGTGCTGCACACGCTGATCGATGCCAGAGCCGCCCTGTTGACGACTTCCCAACCTCAGCCGGCGATTTCCCAGTCTAAGCCGGAGAACGCCGACGGCTTTCACGACTGATCCTGACCGCTTTCTGGATCTGTTCTTGGTTCCCCACGTTCTCCGTCGAGATCAGGATCGCCGCGACGACCTCAATACAGACCGTGATAGCGATGGATTCCGCCGCCAGGAGAGCGATGAGAACCAGAACCTGTACGGCTCCGGCTTCAATCGGATTCGCACCTCCTAACAACATGCCCACGAATGTGCCGGGCAGCGTCACCAAACCGACCGTACGGGTTTGATCCAACGCCGGTACCAATGCCTTAGCGGCCGCGTCCCGGCACATCAGGATCGTCGCCTCCCGGGATGCCAGCCCCAGAGCCAGCGCCGCTTCCCTCTCGCCTCGCCGGTTCCGCAACGCATCGAGAGCGCGTTGCCCGGCGAGGGCGGTGACGGTCATCGCGCCACCAAGTGGGATGCCTCCCACCGGAATCAGCTCCAGTCCCTCCGGCTGGATCGCCCGAGTCAGCAACAACACGCCCAGAGTCGGGATCACCCCGGCCGCGATCGGTAACGCTGCCCAGTACCCTCGACGCTCGGCCCGCATCCGACCGGCGCTGGTGGCGGTGGCCACCGTGAACATCACGGCGAGGAACGTGATGGTCCACGGCACAGGGCGGACGATCACCACCACGATCGCAGAAACGACATTCAGCTGCGGAACGGCCCGCACCGTAGCCGTCAGGACGGCGCGTGCGTGCCCGAGTTGCGCAACGAGCGACATCCCGACGGGGCTGAGCGTAAGCAGGACACCGGCGAAGAGAAGCGGAAAGCTCACGGAGACAGTCCGATCTTCATATCTCGCTGGCCAGTCACGATGGGCGGCTGAAGCTCTAGTCTCGAACGTCGTGGTCCGGGAAGCCTGGTCTCGGACCTCAGAGACCCTCACCCCGATCCGTTGGGAGAGTTTGATGCCCTTAACCGACCTGCCGTTGGAGGAGCTGCGTTCCTACCGGCCTGCCCGCAGCGAACCCGATGATTTCGACACGTTCTGGAAACAAACCCTGGACCAAGCCCGGGCCCGGCAGTGGCCGGCACGGTTCACCGATGTGGACACGGGTCTGGTCACGGTGACGGTGTCGGATGTGGAGTTCGCTGGCTATGAGGGTGAGCCGGTGAAGGCCTGGCTGATCCGCCCTGCAGGGCACTCCGATCCGTTGCCGTGTGTGGTGGAGTACCCCGGGTACGGCGGTGGCCGCGGCCTTCCCTTGGAATCGCTGCTATTCAGCGCGGCAGGCTACGCGCACCTGGTCATCGACATCCGAGGTCAGGGGGCTTCCTGGCGTACCGGCTCCACCCCTGATCCCTACGGCTCCGATGCGCACTTCCCGGGGTTCATGACCAAGGGAGTGCTGGACCCAGCGACCTATTACTACCGACGGGTGATCACCGACGCGGTGCAGGCGGTGGCCGCGGTACGGAGCCACCCCGCCGTGGACCCGCAGCGGGTCGCGGTCATCGGCGGCAGTCAGGGAGGCGGTTTAGCGCTGGCTGTGGCCGCCTTAGTTCCTGATCTCGCGGCGGTCGTGTCGGACGTCCCGTTCCTGTGTCACTACCGGCGGGCCTGCCAGATAGCCTCGGAGGGCCCGTACCTGGAGGTGGCGCGGTATCTGCGCACCCACCGCGACCGGATCGCGCAGGTGTTCAACACATTGGACTACTTCGACGGCGTGAACTTCGCCGCCCGTGCCACCGCTCCGCTCCGGATGACCGTCGCGTTGATGGACGATGTGTGCCCGCCCTCCACAGGATTCGCCGCGTACCACCACTACGCCGGGCCTAAAGAGATCGAGGTGTGGGAGTACAACGGCCACGAGGGAGGCCAGGCCTTCGAAAGCCAGGGGCGTCTGGAGTTCTTGCGGCGCCACCTGGCCTGACTCCATAGTGGCCGATGAAGACATCGAACATGACCAATCCGCGCAGGTTCGGGGGTCCGGGCGGCCCCCGAACTCTTTACGCGGCGGGGTCCCGGCGCGGCCGAGGTGCGCTCCAACGGCTCCGCGGCCGCCGCTCCTGGTTCCGGCTGGGACGGCGTCGGCCGGTTCGACGGTCGCGGTCTGTGTGAGACCAGTCCCGCACGAACGGCACTCCACTCGGCTCCCGCGCCCCGGTCAACCGGACCAGTTCCGGATCGGCGACGGCTACCCGGGTGAAGGTGGGGCGTACGCCGGCCCGGCGCAGCAGCGCGATGGTGCTACGCCGCTGGTGGGGCAGTACCAGCGTCACGACCGTTCCGGTGGCGCCGGCTCGGGCCGTGCGGCCGGCACGGTGCAGGTAATCCTTGGAGTCGGCCGGTGGATCGACGTGGACGACCAGACTGATCCCATCCACGTGGATGCCTCGGGCCGCCACATCGGTAGCGACCAGGGCTGACAACCGTCCCTGCCGGAAGTCCGCGAGGGTGCGGGTGCGTACCCGCTGGGTCAGCCCGCCGTGCAGAGCGCCCACCGGCACTCCCATGCTGGTCAGCTGTGCGACGATCCGGTCGACGGCTTCCCGGGTCCGGACGAACAGGATGGTGCGTCCTTCCCGGTTGGCGATCTGGGCCGTCACCGCCAGTTTGTCGGCCGGCGAAACCAGCAACAGGTGGTGCTCCATCGTCTCGACCGAGGCGACGGCCGGCGCCACCGAATGCGTGACCGGATCGGTCAAATAGCGCTCAACCAGGGTGTCCACGTCCCGGTCCAAAGTGGCGGAGAACAGCAGTCGTTGTCCGCCGGCCGGAGTGCGATCCAGCAAAGCGGTGACGGCGGGCAGGAAACCGAGATCGGCCATGTGGTCGGCCTCGTCCAAGACTGTGATCTCGACCCGGTCGAGAAAACACACACCCTGCTCCACCAGGTCGGTCAGGCGACCGGGAGTGGCCACCAGTAGGTCGACCCCTCGCCGCAGAGCCTCGGCCTGCCGCCCGAAGGAGGTGCCACCCACCGCGCTTCTGGTCCGCAGGGACAGGGCCCGCCCCAACGGCTCGAGGGCGTCGTGTACCTGCATGGCCAACTCCCGGGTGGGCACCAGTATCAGGCCCCGAGGCCGATGGGGTTCGGCGCGTCGACCGGCCAGTCGGGCCAGGGTCGGCAATCCGAAGGCCAGGGTTTTACCGGAGCCGGTCTGGCCCCGCCCCAGAACGTCACGACCGGCCAACGCGTCCGGCACGGCGGCGCTCTGGATCGGGAACGGCGTGGTGATCCCCTGCCGCTCCAAGGCGGCCACCAGGGGTTTGGGCAGTTTCAGATCGGCGAATGTCAGTGGGGAAACCGCGTGCAGGCTGACAGAGCTTGGCAAACTAGACCTTTCTGAGAAGGCGTACCTTGCCAGCGACCGCGGCGATCGAAGAGACCGCGGCCACACACCCACAAGAGACGCCTACATGAACACGGCGCGCTCGCTGGCGCGCCACGGGATAGACCAATCCATGATAACGGGTGGCATGAGGCCGCTACGGACGGATACTCCAAGCCGTGTCGGTTGCGTCGACAGATAGCACAGTCGGATAACGCAACCGACGGGCCAGAAAGTTGTGTTCGCCGGGTTCCTGATCGGTGCGGTTAGTCATACGTTGAAGATGCTGACACCTCCCGGCCCCACCAACAGGCCCACAAGGATGAGCACGATGCCCCACAGGAGCCGCCCACGCAGCAGGGAGACTACTCCCGCCACGACCAGTACGACCGCGATGATCCATAACAGAAAAGTCATGGTTTTCTAATGCCCTGCAACAGCGGATATGAAACCCGCGTCGGTACCAAGATTCTCTTCGAGGGGATAAGGGCGACATAGCGCGCCACAGCAGCACTCAAAGATCTGAGAGAATCCGCTCTTCGTCCCGCCCGCACGCCCACGAGTGGCTTTCAATGGTGATCAGGGGCTCTTCTCGGGCACTTCCCCACGGATCCCTCCATTCCCCACCAGGGAGCCGGGACCGCAGACCCCGGATCACGTAAACATATAGTAATGTGTGCATGAGTCGGGACGGCGTCACGGAAGGACGGAAGGAGCGACCAGTGGGCCTGGGACATCATCACGCTGGCGGCCACGTCGCTGACCGTAGGCCGGCCGGGCACGCCGGGGCCCGACACCGGCGTCGCCTGCTCATCGCCCTCACCATCGTCGCCAGCTTCATGGTGCTGGAAATCAGCGTTGGGTTGTGGACCGGTTCTTTGGCCCTGCTCTCCGACGCCGGGCACATGTTCACCGACGTCCTGGGCCTCGCCATGGCGCTCGCCGCCATCCACGTCGCTAGCCGCGCCACAAGCCGACGTGCTCATCGCACCTTCGGGCTCTACCGCCTCGAGGTCCTCGCCGCCCTCGGGAACGCGATTCTGCTGGGCGGCTTGGCCTGCTATGTGCTCATTGAGGCGGTGAGCCGCTTCAGCTCCCCACCCGAAGTGCCTTCCCGCCCGATGCTGATCGTGGCGGTCACCGGTCTGGCGGCCAACCTGGTGGCGTTCTGGCTGCTCCGCCCAGGCGCGCAGGAGAGTCTGAATCTGCGGGGGGCCTACCTGGAAGTGATCGCCGACCTGCTGGGGTCGCTCGGGGTCCTCGTCGCCGCACTCATCATCGAGTTCACCGGATGGCGGTACGCCGACCCACTGGTGGCGGTGATCGTGGGGCTGTTCATCCTGCCCCGCACCTACCGCCTCGCCCTATCCGCGCTGCGCATCCTGGTTCAGGCGGCCCCACCCCATCTCGATGTGGACGCGATCGCCCGCGACCTGTTGGCGGTCCCGGGAGTCACCGGGGTCCACGATCTGCACGTGTGGACCCTGACCTCAGGGATGGAGGTGGCCTCCGCCCACCTGACGGTGCAATCAGAGCAGGCGGTGGCCGGCGTCCTCGCCGCCGCCCGCGACACCTTGGAAACGGGCTACGGCATTGACCACGCCACCCTGCAGGTAGAACCGGTGTCGGTCGGGTCAGGAACGACCTGCTGTCGTGACGTGGGGTGGTAACGAGGACATGGGGTGGTGACAGGTCGGCTGCCGATCAGCCCGTCGCCGCTGTCACTGCTCCTGGAATTGCCCGCTGGCCCGAAGCTCGGCACGCACCTGTTCCATGTCGAGGGCCTCGGCCTGGCTGATCAGGTCATCCAGGACCGCCCCCGACAACGCGCCGGGCTGCTTGTACAGCACCACCTTGTCGCGGATCACCGCCACTGTCGGAATCGCGGTGATACCGAACGCGGCCGCCAACTCAGGCTCCGCCTCGGTGTCCACCTTGCCGAATACCACCCCGGGGTGCCGCGCAGACGCCTGCTCGTAGGTCGGGGCGAAGCTCCGGCACGGACCGCACCAGGAGGCCCAGAAGTCAATGAGGACGATGGCGTCTCCCTCCACCACGTCGTTGAAGTTCTCCTTGGTCAGGGTGACGGTCGCCATCATGGCCTCCGTTCAGTCGTGTCAGTCGTGCGGCCGTCGGCCGCCTTACCCGTCAGGGGTGTCAACCCTCAACCGCCACCCCACATTCCCTTAAGGTTCTCGCGTTTGGCCACCTCACGCGCAGAAGTACGACAAGATCTTCCTCGGCCAAGGCGGCGGACGGGCTAGAGCTCGTTCAGCCGACGCGGTTTAAGTACGCGTACTGATCGTAGAAATAACCGGGCAACACTGAGAAAACTTGATAGGGCTACTCTAAGGGCCGGTTCATACGCAGATTCTCAGTCAACATCTCACAAGGAGGCTTGGATGCCGACGCCGTCTGTCATGGTTCCGCTCGGCACATCCGCGCCTGATTTCGCGCTTCGTTCCATCGACGACACCACGGTGCGGCTTGACGATTTTGCCGACGCTCCTGCGCTGCTTGTGACATTTCTCTCTAATCACTGCCCGTATGTGCGTCACATCGAACTAGAGTTCGGCAAGTTGATCGCAGAGTTCCCTGATCTGGCGGTTGTGGGGATCTGCAGCAACGACACCGAGAACTACCCTGACGACGCTCCCGCTTATCTGCGCGAGCAGCGTGCGCGAGCGGGATGGTCCTTCCCCTATCTGGTGGACAGCACCCAGGAGGTCGCGCGCGCGTATCAGGCCGCGTGCACGCCGGATTTCTTCCTCTATGACCGGGAGCGCAAGCTCGCCTACCGCGGCGCCTTTGACTACTCAACGCCCGGTAACGGCAAGCCGGTGACCGGTGAACTGCTCCACACCGCGATCACGCGGGTGCTCGCTGGCCAGCCGGTTCCGCTTCCGCACCGTCCCAGCTTGGGCTGCTCGATCAAGTGGCGCCCAGGGAACGAGCCGGCCTGACGATTCCTAACGGTTAGCTGGTTCCTGCCCCGGCTCTGATTCGAACCCACACACATCCTGGGTGCCTTCGCGGCGACCGGCAGCGACGCGCTCCAGGGTGTACGCGGCGTTAACCAACGCCAGATGACTGAACGCCTGGGGGAAGTTACCGGTCATTCGACCAGTGGCCGGATCTATCTCCTCCGCGTACAGCCCAACATCGTTGGCCATGTCGAGTAGTTCCTCGAACAACGCGATGCCCTGTTGCAGCCTCCCGGCGAGGGCGTAGGCACGTGCCAGCCAGAAGCTGCACGCCAGGAACGCGCCTTCGCCGGGAGGTAGGCCATCCAAGGTCTGTCCGGCGTGGACCGGTTCGGTGCGGTACCGGCTGACCAACGGTCCGTCCCGCAGCTCCCGTTCCACCGCGGCGATGGTGCCCACCATGCGCGGGTCGTCCCCGGGGAGAAACCCAAACTGCGGCAGCAGCAACAGACTGGCGTCGGTGGTCTCGCCCCCGTAGTACTGAGTGAACGTCCCCAACCGTCGGTTGAAGCCGTACTCGGTGACTTCGGCGTGGATGGTGTCCCGCAGCTCCCGCCACCGCTGCACCGGTCCTGGCAGCCCGTGCCGCTCGCAGGCCCGTACGGCGCGGTCAAAGGCGACCCAGCTCATCACCCGGGAGTGGGTGAAGTGCCGCCTGTCCCCACGCACCTCCCAGATCCCGTTGTCCGCCTGGTTCCAGTGCTTCTCCAGGTTCGCCACTAAAGCGAGCTGCAGCCGCCAGGAGAAGTCGCTTTCGGCGATCCCGCTCTCCCGCGACTCTTCCAGGGCCTCCAATGTCTCCCCGTAGGTGTCGACCTGGAACTGGGTGTACGCGGCGTTGCCGACCCGCACCGGGTGGGTGCCCTGGTATCCCGGCAGCCAGCTCAGGTTCCGCTCCTCCAGCCGCCGCTCACCAGCGATGCCGTACATGATCTGGATGTCCTCAGGGTCACCGGCGACCGCCCGCAGCAACCAGTCCCGCCAGGCCCGGGCCTCTCGCCGGTAGCCGGTGGTCAGCAGCGCCCACAGGGTCAGCGAGGCGTCCCGTAGCCAGCAGAACCGGTAATCCCAGTTACGCGCGCCACCCAACTTCTCAGGCAGTGAGGTGGTGGGGGCGGCGACGATGCCGCCGGTGGGCTCGTAGATCAGCGCCTTCAGGGTCAACAGGGACCGTGTCACCTGACTGCGGTACGGCCCCGAGTACCGGCACGCGTCAACCCAGTCCTCCCAAAATTTCCGGGTACGCTCCAGCTGCTCGTCCACATTCACCCGAGCGGGGCGCGCCTGGTGCGAGGGATACCAGGTCATGGAGAAGTCCACCACCTGGCCGCGGCGAACCGTGAAGGTGGTGCGATGGCGATGGTCGGCGCGGTGAGGGGTGACATCACCGCTGAGGCAGACGGCGTCCGGCCCGGCGATCGCCACCAAGGACTGACGCCCATTGGCTTCGGTGACCCGACGGACCCAGGGGATGATCCCCCCATAGTCGAAGCGGATCACGAACTCCATCATCATGGTGACCTCGCCCGCGAGCCCTTCCAGCCGCCGGATGACATCGGCGCGTCGATCTCGCGGAGGCATGAAATCGATGAGTCTGACCCGTCCGGTGGGGGTGCTGAACTCGGTCTCCAGGATCAGGGTGTCACCCTGGTAACGCCGCTGCGTCCGGTAGCCGGCCATCAACGGGGCGATCTTCCAGTGCCCGTGGGACTCGTCCCCCAGCAGGGCGGTGAAGCAGGCGGGCGAGTCGAACCGGGGCAGGCATAGCCAGTCGATTGAGCCGTCCAGCCCGATCAGAGCCGCCGACTGGGTGTCGCCCACCAGCGCGTACTGCTCGATCGGTAGCGGCATAAACCCATCCTGCCCGCCTGCTCCCTGTTCCGCCTGTTGATCTCCTTCCCGCTGGGTTGGGCTTTGCGGCTCGTCTCTTGCCCGTCGCCGGGCCGCCTCCGCGTAAGCCCGCATGGGCGGCCCGGTTCGGCGGGCTCACTTCACGCGTATCACCGAGGTCACGGTGTCCTGCTCCCCTTCGGCCAGCCGAAGCGTGAACTGGAACTCCCACTCCCCTGCGGTCCGCAGCGTGACCTCGCCGATGGCGTGGTCGTCGCTGAGCGCCAACAGCGGGACGGTGACGGGGTCCGCGTCCCGATCCGGCGGGATGGCGATCGCCGACCACTCCACCACCGTGGCGGGGGCGCCCTGCGGGGTCAGCGCGAACAGATGCAGGCTGTTGGCTCCGACCTCGCCCGGGTCGATCTCGACGTTCAGCGTGTACAGCTCGCTGGTCAGCGTGATGGTGGTCGGTACAGAAGCGGCCTGGTCCGCGGTGTCCGCCTCGGTCCGCGCCGGTGGAGTCTGCACCAGAACCGCGGTGACCCCGAGAATCACCGCGGCGATCGCGATCTCCACGACGATCAGCCAGCGCAGACGCCGGATCTGAGTGGGCGACGGCTCCGGCGGCTGAGCGTCCAACTCGTCATCCGCCTCCGACTCCGGCTCATCATCCGGCTCATCGCCCGACTGATCGTCAGGCGCGGAGCCTGGGTCGCCGTTTGCCTCCCCAGACTCCACGTCGCTGCTGTCTTTGTTGTCTTCGTCTCTGTTGTCTTCGTCTTCGTGGTTTTCGTCTTCCTGGTATCGCTCCTGTTCCTGGTATCGCTCCTGCCCGGCCCGCGGCGCCGGGGCCGCCACGGCGGCGGGGACCGCGTACCGCAACGCAAAGGAGCGGGCGCGCGACGCCAGGGCCAGGACCCCAAGAAGCAGGACCGCCTTGGTCACGATCAGCCAGCCGTACCTGGTCGTTACCAGCGCCTGCGGGGTACGCACCTCGATCACCGCCTGAGTCACCCCCGCGATCACCAGGCACGCCATCGCCGCGGTGGCCCACCGCGACCAGACCGGCAGTACCGCCGTCACCTCCGAGGGGTACGCCCGGGGCAGCAGAAACCCCGCCAGGATCACCAGGCCTCCCACCCAGACGCTCATCGCCGTCAGGTGCACCAGGTCAACCGGCAGCGCCAGCCACGGATACGGCGAGGCGTTTGGATGACCGGACAGCGGCCAGCTCAGCAGCCCAACCACGGCGGGCAGTGCGAGCAGCGCCAGATCGGCGCGGCGGCCCCGCTCCTCCATCAGGGTTAACAGGATCGGGACGGCGGCGATCAGGGCGACCAGCCGCACCAGGTGGGCGATGCCGAAGGTGCTGTCGGCGACCGCTGACAACGCGGTCGAGGAGACCTCAAACAGGCCGACCCCGGTGGTGTACGCAGCCTCCACGTAAAACGCGAGCACGGTGCTGGCCGCCACCAGCACCACCCCGGTCCAGAACACCCGGCGCGGCGCGGTCTTAGACAGGCGACGTGGCCACAGCAGGCTCAGCATCAGCGTCGCGCCGGTGATCAGGGCCAGTCCGGCGTACCCCAGGTATTTGGCCACGTTCAACGCGCGAGCCACCAGCGGATCGTCCTGCTGCAGCTGATCCGGGGCGGTGGGGGTGGACTCCACTCCGATAGAGAAGGTGAAGCCTCCCGCGACCGGGCTGCCGTCATTGGCGGAGACGACGCGGTAACTGACCAGATAGGTGCCCTGAGGCGGGTCCTGTCGCAGCCGCAGGACCAGCTCGTTCCCCCTGAGCTCCGGCTCCCCGTCGTCGGCTCGCTCCCCGTCGGGCCCGGTGATGCGTATCTGATCCTCGACCGGCTCGACCGGCTCCGAGAAGGTCAGGACCACCTCGGTGGGCGGGCTGTCGAGCACCGCGTTCGCGGCCGGGGACGTCTCCACCAGCACCGCCTGCGCGGCGGCTGGTCCCGCTGCACTCATGATCAGTGCCACCGCGGCGACGGCGCTGAAGAGAAGACAGGAAAGCCATCTGGTCATACTGCCCATATTGGTAGCCCTGGATCTGTCTGGGAAGACACGCGTTCTGCGCCCCTGCTCCGCCCCGCCACGGTCACCCTGCGAACGCCGTCACTCTTGTCACGATATGTGCGTTGTGGGGGTCCCTCGGTCGGAGGTCTCGTTCCGTCCCAAGGCCCACAGCAGGGCCGCCTGAAGCGCCGTGACCAGGTGGCTGGTCTCATTGGCCACGGTGGTGGTGGCGTTGGCGACATCGATCCCGCTGGTGACCGCCAGCCCCAGCGCGAGCACGACCGCGACCGGGACGAAAGCCCGGGCCCGTTCCGGGTAACGCGCCGCGAGCAGGAACCCGACCGCCACCGCCACGTCGAACGCGGCCCGTTCTCGACTGACATGTGCAGCGGTCACACCCCCGACCCCGAGGCTATCCAGCAGTAGCATCACCGCCAGGATGAGCTGCGCCACCGCGGTGACCGCGATCGCGATCCGCAGGATCCGCCGGTGGCTGGCCAGGACCGGGGCGGGTGCGGTCTTACGGGGCTTATCGGGTACGCCGCGACGCGCCGCGGCTTTGATGGCCGGGTCGGCGTGCACGGCGGCTAGGATCCGCTCGGTCAAGTCTGGGACCGGTTCAGCCGGGCGTACCCGGGCCGCCCGGGTGACGCGTACCGCCGCGGCGTACCAGCCCTGACAACCAGCGCAGTGAGCCAGATGTGTCCTCGTGTCCCGCTCGTCGATTCCGAGGGATTCATCCAGCGGCTCCTCATCGAGCAACGCTGACAGCGCCAGTCGTACCTCCTCACACCTCATTCCCTGGTAGTCGACGCGGCTCCTGGGCAAGTTCCCGCGTTTCCAGTAGAGGCAGCGGCGACCGGTTCGCGTACGCTCATCCGATATGAGCGCCGATGAGGCTGAACAGCCAGGCCCTCCGGATCAGATCACGCGCTGGGCCCTGGCTGCCCGGGCCGGTGACCCGGTCGCCCAAGCCGCCTTCGTCCGCGCCACACAAGCGGAGGTCTGGCGGTTGGCGGCTGCTTTGTGCAGCCCGGAGGTAGCCGACGACCTGACGCAGGAGACCTATCTGCGCGCGTTCCGCGCGCTTGCGGAATTCGCGGGCCGCTCCACCGCGCGTACCTGGCTGCTGGGGATCGCCCGCCGGGTCTGTGCCGACCATGTCCGGATGTTGACGCGTCGCCGTCGCCTCGACGCACTGCTGTCCCAGCTTCCGGTCCCCAGACTCACACCGGATCCGGTCAGTGGTGTCGCGGCCCGGGACCTGCTCGACCGGCTCTCCGAGGAGCGACGGAGCGCCTTCGTGCTCACCCAGTACCTGGGTCTGTCCTACGCCGAAGCGGCGGCCGTCGAAGGCGTGCCGGTGGGCACGATTCGCTCCCGGGTGGCCCGGGCGCGGGACGATCTGATCGCCGCGCTCGCCGAGAGCCAAGCGAGCTGAACCAGCGGGGCGCGTTGAACCAACAGCACGGACGGTGGAACCAACGATGTCCGGACCGCGACTAACCCTGCTGTGAAAGCACGTACTCTCGCCGTAGATGCCGGCCGCTGGTTGACGCGGCACCGGCAATGGGGGGCGACCAGCGCACGGGTTGTCCTGGGCGGCGTATGGATCTACGCCGGCGTCTCCAAGATCTCTGACCTGCCCGCTTCGGTACGCGCGGTGGAGGCATACGAACTGCTCCCGTTGGGGTTGGCGGAATTCGTCGGCGCCGCGCTGCCGTTTGTCGAGATCACGATCGGCCTGTTCTTGATCGCTGGTTTCGCCACCCGACTGAACGCCGTGGTGTCGACGGTGCTTCTGACGGCCTTTGTGATCGGAATCGCGTCCGCTTGGGCGCGTGGCCTGCGGATCGACTGCGGTTGTTTCGGAGGCGGAGGCGAGCTCGGGGAGGGTGAATCACCCAGCTACGGCGTTGATCTGGCCCGAGACCTGGGCTTGCTTCTGCTCGCCGGGTTGTTGGCCTGGTGGCCCGCCAGCCGCCTCTCCGCCGACGAGTGGACGGCCCACCTGGTCACTCCTGCCCCGCCGCGTTCACGCGCTGGGTTTGTGCCCGCATCCCCCAGGAAGTGATACGGATCGTGCCCGCCCTCTTCAGGAAGTGCCATGAGGAACACTACGCAGCGTGAAGCTCCCCGTCCCGCTGACAGTCCACGTAATCGAGGGAAATCGCGTCGTGCGATAGCGGCCCAAAAAGCATATGAACGCTGGCAGCAGGTGGCTCAGGAACGCCGCCGACGCGCTTCCCGCACAACGACGATCATCGCGGCTTTGGTGATTCTCGCCGCCAGTTTGGTGGGTTATGGAATCTTCGATTCTCAAAGGCCTCGGAATTTCGTTGTACCGTCGGCGGTGACGGCCGATCGGGATGGACTCGTTATTGGAGACGGCCCGGTTACCGTCGATATTTTCCTCGATTTCCTGTGCCCTCACTGTCGAGATTTCGACAACGCCACCCACGACATCATCCGGGATTATTTGGATGAGGGTCGAATCCAACTGGTTCTGCACCCGTTGAATATTTTGGATAGGGCCAGCACCACCGACTACTCCACCCGGGCGGCGGCTGCGGCGGCCTGCGCCTCCGATGAGGGGCGGCTGTTGGAGTTCTCCCGGGTGCTGTTTGAGAACCAGCCTCCCGAAGGCGGCGCTGGCTTGTCCGACTCGGAGCTGATCGAGCTGGGGGCCCAGGTCGGGCTGGTCTCCGACTCGTTCGCCGACGCGGTCACCGACGGCCGTTACTGGGAGTGGGTCGACTACGTGACCGAGCAGGCCGCCAAGGATGGGGTGCGGGGCACCCCGACGGTGTTCGTCAACGGCACACCCATCCAGCCCAGCCGAGAAGCTCTGATCACCGCCGTCGACACCGCTTCCTGACCCCGGGACGGCTCAAGGCAACTCAGCGGGGCCGGTTCAGCTGTAGCCCGAAGCCGTGCTTCGGGCGCCCACGTACCGGCCCACGCAAACCCACAGCCGCGGCTGGGCCGCAGAGTAAGCCTCAGCATGCAGATAGCGGTCCTCATGCGTGGCCGGGCGTATCCCCCGACACGCCTCACCGCATGAGGGTCGTCCCGATGCGTACAGTGAGGGAATGGTACGCATGGCCACGTACCCCCCAGGAAGGATCTTCCGGGCCGGCTACTCCCTCCCTTTCCTTTTTCTGCTTCTCCTCGGTCCGCTGTTAGCCCCCACTCCGGCCTTCGCTCACGCCGGTGACGCGATCGCCGCTAGTGACTGGCGGGTCCGAATCGTGGGTTTAGAACCCGCCCTGCCCGGCATCACCGTCCGGGTGGTCGAGGGTGGGGCCCGCCTGGAGCTGACCAACACCTCCGATCGTCCGGTTGAGGTCCTCGGCTATCTCGGCGAGCCGTACCTGGAGATCCGACCGGACGGCGTCTACCAGAACCCCTTCTCCCCCGCCACGTACCTCAACGCCAGCATGGACGGGCACGACCCCGTGCCCGCGGAGGCCAGCCCGCTGACCCCGCCCGAGTGGACCCGGCTGTCCAGCATCCCGGTGGTGCGCTGGCACGACCACCGGGCCGCCTGGATGAGCGACACCGTTCCGCCGGTGGTGCAGCGCGACCCCACCCGGACGCACCACATCCGCGACTGGGTGGTCCCGTTGCGCCAGGACACTCAGCTGGTCGAGCTGCGCGGCGCCCTGTACTGGTATCCCCGTCCCGCCAGTGAGCTGTGGTGGGCCGGGGGTTTCCTGATCGCCGCCCTGGTCACGGCGGGTGGCGTCACCGCCCGCCTGTCTCGACGTCTCAGGCTGACGCTGCTGGCCGGTGTGATCACCGTGGCTGGCGTCGCTGAGCTGGTCGATTCCCTGGGCCGGGCCCACGACAGCGGCGGCACCCTGGCTTGGACGCTGCACGCCCTGCTGACCCAGCAGATGTGGGGTGTGGTGGGGGCGGTGGCGGCTTTCGCCAGCGCCGGGTACGCCCTGGCCACTCGGGATCGCCCCTCCGCCGCTGAGCTGGCGCTGGCGTTGACGGGTCTGTGTCTGGTGCTGTTCGGCGGAGTGCCGGATGTCGCGGTGTTCGGGCACGATGTGGCCCCGGTTCCCTGGGATGGCACCTTTGCCCGGCTGGCCACCATGGTGACGCTCGCGGTGGGGGCGGGCATCACCTGCGGCTGCGCGTACCACCTGCGTCCTGTCCCGTCGGCATCGACGTGACCGGTACGCCGGTCCGCGCCGATCGGCGACACCGGGGATCAGATGTGCCAGCCGAGCAGATTCCAGCTGGCCAGGTAACCCGACCACGCCACCAGCGTGGCGCAGCCGGCCACGTTAACCGCGCGCGCCAGCCGTCCGCTTCGGCGCCAGCTGTGGAGCGTGGCCCCGGCGGCGACCGCTGTCAGTCCCAGCGCCCCCAGCGGCACAGCCAGTATCAGCCGGATCCCTCCGGGCATGGGGTAGACGGTCAGGTTCGTGTCCTGGTAGGAGGTGGCGGCGAGGTAGCCGAACCCGATCGCAAACAGCAACGCCGAGGCCGACGCGCTTCCCAGTGCCCACCGTGGCAGCGCAGGGCCGCGTGGACGGCGCAGCACGGCCAGCGCCAGGTTGGTCAGCAGGGCCAACAGGAAACCTCCCGACACCGCCGCCTGAGTCACCGGCGTCCGCCACCAGCCGACCCGGTGCCAGGTCCACGCGCCCCGCATCACATAGTCATCGACGAAGACCAGCGGCTCCCCGTCGGGGTCTGCTGATCGGTACACGATCGGGTCTTCGCTGATCCGCTGGTACTCGACGCCGTTCACGATCAGGGTGTCGCCGTCGCTGGTGGCGGTGATCCGCAGCGCGTTCTGGTTTAGCAGAGTGAGCGGGAGCGCGAGGAAGCTGAACCAAGGCAGGGCGAGATCATGATAGAGGCCGGCCAGTTCCTCTGACCGTCGAGCCTGATCCACGGCTGTAGCCGTCGGATGCCCGTCAGGGGTGCTGTTCTGCGGTCTGGGAGGCGCCGCAGGCGGGGATCCCGGCTCCGTCAACAGCTCGAGTACCCGGTCGGTGACGATCCGGGCCAGTTCCAGATCGGTGCCGCTGGTGTGCGCCAGGAAGAATCCCAGGCCCTCGGTGGGCAGCAGGTATACACGGCTGAGGTAGCCCGGCGCCATGCCGTCCTGATACACCGCCCGGTGGCCACCGGCGTACCCCTCCACAAAGCCGTAGCTGCGACCCCGACTGTAGGGGTACCCGAACTGCCGGTCGAGGTTGTAGGCGACCCCGGCGGGATCCAGGCCAGCCGCCTCCGGGTTCAATAACGCCGCCAGGAACCGCCCCATGTCCGTCGCGGTGCTTACCGCATCGCCGCCGGGCCCGATGAGGCTGTAGTACGCGGGGTACCTGGTCACCTCGTCCCTCGTGACGCGGTACCCGGTGGCGCATCCCCGGGCGGGCCGGTCCGGGGTAGGCAGGTGGGTCCGCTCCATCCCGAGGGGGTCGAGCAGGACATGTCGCAGGTAAGAGGCGTAGTCCGTGCCGGCCTGGTGCGCGGCCGCTAACCCCGCCACCGCGTACCCAATCGAGGAGTAGATCAGGTACTGGCCGGGTTCGGCCACCCGGCGGGGTGGTTGGTCCCGCAGGTACTCCTCCAAGGGCTGATACTCCGCCGCGTCCGCGACGCCGCTGTGGATGATCCGGTGCTCGTACCCGGCGGTGTGGGTCAACAGTTCATGGAGTGTGGCGGAGGGCACCTCGACCCGGTCCAGATAGGTGTTGACGTCGACCTGTGGATCGAGGTCACCGGCTGCGATCGATTGGGCGATCGCCGCGGCGGTCAGCGATTTGGTGATGCTCCCCAGGTGACTCCTCCGCTCCCTGAAGGGAGCGGCTTCTCGCTAGGCCGCTTCCGCAGCGTCGCGAAGGGCAAGCCCTGCCCTGAGAATGTTCTCGGCCGCGT
>Ga0207873_1000423_pt1 | contig 46502 bp, 32 predicted proteins | sample BGWIniCompost_FD_187373 | JGI IMG/M metagenome (GOLD analysis project Ga0207873, IMG submission 187373) | Cellulose adapted compost microbial communities from Newby Island Compost Facility, Milpitas, CA, USA - BGW Initial Compost (SPAdes)... ...
AAACACTGCTCGAAACCGCGCCTGATCACCAGCTCATTGCTCCCTTCCGGAAGCTGAGCCTTGATCTTCGCCGGCAGGATCAGCCTGCCTTTCGAGTCAAGTTTTGCCTCGTATTCGTAGGTGAAAAAGGTCATGTGACGTAGTGGTTGTCATGCTTTCTCCAAACAAACTTACGCAAAAATGCTCCACTTTCAACCACTTTACCCCACTTTTTTGCATTTCAAGGCACGACAGGGCCTTTTTAGTCCGCGGAACGCCTTTTATGGCCGCTCAACGGCAAATTCGAGGGCCGGAAAAAGGCGGAAAAAAGCCCCAAATGGGGGTGTTTCACTCGTTTGAGAGCCTTCGGCGCTGTCCCAAACACTGGGGTCTCACCAAGCCGCGCACGTATCCCGAAGGGTCAATTCCAAATCAATTGTTGCATTTTTGTGTTCGATAAATTGAAAAACCGACGAAATGAGGGTATTGATTGCCGCGGGACTGGCGCTGCTACTCTGGGGATGCCAAACCCCCGCAACGGAAGTGAAACAGGGGGTATGGAGGGGTGTCATTCGGCTCCAGGACCAGGAACTGGCATTCAACTTTGCCATCCGGCAGGACTCCGCGGGCTCATACGACGCCTTTATTAAAAATGGGAGCGAAAATCTCCACCTCGATGAAGTCTATTTCCGGGATGACTCCCTTGTAATGCGTCTCCACATCTTTGACGCCGAGCTCAAGACCGCCGTGGAGGGCGACAGCCTCAAGGGATATTACATCAAGACCTACGAGAAAAATTACCGGATCCCCTTCGTGGCTGCATACAACCAGGATTACCGGTTTACGCCGGTGAGCGACGAGCCGCACAGTGACTTTGGAGGAAAGTATCGCGTGACTTTTAAAGATGGAGAGCGGCTCATTCCTGCCGTTGGAATTTTTGAACACAAAGCAGGTAATATTATAGAGGGTACCTTCCTGCTTCCTACCGGCGACTATCGCTTTCTCGAGGGTAGCGTTGTGGATAACGAAATGACACTCAGCACGTTCGACGGCAATCACGCATACCTGTTCAAGGCCACCAAGACGAGCGATTCAACCCTGACAGGCGAGTTTTGGTCAGGCAAGACCTTGCATAGGTCATGGACAGCCACCCTTGATCCGGAAGCTAGTCTTCCCGATGCCGACGGGCTGACAGTCATGCGCGAGGGTTACGACAAAATTGATGTCAGCTTCCCCGATCTGGAAGGACGTATGGTCAGTCCCACTGATGAAAAGTACCGTAACAAGGTGGTCATCCTGCAGTTGTTCGGAACGTGGTGTCCCAACTGCATGGACGAAACCAAATTCCTTGTTGACTGGTATGAGCGGAACAAACACCGCGACGTAGCCATCATCGGACTTGCATATGAAACCAGCCCCGACTTTGACTACGCCCGAGATCGCGTATCGCGCATGGCAGAACGACTGGGCGTTAAATATGATCTTGTTATTGCAGGTACGCGTGATAAGGAGAGCGCGTCGAAGACATTGCCCATGCTCAGCTCTGTCGGCGCATTCCCAACTACTATATTTATAGGTCGTGACGGTTTAGTAAAAAAGATTCACACAGGCTTCACCGGGCCCGGCACGGGGCGCTACTACGAGGAGTTTGTGCAGGAATTTGATGAATATGTAAATGAACTTTTAAGCGAGGACATCGCTTCCCGTAGGTAATGAAGCTTTACACGGACCATACGGATACACTTACAGCGTCGGGTACCACAACGGCGGATGCGAAAGGTGTGCGCGTGGTTGTCGGCCTCTCAGGAGGTGTCGACTCAAGCGTCGCAGCCTATCTGCTGAAGGAACGAGGTTATGACGTCGTCGGGATTTTCATGAAGAACTGGCATGACGACTCCGTCACCATCAGCAAAGAATGCCCGTGGCTCGATGACAGCAATGATGCGATGATCGTGGCGCAACACCTGGGTATCCCCTTTCAGGCCATCGACCTCAGCGGTCCCTACAAGGAACGAATCGTCGACTACATGTTCCGTGAATACCAAAGCGGTCGTACACCCAATCCCGATATTCTGTGTAACCGGGAAATCAAGTTCGATATCTTCCTCAACACCGCGTTGAAACTCGGTGCACAATTTGTTGCCACCGGTCACTATGCCCGAAAGGAATCCACCATAGTTGATGGCAAAACTGTATACCGGTTACTTGCGGGAAAGGACGGCAATAAGGACCAAAGTTATTTCCTTTGCCAGCTCACACAGGAACAACTTTCGCGTTCACTATTTCCTCTTGGAGAATTAAGTAAGCCTGAAGTGCGCGCGATCGCTGCGCGTCTCGGACTCGTCACGGCTGACAAGAAGGATTCACAAGGATTGTGTTTTGTTGGAAAAGTACATCTTCCTGAATTTCTGCAACAACGACTCAAGCCGAAAAAAGGCAACGTCGTGGAAGTGCCGGCCGACAGCGAAATCTTCACGCGCCCCGTTGACGGTACGCCGGAAGCACTGTCACGTGCCTATGAGTTAACTCCTTCGGCTGGAAGAGTTGTCGGCGAACACAACGGCGCACATTACTATACGATCGGCCAACGTCGCGGATTAAACATAGGAGGCTTTCCTGAACCGCTATTTATTATAGGAACAGACACTGATAAGAACATTGTGTATGCGGGAATGGGAGAAGACCATCCCGGTTTGTTCCGTAAGGGACTGTTTGTACGCGACAGCGACGTACACTGGATAAGGCCAGACCGCACCCTGGCTATCGGAGACAGCGCCCGATACCAGGCACGCATTCGCTACCGCCAACCTCTTGAATGGTGTACACTGTTCCGCAAACCGGAAGGCATGTATGTGATTTTCGACCAACCACAGCGTGGCGTGACGCCGGGACAGTTTGTTGCATGGTATGAAGGCGATGAGCTGGTAGGCTCGGGAGTTATTGAGTAGAGGCAGAGGCAGGTGCAGATGCAAAGGCGCAACGATGGCAGTGGGGGCCAAACTGCATCTGCGTCTGCGACTGCATCTGTATATCAAAATGGATAACCGACAGCGATGTTAAAGACCAGATTATCATGCCTCCAGTCGCTATCGGACAGCCGAACATCCCGAAGTACCCAGCGCCCACCTTCCTCAAGCCATGGTTTTCGGATGGGTATTCCCACGTCGAAGCGAAGAATAAAAAACTGAAAGTCCAGACGGAGGCCAAGACCTGTACCTACGGCAAGTTCCTGAAGAAACGTATCCCAGGTGAACTGTCCACCGGATCGCTGAGGGTCTTCCGTCAACAACCAGATGTTGCCCGCGTCCACGAATACTGCCCCTTTCAGAAAGCGTACGATGTCAAATCTGTATTCGATATTACCTTCCAGTTTAATGTCACCTCGTTGATCAATGAACTGAATGTTTTCCGGATCTACAGGAGGCGAAACGGTTCCGGGACCCACCGACCGCGCGGGGAACGCTCGAATGCTGTTGCTGCCTCCGGTTGAGAATTGTTTGATGTATGGCAGTTGGCTTGAGTTGCCGTAGGGATACCCGGCTCCCGCTGCAATGCGGAAAACGAGACGGTTCTTGCGATCAAGTTGGAGGTAATATCTAAAGTCGGCATCTCCCAACACAAACTGAGAGAAGGGTTGTCCGAAAATCACGCCCACGGTATCCTCGGCATTGCGACTGCCTCTGGAAATCCAGTTGGCAAGATTGCCGGCGAGATTAAAATTAGTATGCAAAAAGAAATGCGACCGTCGCTGCAGCTGTGATCCATAATTGATCGCACCCGGATCCTGCAACTGCGTATTAAGCTGAAAGGAATACCGCATGCCGGGAATGAACTGGTTCTGAAACGAATTGTTGAGATACGGATTTGCTTCGAGTAAATCGTTAAAAGCTTCAGACTTCTGGCTTACGCGAACATAGTTCAGGTCGACCGGATACAACTCGTGATTCTTTGTCGTGGTCTCCCGCCAGGTGTACCCCGCTCCTGCATTGAAGGAATTCAACTGAAAATAGCCGATACGTCGCTGGAACGTTGTGCCCAATCTGAAGTTAGTATGTGGAATAAACTTAGTTGAATAGTGCGTGATCCTGATCGGAGAAATCATCCGCGGCACAGAAAGGCTCGTCTCCGCAAAGAGCTCGAAGGCAGTAAGGGGATCAGGGGACTGCCGGTTGATCTGAACCTCATACGATCCGCTTACCTTAAACTGAAATTGTTCTGCTCCTCCGAGAAAGTTTCTGTTCGTAAACGTCGCGCTCAAACCGGGACCGACAAAGTTGTTCGACTTACTTACCCCCTGCAACTCCAGGCGCAGGGACTTCTTCAAAAGCGGTGTAAGGTAGATCGTTGCGTCAAGAAGAGAATCGCCGGCTTCCCGATACCGGATGTTGACAAACTTGAAGGTACCGAGTCCCATGAGGTGACTGATCGTAAAGTTGTGCATCGTACGCGAGTACAACTCGCCGTGTCTGAGGTTGATCACGTCCGTAAGAACACGTGGTCTGAAAGCGCCTTCAGTGCTTATATACCGATAATCACCAACTCTAACCGTATCACCCGCAACGGTGGTCGAATCACTTCCCGCCTCCCACACTGAAAAGTCGTTGACGACGTCAACATTTCTTAAGGTATACGGCCGTTTTGCCTTTGACGGCACACCGGGCGCGTAAGTAAGCTTGAGATCAACCTTACGGCCGCCGACCGTCGTGTCCGCCTCGAAAAGCAGATGGCGGTCGTCGAAATAATAGTAACCGTAGTCCTCAAGACGCATCTCTATACGAGAACGTTCATCCGATAGCCGTTGAAGATCGTAACGTTGTCCTACTCTCAGAAACGTTTCCCGCATCACCTCAGCACTGTCACGGAAAATACGATCATGTGGAATCTCGATACTGCGAATCCTGAAGGGCGGGTACAGTTCCACGTCATACACCACGTAGGCCTTCTTTCGTTTTCTCTCGACCGACGATTGAACAAATGATTCAAAGTATCCACGGTTAAACAGGTTGCCTTGCAAGATGTCGGCCGTTAGTTCAGGCTTTGCATCCGAAAGCAACACGGGTTCAGTCCCGAATTTTTTTCGTATCCAGGCACCCAACCCTTTCGTTTTCTTTCCCGTGACATAGTAGATCCAAACCCCCGGTCTGGAACCCAGTAGCGTTCCATTCGGCTTTGGCGTTATCATTTCCTCCAGTTGAGACTTCAACACCTTTCGCTGTCCGACGTTGCCATGCCGGTGAAACACAATCTCGCCACCTGCATAAAAGCTCTCTCCCTCGGCAAGGAACTTGTTGGCCGTGCATGACGACAGCATTGCTCCTGCCAGAATCAGGAGTACAATCGCAATCAAATGCTGTCCGCCCGTTCCCCTATTTTTTTCCCGTATCATTTGCCTTGAACAACTCACGCAGGGAGTTGTAGTCTTTTATATATATGAGTCCGACACCCGTCTCCTTCAATTCCCCATCGATCATGTCGTAGTCGCTGGCGTAGAACCCGTTAATCCTGAATCGTCCATCTTCGGTAAGCTTGTACTCCAGCGCCAGGTCACCGATGTAATCGGAGGCATTGCCCTGTTGGGTCCCGCCTTCGATGTCGACATTACCAGCAAGCTTGACGACAAGCCGGTCGTCTAAAAGACTTTTCGACACCCCTAATTGAAGTTGCGTATATTCCGAAGTTCTTCCGTTCGCGTAGTCCGAGCCTGACTGAAGGTCGAATGTAAGTTCCACGCCCTTGATCTGCTGGGCCATGCGATTGAGTTGGTCTGACAACATTCTGTTGACGCTCGTTCGCGCCGCAGCACTAAGCGTGCCTCCACTCTGGGTTTCGAAGGGGTTGTCGGAAACAAAGCGCTGCAGGATAAGCAGCGCAAAGACTTGCTTGTTGAGATCCTGCTCACGGGTGTTGATATCCTGTATCCGCGCGTAGACACTCCCTCCCACTGCACCGCGTTGTTGCTCTGGCATGTCAAGTCGAAAAGAAATTTCCGGTCTGAGCAATTCACCACGAATTATTAGGTACACCTGGAACGGCAGTCGCGCACGATACGCCTCCATATTGCTTCCATCGGTTGCTTGCGAGGCAAACAAGTCGATTGGAGACGCATCGATCCGGTTCAATGCTGTAATGTTGAGTTCAGCATTCATGGGCTCACCATTCCACACGATATAGCTCCCCGACTCTATTTCAAATTCTCGTTTTACAAGTTTATAAAACGTAAATTCATACGAACCCTTCGTTAGTTCATAGCGACCCGTAAGGTTCACATTTCCGGTTTCATCGATGTCAAGCGTCAGCGTTGCTTTGCCGTTGACTTTCAGCTGATCGCCAGTGACCGGATCCATGACGATCGTGAAGGTTTCCTTGTCGTCCAGTTCCACACGTGCTGTGAGGATAACGCCCTGGAAGGGTGCGCGACTGGCAAGCGTGTCCAGGCCTTCCTGCAGTTTAGCCATGTATTCGGGTTGGTCACGGTCAACGAACGTGACAATGCCCTTCGACTGCATTACGCCGGCTTCGCTCTGAGGCACAACAAAGGTGAACGTGCTTTGATCACCCAGGCTTATGGTCATGTCTATTTCAGGGCGTTCCAGCGTGCCGCCTACCCTGGCGTTGGTATTGAGCCAAACGCTGCCGTAGAATAATTCATTATCGCCTTCCTTCGTGTTGAGCAACTGAAAGTTTCGTGCGACCGTCGTCAGGTTGAGTCGATACTGCCCCGAAGCGTCTCCCGTCATCCCCCCGTTAAAGGTCAGCACGTTGTTCTGTCGATCCCGAATCGTAAAATTCTGCAGAGTAATGGTGCGGTCTCTGAACCTTACCGTCTCGTTGTTAAGGCGAATCGGTATCTTCGTATAGGCCGGCAACGCTTCAGCGTTCTGCAGCGTAAGCGATCCTATGATGGATGGCTCGGTTGTAGAACCGCTTACGGAAAGATCCGCTTTGAGCGTTCCATTGAGTCCCGTTACGTATTCCGTGAGGAACGGCTGAAGCGCTGCCAGCGACAAAGCGCTGATGTTCGCATCCAGTGTCAATTGTTGATCTGGGCCGGACTGAATCCTCCCGTCAACATCGATATTCAGGCCCGGCCCGTCGCCTGACACATCAAGCACTGTAAGAGTCGGTTCGGGTTGATCGACCTTCACCTTCAGGTCGCCCAGAACTTCATCTCCTGCGGCAAGATTGGTGAGGGTTATATCGGCTTGTACCGGGCCCCGCGTAGTGTCGCTCAATATATTAATGTCGCCATCCAGCGTTCCGCGCATCAGCGTGTCAGCGAAGGCCAGGTTGACCAGGGTTTGGACTTTCAGATTAGCGAGCGAAATGTTCAATGCTTCCTGCTCACCTACCGGCGCGTTGATGCTGATTCGTTCCTGCTCGTGCGTCAGGTCAAGATGCTCCGCGGCAAAACCCGATTTTCCAATGCGGATCACATTGTCGCTGGGAACCGACCACTCATCATAGTTGAGAACGAGATTGTCATCCAGGCTGAAAGCATAGGCGTCCTCAAGACTTCGGAACACGCCGCGGACGACGTATCGCTCTTCCGTTGTGGAGTCATACACGGCGATTCCTGTTTCAATCGAATCACCTGCCACAGTGCCGTCGAACAGAAGAGAAGGAACGCGTATGCTTCCTGCGAGAATATCGTCTGCTTTAAACCTGTATTCGAGACGTCTCGGTCCGGAGTTTGCCGTAAGCAGCATGTTCCTTGCGGCGAAGGACTTGTGAACAAGCTCATTCACGTTGACAACAAGATCCAACCGGTGGTCTTCGCTGTCGAACGAACCCCTGATCTCTTTGATGTCAATTCGTTCGAGATCAGGAACCAATACTTCAGTCAGGATATAGCTGTTTTGGAGGTCAATGGAAAATTCAAAGTTCTGCGGTCCGGTAACTGACGTATCTTCTTCAAGGGAGTAGTAGTTGCTGAAATGTGACCGCAACACAGTTGGCAGGCTTAGGAGGTCGAATGATCCGGAGAATCTGGCTTGCAGAAAATCCGAATCGATGTTAAGCGAGGCCTTACCCTCCTCAGTAAGCGAGGCGACAAGCAACGAATCGACCCGATATATCCTTTCGCCATTATTGAATGCAGCATCATGTATGGCGAAGTCGCCGTTAAGGTTCTTCGGATCGGCATTGTCGAGATCAACTGACAGTTTCAACGCTGCTTTCAACGGGCGATCGAGCAGGTTAAGCGCCTGCAAATCGATTTGACGCAGGTCAAGGTCGAAATGATATGCCTTCTCTTCAGCGGCATAGCTGTAATCGAGGTCGCCTTTGAGTTCGAATGAAAGATTCGGATCGTCCATCGACGCCAAACCATTGAACACAGATTTCTGCACGGAACCATCGATGACGAGATCGCGATAAACGTAATCATTAAAACCAAATTCGTTAACCGTCACCCGTGCATATGCGTCAATATCTTCGAGTGACAATCCAGCACCTTCGACCGTACCTTCCAAATCCACAATACCCAGTTTATCGCTCGCAAGGAGTTGACCCAATTCAAATTGCGAAATGCCAAGTCTTCCACGATAGGCGCGTAGTTGAAACTGCTCGTCGAGGTGAAGCACTGCGTCGGTGGCAATGGAGCCGAAGCTCGACTCCAGCGTCGCACGAACCGCAGGATTTGCCAGCGTCCCCGAAAATTCTCCTTCCAACGCCAACTGTTGGGGCAGCACAAGGGACTGGGGTAAGAGCGTGTCGGGAAGTAATGTTTTGATATCAGACGATGTTGTTCGGAACTCCTGTAGCTTCACGTCAAACCTCAGCGCGTCCCTGTCCGAAATATTTTGAATACTCCCTCGCGCGAAAACGTGCGTATCGCCCAAAGCATAAACAGAAAACCGCTCCAGATCCAGGTTATTGGTCTTGCCTGAGGCTACAGTTTCGAAACGTACGACTCCCGTATCGGGTAAATTGAGGGGAAGGCGCATGGGTGCAAGAAGATTGACGTCGCGCATACCCACATAGGATTCCGGTGCGGTGAGATTAAACTGAAGCCGGTCCAACTGGTCGGCGATGTGGGACAAGGAAGGATACTGCGCTTCCATAGACAGTCGAAGGCGGCTGTGCGGCGTTTGAAGGTCGAGGTCGTCGACCATAGCGTGCACGCTATCGGCAACGACTTCTGCGGTTAGACTATTCAAACGAAAGCCGCCCGACTCATGAAACGCAAAGCTTTCAATGTTTGCTGAGTAACGTGCTGGAGAAACTGCAATGTCGGAGATCGCGGCTTCGAGACGCGTAATCCAGAGATGTTTGGGGTCTAAGCCTTCCGTTCGCTCAGCAGTAAAATCATGATACTGTAAAGCGTTGTCTTTCAATGAAAGGCTCGCGAGTTCAAACGACCACGTTCCGGGTTTCGATTGTGGATCATTTGTAGCAGATACGGCATCAACTGTATCCTTAGGCGCAAGTTGGTGGTACGCGATGAAGCTGCGTTCGAGATGAAACGCGTCTACGGCAATTCCTGGACCTTCGATGTCGACATGCGGGTCTTCCACGCGCAGCGATCCCAGATCAAAATTTATCTCGCTTCCAGAGTTATCGTCGCGAAAGCGCACCTCGCTCGCATTAATCTCAATAGTGCCAGCAAGTAGTCTGAGGGGTGTCTCTGGTTCATCTTCGGTTCCATTGTCGTCTGTCTCTGGTGCGCTCCCCTCACGTATAGACAGATCTGCCAACAAGCCATCGATCTCTACATTGGCGAGGTCGATAAGGCCACCGGTCAGGTCAAAGTCGCGCGCCCGAGCCTGCAAATCCTTGAGTACGACATCGATGAAAATTCCGGAATAATAATCCTCATACCGTACGTCGATGTTGTCGAGCGATGTGCCGCGAATGGTGAACTCCCATGGTTCGGATGGGGCATCTTGTGGAGATTCTTCACCAGCGAGGGAATCCAGTATAAACTGGAAATTGAAATCCCCGTGAGAATCACGTGTTACGCGACCCTTGATATCCCTTAGTCCTACGTCGTTAAGTTGGATTCTGTGGGAAAGGAGGCCCATTAAGTCAGCATCCACCGAAATACGTCCCGCATACAATAGCGTATCCTTTTTTGGGTTCGCTATCAACAGATTATCCAGCACTATGCGTTTGGGAAAGGATATGACGATACGGTCAAGGGAAATTTCGGCGCCCGTGGTTTCCCTAAGCGATGTTACAACGCGTTGAACGATCTTGTTTTGTACGGCGGGGATCCGAATGACAAGCGCCAGCACTAAAAGCAGCGCAATAAGGCCAAGCCACACCCATCCGAAGACCCGAATCACTTTCAGGATGGTTCTCTTGAATGTACTGCGCTTTTCCTGCATGGAAGGCTTTCTTAATCGATTTATAATGCACCCGGATGGCAGGGGCGCCAGGGTAATTTCGTCCCTTTTCCGCCAATTTTCCGGGTGCGTTCTCAAAATTTTGCAGTTGCAATTACATTGCCGGATTTGAAAAATGTGCGAAGGCCCGGGCTTGTACGTCGTACGTTATTCCTTCCTAAATGACAATTCGTCTCCACTAATCAGCGGTTCACCTGTTTTTCTAAAGACTGACACAAGGTTCTCAATACCGGCGCGTTTTGATGTCGTAGTTTAATTTTTCAGGATCCCGCAGCACCTGCAACACCTGCCACACAAGGTGTATCGTCCGCCGGCCGGGGAAGCGAGGGCGGACTGGAGGTGCCGGGATCCTTATTTAGTGGGGCAATGGGCAATGGGCAGTGGACAGTAGGCAGTGGTGATCGGTAATCGTTGGATGGCTTGCCGCAGACGTTGAAGTTTTATACTTTCCGGGGACACAATTTCTGCTAAACCAAATGAATTCCCGGAGACAGTTCCTCAAACATGCTGCAGTTGGAAGTGCAGTGGCGCTTAGCCTACCCGATATTGTGGCTGCAGCGATACCTGATAACATTTCAAAGGTTCGGCTCAAACAGGGTGCAACTATCCTGTTCCAGGGCGACTCGATCACAGATGCTGGAAGAAGCCGGGATGCCAGCGAACCAAATCACAGCGGCGCTCTCGGAAGGGGCTACGCCTTTCTGGCCGCAGCTGAACTACTGCACCAGCATGCGTCTCTTAAATTGAATATTTACAATCGCGGCATCAGCGGGAACAAGGTATTTCAACTTGCCGATCGTTGGGAAGAAGATTGTCTGAAAATCAAACCCGATGTGCTCAGCATCCTCATTGGTGTTAACGACTACTGGCACAAAAGAAATGGTAATTACGACGGTACGGTCGCTATCTATCGGAACGACTACATGGCGCTGATCGAGCGCACGAAAAAAGCGCTCCCTGATGTCAGTCTCATTATTTGTGAACCGTTTGCTATCCCTGGAACCAAAGCAGTTGACAACACATGGTTTCCTGAATTCAAAGAATACCAAACAGCGGCGCGCGAAGTAGCAGACCGTTTTGGTGCCGTGTTTATTCCTTTTCAATCTGTATTCGATAAGGCAAAAGAAAAAGCTTCGGGCGACTATTGGGCACCGGATGGAGTACATCCGTCCATTGCAGGTGCGCAATTGATGGCAACGGCGTGGGTTAAGGCGATTATGTGATGAAATGACACATAATCGGGCTGCCTTCCACTCCGTCAAAACCCCATAAGTATCCGTCCATACAAGTTTTTTTCCATTCAAACGATTGCAGATAGAATGAATGGGCGTTGCGCACATGCTTTGTCTAACGAGGCGAACACTTAAAACCGAGGCATTGATCCCAAACTTGATTCAAAACACAACCCATTACGTATGAAAAGGACTCTGATATTTTCCACATTGATCCTGCTCTCAGCTATTGCTGCATCTGCGCAGCAGATTTCGAGAGAGGAGCTCATTTTCCTTACGCCCGAGTGGAAGGGAGAACGTTTCCCCGACGGTCGCCCGAAGGTTCCTGACGACTTGCTCAAGCGACTCAAGCTTGTAACTCTTGAAGAAGCGTGGGCCGTGTTAAGGGGTCATAACTACAACTATCAGTATGAAGATGGATGGGTGATGATCAACCCTGATAGCGTACTGGTGGGACGTGCTGTGACTGCCACGTTCGTACCAGGTCGGCCAGACATACATCGCGTCATCGACAAGAAAGGACATGAAAAAGATGGTCGGGTGAAGTCGCAAAATTCCTGGCCTATCGACATGCTCGTTAAAGGCGACGTCTACGTGGTCGATCAGTTCGGTGCGCACGAAGATGGCCCAACAATCGGCGACAATCTCGGGAACTCCATCTATGCAAAGACCGGGAACGGCATTGTATACAATGGCGCGGTACGCGACATAAACGGACTTAAAGAAATCGGTGGATTTACTTCATTCTTCAGGTCCTATCACCCGTCGCACCACTTGAACAATCCTGATGGCAGGTTGAATACCACACTCATTGGCATCAACACCCCTACTCGCATTGGAAAGGCAACAGTCATGCCTGGTGATGTCGTTCTGGGTCGCGATGGCGGTGTTATTTTCATACCTCCTCACCTGGTGGAGCAGGTCGTGAAAACTTCAGAAATCGTACGGCTGCGCGACATGTTTGGCCATCAGCGTCTTCGTGAGCAGAAGTATACGCCCGGGCAAATTGATTCGCGTTGGTCGGCGGAGATTGAGAAGGATTTCTCACAATGGCTTAACGACCACATCGATAAGCTTCCTGTTCCGAAAGAACAAATTCAGGAGTACCTCAAAACTCGCACATGGTAATAGCATAAATCCAATTCCTTAAATCAACCCAATCGTGAAAAAAGCACACACCTCAACATCACGGCGGTCTTTTCTAATGAAAAGCGCCCTGGCCGCTGGCGCATTGTCTCCCTTTGCCTCATGGGGAAAGGGCTATGAGGAAGCAATTGATCGCGCCCCGAAGATGTCGGCGCCCAGCGACCTGAAAATTACAGACATCAAATGCGGATACATTCGCAATGGGCATAGTTTGTTCGTAAAGATTTACACCAACCAGGACATATGGGGTTGCGGGGAGGGTGTTGATGCGACACCCGGTACTTATCACCTTGTCAAGATGCTGGGCCGCAGGATCCAGGGACGCAGCCCGCTCAACGTTCACAGGTTGTTTGAAGACCTTCGTCGGAGTGGCTTCTTCGAAGGCGCGCAGTCTGGTATGTACGTGGCAGTCTTGTCAGCGATCGAGTCTGCCCTGTGGGATCTTGCGGGTAAAGCATTGAACGTCCCGGTTTATCAATTGCTTGGCGGTAAGTTCCGCGACAGGATACGCGTGTATTGCGACACCGCGCTCTATCAAGCCCGTCTCCCCTCTCCCAAGGATTTTGCGGACAACGCCAAACGTGCAAAGGAGATGGGCTTTACTGCGGTAAAATTCGACCTAGACCAATTCAATGATCCTAACAAGTACGATCGGTACAACTGGACTGCCAGCCCTGCTGAAATCCAGCGCATGGTAGATCAGATAGCTGCTGCCCGTGAAGCGGTTGGTCCGAAGATCGATATCTGTGCTGACATGCATGGTCGCTATGATGCACCTACAGGACAGATCGTGGCCAAGCGGCTAGAGCCTTATAACCTGATGTGGCTGGAAGAGCCGATTCCTGCCGAGAATGCTGAAGCGTACAAGACCATTGCCGACTCAACAAGCACTCCAATCTGCGCCGGTGAAAATCTCTACCTCGCTTATGGATTCCGCCGCTTGTTGGAGATCGGTGCGGTCGACATTATTATGCCGGATCTGCAAAAAGCGGGTGGACTCGGCGAAGGCCAACGGATCGCCAACCTGGCGAACCTCTACTACGTTCCTTTCGCTCCGCACATGGTGGCCTCGTTCCTTGGCGCGATGGCATCGTGTCACGTTTGCGCATCCGTTCCGAACTTCATGATCCTTGAATGGCAGATTTATTTCCACGACAATCCGATGTTCAAGGAAATCGTGACTTACGATGGTGAAATGATCAAAGACGGATTTATTCCCTTGTCAGAAAAACCCGGCATTGGCGTGGAGATCAACGAGGAGGGTATGAAGAAGTACGCCACTGAGGGGGTACCCTTCTTCGAATAGAACAAAACCTGATTTCAGCAGTCGAAGGGCACTTTTGCGGTGCCCTTTACTGTTTTGGGGCACCCCCTGGCCATTGAGGATTCACGTTATTTGCACTAAATTTCCGGCATCAGCGGGAGTAGCTCAGTTGGTAGAGCGGCAGCTTCCCAAGCTGCAGGTCGCGGGTTCGAGACCCGTTTCCCGCTCCACTTTCTTACTGGATTTTCCCCTGCATCTCCGGGCCGTTCGTGTACGGACTACATTTTTCTCGCGCAATCGTTTGAAGTCCGGCAATAAGTTTTAATATTCGGTTACGGGAACCCCTAAACCTGATGCTTGCGATCGATCCCAGCAACCGAGCCGCCATGTCCCCTTTCGGACCTGCCCCCGACAATCCGGGATTTGTCGATGAGTCTGTGTTGTGGGATAGCTTCAAGAAGGGTAACGATCTCGCCTTTACCACTTTGTACCGCAAGTATGTCCAGCGGCTTTACAACTACGGCATGCACACGTGCCGCGACAAAGAATTGGTTTGCGATTGTCTACAGGAGTTGTTTGCCAGGTTGTGGGACCGAAGGGAGACGGTCAGTGCTGTCGGATCTGTCAATTTTTACCTCTTCAAGTCTTTCCGACGGCTCTTAATGTCGAAGATTCTTGCGCGGAAGCGTTTTGCGTCAATGCTGGCGGGTCAAGCATCAGTTTTCGATTTCATGCCTTCCGTTGAGGACGGGATGATTGACGATGAGTCCAAAAAACTCCAATCCGAGTACCTGCAGCGCTGCATCAAGGCCCTTACCCGGCGGCAACGAGAAGCACTATTCCTCAGATTCTTCAACGATCTCAGCTATCACGAGGTAGCGGCGATCATGGAAGTACGGGTAGATTCGGTATACAATATCATTTCCAAAGCCATCGACATCCTGCGCCGGAAAATGAAGATGCCCGTTCCCTTCGTATTCCTGCTAACCCTGCTCTTCTCCTGATTTTTTTTCAAGAATTCCGGAAAAAGTGATGAGAAATCGTTTGCGGAGCTCTCTTTATGAGCGTACAACCCGTAAACCGTGAAGGACTACGTTCATTATTGCGTCAACGACTTCGTCATGGATGGATACTTTCAGGATTGGGTGAACAACCCAACCCCTGAATCCGATGCCTTCTGGCGTGCATGGATGGCAGAACATCCGCAAAAAGTCGCCGAAATCGAAGAGGCGCGGTACATCCTTAAACAACTTACCTTCCCCGAGCACAAGCTCGCGGAACATGAGGTGGCTGAACTTTGGAACAGGATTCGGACTGCTCCAGTACATCACTCGACCGGGGCTACCCAGAGATTTCTTCGATGGGGCATCGCCGCGGCGGTCGTTCTCCTGGGTGTTGTAGTTTACGCATTGACTTCGCCCGCCGCACTGGTAACGTACGAAACCGCATTCGGCGAGACACGTCCGATAACCCTTCCCGACGGATCTTCAGTTACCCTCAACGCCAACTCAAAGCTCAGTTACAAAGACAATTGGGACAAGGCAGCAGCTCGCGAAGTACACCTTTACGGTGAAGCCTATTTTTCTGTTACGCACCAGGAAAATGACCAGCCGTTCGTGGTAAGGACAGGCGACGGCGTAGCTGTGGAAGTATTGGGCACGACGTTCGACGTCTACCATCGGACTCAGGAAACGAAAGTATTGTTGAATTCAGGAAAGATCCGACTCAGCTTGCCGTCGGCGAACAACGAAAAGATCATCATGCAACCAGGCGAGCTGGTGGAATTCCGCAGCAACCAGGTATCGCGGAAAAGTGTGAACGCGCAGAACTACGTCGCGTGGACCGAGAACCGTCTGGTACTTGATCACACAAGCCTTCGCGAGATGGTGAGGATGCTGTACGACAACTACGGCCTTCAGATCGAAGTAAGCAATCCCGAGTTGCTTGATCAAACCGTATCGGGATCAATGCCTACTGCTGGAGAAGACGAGTTGATCCTGCAGATCGCAAAAGCCTTTCAGCTTGAGGCCGAACGCAATGGCAACATAGTATACCTACATGAGTAAACCAGAAAACCACATAACCCTGAAACCCCAACAACTATGAAAACGAAACAGAGTCTTACCACAATAACCCATAGCTTATGAGATACAGCTACCTATTAGTCGCATGGTTCGTGTTGGCAAGTCTGACAGCCCGCTCCCAGGCGGATGTTTACTTTGCATCACGTACCTACATGGGTTCTTATACGGATGGGAATAAGAACCTTTTGAAGAACAGATTGCAGGAATTGGAGCGGTCCTTTGGAGTGTCCATAGCCTACAAGGACGAGTGGGTGGAAGGCCAAACGGCTCATCGCGACATTTCAAATTTCAAGACGGTCGAGGATGCGCTGTCGGAATTGTTCCGCGGCACACGGCTGTATTTTGAAAAAGCGGGTGACCGTTTTTACGTCATCTACCAGCGCAGTTCCGCCACTCCAGCGCCAAAGGTTGAAAAACCGCAAGCAAGAGCACTTCCACCGCTATACACGGCAAGTACTCAGACCCCAGAGATCGCGGTGCCTGAATTTAAATCCTACGCGCGCAAGTATGAATTTGTGGTCAGCGGAACCGTGTATGATGAAAACAACAACACCTTCCCTGGTGTAAACGTCATCATTAAGGGAACAAGTACCGGTACATCAACCGATATCAACGGTCGGTTTACGCTGGATGTCGGCACTCCGGATGCAGTGCTTGTATTCTCGTTTGTCGGTTACGCCACTCAGGAAGTTGCCGTCAGCAACAGAAGCGTAATTGATGTCACCATGACGCCCGACGTCCGCTCGCTTGACGAAGTGGTCGTTACCGCGCTGGGTATTGAACGTACAACCCGCGGTCTGGGGTATGCAACGAGCAAGGTCAATGCTGAAGACCTGTCCATCAACCGTACACCAAACGTCATGAATTCACTGCAAGGCAAGATCGCCGGCGTGAACATCTCTTCCCTGGGTACGGGTCCCGGTGGTACATCGAAGATTCGCATTCGCGGACAATCATCCATGAGTGGTCAGAACAATCCACTCATTGTTATCAACGGTGTTCCCATGGATAACACCAACTTCGGTACGAACCCCAACAACCAGGGATCCGACACGTCCATCGGAACCCGGGGCGGTGGTATCACAGCCGACGGTGGTGACGGTCTACTCAGTATCAATCCTGATGACATCGAGAGCATGACGGTGCTGAAAGGTGCGCCGGCTGCAGCTCTGTACGGTTCCCGCGCTAAAGACGGTGTGATCATGATCACTACGAAAACGAAAGGCGAAGGCGCCGGAATTGGAATTACGTACAACATGAACTACACCAACGAGCAGCCACTCGACTTTACCGACTATCAGTACGAGTATGGTCAGGGTGAAAGCGGCGTGCGTCCAACCTCGCCGAATCCCACTTCAGGTCAGTGGTCGTTCGGTGAAAAGTTCCAACCGGGGATGACGCAAATTCTTTTCGACGGCGTGGAAGTTCCGTACGTTCCCCAACGGAACATCATTGACAAATTCTTCCGCCATGGTCAGAACCTGACTCACACCATCAGCATCTCGTCTGGTGGTGACAAGGGTGGATTTAACTTGTCTGTTGCTGACATGAACAGCAAGGGTATTGTTCCCAACAACTCCTTCTACCGCCGCACGGTAAACCTTGGCTTCCAGTATTCATTGTCTGATAAGGTGTCGGTACGCGGTAACGTCAACTACTCGAACGAGTACAACAAGAACGCGCCCAACGTCGGCAACCAGGACAACACGATTCCGGTGGCGTTGTACAACATGGCGAACTCCATGCCGCTGGACCTTCTGAATGAGAAGAAGTACAATGACGAGGGCAACGAATACATCTACTCGCGCTTCATGAACCGTACCAACCCGTACTTCACGCTTGCTGAGCAATTCAACAACATCAATCGTGACCGGGTATTTGGTAACATCTCCCTGCGGTACGATGTGCTGCCCTGGCTCTACGTTCAGGGTCGTATAGGTCAGGACTACTGGTCGCGCGATCAGGAATACAACAACTTCCCTACAGGTCAGGCTTCCCGCGGACCGGCGCCTGCTGGCTTCGTGAACGGTCAATACACGCAAGAGGCCCGTCGCTTCCGTGAGATCAACGCCGACTTCCTCGTATCGGCAACGCGTTCGTTTGGTGACTTTGGCGCAACGCTCACGTTCGGTGGCAACCACATGTTCCGCCGCACTGACGTGAACAGCGTACAGGTTACCGACTTCGTTGTTCGCGGTCTCTATACGGTTCAGAACGGCCGCGTGAAGGATCCTATCTTTGGTCTGACAGAATGGGAGATCAACTCACTCTACGGATCAGCAGAGTTCTCCTACAGGGACATGCTCTACTTGACGGGAACATTGCGTAACGACTGGTTCTCGACGCTGTCGCCTGAAAACCGAAGCATCCCGTATCCGTCGGTATCGTTGGGCTATGTCTTTACCGAATCGTTCCAGAACCTTCCCTCCTGGCTGTCATACGGTAAGTTGCGTGCTGCCTGGGCCGAAGTGGGAAGCGACTCAGACGTAGCGCCTTACTCGAACACGCTGTACTATTCCGTGAACAGCAACCTGTTTGCAAACCCGTCGGGTGCGCTGCAACCTGTCGGTGGTATTTCAGGACTTGCCGTACCGAACGGACAACTCAGGCCTATGAGTGTTGCTGAAACTGAAATCGGTCTCGAATTGCGAATGTTTGACAACAGGTTGTCGCTTGATGTTGCTGCCTATGAAAAGATCACAACCGATCAAATCGTACAGGCTCAGATCTCCGATGCCTCAGGATTCGTCAACACGCTCATCAACAGTGGCGAGAGCAGGGCGCGGGGTATTGAATTCCTTGTGAGCATCAATCCTGTCGAAACGTCGAACTTCACGTGGAATTTCACCGCCAACGGTTCCTACATCAAGACCAAAGTGTTGAAGATCCAAACAACAACACCTGGTGAACGTATTACAGTGGGCACGCACTTGTTCAATGGTGAACTCCGGCAAGTTGTGGGTGAGGAAATGGCCCAGCTCGCCGGGTATGGATACCTGAGAGACGACCAGGGTCGTATTGTCTACGGCTCCAATGGTATTGCGCTCGCGACAGATGCACCCATTCACTTTGGCAGTGCGCTTCCTGATTGGATCGGTGGGTTTACCAACACCTTCAACTACAAGGGCATAAGCTTCTCTTTCCTGATCGACTTCAAGCTTGGCGGCAAGATGCTCTCCGGTACAAACTTCAACGCGATCCGTCACGGCTTGCACAAGATGACTCTCGAAGGACGTGAAACTGGCGTGATTGGAGAGGGTGTGAATGAAGCAGGTGAGATCAACACGGTGGCAGTCTTCCCGGTTCAACCTTTCTGGGAAGTCGTGCGGTCGAAGGGTCTCGTAGAACCTGTCATTTACGATGCTGGCTACTGGAAGCTGCGTCAGATCACGGTGGGCTATGACTTCACCAAGTTCCTCCCTCAGAACTTCCCGGTTAAGCGTGTACGCCTCGACCTCGTGGCAAACAACGTTCTTATGCTGAAGAAATGGGTCGACAACATCGATCCCGAATCTTTCGGATACACATCGGATAACCTCGTGGGTATGGAGTCAACGGGCCTTCCTACGACCCGCAGCATTGGTTTCAACCTGAATGTAAAACTCTAACAGAGCGAACATGAAAAAGATACGCAATCATATCATGTTGCTTGTCGGTCTGATGGTAGCCTCTGGCTGCGACTCAGGATTTGACGAAGTCAATCGCAATAAAACCGCACCGACCGCAATAAACCCTGCCTACCAGCTTAACCAGGCTATTCTCAGCACTTCGAGTGGTGGGGCCGCAGGGGGCAGTACGCTTATATATGACATCGGGATCGTACAGCAGATTATCTCCCCCAACTCCGGTGTCTTGACAGGTGCGAACTTTAACCAGGACAACCGCGACGCAACACAAACGCTGTGGCAAGGTTACTATCGCAACGTGGTTCGGAACACCAAGGATGTGATCAACCGTGTTAAGGATGATCCGGCGCGTTCGAACCTGTACAACATGGCCAGAATTCTTCAGGCTTATGCGTTCATGGTACTCACGGACGCCTACGGAGATATTCCGTACACGGAAGCCGGAATGGGTTACATTGAACAAAACTTCTTCCCTAAATACGATCCTCAGCAAGCTGTCTATGCCGATATCATCAATGAACTGAAGACGGCCGGAGTTGCACTGGACGAAGGCGGAACCATTGAAACAGCTGACGTGCTGTACGGTGGTGACATAGATCTTTGGAAGAGGTTCGCAAACTCGCTGATTCTGCGCGCGGGAATGCGGCTGTCAAAAGTTGATCCGGGTACAGCGCAAAGCACGGTAGCGGGTGTCAACTTAGCACAGCTGATCCTCACGAATGAACAGAATGCTGTCATACGCCACGATGCCAACTATCAAAACGGGATTGGTGTTACGCTGAACGGTACAGAAGGTGCAAACTTCTACCTGACTGAACCGTTCGTCAACCATCTCAAGAACAACAACGACCCACGCTTGTCAGCGATCGCTGTGCGCTATATCGGCGCTACATCGGGACCGGAGCAAACGGTAGACCGGGCATCGCATGATCCCGACGATCAAATTGGCATGCCCATGGGTCATAACAACACTACGATCGCAGCAGTGGTTACAGATCTTGGACTTGCAAGCTTTTACGATTTCACGCAAGCAGATCGTCGGCGCGTAACCAAGCAGACTGCCCCTCACTTCCTCGTGACCGCTGCTCAAACGAACCTGCTGCTGGCTGAGGCTCGTGAAAGAGGTTGGATCACGCAAGGTGACGCAGCGGACTATTACGAAGCTGGCGTTCGTGCCCACATGGAACAACTGGGAATTGTTGATGCAGCCTCAGCAATCGATCCTGCGGACATTGACGACTATATCGACAATCATCCGTACGATGGAACGCTGGAGCAAATCAACAACGAGTATTGGATCGCCTCGTTCCTGAACGGTCCGGAAGCCTTCGCCAACTACCGGCGCAGCGGGTTCCCCGATCTTGCACCGAATCCGTACCCCGGCAAAGAAGTCGACTTTATCCGCAGATTGACCTATCCGAGGTCCGAAATCTCGGTTAACGAGGTCAACGTCAACGAAGCAATCGCCCGAATGGGACCAGACAAACTTGACACGCGCGTCTGGTGGGACGTTGCCAATTAATTATAGAAACAGATTGACAGGTGTAGGGCCCCGATTTAGTCGGGGCTCTTTTTTTTTGCCGACTGAATACTGGCACAGTTCCTCTTTTCGTCTCATCTCAGGCCCCTAGCCCCGAAAGTGGGCATGCGCACTTATGCAACAAAGCCTAAAGTGCGATCCCTGAATACTGGGACTGATTTCTTAATTCAAACACACTATATTGGCACCCCGAACGTTCAATCCCCGGCCACGCCCGCCTGAAAGTCCGGTTGTTGTAATCTGATGTTCAACCCTTAAATAACACCATCATGCCAATTGTCACTGATCCGCGCCAGAACCATCATGGTTGGTGGGGCACGGTTGTAGATGCCACCCCTTCAAGCAACGGTAATTCCGATGTGGTGCACGTTTTCCTGAAGACCTTTCGGGAAGCTCACTATGTGTCGCAAGGCACCTCTGTCAGACTCGAGGAACTGGGCGACACCGCAGCTCAGGCCCTGGAGCGCCTTCAAAAAAACGGGTTGTCCAGCACGGTTCTTAAAATGATAGAAGACGACCTTGCGAACCTCAAGGCTCCCAAAGTAAAAATTCATCACATTGTGGGCATCAATGACGGCGAAACCACACCGCTCGCACGCATGCACAATCTTGTTACAGAAGTTTGTTTCAACAACGATCACTGGCTTAACTCCGCGGGAGAAATCGGGCAGAAATCCATAATTGAAGGAAGGAAACTGCCCAGTTTGAAAGATCGGGTAGCTGCGACGAAGTAAGCAGGAAACATTATTTGGAAACGTGGTAATCGGTAATCGGTGACCGGTACAACTGGTCGCCGATTATTTTTTTGTCCTTCGCATATACGCCACTAGTGCGCCTGCAATCAGAAGTAAGGCTGCGATGACTAAGATGCCGATATTTACTCCTGCTTTTCGAAAGGCGAGGTCCTGACCATTAATAACAAAGGCTGCCCAATGGGCTGGATGGGCCCTGAGAGGGTCCGATTCCTGAAGGAACTTTAGTTTTGCCTCACGAAGAGAGGCGCTTACCGATTGCCCATCATTCAGGTTTTCGTAGAACTGCGTCATGATGTCCGATGTAAAAGCATCTGGCACATCCCAAAGGCTCATCACAACAGAAGGGCAACCCGCATAGGTAAACGCACGCGCTATGCTAAGCACTCCCTCACCAGCCATGTTGCGCCCGATGCCTGTTTCGCAGGCACTGAGCACCACCAGACCAGCATTGAGTTCAAGATTATAAATCTCGTAGGCGTATAGGGTACGGTCCGACATGGAATCCCCTCGGAATATCAACCTGGAGTTGTCGGCCACCTCCACATCACCGACCCCATGAATACCAAGATGAATGAGGTCGTATCCCGCCGAATTATTGATAAAATTCTGCTTTGACGCTTCACTGTTTGTAAACCGTGTCACTTTCTTGTACAAGCGGCCCAGGGTTTCCAACTCCACATAAGTACCGGGCAACTCATCACCCTGATTTCGTCGTGTGAAGTAACTCGGGTCAGATTCTCCGGAATAGCTAAACGCCAGGACTCTCTCAATCCTTTCGTGTCGACGGGTTCTATTCTTAAAGAAAATACTCGACGAGTACGCGTACGAGACCTCGCGATCGTAGAGCACATAGTCTAAGTCGCTGAAGTAAATTTCGGACGATGGTTTATGAGAGGTAACCAGTGCTTCAAGCGGTACAATACTCAGGGGCCCGTCAGGAACGACAACGACTCTACGCTTCCTTATTGCGGGAGCAAAAAACTTTTGGTAAACACGGGCGGCAGCTTCCCCATACGCGTTCGCGTCGTCCGAGCCGAACCCGGGCTGACCGCTGATGGCTGTGTATACCGTCGTTATCAGCGTGTCGGTTGCTTCCTCGCGAGGCAGCGCTATTATGGCAGACGCGTCGGTGGCTATGGAAAGGACATAGATGCTGTCGTTCCCCCAGTAGTACTCCAGCAATTGTTCATCGCGGTCTAACTCTTTCTGAATCTGCTCGAGTGAAATGAGCAGGTCACCCATGGTCGACACGGTGTATCCCGGATAGCCACTGATTCGCGTCATGAGTTCACGCCTGCGATTGATGAGATTTACAACTTCCTCGTTCATGCGACGTATTGAATCTGGCGGAAGTGTCGCAGCGGTTAAACGCGCCCGCTGCCGCAGGTTCAACTCATTCCTTACTTCTTCCAGCTCGAAAAGAAGGGATTTGGGTATGCCCGAATTGTTGGCTCGTTCCGCACGTCCCAACGCTTCCAATACGTTGAGATACTTCGTCAATTCCATGAACTGAAGAGCATCTTCAAGGTACCGCGCTTCACCAACCTTATCGTATAACAACCGGGCGCACTGAATGCTGCGCTCGATACTTTGAGAAAAACTACTCATGAGAAATGGCTTTGAAAGATCATCGCCGATGTTCTGGCGGGCGATAATCATCTGGCCGTAGGCTGCGCGGTAATACTCAAGGGCTCGGTCAAGATGTTCCTGATCGTGATCCGCTACATACCATTTCATATAGGCATCACCTGTATTAAAATAGGCGGAGATAAGGGACACAAAGTATGGGCTTTCCTCCTGAATAATTGGGCGGTCTGAAACACTGTCCGGCAATATCGATGAAGCGGCCTTCCGGAAGTCGGCCAGCGCCTGACGGTAATCGCCCTTTTCAAGGAACATTTTTCCCCGCAGATCAAATAGTTGTGACAACTCGCCATTCTTGGCTCCGTGTACACTTGCGGCTCTCTCAATTGCCCGTTTGAAATAGTGTGCAGCGGAATCATAGTTTCCCATCAGGCCATAGAGTTCTCCAAGGTGCGCACAAAAAAGTTGGAGATAAGCCGGATTCCGCGGCTCTGTACGCTCCCACAACCTGAGACCTTTTGATAGTGCCTTACGCGACTCGTTGTAACGCCCCATGGCCCGCAAATCGCTTGACAGGTTGAAGTACCCTTCAATCAAATCCTGACTGTATCCGGATGCATCATAAATCTCCAGTGCCTTTTGACGCATCTCCATTGAACGCCCGAAGTCGCCCTGAACAAAATACATGTTGGCGACAACCTGATAGGCAGCTGCCTGCTGGTAAGGAAGGTCGCCGTAAAGCGACAGGTAGAGATTCGCCATTGTTTCTACTTCATCGAAACGGTAGTTTTTCCTGGCGATAGTAGCGAGTCCGTAGTAAACACTACCCAGGGCATAGCGGCTGTCCGGCATGTAGCGCTTCTGTAATTCCATTGCCTTCAGGTAGTGTTGCTCAGCAAGATCCTTTCGTTGCAAGCCCCAGTTGTACACTACACCAAGCCAGAGATGTGAGTCGGCCACTTCGCGCGATTCATTCCCATAAATCTGGATACGCATTCGCAGCGCGCGAAGATGCATCTGCTCAGCCGTATCGGGCATGCTGAGTAAATCGTACACAACCGCGCTCGTAAACAACGCGTTGGCTTCCAGGTAGGGATAGTCCGAAATTCGCTCGGAGGCAGTCTTGTAGAGGTCCCGGAGATAACGGAAGGGTCGGTGGTAATCCTCCGTGATGTTTGATTCAGGGGAGCCTTTCGCCTTCCACACCTCAAAGGTCTCTATCTCGGCGGCGCGCAGCATGAAGGAAATGTAGCCTTCCCAATTTCCTTCGTCTTTCATTCGCGTGGCAGCCGACAGCGATCTGTCGATTGCTTCGCGGTAGTTCCTGGTGGAAACCAGATTGTTGATCCGATCGAGCTCAGGGTGCGACCACCGCGAAACGGTAGTTCGTTCCTGCGCGGAAACTTGTTGCAAGCCGAACTCCGCAGTGACAAGAAAGACAGCACATGCCAGGCCGAATAGCTTCACCGTTTTCAAGATCGATTTCACGCCTTTCACGCTCAGAATGACATCGTTCCATCGCGCCTCTTCTTCCGATCAACCCCCAGTATTGATTCTAACGAACTTCAGACACACCGGCTTGTCCAACTGTATTCTTTTTCCTGTATCCTGCAACAACCCCGTCTTTTGGTCACGTTTGAAAATCACAATGTCGTTTGTATCCTGGTTGGCAGCCAGCAGGAAGTTGCCTGTCGGGTCAATAGCAAAGTTTCGCGGCGTTCTTCCGAGCGTGGACTGTCTTCCCACATACGTCAGCTTTCCGTCCTTACCAATGGAGTAGATCGTTATCTCATTCGCCTCTCCCCTGTTCGAACCATACAAGAACTTTCCGTCCGGAGAAACGTGAATATCTGCTGCGCCCACGCTCCCCTGGAACCCAGCGTCAAGCAGGGTTATCGATTGCTTTTCTTTGAGCTTTCCGTCTTTATAGTCAAAGACCGTGACGGCAGCGTCAAGCTCGCGAATCAGGTATGCGTATTTTCCATTTGGGTGAAACGTCAGGTGTCTTGGTCCACCTCCCGGCGTCACCGGTGCAGCGCCGACAGGCTCCAGTGGATTGTCGGACGCGGTTTTTATTGCGTAGATGTGAATCTTATCGGTTCCCAAATCCGGCACCATCAGGTATTTCCCATCGGGAGAAAGCACGACGGCGTGCACGTGCGGTTTGTCCTGGCGTGAGGTGTTCACGCTGCTTCCTTCATGTTTTATTGTCTGTACTTTCGGATCCAGGGTTCCATCAGGGCTGACCCGAACTGCGGATAGCGTCCCCGACGAGTAGTTGCCAGCGAATACTACCTTTTGATCATTGCTTACTGAAACGTAGCAGGGATGATCACCCGCTGAAGTCACGGATCCAATCCAGGATAACGCACCGTTGGAAGGATTAAATGAAAAGGAATTGACTGTCCCCTTTCCCTGGCCCATTTCGCTCACGGCGAAAACCCTGGTGCCGTCCTTACCCACCGCCAGATAGGATGGGTTGGTGACATCCGTGGATTTTGATTCGAATCGGGCATCGCCCGTGCTAGTATTGAACCGGTACACCTGAAGGCCATTGGAGTTGTCCGCATTGGAATAGGTTCCGACAAGGAGCCAGTATTCTTCCCCTGTCTGGCCAACCGCCATAGAAAAAGCCAGCATCATAAGACACATTACCGCCAGTGCTCGCATAGTTTACAGAAATTGGGTTAGAGCGCCGGCTAAGGTAACGCTAATGAACCGTAATGCCAATGCGCATTGCATCGGGGGCAAATGACTTTTGTCGTCGGACATGGGCAAACTTTGTGTTACTTCACGACGTTGTTCCAATAACTAACCAGAACCATGATATCTGTCGCGCGGGCATACAACTACAAGCCGGCTAAGGGAAGGTTTGCCATCCTGGTGGACAGACTTTGGCCCCGGGGACTGAGGAAAGAAGACCTCGGCGTAGACCTGTGGTTAAAAGATATCGCACCGAGCCATGAGCTGCGTAAGTGGTTTGACCACGATCCGGCCAAATGGGATGAATTCCGGAAGCGCTATGCCGAGGAGTTGTCGGCAAGCGCCGAGGTACTAAAACAGATCAGACAACTGGAGCGTCAACACGGGGAGATAGTGCTGCTATATGGCGCGCGCGATTCAAAACACAACAATGCGGTGGCGCTCCGTGAAATCCTGAAATCCCACCGTTGATGCGCCACGACGGCATCATGCCTACTCTGACATTGTAAACATTACGGGAAGCGAGGTTCTGCAGCGCACAGCCCGTCCATTGATTTTCGCAGGCGTCCAATTGGGCATTTCCTTAACAAACCGGATTACTTCCGCATCCAGAAGCGGATGTACGCTCTCTTCTATCTCAATGTTTTCCTTGAGTATGGATCCGTCGCTTTCTACGACAAAGCTGACATACACGGTACCCTCAATACCCTTCTTCATCGCAGCTTTTGGATAGCGAAGCTTTTCGTTCATGAACTCCAGTAACTTTTCCTCGCCACCCGGAAACTCAGGATTGCTGTCCACTGTCATCACTACTGGTGGGGCGATTACCAGCGTATCGTTTACTTTCAGCTGACCATAGACAGTACCAGAAATCAGCAGAAGCGCACCGGCAAACAGCATCAGCTTCATGGCTTTGGATGGTTTAGGTAGTTGAGTGTTGGGGAAAATCCTCTATTCGCTCCAGGGTGGCGTAATCCCATTGACGCGCGAGTAGGCGATCAATTGGCCCATGTGCTCCCGCATGTGTGTCAGAGCGATGATGATGGCACTCATAGTTGTGTATTCACCAGGAAAGGGAAACTCCACCTTATTGGGCAAAGTGTCGTCCTTGGTGTTCCGAACAGCGTCAGTTAGGTACTTGAAAGAATCGTTAAGAGCGCTCTTCAGCTGATCCTTCGTGTTCAGCGTTGCGGGAAGATTCACGACGTCGACGCCTGACGGCATGGCTACACCCAATCGGGATCCAAAGAAGTAGTTCGACTGAGCGAGGTGAGCAAAAACTTCCCTAAACGAGCGCACGCCATCGGCAGGCTTCCAGTCCAACTTGTCGTCCGGAATCGCATCCAGTAGCTGAATTGTACGACCTAAAGCAAAATTGACGGCACCAGCAGATTCTTGCTGAAACTGGCCCTGGCAAAAGCCGAATACCGGCAGGCTAAAACAGATGAAGAACAACGTTTTTCTCATGGGTTAGTGGAGTTTAGACGGCCAAGATAGCAATTCGGCCCGACAACACAATCGATTGAAAGTGTCGCAAAAACACCACGGGGACCAAGATTCGGGTCAAAAACTCAGTAATATATGGGTAATGATAGCAGTCTTCCGACGTTGTATCGAACTACGGGATTTGAAAAACGACAGGAAATGGAAAAATCCAGGATTATCTCAAAAGGACAGGCGAAGGTGTATGACGCGTTGGGACCCAGTGTAGGATTCCTTGTTTCGCCGACTGAAGTAAACGCTCCATATTGTATTATGGAAGGACGGATTCCGGCAGGATTCTCAGTACCTCTTCATCACCATCCCGACGATGAAAGCTTTTACATTATTTCCGGTAAGGTCAAAGTTTGGCGTGAGGATGCGGGCTGGTCAACACTGGAGAAGGGCGACTTTGTTCATGTACCCGCTGGTATGAAGCATGCATGGAAGAATGATGCAAAAGAACCAAATGTCGGGGTGATCGTTACCACTCCGCGACTGGGATCATTCTTCCTGGAAGCAGGACGGCCCATAGAACCGGGACGTGAGCAGTCGCCGCCAACACCTGAAGACTTCAAACGATTCACAGAGGTCGCTGCTCGCTATAATCATTGGGTGGGAAGTCCGGGAGAAAACGCATCCATTGGAATTGCTATCGACATTCCATAGAACTTTTTGCCACGTTATCTCTTTGAAAAGAGTTCGCGTCTGTTTTATCTTTGCATCATGATTCTCAAAGGGACATATAACCATGATTTCGCGCTGGATCGTACAAGCCAGCACAGGTCCCGGTTTTTCAGTTGATGCAATTCTAACTTCACACTGAAAACCCGGGTCGTCCGGGTTTTTTTGTTTCCACCGGATGGTACTGGAATAAAAAAAATCGTCGGATAGACGAGAGGGAAAGGTGTGCGTGTACGGGTTTGCGTGTCGGAGGGATTTGATTTGCGATTAGCGAGCGATTTGGGATTTGAGATTGGGTGAATGATCGAAGGGTGGAGATATAATATCAGTAGTAGTCATGAAAAGAAAAATGATCAGCGGGAAGGACCTGGTGAAGATGGGTTACCCGAAGGGCAATGCATATGATCTGACGCCGGGTAAAGTCGACTTCCCGATCTATGGCGCTGCACAAATTGACGAAGGTGCACTTGGACAAATGGAAGTTGCGATGAAGTTGCCCGTGACTGTATCGGGTGCTCTTATGCCTGACGCGCATCCTGGTTATGGATTGCCTATTGGTGGAGTACTGGCCACGGATAATGCCGTGATACCGTATGGTGTTGGGGTTGACATTGGTTGCCGAATGTGTCTTACCGCATATCCGATGGGCGAAGACTATCTGGATGAGAACCGCAGCGCACTGAAGAAGATGCTGCTGGACAACACGCGGTTTGGTCGCCAAACGTTCAAACGACCCATGGAGCACGAAGTACTTGATCGTCCGGAATTCAACGAGATCACTGTTCTACGCGAACTCAAGGACAAGGCTGCGTCGCAGATAGGTACGTCGGGTAGCGGCAATCACTTCGTGGAGTTCGGAACGCTTCAACTCGCTGAAGGGAATATCTGGAGTCTTCCTCCAGGTAATTACCTCGCGCTGTTGTCGCATTCGGGTTCAAGAGGATTGGGTGCTGAGATCGCGCGCTACTACACGCGTGTGGCAAGGGAGAAATGCTTGCTTCCTGCGGAAGCACAGAATCTGGCCTGGCTTGACCTCAGCACGGAGGCCGGACAGGAATACTGGATTGCGATGAACCTCGCGGGAGACTATGCGTCTGCGAACCATCACCAGATTCACGAACGGATGGCAAGGAGCCTTGGCGAACAGCCACTGTTCATGGTGGAGAACCATCACAACTTCGCCTGGAAGGAGAAGCTGCACGACGGCAGGGAAGTGATTGTCCATCGCAAAGGTGCGACACCAGCAGGAAGGGATGTCCTCGGCGTCATACCCGGCTCTATGACAGCGCCTGGATTCATTGTGCGTGGTAAAGGCAATCCTGCATCCCTTGCGTCGGCAGCTCACGGCGCGGGCCGAGTGATGTCGCGGACAGCGGCGAAATCCTCAATCAGCGATAAGATGCTGAAGCAGGAACTTGAAAAGCATGGCGTGGAGCTGATTGGTGGTGGCCTCGACGAAGCGCCGATGGTGTACAAGGATATTCGCGACGTAATGCGCTACCAGGATGACCTGGTGGAAACATTGGGTGTATTTACACCCAGGATAGTACGTATGTGCGGTGACGCAACGCCGCCGGAAGATTAGTCAAGGTTCAGGTTCAAGGTGTGAATCTGAACCTTGAGCATGAACCTTAACATCTACAAAAATGGTACTTGAATGGATCGACAACTACATGAAGAAGGCCGAAAGCCTTGTATATGAAGATCGCATCGATGAAGCGCTTGCCATCCTGAATGATCTCCTGTATGAAGAGCCGGGTTACGCAAAGCTTCACAATGTTATCGGTTGGGTATACCTGTACTACACCGATGAAGCTGCGAAGGCAGAAATGCACTTCAAAACAGCAATGAAGTTCGACCCGACCTACGCGGCGCCTTATCTGCACCTGGGATGGATGTATCTGTCTCGTGGGGTTTATGTTGAAGCGCTTGGCTACCTCGAACAAGGATTAGTCAAGGCGGGCGCGAACAAGGTTGCGTTCATGGAGTACATTGGACAAGCATACGAGCTCCGCGGTAACATCAAGAAGGCTATTCAGTATTATGTCTCTGCACGTCATGCGTCGATCGACAGCCATGAATTCACGAGACTTAGCGATAGCATCAAGAGATGCCGCAAAAAGCGTCGCGTCCTGATGTTTCTATTCTAATAGGCAGAGGATTTGGCCCCGCGGCCAGATCTTTCTGCCTTTTTTATTGGTTGTCAAAGAAGAAATCGATCCACGCGATCCAGAAAGCGTTCATCACGCATTCCGGAACGATTGAACATGATGACGCTGCCCAGACGTCTCTCCGGATACAATCGCACTTCTACATAGAAACCCCCACCACCTCCGGCATGCGCGAAATACCTGTTACTGCCAAGGGTATCAGTAAACCAGGAATATGACATCCCCGTCAGCTTACCACCAGCCTGGCGTTCCGTGAACAATTCTTTTTTGTACGAATCATTCAGCCAGCGAGAGTCAGTTTTCAGAAGACCTTGCGCATAAGCAATCAATCCACGCATAGTGCCGAACAGTCCTCCATAGGCAACGCCGTTAATGTAGAAATTTCGGAAGGGCCGCCAGCCGTCTTCAGGTGGTCCCATGAATTTGCGCTTGTCCATCAGAAGACCCAGCAGCGCATTTGAGATGGTCCATCGTTTGTGATATCCCACAGCGACCGTTGACGGGTCTAATTCAAAGCCCAGGTCCGAGGCGTCAATGCCAGCTCGAGCGAGGATGTTGTCTCGAATGTAGGATTCAAACGGAACACCCGAGACACGTTCTATGAGTCGCCCCAGGAACACATATCCGAGATTGCTGTATTTAAAGCGAGTGCCCGGATTAAATGCCAGCTTTGGGTTTGCTGCGAATATGCTGTCAAAGAAGTGATCCGCATCAAACGTGGCATGTTCCTCCACAAGATGAGTCCATCTTAGCGGAATCGGGTTGGGTATTCCTGACGTGTGACTTAAAAGTTGATCAACAGTAATGGCCGAGGGATAGGGGAAGTCATTCAAGTAATCTGATACAGCGTCATTCACCTTTAGTCGTCCTTGCTCCACCAGTTGCAATACGGCCAATGCCGTTACCGTCTTTGTGATGGAGAAAATGTGGTATGATGCATCTGCCCCTATAGCGAGTTCTCGCCCCACGTTGCAATATCCGTATCGAAACTGATGATGTACGTTTGAATCATCAAAAAAAGCGTACTGCACGGAAGGTGCGTGCCCACGATCGATATAGTTTCGGAGAAATGCGTCTATAGAACTCAAGGAGCTGCCCTTTCGAACTGAAAACTGTAAATGCGAACCACGGCGTTTTCTCCGACCCTTTTTCTCAGCGTGATGGTTTTGACTTGATCGTTTATCACAACTTCGCCGGCAAATGCGAGCTTTCGTTCATCTCCCGATTTTGTGGGTGATATCCAGTCTGAAATCCTTCGAGTACCCTGCCAAATGCTGAAGTCTCCCAGTGATCCGGCATATCCATACTCGACGTAAAGCTTGTACTTGCCCTTGTCGAGATTGTTAAGGAACACCTGTGCCATGGGCACGGCGTCGAAGTCGATTTTGGCCGTCCATGAGTCGGACGTTGGCATCGAAAACACCATCGCAGGATCATCAAAAGCAGCAGTTGCCAACCAGTACAAGTTTAACACCATCGCTTGCGGTGTAAGAATATCGCGTGTACGGATGTCGGCTACCTTTTGTGAAATGCGTATCGGTGTGTTCTCAAATTGGGGTCTTTCAGCATAAAAGATACCGAGCGAAGTATAATCCGTTTGCACATTTCGTTCGGCCTCCGGTTGATGTTCTATTGTAAGTCGGAACGACTTCTCAAAATTCAGTTTATCAGTAAGATAAAAACGATATCCTCCGGTTCGTGAAGTAGCGAGATCGTAATCCAAAGATCCATGGATAGGCAGACTCAGACCCTGGTTCCATCGATCCATTACCGCATACCATCCTCCGTTGAAATAGTCTTCCGATCCCGTTCCATGAAGGCGCATTTCACTATCGATCATCGCAACGTCGTCACCTTCCCAGAACATGGTGTGACCGGGCTCGAGTCCTTGTGCCACGACAACCGCACCAACAAAGTGACCTTGGCCCACCACATCGGCAATGGTATGGGGAACACCGGAAGGGATGTTGTAGTGCCTGCGTGATTGAACATAAAGTTTCCCCTCGCGGTCTTTGTCACGTTTCACATCAGTGTAGTAAATCGTCCCACTTACAACTATGACGTTGGGGTCTTCGGCTGACCCTTTATCATATCTGAGCATGAGTCGGCACGACGCATCGAAGGGCATCGGAAGATACGAGTACATCGTACGGTTGTCTGAGCCCAGGAGCATGGATTTCATGGAAGGTTTGCCAAACGCAAATCCGAAAAAGTCGTGCAACGGAAGGTCAAGGGCATTGATCTTATCGTCATCCCATTGTGCTGTCAGCATTACTTTTCGATAGGCGTTGGCGAGGCCGCCGTCCATGTTAAGAGATATGCCTGCAATTCGACCACCGCTCATTGCAGAGAATAGCGTCTCTGTCGCCCCTGACTTTAGTACGATGTTGACCGCTTGCTTTTTCAACTCCGATCCATAGACTTCTAATGGAGTGATTTCCCTATTCCACACCTGCTTGATGCGATCAAATAGGTCGCGGTTATCTTCCAACATCTTTAGAGTGAAAGACTTTACCTTATTTCTCTTGCTCAGGTTACGGTATTGGGTCTGATGGAAGCGCAGATTTGCGCCAGCGTATACAATCTTCAGCGATTTTTCATAAGGTATAGGAAGGTAGCAATAATATCCACCGATTTCATTGCCACAAAGCGGCGCGAGAAATGGAAATTTATCGCCAAGGAAGAGGTCGATGAACGGTACGGCGATTCTGGGTTTCCGCTCACCGTCGAAATAAAATTTGATCGTATCGGTAGTGGGTGTGGGTGTCCATATTCTATTTACGACACCGGGCCCTTTGAGGTCAGCGATCACTAAGTCTTTGCCCTCTTTCCGCACGAACGAAAACTTTCCGCTGAACCCATCGTCGTTTCCCCCGGTTGTGTCGTAGCTCGACAACTGATGCATCTCCCCCGAACGATAGGACGCCAATGCAGAAATGTCAAGAAGGTTTGTCAGTTCCTGCCTGTAAAAAGTATCCTGCGCGGGAAGACGCAAAAAGCCCAGACAAATTGAAAGCAGTAGCAGATATCTCATAGTCAGAATTGTCTTGCCACCTGCAGGCCTAGCCAGACGCCGACGAGTCCCGCAAGCACACTTAGTCCAATATAGAAGAACGCCGTCAAATAGTTATGGCCTTGTAGCAGCCGGACGTTCTCAAAGGCAAAGGCAGAAAAAGTGGTAAACCCACCGCAAAAGCCAGCTACAAAGAGCAGACGCGCCTCCTGGGTCAGCGCTCCGGGCATGCCGGTCAACAATCCCATAACAAAGCATCCAATAACGTTAACTGAGAATGTGGCCAGTGGAAACGCGTCATCGAAGTATCGAACGGTGGCAACAGACGTGAGGTAGCGCAGGATGCTTCCGAGTCCACCACCAACTCCCACCAGAAGAATTTGCTTTATCATGTTATCGTACACACGGGGAACACCGCCGTGTGAGATCAAATATAGAATATCCTCCCATGCTTTGAACCCTCGATTTTTGATCGTTGTTTTGTCTTGTAGTCCCAAATTCCTATGAAAGCGATCCTTCCCTGCCTTTTGATAATTGCAAGCGCTTCTGCGTTCGGACAGACGCTCAAACCCAATCCGGCGCGAAACAACAATCCGTATTATTCGAATACCGATACCACGAAACTGAAGGTGTCAAACGCAGTCTGGAAGAAGATCCTTCCGCCCGACCTCTACCACGTCGCGCGGGAACAGGGTACCGAACGCGCTTTCACCGGACAGTATTGGAATATCGACATCCGTGGTACTTACTTCTGTGCCGTATGTGGCAACAAGCTGTTCCGGTCGGATGCGAAGTTTGCCAGTAACTGCGGATGGCCCAGCTTTTTTGAACCTTCACGCAAGAACAGCGTCTGGTACCGCGAAGACCTCTCTCACGGCATGCGCCGCATCGAAGTACTTTGCTCCCGTTGTGACTCACACCTCGGCCACGTCTTCGACGACGGCCCGGCACCGACGTACAAGAGATACTGTATGAATTCGGTGTCACTTGATTTTGTACCTGATGGACTCGGCAAGAAGTAGGCTGTTGTCTCTCTTCCTCTCCACGGGGCTTCCTTTCCACGTTACTATTTTTCCCGGTGGCTTCCTTTGCAGCGCTGATCGGCCTTCACTAATCCGGCGCACTTTTTTCTACGGGTTTATGGGAACCCGCAATGAACTTGTCATCAGGCATCCGACGTCTGTTAATTTTTTGGCAGAATATCATGTTGTCCCATGCATGCTTGGGGATGGTAATGCTTTGCCTGGTGTCCTCCTCTTCCCTTGCCCAGGATAATGTCGCTCCTCAAATTGTTGGGCAGCGACCGCTCAGTGTCAGTCTCGGTACTCCGCTAGCGATCACTTTGGAAGATCTTGAGGTAGTCGATCCCGACAATTCCTATCCCCATGATTTTACCCTTAAACTCTCCGGGAGTTCAGATGCTTTTCAGCTGTCCGATAATACCATCATTCCTAACGCCGGTGTGGAAGGCGGCGTTGAAGTGACGGCAGTTGTTAATGATGGCGTGAACGACAGCGATCCGTATACCATAACGGTGGACATCATCGGAATTTTGGCAAAAGGCGGTGAAGAAGGTAAGGGGCCAAAGGATGGACCAGACAAACCAGAAAAGCCGGACAAACCAGAAAAGAAGGACGATAAAAAGACAGACGATAAGAAGAAAGAAGACGGAGAAAAGAAAGGCGAAGACAAAGAGGGCCCAGGAAAGGGTGATGACAAAGGTGCGGGCAACAAAGATGACAAGAAAGATCCAGGTCCAAAGGATGACAAGAAGGATCCTGGTCCGAAGGACGACAAGAAGGATCCTGGTCCAAAGGATGACAAGAAAGATCCTGGTCCGAAGGACGACAAGAAAGACCCTGCTCCAAAGGATGACAAGAAAGATCCCGGTCCAAAGGATGACAAGAAGGATCCTGAAAAAGAGGATGACAAGAAATCCGATAAAAAGGACGACGAAAAAAAAGGTGACCCCGGGAGCAGCAAAGACGACAAGGGAGGCGACGGCAGCAAGGATGAAGGGAATAAAGGTCAGGGCAACGGCGGTAATAACGGAGGAGGAAATGGAAACGGCGGGAACACTGGCGGAGGAGGCAACGGAAATAACGGTGGAAATGTTTCGCCCCCTTCCAATGTAGCTCCGGTCATCACCGGACAGCACGAGATCACAACTGCGAAAAACGTAGCCGTCGTCTTAACCCTCAATATGTTGAAAGTGGATGACCCGGACAATGACTATCCGGACGACTTTTCTCTCCGTGTTTTTGAGGGAAGCAACTACACACTTGACGGTAATACGGTAACACCGAACCAGGATTTCACAGGTACACTCGATATACGCCTGCAGGTCAACGATGGCGTCGCCAACAGCAATGCATTCACGTTGAAGATTACCGTCAGGGAGGGAAACATCCCGCCGCAAATCCTTGGGCAAACGTCGCTTGTCATGGACGAAGAAACATCGCTGACAATTGGCTTTGAAAACCTCATTGTATTCGACCCGGATACCCCCTACCCCAACGGATTCACGATCAATCTTAGCAGCGGTGAGCACTATAACACTAAAGGAAGGACGATCGAACCCATGGAAAATTTTTCCGGTCTCCTTACAGTCGTGGTAACCGTGCATGATGGGAAGCTGGAAAGTGATCCGTATCCATTGATGATTATGGTTAATCCCGTGAATGATCCACCCGCGCTCCAAAACATGGAGCGAAGCGTACTGCCCTATTTGGTAAATGGTGGACCGGCCGGCGTCACGGAAAATATTCAGGTTTCTGAAGTAGATGGCGATAATATTGTTGGCGCAGAGATATCGTTCGATATGACAACGTACCAGGCTGGACATGATCTGCTTACGTACGCGCCGGCAGGCGAGGCAAACATTCTCATACAAGGTGTGTTTGACGCTGAGACCGCTACATTCCACCTGATCGGCAGCGCTCCGGCATCCGACTACCAGGAAGCGCTGCGCTCCATCTACTACTCTTTTAACACAGAAGAGTCGGAGAACATACAGTCCGGCACGAAGGCGCTTTCCATTAAGGTGCGCGACAGCAATTCGGAAAGCAATGTGCTTTCCCGCGAAATCGCCTTCAGCAGCGAAATCGCACTAGACGTACCAAAAGCGTTTACGCCAAACGGTGATATGGCTAATGATACGTGGTCTGTTACGCCAGTTCAAAACGTAGACGGATACGACGACGCCATCACGCGCGTATATACCATCCGCGGCGAGCTTCTGTACGAAGCAAGTGGGTTTAGTTGGGAATGGGATGGCCGGCATCAGGGACAGGATCTCCCCACAGGGACATATTACTATGTTATATCTGTGAAGTCAGGAGTCAATATGTCAAACCGGAAGGGCGTTGTGACGATTATTCGGTGAAGTTCACGCACCTACTTTCGCTCGCACACTCGCACCCACTTTCACACTTACTCTGTTTCAGTGGTCTCACCGGGAATCGAACCCAGATCAAGAGTTTAGGAAACTCCTATTCTATCCGTTGAACTATGAGACCATTTTTTTTAGACGCACCCCGAGAGCTATCAGGGGCAATCGCAGAGACAGAACGTCACGCCACTGCCACTGCATCTAACCTAGGTCGGCAAATTTAGGAAATTATCCCTTCGGTTCAACCTTCACATTCTCAGGCAGGAGGGGGTACTCGAACCCATTTTTCAAGTAGTTGGGATAGATGGTGAGGTGCTTCCTTTTGACTTCTTCGAAAATCATTTGCTTCAGCTTGTCGATGTTCATTCCGGTCTGCGCCGACACGAATACGATCTTGTCGTAACCATGCTGGCGATAATAACCTTTCATCTCCTCCAGGTCGCCGCGTTGTTCCAACAGGTCACTCTTGTTCATCACAAGGATGGTGGGAATATCTCCTGCGCCGATTTCCCTCAGCGTCGTAGTGACTACTTCAATCTGATTTTCATGGAAGGGATGCGCAGCGTCCACCACATGGAGCAGCAAATCTGCCTCGCGAACTTCGTCGAGCGTTGACTTGAACGACTCTATCAGGTGATGCGGTAACTTCCGGATGAATCCAACGGTATCCGAAAGCAGGAACGGAATATCTCCGAGCACAACCTTGCGCACGGTTGAGTCGACCGTAGCGAACAACTTGTTCTCCGCAAGAACTCCGGAACCCGAAAGCAGGTTCATGAGGGTCGACTTACCCACATTCGTATAGCCGACAAGTGCGACGCGCACAATGTTGCTTCTCGCCTTGCGTTGCGTTTGTCGTTGCTTTTCGATTTTGGCAAGCCGTTCCTTCAGCACGGCAATAGCATTCCGAATGTTGCGCCGGTCGGTTTCAATTTCTTTTTCACCCGCACCACCACGTGTACCGGTGCCACCACGTTGTCGTTCAAGGTGCGTCCACAGCCTTGTAAGTCGGGGCAACAGATATTGGTTTCGCGCCAGTTCAACCTGCGTTCTTGCTTGCGCGGTCTGTGCCCTTCTCAGAAAGATGTCCAGAATGAGCAGACTTCGGTCGTACACCTGAACCTTTTCTTCCCTGTCTGCCGGATTGAGCGCACGTTCCAGGTTGCGCAGTTGAGACGGCGTCAGATCATCATCAAAAATCACGGCGGCGACATCCTCGGCGATGACCTGTTCCTTCAGCGCTTCCAGCTTTCCCTTGCCAATGTACGTGCGCGCATCAGGCGCAGGCAGTCCCTGCACTACCTTTCCAATGCTGTTCAATCCAGCAGTTCGGGCAAGGAAGGCGAGCTCCTGCAGGTGCTCTTCGATCACCTCCGGACGTTCGTTCCGGGTTATTGTTACCAGTATTGCTTTATCTCGTTTTCCCATCTGAAACTTACCTGCTCAAATAAACAATAAACACGCTTTTTAGGTCCCCCCTGTTGCTGAAATCGGTTACTTTTTGCTATTTTTAGCAATTTAACCTAAGAATTCCCCAATCTAACCGGAATCTTGACCCTCAATACGGGGAAAGGAATTCTCACAACTCAGAGCCTATAAATGAGAATTGCCATTGTCCTGAACACATCCTGGAACATCTACAATTTCAGGATGAACTTGATTCGTACGCTACTGTCATGCGGTCACGAAGTTCACACCATCGCTCCCGTCGATGAGTACACCAGGAACCTGGTCGACGCCGGATGCATCCATCACAAAGTAAGGATGGATAGTCGCGGTGCCAACCCGATCAAAGATTCCGCACTCATCCTTGAACTGTACCTCATCTATCGTCGGATTCGCCCCGATATTATTTTGCATTTTACCATAAAACCTAACGTATACGGAACACTCGCGGCGGCGGCTTTAAAGATCCCCGTAGTCAACAACGTTTGTGGTCTGGGAACAGTTTTTCTAAAGAACAATCTTGTCTCAGCCATCGCCATCCTGCTGTATCGCATTAGCTTTAGGTTTGCCCATAAGGTCTTCTTCCAGAATCCCGACGACTTGAACCTGTTTGTTCACCGCAAGCTCGTACAGGCCTCCCATGCCGACCTCGTACCCGGGTCTGGTATTGACCTTGAGCGATTCTCGATGCGGACCTATAAGCGTAATCCCCGGTTTACTTTCCTGATGATTTCGCGACTGATCACTGACAAGGGAGTCCTGGAGTATATCGATGCCGTGAGAATCCTCCGGAAAGAGGGATTCGAGGCCCGGTTCCAGTTGCTTGGAGCCAAGGACCCGGAACACAAGCGTGGCATCAAGTCGGAGGTGATCGACGAATGGCATAATTCCGGCATTATTGAATACCTCGGCACCACCGATGATGTCAGGGGTTACATCGAACAAGCCGACTGCATAGTCCTCCCTTCATACCGCGAAGGCACACCGCGAACCCTCCTCGAAGCCGCCAGTTCGGGGCGCCCGATTATCGCTACCGACGTACCGGGTTGTAACAACGTTGTGAAACATAACTATAATGGTTTACTTTGTCATCTTAAGGACGCCGTCGACCTCGCCGAAAAAATGCGCGAAATGGCCTCCCTTGATGAGGACAATTTGAGGACATTCGGTGAAAACGGAAGGCAGAAAGCCGCAACGGAATTTGATGAGTCGTTGGTGATCCATAAATATTTGCAGACGTTAAACACACTGAAAGTAGCGTCATAAATTTTTTGGATGCAGATAGTAAAGACCCGGTTCGAGGGATTGGTTGAAATCATACCGACGGTATTCCACGACAACAGGGGCTGGTTCTGCGAGTACTACACTGAACGCGCATTTAGCCAGATCGGGATCACGACCCGGTTCGTGCAGGACAATCAGTCGTTCACGCGCAAGGGATGCATCAGGGGCCTACACCTTCAATTGCCCCCCGCTATGCAAGCCAAGCTCGTGTCCGTTATAAAGGGAAGAATCGTCGATGTAGTCGTGGACGTTCGAAGGAATTCCGCCACCTTTGGACAGTATTACATGTGTGAGCTCAATGACGAACAGCACAAGATGCTGTATGTACCTGAAGGGTTTGCCCATGGTTTTGCAGCGCTGGAAGACACGATATTTTTTTATAAATGTTCGGATTTTTACCGCAAGGAATGCGAGACTGGGATAAAGTGGAACGATCCGAAGCTTGCCATTCCGTGGCCGATAGACAATCCGGTGATATCAGCAAAGGACGAAGAACTCCCTTCTTTTGAGGAGTTCCAGAGAAAGTCTGTAATTTGACAACGTAACGTTGTACCCGATTTGAAGAAACGACGTCATACGATCTGGTGGCTTCTGCCGGCTGCCGCTTTCCTGCTGAACGCATGCGCAGCATACAAGCAGAATATCATGTTCCGGGTTCCCGAAGGGGAACAACTTGCCCAGGCGGCCAGACAAACCGAAAGGAACTACGTCGTCCAGAAGAACGATCAACTGCAAATCGAGATTTATACCAACCGCGGTGAAAGGATTATCGACCCCGACCTCCGTCTTGCGGAAAACATTTCCACTCAGGCTGCCCAAACCCGCCCGGCAGTAACCTACCATGTAGACCTCAATGGCAACGTGAAACTCCCGATGGTTGGCGAGGTACATGCCGAAGGCCTCACACTCCGCGAGCTGGAAGAAGACCTGGAAAAGAAATTCGCCACGTACTATGCCAACCCCATGGCCGTTGTGCGGTATCTAAACAAGCGCGTGATCGTGCTTGGCGCTCCCGGCGGACAGGTCATCCCGCTCATGAACGAAAACATGGAACTGGCGGAGATTCTTGCGCTGGCGAAAGGTATTGACGTCAATGGCAAGGCCAACAACATTCGTGTTGTGCGCGGCGATCAGGTATTTCTTATCGACTTCAGTACGATTGACGGGTACCGTAAGAGCAACATGATTATGGAGCCCGGCGATATTGTTTACGTCGAGCCCATTCGGAAGCCTGTAAGTGAAGCGGTTCGCGATTACGGACCGCTTGTAAGCGTTATCGCGAGTATTGTGACACTGATCGTTGTGATCAACAACACTAAGTGAACGCCGTGGAAACAGGAACGTTCAAATCCGGTAACACGATTGAAGGGATCGACTTCAGCAAGCTCCGAACAATCATTCGCAACAACAGGCTTTGGATTCTGGCGATATTCGTCATCATCAACCTACTGACCTACCTCCTGTTTATACGGTATTCGCCTGACCTGTATGAATCACATTCGGAAATCAAACTTGACATTCGAAATGAAGCAACAGAACTGGGCATCAACCGACTGGTGGAGGACCAGAACCTGAACATCATGTCGGGAGAGATCGAAATCATCCAGTCGAAGCTCTTCCTCGCGCGTGTTCTGGACTCACTAAACATCGACGTCAGCTATTACAACAAAGGAGAAATCCTCAACTACGAATTTTTCGGGAATCAACCGTTCACCGTTGAGTACACCATTTCACAATACGGGTTCTACGATATTCCAATTTTCGTCGACGTTGAAAATCCTGAAACGGTCCGACTCCGAGTCAATCAGGACGGAGCGCCGGTATCTGGCAAATACGGTGAGCCCATCGATCTGGGAGGTCTCACAGTTAAAATCCACCGCAATCCGAATTTTGTTGAAAGCGGTTTGAATTGCTTCTTCGTGATCAACAGTCCGGAAGTGCTGATGAACTACCTGATGCGCAACCTGACTGTCGAGCCGATCAACTTCAATGCAAATACGATTCGCATCTCTTTCAAGGATCACAATCCGCTGAAGGCACAAGCGGTCGTCAATGAAATTGATTCACTATACCTGGTCTTTAGCAACGAACAAAAGACACAGGCCAATCGTCAGAAAATTACGTGGCTCACAAACGAACTCAAACAGATCGAGGAGAAGATGAGCCAGTATGAAAACTATTTTGAAGACTTCATTCTCGCCAACAAGACCAACAACCTGGACCAGGAACTGGCCAGGACCATCAGCCTCATCCACGAGATCGACTCACAACGCTATCAGCTGACCACACGGATTGCGGGCATTAACGAATTGCTTGACAACATGTCAACCGGGGCCTTTCTGGTTAACCCCATGCAACGGCTGTATTTCCCTCAGGCGATCAATGACAACCTCGACAAACTCAGCCAACTCCAGGCAGCGTTTGATCGTCTTAAACTCTCCTACTCAGAAGTAACCTTTGCTTTCCGCGAACGCGAGCAAGAGATACGCAACCTTCAGGAGCAACTTACGAAGCAGCTGACGGAACTGCGCGATTCCTGGATGGCTCGTCTCCGCCGCCTCAACGAACAAAAGCAGCAAGCTGAAAGGGAGTTTGCGCAGATGCCTGACCGAAACACAGAGTTCACAAAGAACCAGCGCTTTTATAAACTCTACGAAGAGTTCTATCTCATGCTGATGCAATCCAAATCTGAATTTGAAATTGCACAGGCGGGATCGATTCCCGATTTCAAGATTCTTTCATCGGCTTCGCTTTCCTATCAGCCGATCGCACCCAACAAACCCATGATTATGGGAATCGGTTTTGTGTTGAGTCTTGTATTTAACCTGTTTTTCATTGGGATCCTGTACCTCGCAAATAACAAAATCACGAGCGTTCACGAACTCGAACAACTGCGCCAGGTTCCGCTACTCGGCATAATTCCCGCTTCTCATTATTCCAACGGCGCCGCGTTGCATGTCTTGAGCCATCCCAAGTCGATGGCCACGGAGGCGTTCAGGACGCTACGCACGAATCTAGACTTCTTCAATCCTTCAGCCAGCACGAAAACAGTCGCCATCAGCTCAACTGTTTCGGGTGAAGGTAAATCCTTTGTCGCGATGAACCTCGGTGGCGTCACTGCCCTTTCGGGAAAAAGGGTAGTGCTGCTCGACCTCGACATGCGCAAGCCTAAGCACAATCTCCCGTCGTCATTGAACAACGGGAGCATGGGCATGAGCACAATATTGATAGGAAAGAATTCGTGGCAGGAATGTCTTGTGAAAACAGACGTTCAGAATCTGGATTACATCCCTGCCGGTCCTCATCCGCCCAATCCTTCCGAACTGCTGCTTAATAATGAGTTCAGTAAACTCCTGACCGAGTTGCGGGAGCACTATGATGTAATCATTCTCGATACCCCTCCTGTTGGACTCGTCACCGATGGTATAATGGCCATGAAACAAGCCGACCTGTCGGTGTATATCTTCAGGGCGAACTATTCAAAGAAGGAGTTCCTGCACAACCTGAAGCGCATTGTCAATATCAACAAGCTTACCAACATCGCCACGCTTCTCAATGCCATGCCTGTTAGTGACAAGAAGAGCTATGGGTATGGATACTATGAAGAAGACAGCGGTAGCAAACTGAAATCCATTCTGAAGATATAGGTGCTGGACTGGCTGAAAAAGAAACGTCGTGCCCCGGGAGACGCGCTGATCACGGACATGCATTCCCATTTGCTGCCCGGGCTGGATGATGGTGTGAAGACTTTGGAGGATGCCGAAGCAGTCGTGAGGGTGTTTCAGCAGCTGGGCTACCGTAAGTTGATTACTACGCCACACGTAATGCAGGACCATTACCGTAATACGCCGCAAACAATTCTTTCCGGCTTGGATCAACTGCGCAATCACCTTAAGAAACAAAACATTGAAATGGAGGTGGCTGCTGCAGCTGAATACTACCTGGACGAAGCTTTTATGCGTCGGCTGGAGTCAGGCAACCCCTTGCTCACGTTCGGTAACAGTTATCTGTTGTTTGAAACGAATTTCATAAGTGAGCCCCTTAACTTGAATGAATTCATCTTTGCGGCCACCACACGAGGCTACACCCCGGTGCTGGCACACCCTGAGCGATATCTGTATCTTCAGGATAACATTTCACGAATTGAGGACCTGGCCAACCGGGGTGTGCTTTTTCAGGTAAATCTGGGATCCCTCGCCGGCTTTTATAACAAGGGGGTTCAAAATATGGCCGGGAAACTCGTAGACATGAAGCTGGTTCATTTCCTGGGCAGCGATTGTCATCATCTCCAACATGCCGAAGCGATAGCCAAGGCAAGCAAGTCGCGTTACTTTGAAAAAGCTCTAAATTTGGACCTGATCAATCACGACTTGTAAATCATGGTGGTGGTAACCGGGGCTAATGGCCTCTTGGGAAGCTATGTAATCCGTAAACTGCTCACGGCGGGCGAGCCATTCCGTGGCCTTAAGCGGGAAGGAAGCGACACAAGCCTCCTCAGCGACCTGGAAGGCCAGATTAGATGGGATAATGTCGACATCCGGGACACAGAGGCCGTTTACGATGCCCTGGAAGGCGCCACGAAGGTCATCCACTGCGCCGCCCTGGTTTCTTTTAACCCCTCCGACAAGCGCAAGCTCTACGAGACAAATGTCGTCGGCACGCGGAACGTCGTCAACGCCTGCCTTGAAAACAAGGTGCAACGGCTTGTACATGTGAGTTCTGTTGGCGCTATCGGACGGCAAAAGAACGTACGGGCCACGGACGAGACCGGAAAATGGGTGCCAGGACCTATGAACACCGCTTATGGCGAATCCAAGTACCTTGCGGAGCTTGAGGTGATGCGTGGGTGCGAGGAGGGACTGGATGCTGTTATTGTCAACCCGTCAGTGATTCTGGGGCCTGGCCTCCCTGAGCGAAGCAGCGCACGAATTTTGCAGTATGTATGGAAAGGAAGGCGGTTTTACCCTGAGGGCAGGATGAACTACATATCTGTTCAGGACGCCGCCGAGATCATATACAGATTGTTGAGGGAAGGCGACAAAGGAGAGCGATTCATTGCCAGTGCGGGGACTATTTCTTACAAGGAGGTGTTTGAAAAGATCGCACGGCACCTTAGTCGGAAGTCGCCCTCTATCAGATTGAGTACCAGGCTTTTACCTCTACTCGTCTGGGCAGACCGGTTGCGTTCGGCGGTTTTGGGCACGCCCCCGGGGTTAACCCGCGACCTTCTGACAGGAATCCTTTCCCCTGTTTCCTTTCAGAACGATAAGATCAAAAAGGCCCTGAATTTCGAATTTCAATCGATTGATGAGACGATTGAATGGTGCTGTCAAACTTACGTGCGGCAGCTTGCCGGGAAAAAATAGCCGGACTTTCCGCAAAGGGTAATGCGGAAATATCTAATTTTAGAAAACTCTGATACAGACAAATGCCGAGAGAATATCGTAAGCGTGAGGAAGAAAATGAGTTAATTCGGCGGTTTGAGGATCATCTTCGCAAGAAAAAACCGGGTCTCTTTGACCTGGAGTCCTACGAACAGATCATAGACTATTACCTGTTCCGGGGTAAGCATAACAAGGCACTTCAGGCCGTCAATCAGGCTATCTCACAATACCCGTTTTCGACCGAACTGCTGACGGTAAAGGCACAGATTCTGTCAAATCTTGAAGAATACGATCAGGCATTGGAACTGCTCGAACAGGCCGGTGCTCTTCAGCCGAATGACCCTGAGGTTTACCTGACAACCGGTTCCATCCTGGCGCTCCAGGGCAAGTTCCGCGAAGCGATCGAGTGCTATGAACGCGCCCTTGATCTTGCAGAAGATAAGGATGAAGTGTGGTACAACATCGGCTTAGCGTACCAGAACCTTGAAGACTACCCCGCGGCTGTCGAGGCTTACAAGAAGGCGATCGAAGTAAACCTTAATCACGAAGGTGCACTGTACGAGCTTGCTTATTGTCTTGATGTGTCGGGGCAGTTGGAAAAAAGCATTGACTACTATAAGAAGTTCATCGACGAAGATCCCTATTCCGCTGCAGCGTGGTACAACCTCGGTATTGTTCATAACAAGCTTGAACAGTACGAAGAAGCGCTGCAGGCATACGACTACGCTGTGACGATAGACGATACGTTTGCGTCGGCGTACTTCAACATGGGGAACACGTACATGAACCTTCAGCAGTATACGAAGGCGCTGGATGCTTTTAAGAAGACAATTGATCTTGAAGGACCAAGTCCTGAAGTGTATTGCTGCCTGGGTGCTGCGTATGAAGCACTCGAACAGTATGAGCTTGGATTAAAATATTTCCAAAAAGCTGCAAAGCTTGATAACCTGTATGATGAGGCGCTCTTTGGTGCCGGCGCGTGCCTCGAAAAACAGGAGAAGTGGTATCAGGCCCTGCACTTTTATAACAAGGCGCTGAAACTAAACTCGGAAAACCCTGAGTACTGGAAGGCGGTAGCCCATGCGGAGTTTAAACTCGGCAACACGGTATCGAGCCTTGATGCTTATGAGGAGGCTGCAAAGCTTGATCCGGGTGATAAGGAGATCTGGCTGAACTGGTCTTACATCTATTTTGAACAGGGTAATTACGCCCGTGCGATCGACACCCTCCTTCAGGGCTTCGAGGAAATACCTGATGACCCCGAATTTTTTTACCGCATGACGGTATACCTGATAGAACAGGGCCAATTTAAGGAAGCCTTTAATTATTTGGAAAATGCCTTAATTTTGGACTTCGATGGTCATACAACCCTGTTTGAATTTTTTCCGAAG
>Ga0207873_1000425_pt1 | contig 46492 bp, 38 predicted proteins | sample BGWIniCompost_FD_187373 | JGI IMG/M metagenome (GOLD analysis project Ga0207873, IMG submission 187373) | Cellulose adapted compost microbial communities from Newby Island Compost Facility, Milpitas, CA, USA - BGW Initial Compost (SPAdes)... ...
CCCCAGCCACTCGACCAGCGCGGTATCGGCGGGCCCGAGGCCGTGCGCCTCGCAGAACTCCCGCGCATCGACCGCGCCGAGTTCGGAGTGGTCGCCGCCGCGGCCCTTGGCGATGTCGTGGAAGAGGCCGGCGATCAGCAGCAGCTCCGGCTTGCGCAGCCGCGGCCAGACCTCATGCGCGGTCGAGAAACGCTCGTCCGGGATCCCGGTGGAGAACGAAGCCAGGTTGCGCAGCACCGCCAGCGTGTGCTGGTCGACCGTGTACACGTGGAACAGGTCGAACTGCATCCGGCCCGTCACCTTCGCGAACGCGGGGATCCAGCGCCCGAGCACGCCCAGCCGCGCCATGCGCTCGAGCGTGCGCACCGGCACCGGGCCGCGCAGCAGTGCGAGGAAGCCGTCGCGCAGCTCCTGCGACGCTTCGTCGTAGGCCGGCAGCGCGTGCAGCGACTCGGCCAGCGCGCGCGCGGTGCGCGAGTGCAGGCCCTTGGCCTCGGGGTGGTCGGCCCAGAGCGCGAACAGGTGGAACACCCGGGCCATGTCCGCGCCGGGCCAGAACTCGTCGCGGGCCACCAGGTAGCCGCGCTTCATCGCGAACTCGGCATCGAGCGGCACCGCTTCGGCGTCGCCCTCGATCTGCTCCTCGAACCGCTGCAGCAGGCGCTCGCCGATCCGCAGCACGATCGCGGCGCTGCGGTAGAACTCCTGCATCATCCGCTCGACCCGGTCGTTGTCCGCGTCCTCCACGTGCTGCAGCCGCGCCGCCAGCGCCTTCTGGTAGTCGAAGCGCAGGCGCTCCTCGCGCTTGCGCGCCACCAGGTGCAGGCCGTAGCGCAGCCGCGCCAGGACGCGCCACTCGCGCTCGAGCGCGGAGTATTCGTCGAGGCCGAGGTGGCCAAGCGGGATCAGCGACTCGATGTCGCGGGTGCCGAACACGCGCCGCGCCATCCAGCGCAGGGTCTGGATGTCGCGCAGGCCACCGGGGCCTTCCTTGATGTTCGGCTCGAGGTTGTCGGCGGTGTCGCCGAAGCGCGCGTGGCGCTGGCGCAGCTCCTCGCGCTTGGCGGCGAAGAACTCGCCCGCCGGCCACACCCGCTCCACCGAGATCGCGTCCTCAAGCCGCGCCGCCATCTCCGGCGTCGCGACCAGCGGCCGCGCCTCGATCAGCGAGGTCATCACCGTGAGGTCCTCGGCCGCCGCGCGCGTGCACTCGCCCAGGGTGCGCACCGCGTGGCCGACCGGCAGCCCCGCGTCCCACAGCAGGGCGAACAGGCGCGACAGGGCGGCGGTGTCCGACTCGCCGGCGCCCTCGCCCACCACCACCAGCAGGTCGATGTCCGAACGCGGGTACAGCTCGCCGCGGCCGTAGCCGCCGATCGCGAACAGGGTCAGGTCGGCGCCGGCCGGGATCGTGCGGGCCCAGGCCTGGCGCACCAGGGCGTCGACCGCGATCACGCGCGCCATCAGCAGGCGCTCGATGTCGCCGTCGGCGTCGAAACGCTGGGCGAAGGCGGCGTCCTGGATGCGCAGGCCTTCCGCCGCCGCCGCCGCCCAGGCGGAGTCCCCGTCCGGAAGCGGCGACACGTCGCTGGCGGGGCTCGCTCCCACGGTCAGAGGTCGTTGTCGTCGCCGGGCAGCCGGGTCAGGATCTCGACCCCGTCCTCGGTCACCGCCACCGTGTGCTCCCACTGCGCGGAGAGCTTGCGGTCCTTGGTTACCACGGTCCAGCCGTCGGGCAGCAGGCGGGTGTGGCGCGAGCCTTCGTTGATCATGGGCTCGATGGTGAAGGTCATCCCCGGCCGCAGCACCAGGCCCTCGCCCGGGCGGCCGTAGTGCAGCACCTGCGGGTCCTCGTGGTAGACCTGCCCGATGCCGTGGCCGCAGTACTCGCGCACCACGCTGAACCGCTGCGCTTCGGCGAACTCCTGGATCGCGTGGCCGATGTCGCCCAGGGTCGCGCCCGGGCGCACCACGCGGATGCCGCGGAACAGCGCCTCGCGCGTGGTCTCCACCAGCCGCCGCGCCATCACCGACGGGGTGCCGACGTAGTACATGCGGCTGGTGTCGCCGTGCCAGCCGTCCTTGATGACGGTGACGTCGATGTTGATGATGTCGCCGTCCTTGAGCACCTTCGACTCGCTCGGGATCCCATGGCAGATCACGTTGTTGGCCGAGATGCAGGTGGTGCGCGGGTAGCCCTTGTAGCCGAGGTTGGCCGGCACCGCCTTCTGCACGTTGACGATGTGGTCGTGGCAGATACGGTCCAGTTCCAGGGTGCTGACGCCGGGCTTCACGTGCTCGGCCACGACCTGGAGCACCTCGGCGGCCAGGCGGCCGGCGACGCGCATCTTCTCGATCTGCTCTGGGGTCTTGAGCTGGATGGTCATGCCGGCATTATCGCCGACCCCGGCCTGCCGTGCCGGCGCGGGCGGCGCGCCGTCCCCGTCGCCCGGGCCCCGGTTTGCCCCGGGACCGCCGTCCGGGCTATCATTCGCCGGCTGTGCTCCCGGGTTCCCCGGTAGCCGGCTGCCCACGCCGGGCATCGCATCCGCGAACCAGGCGAATACACACCCGCTGCAGACACCCGTGCCCGGGGTGTCCCCTCCCCGGAGGGGATCTGGCCACGGAGGCGGCGGGGAGGCCCAACCCCGGAACCACGCGCCCGCGCCGCGGGCCGCACCGCCCATTTCCCGATCCGTGGCGGCCGGTTCCCCCTCCAGGAGTCAGATCCATGCCCCAGATCACCATGCGCCAGATGCTGGAAGCCGGCGTGCACTTCGGCCACCAGACGCGCTACTGGAACCCGAAGATGGCCCCGTACATCTTCGGCGCCCGCGGCAAGATCCACATCATCAACCTCGAGAAGACGGTTCCGCTGTTCAACGACGCGATGAACTTCATCTCGGGCATCGCCCAGAAGCGCGGCATCGTACTGTTCGTGGGCACCAAGCGCAGCGCCCGCGAGGCGGTCAAGGAAGAGGCCGAGCGCTGCGGCATGCCGTACATGACCCAGCGCTGGCTGGGCGGCACGCTGACCAACTTCCGCACCGTCAAGCAGTCGGTGGCGCGCCTGAAGGAGCTGGAAGCGGCCGAGACCGACGGCACCTTCGACAAGCTGGTCAAGCACGAAGTGCTGGGCCTGCGCCGCGAGCGCGAGAAGCTGGAAGCCTCGCTGGGCGGCCTGAAGGACCTCAACCGCCTGCCCGACGCGCTGTTCGTGATCGACATCGGCCACGAGGACATCGCGGTCAAGGAAGCCAAGAAGCTCGGCATCCCGGTGGTGGCGGTGGTCGACACCAACTACGACCCCGACCTGGTCGACTACCCGATCCCGGGCAACGACGACGCGATCCGCGCCGTGCAGCTGTACGCCCGCGCGGCCGCCGACGCGGTGCTCGAGGGCAAGGCCGCCGCGCCGAACGCCGCCACCGTGCGCGAGGACGAGTTCGTCGAGGCCGACGCCCAGCCCGCCCGCCGCCCGCGCAAGCCCGCCGCCCAGGAAGGCGCAGCCGCCGCCGACGAGGCCCAGGCCGCCAGCTGACCGGCCGGCCCCGTGGCCGCGCCCGCCCGGCGCGGCCGCCACGGCGGCGTCCGCGCCGCCGCCCCGACTTACGCGGAAGGCCCCCGCCCTCCGCCCGAATCTTCACGAATCCGAGGTCCCCAGATGGAAATCACCGCATCCCTGGTCAAGGAGCTGCGCGAGCGCACCGGCGCCGGCATGATGGAGTGCAAGAAGGCGCTCACCGAGAACAACGGCGACATCGACGCCGCGGCCGAGACGCTGCGCAAGTCCGGCCTGGCCAAGGCCGACAAGAAGGCCGACCGCGTGGCCGCCGAGGGCCGCGTCGCCGCCGCCCAGGCCGTCGGCAAGGCGGTGCTGGTCGAGGTCAACTCCGAGACCGACTTCGTCGCCAAGGACGAGAACTTCGCCAGCTTCACCAATGCCGTGGCCCAGGCCGCGCTCGAGGCCGCCGACATCGAGGCCCTGAAGGCCGCGAAGCTGCCGTCCGGCGAGACCGTCGAGGAGGCCCGCGCCTCCGTGATCGCCAAGGTCGGCGAGAACGTGCAGGTGCGCCGCATGGCCCGCATCGACAGCGACAACCACGTCGCGGCCTACGTCCATGGTGGCCGCATCGGCGTGCTGCTGGAGCTCAAGGGCGGCGACGCCGAGCTGGCCCGCGGCCTGGCGATGCACGTCGCGGCCATGAACCCGCCGCACAACAAGCAGTCCGACGTGCCGGCCGAGTTCATCGCCAAGGAAAAGGAGATCGAGCTGGCCAAGCTGAGCGAGAAGGACCGCGCCAAGCCGGCCGAGATCCTCGAGAAGATCATCGGCGGCAAGATCAACAAGATCGTCAACGAGGTCAGCCTGTACGGCCAGCCGTACGTGCTCGACACCGACAAGACCGTCGAGGCCGTGCTCAAGGCCGCCGGCGCCGAGGTCATCGGCTTCCAGCGCCTGGCCGTCGGCGAGGGCATCGAGAAGGTGGTCGAGGACTACGCCGCGGAAGTGATGAAGCAGGCCGGCCTGGCCTGATCGTCCATCGCAGTCGACGATCCAGGGCCGCGGGGCGATCCGCGGCCCTTTTTTCTTGCCGCCGCCCGCCGGCGCAGGCGCGCAGGCAACGCGCGGGCCCACGCGGCACGTCCGGCCCCGGCGGCGCCCTGCCCGTCCCGGCCGCCGGCGCGTCGCCGCGGGACCCCGGCGGCGAGGCGCGGCGTGCCCGGCAGGCGCCCCGGCCGGCGCCAGCCCGTCACGCGCATCGGCTAGAATTTCCCCGCCTGCACAACGGAGCCTCCCATGTCCCAACTCGCCTACCGCCGCGTCCTGTTGAAGCTGTCCGGCGAGGCGCTGATGGGGGACGAGGACTACGGCATCGATCCCAAGGTGATCGGGCGCCTGGCGCGGGAGGTCATCGAGGCCCAGCAGGCCGGGGCCGAGATCGCCCTGGTGGTGGGCGGCGGCAACATCTTCCGCGGGGCCGGCCTTGCCGCCGGCGGCATGGACCGCGTGACCGGGGACCACATGGGCATGCTGGCCACCGTGATCAACGCGCTGGCGATGCAGGACGCGCTGGAGAAGCTCGGCGGCAAGGTCCGGGTGATGAGCGCGATCAAGATCAACGACGTGTGCGAGGACTACATCCGCCGCCGCGCCATCCGCCACCTGGAGAAGGGCCGGATCGCGATCTTCGCCGCCGGCACCGGCAACCCCTTCTTCACCACCGACTCGGGCGCCGCCCTGCGCGCGATCGAGATCGGCGCCGACCTGCTGCTCAAGGCCACCAAGGTCGACGGCGTCTACGACAAGGACCCGAAGAAGCATCCCGACGCGGTCCGCTACGACAGCCTGAGCTACGACGAGGTCATCGCCCGCGACCTGCAGGTGATGGACACCGCCGCCTTCGCCCTGTGCCGCGACAGCGAGCTGCCGCTGCGGATCTTCGACATGTCGCAGCCCGGGGTGCTGCTGCGGATCCTGCGCGGCGAGCCGATCGGCACCCTGGTCCACGGCCGCGGCTGATCCCTTCCCTCCCCGCCGCGCCACCCGCGGCGGCGCGGGGTCGCCGGGCCGGTCCGGCCGCGCCCCGCCTCCCACCCTCCCGGGATCGGGCGCGCGCCAGCGCCTATAATCCCGCAGTTCAACCGCACGAAGACCCGGAGCCGGCGATGCTCAACGAGATCAAGAAGGACGCCCAGACGCGCATGGCCAAGAGCGTCGACGCGCTGCGCCACGCGCTGCAGAAGGTGCGCACCGGGCGCGCGTCCACCGCCCTGGTCGACCACCTCAAGGTCAACTACTACGGCTCGGACGTGCCGCTGAGCCAGGTGGCCAGCGTGGCCGTCAGCGACGCGCGCTCGCTCACGATCACCCCGTGGGAGAAGCAGCTGGTGGGCGCGGTGGAGAAGGCGATCCTGGCCTCCGACCTCGGCCTGACCCCGAACACCGCCGGCACCACGATCCGGCTCAACCTGCCGGCGCTGACCGAGGAGCGCCGCCGCGACCTGGCCAAGGTCGTGCACGGCGAGGGCGAGGACGCCAAGGTCGCGATCCGTAACATCCGCCGCGACGCGATCCAGCAGGTCAAGGAGCTGCTCAAGGAGAAGCAGATCTCCGAGGACGACGAGCGCCGCGCCGAGGACGAGATCCAGAAGATCACCGACAAGGCGATCAAGGACGTCGACGAGGTGGTCAAGGCCAAGGAACAGGAGCTGATGGCGGTCTGACCCTGCGCCGGACCAGGACTCCGCAGGGCGACCGGTCCGTGGCCGTCGTGGACGGGGGGCTTCCGGGATCCGGCCACGGGCCACGGCGCGGGAGGGGCCATGCCATTGAATGACGTCGCAAGCGGGGACGCCCCGTCACCCGGTCACGGGTTCGGGACCGCGGGTCCTGCCGGCCTGCCCCGGCACGTGGCCGTGATCATGGACGGCAACGGCCGCTGGGCCTCGCGCCGCCGCCGCCCGCGCGCCGTGGGCCATCGCGCCGGCGCCCGCGCGGTCAACGTGTGCATCGACTTCTGCCTGGAGCGCGGCATCCGCGCGCTGACCCTGTTCGCGTTCTCCAGCGAGAACTGGGGGCGGCCGCAGGACGAGGTCGGGGCGCTGATGAAGCTGTTCCTGGCCGCGCTCGACCGCGAGGTCGAGGAACTGCACCGGCGCGGGGTCGAGGTGCGCTTCATCGGCGACCGCTCCCGGTTCCCGGCCGACATCCGCGCACGGATGCAGGCCGCCGAGGCGCTGACCCGCGGCAACTCCCGCCTGGCCCTGAGCATCGCCGCCAGCTACGGCGGACGCCAGGACATCGCCGCCGCGGCGCGCGCGCTGGCCGAGGACGTCGCCGCCGGCCGCCTGCGCCCGGAGCAGATCGACGAGGCCGCCGTCGGCGCCCGCGTCGCCCTGGCCGACCTGCCGCCGCCGGACCTGTTCATCCGCACCGGCGGCGACTACCGGATCAGCAACTTCCTGCTGTGGCAGCTGGCGTACACCGAGCTCTGGTTCACCCCGACGCTGTGGCCCGACCTCGACGTGGCCACCCTCGAGGAGGCGATGCGCGCCTTCGCCGGGCGCGAGCGCCGGTTCGGCTTGACCGGCGAGCAGGTGTCCGGCAGCGTGCCCGCATCGAACCGGAGCACGCCTTGACCCGCACCCGCGTCCTGACCGCCCTGCTGATGGCGCCGCTGGCGATCGCCGCGGTGCTGCTGTTGCCCACGCCGTGGCTGGTCGCGCTGGGCGCCGTGGTGTTCCTGGCCGCGATGTGGGAGTGGTTCCGCCTGTGCGAGGTCGAGGACACCCTCCAGCGCACCCTGCTGCTGCTGGCCAACCTGCTGGTGATGGCGGCGCTGGTCTGGGCCTCGCCGACCGGCTCGGGCGGCTCGCTGGTGCTGTTCAAGCTGGTGAGCATGTTCGGCGTGGTCTGGTGGCTGCTGGCGATGCTGTGGCTGCGCCACTACGACTTCGCCTCCGACCACGACACCCACGCGCGCGTGTTCAAGCTCGCCGCCGGCACCCTGGCGGTGGTGCCGGCGTGGTGCGCGATGGCGGTGATCCACGCCGGGGACCCGGGAGGCGACACCGGACTGGTGCCGGACGGCCACGTCTGGCTGCTGACCGCGCTGATGATCGTGTGGGCCACCGACACCGGCGCCTACTTCGCCGGGCGCCGCTTCGGCGGCCGCTGGTTCGCGCGGCGCATGGCGCCCCGGATCAGCCCCAACAAGACCTTCGAGGGGCTGGCCGGCGGGATCGTGCTCGGCGTGCTGGTGGCGCTGGCGATGGCGCCGCTGGCCGGGGCCAGGGCGGCGGAGCTGCCGCTGGTGGCGCTGGCGGCACTGGCCACGGTGCTGTTCTCCGTGGTCGGCGACCTGTTCGAGAGCCTGCTCAAGCGCCATGTCGGGGCCAAGGATTCCGGGGCGCTGATCCCCGGCCACGGCGGCGTGCTGGACCGGATCGACAGCGTGCTCGCCGCGCTGCCCGCCTTCGCGGTCGCGAAGTTCTGGCTCGGGTTCTGACGATGGCCGCGACGGCAGCGAATTCCCACACCGGCCCCGGCCGGGCGGACCGGAGCACCCGCTGATGCAGCGCGTGGCCGTCCTTGGCGCCACCGGGTCGATCGGCGGCTCGGCACTCGACGTGATCGCGCGCCATCCGGGCGCGATGCGCGCCAGCCTGCTGGCCGCGGGCCGCAACGTCGCCGCGCTGGTCGCGCTGTGCGCCGCGCACCGCCCCGAGCACGCGGTCATCGGCGACGAATCGGCGCTGCCGGCGCTGCGCGATGGCCTGCGCGCGGCCGGATGCGACACCGTCGCCCACGCCGGCCACGCGGCGCTTTCGGACCTGGTCGCCGGCGACGGCTGCGACACCGTGGTGGCCGCGATCGTCGGCGCCGCCGGGCTCGAATCGACCCTCGCCGCGGCCCGCGCCGGCAAGCGCCTGCTGCTGGCCAACAAGGAGTCGCTGGTGCTCGCCGGGGAACTGCTGATGCAGGCCGCCCATGCCGGCGGCGCGACCATCGTTCCGGTCGACAGCGAGCACAACGCCATCTTCCAGTGCCTGCACGGGCGCGAGGCCGGCGCCCAGGTGCGCCGGGTGGTCCTGACCGCGTCCGGCGGGCCGTTCCGCGGCCGGACCCGGGCCGAGCTGGCCGCGGTCACCCCCGCCCAGGCGGTCGCGCACCCGAAGTGGTCGATGGGGCCGAAGATCTCGGTCGATTCGGCGACGCTGATGAACAAGGGACTGGAGCTGATCGAGGCCCGGCACCTGTTCGACCTGCCCGAGGAGCGGCTGGACGTGCTGGTCCACCCCCAGAGCCTGGTCCATTCGCTGGTCGAGTTCATCGACGGCTCGGTGCTGGCCCAGCTGGGGCTGCCGGACATGCGCACGGCGCTGGCGGTCGGCCTGGGCTGGCCGGAACGCCTCGCCTCCGGCGTGGGCCCGCTGGACCTGGCCACCCAGGGGCCGCTGGAATTCGGCCCGCCCGACCTCGAGACCTTCCCCTGCCTGCGCCTGGCGCGCGAGGCGCTGCGCGCCGGCGGCACCGCCCCGGCCACCCTCAACGCCGCGAACGAGGTGGCGGTTTCAGCCTTTCTTCAGGGCCGGATCGGTTTCCTGTCCATTGCCGCACTGGTGGAGGACGCGCTCGCGGCGATCGCGGTCGAACCGGCCGCATCATTGGAGGCGCTGCGCGGGATCGACGCGCGCGCGCGCCGCCACGCCGAACAGGCCATTGCCACGGGTGCCATCCGATGAACCGCCGCCATGACTGAGTTCCTGGGCTCCGCCTGGTGGCTGGTGGTCAGCCTCGGCATCCTCGTGACCATCCACGAGTTCGGCCACTTCTGGGTCGCGCGCCGCTGCGGCGTGCGCGTGCTGCGCTTCTCGATCGGCTTCGGCCGCGCCCTCTGGCGGCGCGTGGGCGGCGACGGCACCGAGTACCGGATCGCCGCGATCCCGCTCGGCGGCTACGTGAAGATGCTCGACGAGCGCGAGGCCGAGGTCCCCGCGTCCGAGGCCGGCCAGGCCTTCAACCGCCAGTCGGTGTGGAAGCGGATCGCGATCGTCGCCGCCGGCCCCGCGGCCAACCTGGCGCTGTGCTTCCTGCTGCTGTGGGCGATGTTCGTCGTCGGCCGGCCCGACTACGCCCCGGCACTGGGGCCCGCGACCGGGATCGCGGCCGAGTCGGGCCTGCGCAATGGCGACCAGGTGGTGGCGGTCGGCGACCGCGCCACCCCGACCTGGATGGAACTGCAGATGGCCCTGCTGCCGGCCGCGCTCGACCGCGCCGACGTGCCGCTGCGGGTGCTCGACGCCGCCGGCGCCGAACGCCAGGTGGTGCTGCGGCTGTCGCGGCTGGCCCCGGACTTCGACCAGCGCCAGGTCCTGCGCGAGATCGGCCTGACCCCGCGCCACTTCGTGGTGCCCCCCGACATCGGCCGGGTCCGCCCGGACGGCGCCGCCTGGGGGGTGCTGGCCGAGGGCGACCGGATCACCGCCATCGACGGGCGTGCGGTGGAGAGCTTCGCCGACATCGGCCCGCTGGTGCAGGCCCTGGGCGAGCGCGGCGGCGAGGCGATGGTGGAGGTGATGCGCGACGGAGAGCGCCTGGCCTTCCCGCTGCGGCCCGGCGAGATCACCGACGACGCCGGCAACCGGCGCTGGGTGCTCGGCATCGAGGCGCCGGGCAGCATCGAGCTGCCGCCCCGCGACGCGGTCCAGCGCTATGGCCCGGTCGCGGCGGTGCCGGCCGCGGCGCGCGAGATGGTGCACCTCACCGGCCAGCTGTTCGGCATGGTCCGGCGCGCCGTCACCGGCCGGCTGGCGCTGGAGAACACGGTCGCCGGGCCGCTGACCATCGCCCGGGCCACCAATGCCTATGCGAGCCAGGGGGTGGCGTGGTACCTGACCATCCTCGCCCTGCTGTCGCTGAGCATCGCCGTCCTCAACCTGCTCCCGATCCCGCTCTTGGACGGGGGACACCTGTTGTATTACCTTATCGAGTTGGTCAAAGGCAGTCCGTTAAGCGAACGTGCGATGGCCGCCGGGCAGTATGTGGGCCTGGTGTTGTTGGCCGGCTTGATGGGCTTGGCGTTCTACAACGACATCCTCCAGCTGGTGCGCTGATGCCCGCCTTCCGACCGCCGCTGCGGCAGCAGCGGAGCTCTTCCCCAATCCGGACCGATCGATGACGCGTATCCCTGCCCGCCACATGCTCGCACTCGCCCTCGCGGCGGTCATCGCGCCTTCCTGGGCCCAGCAGGCAGCCGATCCGCAGGGGGCGTTCCCAGCCCCGCCGCAGGCGCTGGCGCGCGCGCCGGGCAGCTTCACGGTCAGCGACATCCGCATCGACGGGCTGCAGCGCATCGGCGCCGGCACCGTGTTCACCTACCTGCCGATCGAGCGCGGCGACACCGTCAACCAGAACCGCATCGGCGAGGCGATCCGCGCGCTGTACCGGACCGGGTTCTTCGAGGACGTCCAGGTGGGGCGCCAGGGGGACATCCTGGTGATCACGGTCACCGAGCGCCCGGCGATCAACAAGCTGACCCTGACCGGCAACAAGGACATCAAGACCGAGGACCTGGCCAAGGGCCTGCGCGACATCGGCCTGGCCGAGGGCGAGACCTTCGACCGGCTGGCGCTGGACCGCGTCACCCAGGAACTCACCCGCCAGTACAACAACCGCGGCAAGTACAACGTCGAGATCACCCCCACGGTCAGCCCGCTCGACCGCAACCGCGTCGACGTGACGATCGCGATCAAGGAAGGCAAGGCGGCCAAGATCCGGCACATCAACCTGGTCGGCAACGAGCTTTTCGAGCAGGAAGAGCTGACCGACAGCTGGGAGTCGGCGGAGAGCAACTGGCTCAGCTGGTACCGTCGCGACGACCAGTACTCCAAGGAGAAGCTGTCGGGCGACCTGGAGAAGCTGCACAACTTCTACCTCGACCGCGGCTACGTCGACTTCAGCATCGACAGTACCCAGGTCTCGATCAGCCCCGACAAGCGCGACATGTACATCAGCGCCGGGGTGTCCGAGGGCGAGATCTACACCGTTTCCTCGGTCGAGCTGACCGGCGACACCGTGCTGCCCAAGGAGGACCTCGAGCGCCTGGTCGCGATCCGCGAGGGCAGCGTGTTCTCGCGCGTCCTGCTCGAGCTCACCGCCGACTCGATCACCGCCACGCTCGGCAACATCGGCTACGCCTTCGCCCAGGTCAACACCATCCCCGACATCGACCGCGAGAAGCGCACGGTCGGGATCAAGCTGCAGGTGGTGCCGGGCCCGCGCGTGAACGTGCGCCGGATCGTGTTCCGCGGCAATACCCGCACCTCCGACGAGGTGCTGCGCCGCGAGATGCGCCAGTTCGAGGGCGCGTGGTACTCGCAGGCGGCGATCGACCGTTCCAAGGTCCGCCTGCAGCGGCTGGGCTACTTCGAGTCGGGCAGCGTCAACGTCGAGTCCGTGCCGGTGCCCGGCAGCAACGACCAGGTCGACGTGGTGTTCAACGTCACCGAGACCACCTCGGGAAGCTTCATCTTCGGCCTCGGCTACTCGCAGCTCGCCGGCGTGACCACGTCGGTCCAGCTGTCGCAGAACAACTTCCTCGGCAGCGGCAACCGCGTCTCGGTCGAGGCCCAGCGCAACGTCTACCTGCAGCGCTACTCGTTCTCGTTCCTGAACCCGTACTTCACCGACGAAGGCCTGTCGCTGGGCTACAACCTGTGGTGGCGCGAGTTCGACAACTCCGAGTTCAACACCGCGCAGTTCTCCTCGACCAACGCCGCCGGCCAGGTGTTCCTCGGCCTGCCGATCACCGAATCCGACACCATCTCGGCGCTGTTCGGCATCGACCGCAACCAGATCTTCGCCTGGCGCGGCTCCTCGCCGCAGTCGATCGTCGACTACATCGACGCGGTCGGCCAGCGCACCTTCCACGCCTGGCGCGCCGAACTGGCGTGGGCCCGCGACTCGCGCAACGACTACCTGCAGCCGACCCGCGGCACCCTGCAGCGCGTCTCGCTGGAGACCACCCTGCCCGGCTCCACGGTCGAGTACTACAAGATCAACTACGAGTTCTCCAAGTATTGGCCGATCAACCGCCACCTGGTGCTCAACACCCGCTTCGAGGTCGGCTACGGCGACAGCTACGGCGACGACCTGGTGCGCGTGTTCTGCCGCGCCCAGGGCTCGCATCCGCTGCCGCCGCCCGGGACGACGCTCGCCGACGACCTGACCACGCCCGGGCCCGACGGCACCTGCCGCGACGGATCGGTGTACGACAAGACCCTGGTCGCCAGCGGCCTGCCGTTCTTCGAGAACTTCTACGCCGGCGGCGCGCGCTCGGTGCGCGGTTTCCGCGACAACACCCTCGGCCCGCGCGAGTCCGCGTTCAACAGCGCCTACCTGCAGCCGATGGGCGGCTCGCTCAAGACCGTCGGCTCGCTGGAGATGTTCTTCCCGCAGCTGATCAAGTCGCCGGCCGCGCGCGTGTCGGCGTTCGTCGACGTGGGCAACGTGTTCCGCGACATCGACGCCTTCGAGAGCAGCGAGCTGCGCGCATCGGCCGGCGTCGCCCTGATGTGGCGCGCGCCGGTGGGCCCGATCTCGATCAGCTACGCCTACCCGTTGCGCTCGCGCGACCAGGTGCGCGACGCCAACGGCCGGGTGATCGAGCACGGCGACGAGCTCGAGCGCCTGCAGTTCACCTTCGGCGGCGCGTTCTAGCCGCCTTCGCGGACGATGGCGCGCCGGGCCGTCCAGATCCGCGCGGGGGACCTCGCCGAGCGATTCGCGCTGGCGCTGCGCGGGGACCCCGGGCGCACCATCGAAGGCGTCGGCACCCTCGCCGGCGCCGGCCCCTCGCAGCTGTCCTTCCTCGCCAACCCGCGCTACCGCGGCCAGCTGGCGACCACCTCGGCCGGACTGGTGGTGGCGCGCGAACGCGACGTCGAGGGCCACGACGGCGACGTGCTGCTGGCGCGCGACCCGTACGTGGCCTTCGCCCGCATCGCCGCGCTGTTCGACGAGGCGCCGGCGCATGAACCCGGCATCCACCCGACCGCCGTGGTCGACCCCGCGGCCGAGGTCGACCCCGCGGCCTCCGTCGGGCCGCTGGCCTGCGTCGGCGCCGGCAGCCGGATCGCGGCCGGGGCGCGGATCGGACCTGGTTGCGTGGTCGGCGAGGACTGCGAGGTCGGGGCCGGCTGCCACCTCGTGGCCCGGGTGACCCTGGTGCGCCGGGTCCGGCTCGGGCGCCGGGTGCTGGTGCATCCGGGCGCGGTGCTGGGCGCGGACGGCTTCGGCCTCGCGCTCGAGCGCGGCGAGGGGGAACCCCACTGGATCAAGGTGCCGCAGCTGGGCGGCGTGCAGGTCGGCGACGACTGCGAGATCGGCGCCAACACCACCATCGACCGCGGCGCGATCGAGGACACCGTGCTGGGCCCGGACGTGCGCCTGGACAACCAGATCCAGATCGCCCACAACGTCCGCGTCGGCGCCCACACCGCCATGGCCGGCTGCGTCGCCGTGGCCGGCAGCACCACGATCGGGCGATACTGCATGATCGGCGGCGCCGCCGGCATCGCCGGGCACCTGGAGATCTGCGACAACGTCGTGGTCACCGCGATGAGCCTGGTGACCCATTCGATCCGCGAGCCGGGGGAGTATTCTTCCGGCACGCCGCTGATGGACAGCCGCAGCTGGCGGCGCAACGCGGTCCGTTTCAAGCAGCTCGACGCGCTCGCCCGGCGGGTGGGCACGTCGCCCAAGGACACAGGATGAACCAACAGGTCACGTTCCCCATCGACATTCCCGGCATCCGCGAGCTGCTCCCGCACCGCTACCCGTTCCTGCTGGTCGACCGCGTGGTCGAGGCCGAGCCGGGCAAGCGCGTGCTCTGCTACAAGAACGTCAGCGCCAACGAGCCGTTCTTCACCGGCCACTTCCCGCACCGCCCGGTGATGCCCGGGGTGCTGGTGATCGAGGCCCTGGCCCAGGCCGGCGGCGTGCTGACCCAGCTCACCCACGGCGGCGGTCTCGAGGGCCGGCTGTCGTACCTGGTCAAGGTGGACAACGCGAAGTTCTCGCGCATGGTGGTGCCCGGCGACCGGCTCGACCTCGAGGTCGAGATCAAGCGCGAGATCCGCAACATGACCCTGTACGGCGGCGTGGCGCGCGTCGACGGCGAGCAGGTGGCCTGCGCCGACATCCTCTGCGCCGAGGTGCGCACCTGACATGGCCGCGGACATCCATCCCACCGCGGTCGTGGATCCATCGGCGCGGCTTGGCGAAGGGGTGTCGGTGGGCGCGTTCACCTGGATCGGTCCCGGGGTGGAGATCGGGGACGGCACCCGGATCGGCCCGCACTGCAGCGTGCACGGCCCGACCCGGATCGGGCGCGACAACCGCATCGTCGGCCACGCCGCGATCGGCGGCGACCCCCAGGACAAGAAGTACCGCGGCGAGACCGTGTCGCTGGAGATCGGCGACCGCAACCTGGTGCGCGAGTTCGTCACCTTCAACCGCGGCACCGGCGACGGCGGCGGGGTCACCCGCATCGGCAGTGACAACTGGTTCCTGGCCTACACCCACGTCGCCCACGACTGCGTGGTCGGCAACCACTGCGTGTTCTCCAACAACGCCAGCCTCGCCGGCCACGTCCACGTGGGCGACCACGTGATCCTGAGCGGCTTCGCCGGCGTGCACCAGTTCTGCCGCATCGGCGCCCACGCCTTCATCGGCATGGGCGCGTTCGTCAACGGCGACGTGCCGCCGTTCCTGATGGTGGCCCAGGACAAGTACGCGCGTCCGCGCGGCATCAACGCCGAAGGCCTCAAGCGCCGCGGCTTCGATCCCGCGCGCATTGCCGCGATCCGCCGGGCCTACCGCGCGCTTTACCTGGGCGACGCCAAGCTCGAGGAAGCCCGCGCCGAGCTGGCCGAGATCGCCGCGTCCGGCAGCGAGGACGTGCGGGCGATGCTCGATTTCATCGAGCACGGCGAGCGTCCGCTGCTGCGCTGAAGGCCATGGCCGGCGGCAGCGACGACACGATGATGCGCCACGCGGCGGCGGCCGGCGAGGCTCCGTCCCTTGCGCTGGCCGACGCGCGCCCGCCGCGGATCGCGCTGTGCGCCGGCGAGGCCTCGGGCGACCTGCTCGGCGCCGGACTGGTGGCGGAGCTCGCGGCGCGCCTGCCGGGCGCGGAGTTCGCCGGCGTGGGCGGGGCGCGGATGCGCGAGGCCGGCGTCGACACCTGGCACGACGCCTCGGAGCTGGCGGTGATGGGCCTGAGCGAGGTGCTGCACCACCTGCCACGGCTGCTCGCCCTGCGCAGGCGCCTGCGCCGCAGGCTGCTCGACTGGCGCCCGGACGTGTTCATCGGCGTCGACGCCCCCGACTTCAACCTCGGCGTCGAGCGCTGGCTCAAGCGCCGGGGCGTGCGCACGGTCCACTACGTGAGCCCGTCGGTCTGGGCCTGGCGCGAGGGACGCGCGGCGAAGATCGGGCGCAGCGCGGACCTGGTGCTGTGCCTGTTCCCGATGGAGCCGCCGATCTACGCCCGCCACGGCGTGGACGCCCGCTTCGTCGGCCATCCGATGGCCGACGCCATGCCGCTCAACCCCGACCGGCGGCGTGCGCGCGCCGAACTCGGCCTCGACGACGAGGGGCCGGTGCTGGCGGTGCTGCCGGGCTCGCGGCTGGGCGAGATCGAACGCCTGGGCGCGGTGTTCCTCGACGCCGCCGGGCGCGTCGCGCGCGCGGTGCCGGGCCTGCGGATCCTGGTACCGGCGGCCACGCCCGCCTGCGAACAGGCGATCCGGGAACTGCTCGCGGCCGCCCCCCTGCCTCCGGGCAGCGTCCGCCTGCTCGAGGGCCGCGCGCGCGAGGCGATCACCGCCGCCGACGTGGTCCTGCTCGCGTCCGGGACCGCGACCCTGGAAACCATGCTGGCCAAGCGGCCGATGGTGGTCGGATACCGGATCGCCCCGACCACCTACCGGATCGTGCGCACGCTGGGCCTGCTCAAGGTGGACCGCTACGCGCTGCCGAACGTGCTCGCCGGCCAGACCATCGCCCCGGAGCTGATGCAGGACCACTGCACGCCGGAGCGGCTGGCCGGGGCGGTCGTGCAGTGGTTCTCCGACCCGGCGGCGACCGCCGCGCTGGAACCGGTGTACCGCGACCTGCACATCGCCCTGCGCCGCAACGCCTCGGCCACCGCCGCCGAAGCCGTCGCCGGACTGCTGGAGGCGCCGCGGTGAGCTGGCGCGTGGCCGGCGTCGACGAGGCCGGATGCGGGCCGCTGGCCGGGCCGGTGGTGGTGGCCGCGGTGATCCTCCATCCGCGCCGCCCGATCGACGGTCTCGACGACTCCAAGAAGCTCAGCCCGGCCAGGCGCGAGGCGCTGTACCCGCAGATCATCGCCTCGGCCTACGCGTGGCGGATCGAGTTCGTGCGGGTCGAGGAGATCGATGCCCTCAACATCCTGCAGGCGCGCCTGACCGGCATGCGGCGCGCCCTGTGCGCGCTGGACCCGGCCGCGACGCGCGCCCGCATCGACGGCAACCGCCTGCCGGCGGACCTGCCCTGCCGGGCCGAGGCCGTGGTCGGCGGCGATGCGCAGGATCCGGCGATCATGGCCGCGTCGATCCTGGCCAAGGTCGCCCGCGACCGGGCGATGCTGGAACTGCACGCGCAGTTCCCGCAGTACGGCTTCGACCGGCACAAGGGCTATCCGTCGCCCTCGCACCTGGCGGCCCTGCGCGAGCACGGCCCCTGTCCGCACCACCGGCGCAGCTTCGCCCCGGTCGCGCAGCTGGCGCTGTTCTGAGCTACCGGCGGGGCGCGCGAGGCGCCGCGTCAACCCAGTGCGTCGAGCGCCTGCTGCAGGATCCGCGCCGGCAGCGCGTCGATCTCGATCCCGTGCACGTCCGGCTCGCCCTGCGGCGGCTCGAGCGCGGCGAACTGGCTGTCGAGCAGCGAGACCGGCATGTAGTGGCCGCTGCGCGCGCGCATCCGCGCCGCGATCAGCCCGCGGTCGCCGTGCAGGAACAGGAAGCGCAGCGGCAGGCCCGCCTCGCGCAGCATGTCGCGGTGGCGGCGGCGCAGCCCGGAAAACGCCAGCGCCACGCGTTCCCCGGCGTCCACGCGCCGGCGCAGCTCGGCCACGATCCGCTCGACCCAGGGCTGGCGCATCTCGTCGGTGAGCGCCCGGCCGCTGGCCATGTGTGCACGCGCCTCCTCGCTGTGGAAGTCGTCGGCGTCGAGGAAGACCGCGCCCCAGGCGCTGGCCAGCGCACGCGCGAGCGTGGTCTTGCCGCTGCCCGACACGCCCATCACCACCGCCACCCGCACGTCGCTCATCCCGCGCCTCCCGCCTCCGGCAGCCACGCCGCCACACGGTAGCGGCGCCCGGCTTCGACGTCGGCCAGGCGCCCGCCGGGCAACGGCCTGCCGTCCACCTCCACACGCGTCGCCACGATGCCGGGCTCGCGCGTGATCTGCACGTCGAACTCCGCCCCGCGGAAGCGGCGCAGCGCGCGCGCGCGCGGCCAGTGCGAGGGCAGCTGCGGGGCGATCCGCAGCCCGTCGCCGTCGCCGCGCAGGCCGAACAGCGACTCCACCGTGCAGCGGTACATCCACGCGGCGGTGCCGGTGTTGAACAGCTGGCTGGACCGCCCCGCGGTGCGCGGGTGCAGGCGCCAGGCGCCGCGGTAGTAGTTGGGCACGAATACCGGCAGCTGGCCGCGGCGGATGCAGTCGTCGGCATCGGGACCGGCCAGCATCGCGCGCAGCGTGCGCCAGGCGCGGTCGGACTCGCCGACCCGGTAGAGTGCGTGCATCCAGAACGCGGCGGCGTGGTTGTAGATCGCGCCGTTCTCGGCCGAGCCCGGGAACTTCTGGGTCAGCCGGCCCACGTCCTCGCGCATGCCGGTGTAGGGCGGGCCGAGCATGGCCACGCCCCAGGGCGAGGCCAGCTCCGCCTCGACCGCGGCCACCATGCGCGCGCGGCGTTCGTCGTCGGCCGCGCCACTGAGCAGCGCCCAGCTCTGGGGATTGAGGTAGATCCGGCCCTCCGCGTCGTGGCGGGCGCCGAACACGACCCCGTCGTCGGTGATCCCGCGCGCGTACCAGTCGCCGTCCCAGAGCCACTCGTTGACCGCCGCGTTGAACGCCTCCGCGCCGGCGGCGAACTCGCCGGCCTCGGCATCGCGACCGCGCCGCCGGCAGATGCCCGCCCACAGGCGCAGCGCGTGCGCGGAGGCCAGCGACAGCCAGCCCGACACCCCGCGACCCTTCCAGCCGACCATGTTCATGGGGTCGCACCAGTCACCCTGGGCGATGTAGCTCAGCCCGCGCCCGTCGCGCCGGGCGAGCAGCCAGCGCATCGCCAGGTCGATGCGTTCGGCCACGCTGCGGGTCGCGCCTTCGCGGTCGGCCACCGCGGCATCGAGCACGGCGAGGTCGCCGGTCTCGTCGAGGTAGGCCTCCAGGAACACCGGCAACCACACGCAGTGGTCGGTGTGCGGCACCTGGTTGATGTATTTCAACTGCGCGCCTTCCACCAGCAGGATGCCGTCGGGCATCGCCCCGTCCGCCGCCTGCTGCGACAGCGCGCGCAGCAGCGCCGCGCGCGCCGCCTGCGGGTCGAGGTAGGCCATGCCCATGTGGTCCTGCAGGTAGTTGCGGGTCTGCGGGTCCGTGGTCAGGCGGTTGCTGTCGCCGTGGTAGAACACCTGGCGCGGCAGCCAGTGGTTGACGAAGGCATCGAACCAGGGATCGGGCGTCTCGACCTCGATGCAACCGCGCGCGGCGGACAGGCGCGCCTGCTGGCCCGAGGCCGCGCGTTCGAAGCCCCCCGCGCCCAGGTGGCGCGCGCGCAGCGCCTCGACGCCGGCGTCGTCGCGCGCGGGGGCGAACACGAAGCGGAACGGCTCCTCGGCGCCGGGCAGCAGCTCCAGCGGGTACTGCAGCACCGCGGTCGGCGTCTCGTACAGCGCGTCGCCGCAGGCCAGGCGCGCGCGGGAGACGATCGCGTCCGGCGCCGCGAGCCCGCCCTCGCCCTCGAACGCGGCCTGGTTGGCTTCCCACGCCGCGGGGGCGCGGTCGTGCAGCAGCACGGTACGGTCGAGGAAGTCGCGCTGGCGGAACCAGTCCTCGACCTTCTGGTAGGGGGTGACGCTGGTGCACACGATCCCGCCCAGGTCGGCGCGGTAGCTGCCGGCCTGGTTCATCCACGACATGTAGCCGACCGGGAAGTACGGGTACAGCGACAGCCGGCGCGCGCGCCCGGAGCGGTTGCGCACGCGGATGGTCCACAGTTCGGCGACGTCGTCGGGCGGCAGCGCGACCGACATCGCGACCTCGATCCCGTCGCAGCGCACCGTCCATTCGACGTCGGCCGCGCCGACCGAGAACGCGAACTCGTCGGGACGCCGGTTGACCGGCGCATGCGGCGCCGAGAACAGCAGCCCGGCGTCCTCGTCCTTCACGTAGCAGAACCGGCCCGGGTGGTGGGCGTAGGTCGGCTGCTCGGGCTGCATGAAGGTCCTGGCCTCGAGCACGGGCGCGTGCGCGTACTTGGCCGGCTCGGGCTGCATGAACTGCGCGGTGGCGTAGCCGCGGCAGCCGAGCTGCAGCAGCATGCGCCGGTTCCACAGGAAGGTCGATGCGTGCGGCATCGCCAGCGGGCTGCGCAGCACGCAGCGGCGGCCGTGGTCCTCGAACGCGCAGGGAGCGCTCATGCGGTTGCGGCCCGCCTGGCCGCGAGGTCGGCCTGCAGCCGCGCCAGCGTCGCCTCGTCCAGCGGATAGGCGCGCATCAGCAGCCCGGCCATGAGCGCCACCACCCCGGGGATCACGGTCAGCAGCAGGATGATGCCCAGCCGCGAGGCGTCGGACTGGGCCTGGTTGGCGACGTAGCCCATCGCCGCCAGCACCCAGCCGATGACCGCCGAGGCCAGCGCCCCGCCGAGCTTCTGCGAGAACGTGGCCGCGGCGAAGGTCATCGCGGTGGCGCGGCGCCCGGTCTTCCACTCGGTGTAGTCGGCGCAGTCGGCGTACATCGAGAATGCCAGCGGCGACTTCGGCCCGAGCAGCAGGCCGACCAGGGTGTTGAGCACGAGCATGGTCCCGACCTGCTCGCGCGGCACCAGGAACATGGCGCACGAGACGAGCCCGGCGCCGATCATCAGCCACATCATCGCCGCGCGCTTGTCCAGGAACCGGGTCAGCACCGGGGTCAGGGCCGCGCCCACGGCCAGGCCGACGGAGTACCAGGTCAGGAAGCGCGGGATCAGTTCGGGCCGCTCGACGTAGTACTTGAGGTAGTACACCAGCGAGCCGCTGCGCATCACGATCGTCACCATGATGACCAGGGCCAGCACGAACAGCACCAGCCACGGGCGGTTGCGGAGCAGGTCGCCGATGTCCCCGCGGACCGAACTGCGCTGCTGCGGGGGCGGCTGGATCCGCTCGCGGGTACTGGCGAACACCACCAGGAAGGCCAGGCACGCGACCGCGCCGTATGCCGCCAGGGTCAGCTGCCAGCCCAGCCGGGCGTCGTCGCCACCCAGCGTCGCCACCAGCTTCAGGGTGAGCGCGTTGACCACGGTCGTGCCGGCGAAGGCGGCGATGAAGCGGAAGCTCACCAGGGTGGTGCGCTGCTGGCTGTCGGCGGTCATCACCCCGCTCAGCGCCGAGTACGGCATGCTCAGCACGGTGTAGGCCAGCATCATCAGGCTGAAGGTGGCGTAGGCCCAGACCAGCTTGCCGGTGGGCCCGAAGTCCGGCACGGTCCAGGTCAGCACCCCGGTGAAGGCCAGCGGCAGCGCGCCGGACAGCAGGTAGGGCCGGAACCGGCCCCAGCGGGTGCGGGTGCGGTCGGCTATTGCCCCGATCAGCGGGTCGGTGACCGCATCGACCAGCTTGGTGACCAGCATCATGGTGCCCACGGCGGCGGCCGCCAGGCCCATGACGTCGGTGTAGAAGTACATCAGGAAGGCCGAGATGTTGGCCCAGTACAGGTTGAAGCCGAAGTCGCCGATGCCGTAGCCCGCCTTTTCGCGCAGGGACAGCACTTCGCCTGGCCGTGTCTTGCCGCGATCGTCCTGCATGGTCCTCCCGGGGGCCTGGCGCCCGTCTTCGCAGGCATCGCCAGGCCGCAGTGATAGCGCTACCAAGAGTGCCGGCAACCGGGACCGAAGGCAAACCCCGGGCGGGTCGGCCCCAGGGGCCCGGCCGGCGCCGGGGACCCCGTGTCAAGCCTTGTCCGGCCCTCCCGTGGCCCCTACCCTGCCCGGGCCTGCCTGCCGTGGCCACGATGTCCCGTTTCGTCCACCTCCACGTCCACAGCGAGTACTCGCTGGTCGATTCGACGATCCGGATCCCGGATCTCGTGCGTCGCTGCGCCGAACTGGGGCAACCGTCGGTGGCGGTGACCGACCGCAACAACCTGTTCGCGCTGGTGAAGTTCTACCGGGCCGCGGAGGCGGCAGGGCTCAAGCCGATCGCCGGCGCCGACGTGATGGTCGCCGAGGGCGACGAGCCGGCCTCGCTGCTGACCCTGCTGTGCCGCGACCACGCCGGATACCTGTCGCTGTCGCGGCTGCTGACCCGGGCGTGGATGGAAGGCCACCGCCAGGATGGCGTGGTGGTACGGCCGCAGTGGCTGGCGGAAGGCACCCAGGGCCTGTTCGCCCTGGCCGGGCGCAACAGCCGGGTGGGCCAGCTCCTGGCCGGCGGCCGCGAGGACCTGGCCGGCGCCGCGCTCGCCGACCTGCAGCGCACCTGGGGCGAACACTGCTTCCTCGAACTCACCCGCTGCGGGCTCGAGGGCGAGGAGCTGTTCAATGCCTTCGCCCTGCACGTCTCGAGCACGCGCTCGATCCCGGTGGTGGCCAGCAACGACGCCCGCTTCCTGCATGCCGACGGCTTCGAGGCCCACGAGGCCCGCGTGTGCATCGCCTCGGGCCGGGTGCTGGACGATCCGCGCCGCCCGCGCGAGTACGCGCCGGGGCAGTACCTGAAGTCGAGCGAGGAGATGGCGGAGCTGTTCGCCGACGTCCCCGACGCGATCGACAACACCATCGCCCTGGCCCAGCGCTGCAACATCGAACTGCGGCTGGGCAAGTACTTCCTGCCGGCCTACCCGGTGCCGGAAGGCGAGACCCTGGACACCTGGATCCGGCGCGAGGCCCGCGACGGTCTGGCCCGGCGCCTGGCCCGTGCCCCGCTGGCGCCGGGCCACACTCCCGAGAGCTATGCCGAACGGCTCGAGCGCGAGCTGGACGTGATCGTCTCGATGGGCTTCCCGGGCTACTTCCTGATCGTCTCGGACTTCATCCGCTGGGCCAAGGAGCACGGCATCCCGGTGGGTCCGGGGCGCGGCTCGGGCGCCGGCTCGCTGGTGGCCTGGGCGCTGGAGATCACCGACCTCGACCCGCTGCCCTACGACCTGCTGTTCGAGCGCTTCCTCAACCCCGAACGCGTGTCGATGCCCGACTTCGACATCGACTTCTGCATGGACCGCCGCGACGAGGTGATCGAGTACGTGGCGCGCAAGTACGGCCGCGACCGGGTCAGCCAGATCATCACCTACGGCACCATGGCCGCGAAGGCGGTGCTGCGCGACGCCGGGCGCGTGCTGGGCCATCCCTACGGCTTCGTCGACGGCCTGTCCAAGCTGATCCCGCTGCAGCCGGCCGACCCGCTCTCGCTCGAGGACGCGATCGGCCGCAGCAAGCGCGCGCAGAAGGACGAGCGCTACGTCGTCGCCGAGTTCAAGCAGCGCTACGAGACCGAGGACGAGGTCCGCGACCTGGTCGACCTCGCACTGCAGCTGGAAGACCTGACCCGCAACGCCGGCAAGCACGCCGGTGGCGTGGTGATCGCGCCCTCGCCCCTGTCCGACTTCTGCCCGCTGTTCGCCGAACACGACGAGGGCGGCCGCGGCAAGAACCCGGTCACCCAGTTCGACAAGGACGACGTCGAGGCGGTGGGCCTGGTGAAGTTCGACTTCCTCGGCCTGCGCACGCTCACGATCATCGACTGGGCGGTCAAGGCGATCAACCGCCGCCGCGCGGCCGCCGGCGAGGAACCGCTCGACATCGGCGCGCTGCCGCTCGACGACAGGGCCACCTACGAGCTGTTCGCGCGCGGCGACACGGTCGCGGTGTTCCAGTTCGAGTCGCGCGGCATGCGCGAACTGCTCAAGCGCGCCAGGCCCGACACCTTCGAGGACATCATCGCGCTGGCGGCGCTGTTCCGGCCCGGCCCGCTGGGTTCGGGCATGGACCGCCAATGGTGCGACCGCAAGCACGGGATCGAGGAGGTCAGCTACCCGCACCCGGCGCTGGAGCCGGTGCTCAAGCCGACCTACGGCGTGATCGTGTACCAGGAACAGGTGATGCAGATCGCCCAGGTCCTGGCCGGCTATTCGCTCGGCGGCGCCGACCTGCTGCGCCGCGCGATGGGCAAGAAGAAGCCCGAGGAGATGGCCAAGGAGCGCGCCAAGTTCGAAGCCGGCGCCGCGGCCAACGGGGTCGACGCGAAGACCGCGACCCAGATCTTCGACCTGATGGAGAAGTTCGCCGAATACGGCTTCAACAAGTCGCACTCGGCCGCCTACGCGCTGGTCGCCTACCAGACCGCGTGGCTGAAGGTGCACTACCCGGCCGAGTTCATGGCCGCGGTGATGTCCTCGGACATGGACAACACCGACAAGGTGGTCGGCTTCCTCAACGAGGCCAAGGCCATGGGCCTGACCGTGCTGCCGCCGGACGTGAACGCCTCGGCCTACATGTTCGAGGCGATCGACGGCGACGAAGACGCGCAGGGCCGGCGCACCACGATCCGCTACGGGCTGGGCGCGGTGAAGGGCGTGGGCCGCGGCGCCTGCGAGGCGATCGTCGAGGCGCGCGGGGGCGGCTACCGCGACCTGTACGACTTCTGCAAGCGGGTCGACTCCTCGCGCCTCAACCGGCGCGCGCTCGAAGCCCTGGTCCAGGCCGGCGCGCTCGATGCGCTCGCGCCCAACCGCGCCTCGCTGATGCTGCAGCTGCCCGAGGTGCTCAAGGCCACCGACCAGATCGCGAAGAACCGCGCCGCGGGCATGTTCGACATGTTCGGCGGCGGCGGCGAGGCCGACATCCAGATCGACCTGCCGACCTGCGAGGAATGGCCGCTCAAGCAGAAGCTCGATGGCGAGCGCGAGACCCTGGGCCACTACCTCAGCGGCCATCCGCTCGACCCCTACCGCGAGGAGCTGCGCGCGCTGGTCGGCCACGACCTGGGCCAGCTCGACCAGCTGTGGGCGGCGCGCAGCGAATCCGAATCGCGCGGCTGGCGACCGGAGACCACCGTGGTCGTCGCCGGCCAGGTGCTGTCGATGCGCAAGCGCGGCGACTCGCAGGCCTTCGTGCTGATCGAGGACGGGCGCGGCCGGCTGGAATGCGCGTTCTTCGCCGAGGAGTACTACGCCAATTCCACCCTGCTCACCCGCGACCGCATCCTGATCATCGAGGGCGGCCTGCGCGAGGACGAATTCAGCGGCGGCTTCTCGCTGCGCGCGCGCCGCTGCTGGGACTTCGAGCAGGTCTGCCAGCAGCACGCCAACGGCCTGGCGCTGCAGCTCGACCTGCGCGTGCCCGGCGCACTCGACCGGGTCGAATCGCTGTTCGCCCAGCACCGCCCCGGCAAGACCCCGCTGCGCTACGACCTGCTGCTGCCTGCCGGCGCGGCGGGCAAGCTCGACGTCAACGGCGCGCACGGCATCCGTGTCGCCCCCGACCTGCCCTCCACCCTGCGCAGCCTGCCCGGCGTGCGCCAGGTGAAGCTGTCGCTGGCGCGACCCTGGGTGAACTGAGCGCGGCCGGCCACGTTGCGTCGCCGGCGCACGCGGCCGTGCATCAGCCGGCGCCTGCCCGCCCACCCGATCATCGCGATGCGCGCAGCCGGACGCGCCTCGATCCGGTCGCCTCGTCCCCGGCCGCCGACCGCGCCCGCTCCAGCGCATGCAGCCATGCCTTTCCGCAGCGGCGCATCGCGTGCACGGTGCGCAGCGCGTCCCAGGCCGAAGCCAGGTCCCGGGCCAACTCCATGTTGCCCGGCCGGCCGAAGCTGAAGCGCAGCACGACGCCGCCGTGGCCCAGCTTCAGGCCGCCGGAGAAGTAGTACCAGGGCACCTGCACCGACACGCGCCGCAGCGGCCAGTGGAAGAGCTGCGCACCGGCATGGCCGTGTCCGGCGTCGGCCACACGCCACGGCGACCGCAGCTGGCGTTCGAGCGTTCGCAGCGCGCGCGGGCCGGCACTGCCCGGCCCGGTGGCGAGGAAGGCGATGCCGTCCCGGTCCAGGACCAGTTCGCCTGGAATGGCCGACAGCCCGCGCAGCAGCCAGGCCTCGGTCCGCAGCAGCGGTGCCCGCCCGCCCACGCCTTCGATGCCGACTGCGCCGCCCGACACCGCGCGGCCTCAGCGGTCGTAGCGCGCGTCAGGCGCGTCGTAGCCCCGGGCGCGCAGATCCCAGACGCCGATGCTGGACGGCGCCTGGAAGTAGTCGACATACGGCGAGGGCTGGCGGCGGCACAAGCCGTCGTGGAACCCGCCTTCGCAGGTCGCGCGCACCTGGCGCAGCTCCCAGGCCAGCCACCATGCCGGGAACCATGCGTCGCGGTAGCGCAGCGATGCGCGCACGGCCTGCGCGGCATCGGCATCGAACTGGCCCGCCGGCGCGCGGATGCGCAGCAGGGGACCGCTCTGCGCGTCGCGATGGCGGCCGCCGGTGGCCGCGCTCTCCACGTCCAGCGCCAGCCATTCGTGCAGGCGCCCGTCGGGGACATCGTGCGCCAGCCACCGCCACGCGCCGCCGCTCGACCAGCGCCTGCGGGTGGCCGGCATGACCGCTTCGACCTGGCCGGCGTCCACCTGCTCCACCCCATCCCCGGCCGCGGCGCCGCGCTCGAGCCACGACGCCGCGACGCGCGCCGGCGCCGGGCCCGCGCCCGCCGGCGGCGTGCCGCCGGATTCGCGCAGCGGCGCCAGCAGCGCGATCTCCGCCCGACCGTCGGGCGAGTGGGCGCGCCACAGCAGGCACTCTCCCCAGGCCGGGCAGGCCGGCAGAGGGGTCGCGACCAGCCACCCTTCCGGAATCTCGATGCTGCCCAGTTCGACCGGTTGGCCTGCCCCGGTGATCGACTCGTGCACGGCCACCCGCCCGCGTGCGGCGGTCGCGAATGGCACCGATGCGACGACCGCCGCGTCCGCCGCGACCTGCCAGCTGCCGGCAAACCGGTCCTGGCCCGGCAGCGCGGCGACGGACGCCGCCGCATCGACCGTCGCAGCGGCGGGCGCGTGGCCGCCGCAGCCGGACAGCAGCCAGCCGCACAGCCAGACCAACGTCACGCAGGCGCGAAGGCCATGACCACGATCGCGGCAGCCCTCCATCAAGGCATCCGCTCCAGCTCCACGTAGCCGCTCGGCGGGTCCGGACGCGGATCGTCCGTGCTGTAGGCCCGGCCCGGATCGTGCGTGTCCTGGAACACCCGGCTGCCGCCGTGGATGCTCGACTGCACCGTCGTCCCGGCCGAGCCGACGTAGGTGTCGTATTCGCCCACCGCCTCCAGGCCGCGCCGGTGGATCGCATCGCTGGTCGCGCTGGTGCTGGCGGCGATGGCGCTGTAGATGCCGGCGACCTCGCGGCTGTTGCGCATGCGGATGGCGTGGCGGTCGGCCATGCCGCGGGCGTTGATGATCGCCATCTGCCGGCTGTGCCATTCGTCGATCTGGCGCCGCTGGCCGGAAAAGTAGGCCTGGACGTTGCGCTTGAGCCGCGGCAGGGCCAGGTCCAGCCACTGCGGATCCTGCTCCAGCGTCGTGGCGACGCGCTCGGCCAGCGCCATGTCGAGCCGCCCGTGCGGCGCCCGGTACGACACGACCGTGCCCGCGCTGCCGTTGCGGTGGCCGCCCAGGCTGACGAAGCTCACCACCGCCGACAGCACCTCGCGCATCTCGATGCCGTCCTGCTGGAAGGCCAGCAGCACGCTGCCCGCCTCGACCGTGCGGGTCTGGCCCGGTGCCAGGGCCTCGCCCATCCTGCGCATCTGTTCGTCGCTGCGCTGCTGCGCCAGCCGCGCCCAGTCGGGCTGTTCGACGTAGTCCAGGATCCTGGCGCCGGGGCGCGACTGCTGCGCGGCGGCCTCCAGGAACTCGCGCGCCGTGCGGTGCGACGCCACCGGGCAGGGATCGGTCCGGATCTCGCTGCCGGCCACCTGCCAGGCGAAGCCCGGCATGACCTCGATGATGCTGACGCTGTCGGGCGCGATCGCCGACCAGCCGGTCTGGACCATGTTGGAGTGGCAGTTGGCGCCATCATTCCAGGTCACGCCACCGGTGGTCTGCCAGCCGGCCGGCGCCTGCAGGCGCCACGCCGCCACCGGCCGCCCGAAGCCGGCCTGGTCGACGATTTCCGTCGCCACCAGGCGGCTGGTATCGAGCAGCGGCGGCGGTACGCCGCGGTCCGCGGGCGCGTCCGCCGACACCTGCCGCGACGCATCCGCCTGCGCCGCGTGCGCAGCCCCGTCCTGCGCCGCGCACGCGGCCAGCGTGGCGCACGCCAGCGCGACTGCCACGACTCCCAGCTGCTTCATCCCCGGTCTCCCCCGCGGCCGATCGGCCTCATGACTGTTCAAGGCGTCGCAACGACGGCGAACCGCCTCACGCGCGCGATGGCCCCGCGCGCTCACCACTGGCGCTGGCCGGAAGGCGGCTGCTGCGGCTGCGCTGCCGGTCCACCCGCGCCCTGCAGCGGCAGGCCCGCCTGCTGCCAGGCCTCGATGCCGCCGCGGTACCAGGCGACGTTGCGGTAGCCGAGCTTCATCGCGCGCAGCGCCGCGTTGTACGAGCTCCAGCACTGCACGCCGCCGCAGTAGGTCACCAGCAGGCGCGAGGTGTCGCCGCCGGTGACCTGGGCCAGGTACTGGCCGTAGCCCTGCTGCACCTCGTCGCTGAAGCCGCCGCCCTGGGCCGCGGGCACGACCGGGACGGCGCCCGGGATGAGCTGCGGGCCGCCGAGGACGTCGAGCAGCACCACCGGCTGCCCGCCCTGCAGCAGCTGCACCAGCTGCTGGGTCGCGATCACGCGGCCGCCCGGGATCGACGTCGGCGTCGGCCCGTGCAGCTGCTGGGTCGGCCGCAGCTGGCTGGTCGGCGCCACGCCGAAATCCTGTCCTTCGCTGGACGCGCTCGCCATCGGCGCCGGCATTGCGCTCTGGTTGCTGTAGGGCTGGTCGCTGTAGGGCGCCTGCTGCGGCTGCGGCCGGTATTGCTGCGGCTGCTGCGGGTACTGCTGCGGCGGCTGCGAATACTGCTGCGGCTGCTGCGGGTACTGCTGTTGCTGCTGCGGGTATTGCTGCCCCCGGGACTGGCCGAAGGAATCCTGCGCGCCCGCCGCGCCTGCGGCCAGCAGCAGCATCGGGGACAGGACGAGGCCCAGCCGGCGGATGCGGTGGATGTGGTTCATGGGTGACTCCTTTCGGTGCCCGCAAGGGGCGTGATGGCGGATGCATGAAGGCGGCGACTCCGCGCCGGCGCGGGCGGCGCGCCCGCGCGGTCGGCGCGTCATCGCAGGCCGTTCTCCGAGCGGATCGAATCGATGATCGACTGGTGGTCCCGCTGCGCCTGCGACTCCGCTTCCGGATAGCGCCGCTCCAGCTCCTGCTGGCTGGGCTGCTGCGGAGCCTGGCCCTGGCCGGACTGCTGCGGCATGACCGGGTCCACACCGCTGTACCGGGCCTGCGGGGCGTAGGGATCGGGATATCCCGCCGGCTGCGCCGCGTGGGCCTCGGGAAACGCCTGCGCGCCCTGTGCCGGAGGCTGCTGCTGCGGGTGGTAGCCCTGCGCAGGCTGGCCCTGCGGATACTCCTGCGCATACGGATCCCGGGCGTACTGGCCCTGCGCGTACTGGCCCTGCGGATAGCCGCCCTGCTGCGCGCCCGCGGCGACGCCCGGCGCGCCGGCCTGCACCATCCCCGCGCCCGGCCCGGGGAACGCATCCTGCGCGCCGCCTGCCGTCGCGGCCGCGCCGCCGTCGCTGCCGCACGCGGCCAGCAGCAGCGTGCAGGCCACCGCCAGCGCATCTCGCGCGCGTATCGGAATTCGATTCATGGTGTGTCTCCATGGAAGCGCGGCGCGGGCGGCCGGATGGCGGCGGCCAGGCGAGCAGCGCGGTGTGGATGGGCGGATGGGCGTTGCGCCGCTCAGGGTTCGCGCTGCAGCTCGACGTAGCCCGACGGCGGGTTCGGGTACGGCGCGCTGGTGCTGTACGCGTTGTTCGGGTTGCTCGTGTCCTGGAACACCTGGTTGCCGCCGTGGATGCTCGAGCTCACGCGGCCGCCGTCGACGCCGGTGTAGTTGTTGACCTCGTTGATCGCGGCCACCGCCCGCTGCTGCATGCGGTCGCTGGTGTCGGAGGTGTTGCGGGCGATGCCGCTGTAGATGTCGGCGACCTGCTGGTTGCCGCGCATGCGCTCCGCGTGCCGGTCGGCCGCGCCCTTGGCGTTGATGATCGCCATCTGCCGGTTGTGCCAGTCGTTGATGGCCGCGCTCTGCGCGCTGCCGATGCGCTGGATGTTGGCCATGCTGCGCTGCTTCATCGCCTCCATCCAGCGCGGATCGGGCTGCATGCTGTTGGCGATGCGCTCGGTGAGCGAGAAGTCGAGGCGGCCGTTGGGCGCGCGCGCGGCATGGATCAGCCCGGTGCCGCCGACCAGGTTGCCCTGCGCCTGGCTGAAGGTCACCGCGGCGGTGAACATCTCGCGCATGTCCACGCCGTCCTTCTCGTAGGCCACCAGCAGGCGGCCGGCGTCGGGCCTGACCTGGGCCTGCGCGCCGCCCTGGCCCTGCGCCATCTGCGCCATCTTCTGTTCGACCTCGGGCATGCGCTGGTAGTCCAGCACCCGCGCGCCGGGACGCGCGCGCTGCACGGTGGCCTCGAGCAGTTCGCGGGTGGAGCGGTACGGCGCCGAAGGACAGGGATTGAACTGGACCTCGGTGCCGGCGACCTGCCAGTTGAAGCCGGGCATGATCTCCAGCGCGGTCAGGCTGTCGGGCGCGATCGCCGACCAGGTGATCTGCAGCTGGTTGGCGACGCAGCTGGTCGAATCGTTCCAGCCGACGCCGCCGACGGTCTGCCAGCCGGCCGGGATCTGCACGGTGGCGGCCACCATCGGCTGGCCGAAGCCGGCGCTGTCCATGATCTGCACCGGCTGCAGCTGGTCGGTCCGCAGCGCTGGCAGCCCGCCCGCCGCGGCGCCCTGCGCCCCTGTGGGCGCGGCAGCCGCGTTGCCCGACGGCCCCGCGGCCTGCTGCATCTCCGGCGGCAGCGGCACGGCCGGACCGTCCTGGTCGCCCTGGCCGACCGGCCCTTGCGGCCAACCGCCGCCGTAGCCGCCCTGGGCGGGCGTAGGCGCCGTTCCACCACTGCAGGCGGCCAGGGCCGCCGACAACACCACGCCCGTCAGGGCCGGAACCAGGTTGCGCTGTCGCATGTCGTGTCCCCGGGGCGGAATGCCCTCTCCACCCCGGAAGGCGCAGGAGGCGGGGAAACCGGCTCACCGTGCAGGGCGATGGATCGCGTGAGCCGGAATGGCGCCGTCCTGCGCCTACCAGCAGGACGACCTGGCCGGCGCCGGGGACGGGGGACAGGCATGGGCATCACCGCGGACATCGACGACCTCGACCCGGCCTCCAGCCGGCGGGTGCTGTACGCGCGCATCGCGGCCACCGCGTGCGACGCCGATATCCGCCGCGCGGAGCGACTGCTGCTGCGCGGGCTCGAACGCGGCTGGTCCGGCGCGGCGACCGCTCGGCTGCTGCAGCGACTGCTGCTCCGGTCGCGGGCGCAGGCGCCGGCGGAGCGGACATCGTGAGCGCGGGACGCAGCGACTACCAGCGCCTGCGCGAGGCGTGGTCAGCCCTGATCCGACAGAGCCTCGAACAGCCAGGTGCGCGCGACCTGCCAGTGGCGCTTGATCGTCGCGGGGGACTGGCCCAGGGCCTCGGCGGTCTCCTCGATGGTGAGCCCGCCGAAGTAGCGCAGCTCGACGATCCGCGCCTTGTCCGGGTCCAGCCGCTCCAGCGCGTCGAGGGCGCCGTCGAGCGCGGCGACGTCGATGCCGCCGGCATCGCCCGCGGCCAGGTCGAGCCCGGTCAATGACACGCGCTCGCCGCCGTCGCGCTTGGAGGCCGCGCGTCGCCGCGCATGGTCGACGAGCACCTCGCGCATGACCCGCGCGGCCATGTGCATGAAATGAACCCGGTCCTGCCACTCGATGCGGTCCAGTCCGCTCAGGCGCAGGTAGGCCTCGTTGACCAGGGCGGTGGCCTGCAGCGTATGGCCCCGGCGCTCGCCGCCGAGCTGGCGCTGCGCGATCGCGCGCAGTTCCGGATAGACGGCGTCGACCAGGCGGTCGCGTGCCGACAGGTCGCCCTGTCGCCACGCCGCGAGCCATGCGGTGAATTCCCCGTTCACTGCGGCGAGTCTAGCAGCGGCGGGCGGGCCTCCAACCGTGCCCAGGGGCCGGTGCTTTTGCTAGGGTCGACGCTCCGGCGGCACCCGCGCCGGCCCGGGGATATGCCATGAATCCGTCCGAGGGCGACGTCCTCCAGTGGTTCGAGCGCGCACTCGACCAGCCCCCCGCGCAGCGTCGCGCGTGGCTCGGCCGGCAGTCGCTGCCGCCGTGGCTGCACGCCCGCGTGGTCCGGCTGCTCGACGCCGAGCAGTCGATGGGCGGCTTCCTGGAACAGCCGCCGGCGACGCCCGAGCCCGACGGATTCCCGCAGCTGGGCGAACGCCTGGGCAGCTTCGAACTGGTCGAGCGCATCGACAGCGGCGGCATGGGCGTGGTCTACCTGGCCCGCCGCGCGGACCGCGCCTACGAGCAGCAGGTCGCGCTCAAGCTGATCCGGCCGCTGCACCTGGGCGCGAGCGCGGCGTTCCGCCGCCAGCTGATCGCGCGCTTCGAGAACGAACGCGGCCTGCTGGCCCGGCTGGCCCATCCCAACATCGCCCGCATCCTCGACGGGGGCAGCACCGCCTCGGGGATCCCCTGGCTGGCAATGGAATACGTGCCGGGCCGCTCGCTGGTCGAATACTGCGACAGCGGCGCGCTCGACGTCCCGGCGCGCCTGCGCCTGTTCTGCAAGGTCTGCGATGGCGTGCAGGAAGCGCACCGGCACCTCATCGTGCACCGCGACCTCAAGCCCGAGAACATCCTGGTCGGCGCCGACGGCGAACCGAAGCTGCTGGACTTCGGCATCGCGCGGATGCTCGAGGACGGCGAACAGGCCGACTCCACGCTCACCTCGCTCACCGCGATGACCCCCGCCTACGCCAGCCCCGAGCAGGTGCGACGCCAGCCGGCGACCACGCGTTCGGACGTGTATTCGCTCGGCGTGCTCCTGTACCAGATGCTGACCGGCGTGCGCCCCTATGAACTGGCTGGCCTGAGCCCGGCCGAAGCCGAACGCACGGTCTGCGAGACGCAGCCGCGGCCGCTGCGCGTGGCCGTCGACCAGGCGCCCCTCGACGATGCCGTGCGCGAACGCAGGCTCGTCCAGATCGACGGCGACCTCGAGCGCATCGTCGCGCGCGCGATGCACAAGGACGTGGAACGCCGCTACGGGTCGGCGCAGGAGCTGGCCGACGACGTCCGCCGCCGCCTCGACGGCCGTCCGGTGCTCGCCCACCCCGACTCGCTCGGCTACCGCGCCGGCAAGTTCATGCGCCGCCACCGCCTGGGCACCGCGCTCGCCGCGCTGGCCACGGCGGCGGTGCTGGGCGCGGCCGGCGTCGCCGCCTGGCAGGCGCGACAGGCCGCGCGCGCGGCCCAGGACATGCGCCAGGTCAACGCCTTCCTGATGGACGTGCTGTCGATGTCGGACCCGTACAACAGCGGCGGCGAACTCACCCTGAGCCAGGCGCTGGATGCGGCGGCCGGACGCATCGATGCGCATTTCTCCGGCCGTCCGGACCTGTCCGCGGACGTGCGCTTCGGCATCGGCTACAGCATGCTCAGCCGGTTCCGGCTGGAACAGGCGCAGGCGCAGCTGGAGCGCGCGCTGCAGGAAAGCGAGTCGGTGTTCGGCGTCGAGGACGTGCGCACGCTGCGCGTGATCGAGGGCCTGGCCGGGCTGCGCCACGAGCAGGGCCGCATCGACGAGGCGATCGCCCTGTACCGCGACGGCATCGCGCGCAGCGCCCGGACGGGACTGCAGGACGATCCGATCCACCTCTACCTCGTCAACAACCTGGGCATGCTCTACATGACCCAGGACCGCTACGACGAAGCCGACACCATGCTGCAGGAGGCCCAACGCCTGTGGACCGCCTCCCACGACACCGGGAAGCCCGACAGCGACCATGCCAACTTGGTGTCCAACCTCGCCCAGGTCGCGCACGGAAAGGGCGAACACGCCCGCTCCGACCAGCTCTACCGCCAGGCCCAGGCCGAGCTCGAATCCCTGTTCCCCGACGGCAGCCCGGACCTGGCGATCGTGCTCGGCAACCGCGGCCAGCTGGCCGAGGAGACCGGCGACCGTGGAGGCGCGCTGGCCCTGTACCGGCAGTCGCTGGCGATGCGCGAGCGCATGTTCCGCGGCGACCACCCCAGCGTCGTCGTCGGCCTGGGCAACGTCGCCCGGCTCCAGCTGGAGACCGGCGATCCCGCGGCCGCGCTCGAGGCCGCCGAACGCGGCGCGGCGATGGCCGACCGCGTCTACACTGGCCCCAGCAGTCGCCACGCCAGCACCTGGGGCACGCTCGCGGAGGCCCGCCTGGCCACCGGCGACACGGCTGGCGCGGTGGCCGCCCTGCGCCGCGCGCGCCAGTTGCAGGAGGCCGCCAGGCCGGCCACGCCCTCGGTCGCCAGCTACCTGGCCGGCGTCGCGGGCCGCGTGTGCGCGGCGCCGGCCGCGCCCGTGGACTGCCCCGGCCGCTGACCGGGCCTCCGGCGCGCCGGACGCAAGGGTACGGTCCAGCCTGTCCCGGTCGGCTAGACTGCGACCTTCGCCGACCGTCGTCCGAGCATGAACCCGAACTACCTCGACTTCGAACAGCCGATCGCGGACCTCGAAGCCAAGATCCACGAGCTGCGCCAGGCCAGCAACGGCCCGGCGGTGAACATCGACGCCGAGATCCAGGCGCTGCAGGATAAGCTCCGCAAGCGCACCGCCCACATCTTCCGCGACCTCAGCCCCTGGCAGGTCTCGCAGCTGGCGCGCCATCCGATGCGCCCGTACACCCTGGACTACGTGCGGGTGATGTGCGACGAGTTCGAGGAGCTGGCCGGCGACCGCGCCTACGCCGACGACCCGGCCATCGTCGGCGGGCTGGGCCGCATCGACGGCCGCCCGGTGGTGATCATCGGCCACCAGAAGGGCCGCGACACCAAGTCGAAGGTGCGCCGCAACTTCGGCATGCCGCGCCCGGAGGGCTATCGCAAGGCCCTGCGGCTGATGAAGCTGGCCGAGCGGTTCAGGCTCCCGCTGCTGACCTTCATCGACACCCCGGGCGCCTACCCCGGCATCGGTGCGGAGGAGCGCGGCCAGTCCGAGGCGATCGCGCGCAACCTGCTGGAGATGGCCGAGCTGCGCACCCCGATCCTGTGCACGGTGATCGGCGAGGGCGGCTCGGGCGGGGCGCTGGCGATCGGCGTCGGCGACCGCACGATCATGCTCGAGTACAGCACCTACTCGGTGATCTCGCCCGAGGGCTGCGCCTCGATCCTGTGGAAGGACGCCGGCAAGGCGCGCGATGCCGCCGAGCAGCTGGGCCTGACCGCGCGCCGGCTGCACGAGCTGGGCCTGGTCGACCGGGTGATGCGCGAGCCGATCGGCGGCGCGCACCGCAACCCGCGCCAGACCGCGATCCGGCTCAAGACCCTGCTGATGAATGAACTCGACGCGCTCCGGAACGTGCCGCTGCCGGAGCTGCTCGAACGCCGCTACCGGCGCCTGCGCGGCTACGGCGCCTACGCCGCCGCCTGACGGGCGCGCGATCGCGGCCGCGCGACCGGCCTGGCAGGGGAAGGGGAATGGTCGAGTCGATCGACAGCATCAACATGCGCACCATGGCGGACGCCGCCGTGGTCGCGCACTACGCGCGGCCCTGGGGCCTGAGCCCGGCCGAAGAAGCCACCTTCCGCCGCGTCGCCGCCGAAGCGAAGGACCAGCCGGTACTGGACATCGGCGTCGGCGGCGGCCGCACCGTGCAGGCCCTGCTCGGCATCAGCCGCGACTACCTCGGCATCGACTACAGCCCCGGCATGGTGGAGGCGTGCCGCCGCCGCTTCCCGGGCGTGCGCTTCGAGCACGCCGACGCACGCGCGATGCCGCAGCTCGCCGACGGTTCGATCCAGCTCGCGGTGTTCAGCTGCAACGGCATCGGCATGGTCCCGCACGCCGACCGGCTGCGGATCCTGCGCGAGGTGCACCGCGTGCTGCGCCCCGGCGGGTCGTTCGTGTTCTCCACCCACAACCGCAACTCGCCCGAATACCGGCGCGGTTTCCGTTTCCCGCGGATGCAGTGGTCGCCCAACCCGCTGCGCCTGCTGGTGCGGGCGACGCGCTTCGGCCGCGATACGGTCCGCCGGCTGCGCAACCGCCGCCGCTTCCGCCCCATGGAAGTGCACGCGCAGGACTACGCGGTGATCAACGACGTATGCCACGACTACGGCACGATGCTCTACTACGTCACCCTCGAGCAGCAGCGCCGGCAGCTGGTGGACGCCGGCTTCGCCCCGGACGCGGAGGCCTGGGACCTCGACGGCCGCCCCGTGTCCGGCGACACCCGCCACGACTCGATCGCGCTGGTGGCGCGCAAGCCCCCGGCCGGCGACGCCGGCTGACGCAGGCGCGGGGCCCGCCGCATGCCGGCCGACGCTACTCCCGTCCTGCCGCGACCGCCGCGCGCCGCCCCGCTGCTGGTCGGCTACAGCGGCGGCCTCGACTCCACCGTGCTGCTGCACCTGCTGGCCGCGGACGCCGGGTTGCGCGCGCACGGCCTGCGCGCCATCCACGTCCACCACGGACTCGATCCCCGCGCCGACGACTGGGCCGCGCACTGCGCCGCCGAATGCGCCGCGCTCGGCATCCCGCTCACGATGGTCCGCGCCACGGTCCCGCGCGACGGCGGCGAAGGGCTGGAAGCCGCGGCGCGGCGGGTGCGCCACGACGCCTTCGGCGCGGCGCTGGGAGAAGGCGAGGTCCTGGCGCTGGCCCACCACCGCGACGACCAGGCCGAAACGTTCCTGCTGCGCGCGCTGCGCGGTTCCGGCAGCGACGGCCTCGGCGCGATGCGGCCCTGGCGCGAATACGGCCGCGGCTGGCTGTGGCGGCCGCTGCTCGACCTGCCGCGTGACGCGTTGCTCGCGCACGCCCGGCGCGTGGGCCTGCGCTGGATCGAGGATCCGTCGAACGCCTGCGAGGCGCACGACCGCAACTACCTGCGCCACCAGGTCCTGCCGCGCCTGGCGGCGCGCTGGCCGCGCGCGGCCGCCGCGCTGGCGCAGGCGGCGGCCCTGCAGCGCGAGGCGACGGAACTGCTGGACCAGGGCGACGCCGAGGCGCTGGCCCGGGTGCGCAGCCTCGATCCGGCCTGCCTCGACGCCGACGCGCTGCGCGCCCTCGGGCCGCCACGCCGGGCCCGCGTGCTGCGCCGCTGGATCGCGGAAGCGGGACTGCCGCCGCTGCCGGCCGAAGGCGTGGCCCGCATCCAACGCGAACTGCTGGCCGAAGCGCCGGGCGAAGCCGCGCGCTTCGGCTGGCGCGACGCCGAGGTCCGGCGCTGGCGGGGCCTGCTCTGGGCCGGCCGCCGGCGACCGCTTCCGCCTGGCGGTACCCGCCTGGACTGGGACGGGCGCACGCCGCTGGCCTGGCCCGGCGGCGGCACGCTGCGGCTGGCGCCGGCGCCTGGCGACGATGGATCGGCCGATCCCCCCGCACCACCCTTCGTCGTGCATCCGCGCGCGGGCGGCGAGCGCATCACCCTGCCGGGCCGCGCCCATTCGCACGCGCTCAAGCACGTGCTGCAGGAACTGGGCGTGCCGCCCTGGGTCCGCGAACGCCTGCCCCTGCTCTCGCACCCCGACGGCACCCTGCTGGCCGCGGGCGACCTGGTGCTGTCGGCGGCGCTGGACGGCTGGCTGCGCGCGACCGGGCGTCGCCTGCTCTGGACCGGGACGCACGGCGACTGACCCCGCGCGCACGCGCTGGCTTACACTGGAGCCATGGCCCGCAACCCCGACAACGACACCTCGCCGGTCGCCGATTTCGAAGCCTCGCTCGACCAGCTCGAGCAGCTGGTGGCGAAGATGGAACAGGGCGACATGAGCCTGGAGGAATCCCTGGCCGCCTACGAGCGCGGCGTGGGCCTCTACCGGCGCTGCCAGGAGGCGCTCGAACAGGCCGAACTGCGCGTGCGCCTGCTGACCGACCCCGAGGCCCCGGAGCGGGCGGAGCCGTTCCCGGGTCTGGACGATGGCGAGTCCTGAGCCCCGCGGCAACGGCGCCCATCCCGCACTGGCCCGCTGGCGCGCGCGCGTGGACGCGGCGCTGGGATCGGCGCTGGACGGGCTGGAAGGCACCGAGCCGCGCCTGCTGTCGGCCATGCGCCACGCCGTTCTGCTCGGCGGCAAGCGCATGCGCCCCCTGCTGACCTACGCCACCGGCGTGGCCTGCGGCGCGGCCGAGGAGGCGCTCGACGCGCCGGCCGCCGCGGTCGAGCTGGTCCATGCGTACTCGCTGGTCCACGACGACCTGCCGGCGATGGACGACGACGCGCTGCGCCGCGGCCAGCCGACCGTGCACGTGGCCTTCGACGAGGCCACCGCGATCCTCGCCGGCGACGCGCTGCAGGCGCTGGCCTTCGCCACCCTGGCGCAGGCCCGGGCCGGCGACGCCGCGCGGGTGGCGATGCTGGCCGAGCTGGCCACCGCCAGCGGCGCATCCGGCATGTGCGGCGGCCAGGCGCTGGACCTGGCGGCGACCGGCACCCGCATCCCGCTGGCCGCGCTGGAACGGCTGCACGCGATGAAGACCGGCGTGCTGCTGCGCGCGGCGGTACGGCTGGGCGCGATCGCGGCCGGCGCTGGGGAATCGGCGCGGCGCGCGCTGGACGCCTACGCCGGGGCGCTCGGCCTCGCCTTCCAGATCCGCGACGACCTGCTCGACATCGAGGGCGACAGCGCCACGCTCGGCAAGACCGCCGGCAAGGACCTGGCCCAGGACAAGGCCACCTTCCCGGCCCTGATCGGCGCCGACGCCTCGCACGCGCGGCTGCGCGAGCTGGCGGCCGGCATGGACGAGGCGCTGCGGACGGTGCCCGGCGACACTTCCGCGCTGGCGGCGCTGGCGCGGCTGGCGATCGAGCGCGACCGCTGAGCGGCCGCGCCCGGCCTCACAGCAGGCGCAGGGTCATCGGATAGCGGTACGGTTCGCCGTCGAGCGCGCGCACCGTGGCCACGATGCTGCACACCAGCCACGCCACCGCGATCGCCACCGCGGCCACGCCCAGCAGCAGGCCCGCGGGCAGGGTCAGGACCAGGCCGATGCCGAGGGTGAACACGGTCGCCCCGAGCAGCAGGATCGCGACCACGCACAGCGCGCAGGCGTACAGGAACATGGTGAGGTTGAAGTTGAACGCCTCGCGCGCGTGCTCCGCGGCGAAGGGACTGTCGTTGCGCTTGAGCAGGTAGACCACGCCCGCGGCGAGCATGCCCGCGAAGCCGGCGGTCCAGCTGGTCAGCAGCGCAAGCGCCACCGCCGCGACGTGGGCACCCGCGGCCCATTGGCGCTCGCCCAGGGTGGTGTCTTCGTGGTGCGGCATCGCATGCATCCGGCTCCTCCCGGGCGGGAAACCGTCCGCCCTGTCCCGATCATGCGCCCGCCGCGCCGGATCTCAACCCAACTGATGGCCTGGTGCGCCGGCGACGCCGCGCTCGCCGCCCGGGATGGAACCCGGACGCGGGTGCGCCGCGTCCGGATCCAGGCCCGGGTGCTACTTGATCAGGCGGATGGCGAACGGATAGCGGTACGCCTTGCCCTCGTTCGACTTGATCGCCGCGATGATGATGAACACCAGCGCGGCCAGGCCGATCAGCGCCATCAGCGGCATGGCGACGAGGAAGCCGATGCCCAGGGTCAGGACCCCGACCAGGAACAGCACCAGCATGATCGCGGCCACGGTGATGTTGAAGTTCAGCGCTTCCTTGGCCTGGTCGTCCACGAACGGCATCGTTTCGCGCTTCATCAGCCAGATGACCAGGGGGCCGAGGAAACAGCCGATGCTGAACGCCCAGCCGGCGGTCACGAGCCCACCGGCCAGGGCCGACAGGTGCGCGAACATCGCCCACTGGCGCTCCTCGGCGGCGATCCCGCCAGCTGCACCCTCGGCCGGTGGCGGCTGGACATTGTGTTCTTCAGTCATTTGATTCCCCTCGCGCCCCCTGGAACGGTGCAGACGGTGGGCGCAGCCGTGTGCGGGCCAGAGCATAACCGGGTTGGGCGGTCAATCCGACCCCGCCACGGTCAGCGCGCCCACCAGGATCGAGCCGGTGCGGATGTGCGAGCGCGGGTCGACGTCGCTGCCCACGGCCTCGATCGCCCGGAACATGTCGCGCAGGTTGCCGGCGATCGTGATCCCGTCCACCGGGCAGGACACCTGCCCGCCCTCGACCAGGAACCCCGCCGCCCCGCGCGAATAGTCGCCGGTGACCGGGTTCACCCCCTGTCCCATCAGCTCGGTGACCACGATGCCGTCGCCCATGCCGCGCACCAGGTCATCGAACCCGCCGGCATTGGCCGCCACCAGCAGGTTGTGCACCCCGCCGGCATTGCCCGTGGTCTGCAGTCCCAGGCGCCGCGCGGAGTAGCTGCCGAGCACGTAGCGCTGCAGCACGCCACCCTCGACCAGGGCCGAGGCGCGGGTCGCCACCCCCTCGTCGTCCCAGGCGGCCGAGCGCAGGCCGCGGCGCAGGAACGGGTCCTCGTGGATCGAGAACCAGTCCGGGAACAGGCGGGTGCCGACGCTGTCGGGCAGGAAGCTGGCGCGTCGGTAGAGCGCACCGCCCGACACCGCCCCCAGCAGGTGGCCGACCAGCGACCGCGCCACCTCGGCCGAGAACAGCACCCGGTAGCTGCCGGTCGCCACCCGGCGCGGCTGCAGCCGGGCCAGGGTCCGCCCGGCGGCGCGGCGGCCGATCGCGGCCGGCGCCTCGAGGTCGTCGGCGGCGAGCGCGTAGCTGTACCAGCCGTCGCGCTGCATCGCCTCGCCCTTCCCCGCGATCAGCGCGCAGCCGATGCTGTGGTGGGTGCCGCGCTCGGCGCCGACGAAGCCGTGCGAGTTGGCGTACACGCCCAGCGAGGCGCTGCTGCTGACCGACGCGCCGTCGGAATTGCTGATGCGCGGGTCGGCCTCGCGCCCCGCGGCCTCGCAGGCCAGGGCGATGTCGACCGCGCGCGCGGCGTCCAGGTCCCAGGGGTGCCAGTCGTCGAAGTCCGGCCAGCCGTCGGGACCGGGCCGCGCCATCAGTTCCGGATCGGCCAGCCCCGCGGCGGGATCGGGCTCGGTGTGGCGCGCGATCGCGCAGGCCTGGGCCACCGTGGCCTCGAGGCTGTCCGCGCGCAGGTCGGCGGTGCTGGCGCTGCCCTTGCGCTGGCCGAAGTACACCGTCACCGCGATACCGCGGTCGCGGGTGGACTCGACCGTTTCCACCTCGCCCATGCGCACGTTCACGCTCAGGCCGCGCTCCTGCGTGCAGGAGACCTCGGCCTGGTCGGCGCCCCGGGCGCGGCAGGCCTCGAGCAGGCGCAGCGCCAGCCCCTGCAGCTCGTCGAGCCGGGCCTGGCTGTCGTCGGTGGCGGGAACGGCGACGCTGTTCAATGGCTTATCCTGTGGCGATGAGAGGACGGGACGAAGACACCGGCGAATTCCTGGCGCCGAGCCGCAGCCAGCGGCGGCGCGAGGCGCTGGACGTGCTGGCGCTGGCGACCACGCTGGCGGGGCTGGAACCGGGGCGCCTGGCGAAGCTGCCGGTGCCCGGACACCTGCTGCCGCACGTGGCCGAGGCGCGGCGCATCACCTCGCACATCGCCCGCAAGCGCCAGCTCGCGTTCCTGGCCAAGCAGATGCGGCGCGAGGACGACGAGGTGCTGGACGCGATCCGCGACGCGCTCGACGCCGGTGGCGAGGCGGCGAAGCAGGAAACCGCGCTGCTGCACCGCGCCGAGCACTGGCGCGAACGCCTGCTCGACGACGGCGACGCGGCGCTGGGCGAACTGCTCGACGAATACCCGCACGCCGACCGCCAGAAGCTGCGCCAGCTGGTGCGCAACGCGCTCGAGGAGCGCCGTCGCAACCGTCCGCCGCGCGCGTTCCGCGAGCTGTTCCGCGCCCTGCGCGACCTGCTGTCCAGCACCGCCGGCGCCGACGCCGGCGACGACGGCACGGACGGACCGGATCCACTCGACGACTGACGCCGCCGGCGCCACGCACGACGCAGGATCCCGCTCCGGCCGCATCGTACTCAGGCCCGGGTCCCGCCCACGGTGATCTGCGACACCAGCAGCGACGGCTGGCCCACGCCCACCGGCACGCTCTGGCCGTCCTTGCCGCAGGTGCCCACGCCCTCGTCCAGCGCCAGGTCGTTGCCGACCATCGACACCCGCTGCATGGTTTCCGGCCCGTTGCCGATCAGGGTCGCGCCCTTGACCGGCGCGGTGACGCGGCCGTCCTCGATCAGGTAGGCCTCGGTCGCCGAGAACACGTACTTGCCGCTGGTGATGTCGACCTGGCCGCCGCCGAAGTTCACCGCGTACAGGCCCCTCTTCACCGAGCGGATCATCTCCTCGCGCTCGTGCGGCCCCGGCAGCATGTAGGTGTTGGTCATCCGCGGCATCACCAGGTGCGCGAACGACTCGCGACGGCCGTTGCCGGTCGGCGCCACGCCCATCAGGCGCGCGTTGAGCGTGTCCTGCATGTAGCCGGCGAGCACGCCGTCCTCGATCAGCGTGGTGCACTGCGTGGGCGTGCCCTCGTCGTCGACGCTGAGCGAGCCGCGGCGGCCGTCCAGGGTGCCGTCGTCGACGATGGTGACGCCGGGCGCGGCCACGCGCTGGCCCATGCGTCCGGAATAGGTGCTGGTGCCCTTGCGGTTGAAGTCGCCCTCGAGCCCGTGGCCGACCGCTTCGTGGAGCAGCACGCCCGGCCAGCCGGCGCCGAGCACCACCGGCATGTTGCCGGCCGGCGCGTCCACCGCCTCGAGGTTCACCAGCGCCTGGCGCAGCGCCTCGCGGGCGAAGGACTCCGGGCGGCCGCCGGCGAGCAGCTCGTCGTAGGAATAGCGCCCGCCGTAACCGGCGTAGCCGCTCTCGCGGCGTCCGTCCTGCTCCACGATCACCTGCACGTTGAGCCGCACCAGCGGACGCACGTCGGCGGCGAGCACGCCGTCGCTGCGCGCCACCAGCACCGTGTCCACGCCACCGGTGAGGCTCACCATGACCTGGCGCACCCGCGGATCGGCCGCGCGCACCGCGCGGTCCACGCGCCGCAGCGCCTCGACCTTGGCGGCGCTGTCGAGCGCGTCCACCGGATCGACCGCCGGATACAGCGGACGCGCGCCGCCCACCGCCAGCGCGCGCGGGGTGCGGGTGCCGCCGTCGCGCGCGATCGCCCTTGCCGAGCGCGCCGCTTCGAGCAGCGCTTCGCCGTTGATGTCGTCGGAGTACGCGAAGCCGGTCTTCTCGCCGCTGATCGCGCGCACGCCCACGCCCTGCTCGATCGAGTGCGCCCCGTCCTTGACGATCCCGTCCTCGACGCTCCAGCTCTCGCGCCGCGAATGCTGGAAGTAGATGTCGCCGAAGTCGATGCCGGGCCCGAGCAGGGTGCCGAACATGCGGTCGAGGCCGGACGGGTCGAGCCCGGCCGGCAGCAGCAGGCGCGACCGGGCGAGGGAGAGCGGATTGGCGGGCGTGTCCATGCGGCAAGTCTGGGGCCTGCGCGGTGAAGCGCAAGCCCGGAGGCCCGGCCCTCAGTGTTCCCGCGCCGGGGCGCGATCGCGCGCCGCCGCGGCCTGGGGCCCGGACGCGTCCTCGACCACCTCGACCCGCGGTTCCTTCCACGGCCCGGTCACGCGGTAGGTCCGGGCGCCCATCCCGCCCAGCGGCTTGCGCAGCATCGCGTTGGCCACCGCGCCGACGGCCGCGCCCATCGGCCCGCCCGCGATCGCGCCCACCGCGGGCAGCAGGTTGCCGGTGCGCGGCAGCACCTCGATGGTCTGGTCGTGGGTCTGCGCGCGCAGGTCGCTGCGCCCGCGCATGCGGATCTCGGCCGCGGGGCCGTCGATCGCCATGTCGTCGCTGTGGGCCAGGCCGCTGCCGATGCGCACGCGGCCGCCGAGGCGATTGAACGCGAATCCCCTGGAGAAGAAGTCGCGGAAGTCGAGCATCAGCCTGCGCGGCAGCTGGGCGATGCTGAGCAGGCCCAGCACGCGCCCCGCGCCCGGCTCGACCTCGACCAGGCGCCCGTGCTCGATCGCCAGCGACAGCTCGCCGTGCAGCGCCGGCAGGGAGAAGTCGCCTGGACTGCGCGGCCACTGGACGTCGAACTCGAGCAGGCCGGCGCCGCCGTCGATGCTGCCGCCGAAGCCCAGGCCCTGCATGAGCTCGCCGAAGTCGCGGCTGTCGGCACGCGCCCGCAGGTGGGTGATGCCGGCGGCGCCGCGCCCGGTCCAGCTGCCGCTGATGTCGATCGACTGCCGCTCCGAGCGCGCCTGCAGCCGTTCGATCTCCATGCCTTCCGCGGTCTGGCGGGTGCGCAGTTCCACCCTGCCCAGCCCCAGCGCGCCGAAGCGGAACTCGTCCACGTCCAGCGACAGCGGCGGGACCCGGCTGGGGTCCACCGCATCGCGATCGTCCGCCGGCGGCGGGGTCGCCGCCTGGGCCTCGGGCCGCACCGGTGGCGCAGGCCAGTGCAGGCGCGCGAAGCGGCCGCTGACCGCGGCCGCGCGTTCGCGCGGGATCGCCAGCGTGCCCGAAAGCGCGTCACCGTCGAACCGGACCTCGGTCGCGGCACCGGTGTCCACGGCGCGCAGGCGCACGTTGTCGAATCCCGCGCCGAGCAGCTGCAGCCGCGCCGCGGTCACGTCGATGCCGCGCAGGGGCATGCCGCCCTCGCTGCCGCCCGCGCCGCCGGCGAGCATGGCCCAGCCCAGCGCGTCGAGCACCTGGGCGTGTCCGCTGGCGGCCAGCCCGCTCGCCGGCGGGGCCTCGTCGACCGCCGAGGCGCCAAGCGCGACCCGCACTCCGGTGCCGCTGCCGGCGCTGCGCGCGCGCAGCGCCAGCCTGCCGCCGAGGTCGACGAGGATCTCGCCCTCGCCCAGCGGCAGCGAGGTGGTGATCGTGGCCGGCAGCGTGGCATCGGCGGGCTTGGCCAGCGGTTCGGGCAGGTCGAGCTCGGTGCCTTCCAGGCGCGAGTGCAGCTGCAGGCGCGCCGCGGCCGGCGCGCCGCGCTGCGCGCGCATCACCGCCAGCCCGACGTCCCAGCGCGAGCGCCCGCGGATCCGCGGCGCCAGCCAGTCCAGCTGCGGTGCGTGCTGCAGCAGCTCGGCCGCGCCCAGGACCGCGTCCATGTCGGCCTCGAACGACGCGGCCGCATCGCGCACGTGCCCGCGCCCGGCGCGCAGCGACAGGGTGCCCGGTCGGCCGCCGCGCACGGCCTGCAGGTCGTTGCCGTCGAAGCCGTGCTGGTCGTAGCGGGCCTTGCCGCGCACCTGCTCGAACCCGATCTTCCAGCGCGCGTCCGCCAGCGCCACCCCGGCCAGCTCGACCTCGCCGCCGATCGCCGGCCGAGCATCGCCGTCCAGCGGCAGCGACATCGCGTACGACGCCGCGACCGGACCGCTCGCGGACAGGTTGTCGAAGGTATCCTCCAGGCCCTGGCGCAGCGGGCTGGCGGACAGCAGTGCCAGCAGCGGGGCCGCGTCGCCGCGGGTCCGCGCGCGCGCGTCGAGCGTCGCGCGCGAGTAGTGCGCGAGCGACGCATGCAGGTCCTGCACCTCCACCTCGCCCAGGCGGCCGCGGCCCTGCACGCGGAACCCGTCGTTGACGAAGGCGACGTCGGCGTCGAGCGCCTCGACCGCCGGCCAGTCGTGCTGGAACTTCACCACCGCGCCCTCCAGGCGGGCGGAGGCATGGAACAGGCCGACGCGGTCGCCGCCATCCAGTTCGCTGAACGGCCAATGGTCGAGGTCGCCGGCCACCAGCGCGCGGCCGTCGAGCACGCGGCCATCGACCAGGGCCTCGTCGAGCCAGCGCTGCGCCGCCTCCGGCATCCGGTGGCGCACCCAGAACCGCTTGGCCACCGGCACGTGCGCCTCGTCGATGGTCGCCGCCAGCGCCAGCACCGGGCGGGTACCGTCGTGCTGGAACCAGATCCCGCCGCGCGCGTGGGCGGCGTAGCCCTCTCCCTCGATCCGCAGCGCCGGCGAGCCCACCCGCATCCCGGCACCCTCCCGCCAGCCCACGATGTCGCCGGCCAGGGTCACCAGGTGCGGCGCACCGAAGCCGGACGGCCAGTCGAAACGCACGCGCGCGTCCGCGTCGGGCTGGAAGCGGAAACCGTCGGCATCGCCGTCGAGGGTGCCGGCCAGGCCGGCCAGGCCCGGCGTGTCGCCGACGCTGGCGAAGCCGATCGCCTCCAGCCGCGCGTGCGCACGCACGCGTCCACCGGCGTCGCGCGCCACGGCCAGCTCATGGATCCGCGCGTCCGGCGCCGCCGCCAGCAGCCAGCCGCGCAGCCGCGACGGGAGCCGGTCGCCGAGCGCCGCGAACGCCAGCAGCGGGCCGGCGTCGATGCGGCCGGCGCGCAGCGCGAAGCGCTGGCCGCCCGCGACCGCCAGTCCGTCCAGTGCCTGGGTCGCGCCGTCGCGGGCCAGGCGCAGGCG
>Ga0207873_1000426_pt1 | contig 46458 bp, 45 predicted proteins | sample BGWIniCompost_FD_187373 | JGI IMG/M metagenome (GOLD analysis project Ga0207873, IMG submission 187373) | Cellulose adapted compost microbial communities from Newby Island Compost Facility, Milpitas, CA, USA - BGW Initial Compost (SPAdes)... ...
ACAGCGTCAGACGCTCAGTCGACCGCATAGCTGCCTCGGATCGCTCGGTCATGGGGTGACCAGCGCGATCGCGGCGCTGGCCTCATAGGGCTGTCGGACACGGGATTGCCACCACGTAGTGGTACTTGATACGCCTCCCCCGTGTCCGAACAGGATCAATCAACCAGGCGATGGCGAAAGCTGCGTCAATCACAGCGTAGTGCGCTAAAGCGCCTCGTATCTGCCCGAAAGGGCGACCGCGGAGTGGCTGCGATCCCCGTCAGGGATGTTCTGCGAAATCGCTCTGGGGTAGTCGCTGGGGTAGCCCTGGCGTTGCTTGTGGGATATGTGCTACTGCTGTTGCTCGGCAGCCCGGATTTCACCCCCGTCAATAAGACTCTCGATCCTAGGTACACACTCGATCTCGTCAGGCTCAGTTTCGGAATCGTCGCTGGTGTCGGCGGTGTCGCCGCCCTGGTGCTGACCATGCGCCGGCAGCGTGTCAACGAAGCCAAACATCGCCTCAACCAATCCAGCCAAGAGCGCGAAAACACCAAGCTTTACAACGAGCGCTTTACCCGAGCCTCAGAACAGCTCGACTCCGATAAAGCCGCGGTCCGACTCGCCGGGGTGTATGCGATGGCCAGCCTCGCCGACGACTGGAAAGCGGGCCGGCAACAATGCATCGACATGCTCTGCGCATACCTGCGTATGCCCTACACCCCACCCACCGATCCCAACGACGACGAAGCACGAGAAGCCGCCGACGTCGACGACAAGGAGAAACGGCGGGAGCTACAAGAACAGCACACTCAAGAACGCCAAGTACGGCACACCATCATCCGGGTTATCCGCGACCGCCTGCGCCTGCCCACGACCAACTCTTGTTCCTAGCAGGGGCACGATTTCGACTTCACCGGCGCTGTCTTCGATGGCGGTGACTTCAGCGACACGGTATTCGCCGACGTCACAATCGGCTTCACCAACGCAACGTTCTCCGCAGGCACAGTGAACTTCAGCCACGTGACGTTCGCTAGCGGCGCCATGCGTTTTTTAACGCGACGTTCTCCGGTAGCACGGTGAACTTCAACAACGCACGTTCCCCGGCGGCACAGTAAACTTCAACCATACGGCTTTATATGGCAGTAAGCTGGACTTCAGCGACGCGAAGTTCTCCGGCGGGATTGTTGACTTGTCCCGCGTAAGTCACTGCAGCGTTCCCCGATCTTCGACAAAGAGGTCCTCGCCAACCCCCAGACGGACTCCGTCTCCCGGAACAGCATTCTCGAAATAGATAAAATGCCTCATCCGTACCTGGACCAACAATCGAGACACCATCAACACCAAGCCCTCAATAAGCGCGGCACCGTTGAAGGCTCAAATAGGCAATGAATACCCAGAGCCCGCCCCTGCGCCCGCCTTGAGCGTGTTCGTGCGTTTGCAGTTTCCCTTCGTGACTGGCAACCAGCGGGTCGACACACCACGTCGACCCGCTGACGGAAAGGTGGGGTGTGTAGTGGACGCTGGTTGGCCTGGAGGTAGCCATCCCACGGCCGGTACACAGGTTTGGGTCTTGTCGGGACACCCTTCCTACAGCCGCGAGGAGCCCGTGACGAGCGGTACGCGGTCAGGGGTACACCATCAGACACATCACATCGAACTTTATCTATCAAATCACTCTGCCCCATCACCGCGGCGCTGATCATCACCGCAGGTCAGAAGGGCTCTCGCCCCGCCACCTCCGTAATGCGGATCACCCCAAAGCGCAGGTAAAAAGCGCTTGACTTAAAGTTCGGTTGAAGATTGAGGCTGTGGGCATGACGACCGCGCAGCCCACTACTCACACCACATCGGCCAGGCCTAAGCCTGGCCTGCTCAACGCCCGCTACCGTGCCTTCACGGTGGGATCCATCGCGTTGACCTCTCTGTCAGCGTTTGAGGCGCTCGCGGTGGCGACCGCGATGCCCACGGTGGCTGAGGCGCTTCATGGTTTGGCCCTGTATGCCCTCGCCTTTGGTATGCCGATGGCCGCCAGCGTCGTCGGCATGGTGACCTCCGGGGTCTGGAGCGACGCTCGGGGTCCTGTGGCTCCGATGCTGCATGGCATCGGCTGGTTCGCTCTTGGCCTGCTGATCGCGGGGACCGCACCAGCCATGGAGATGGTGGTTGTGGGACGCGCGGTGCAGGGTTTCGGTACAGGCATGTTCTCTGTCGCGCTGTACGTCGTCGTCGCCCGCCTGTATCCCTCAGAACTCCATCCGAAGATCTTCGGGACATTCGCCGCGGCCTGGGTAGTGCCTTCCCTCATCGGTCCCGCCATCGCCGGCGGAATCGTGGAGTATCTGCACTGGCGCTTGATCTTCCTGGCGGCTCCCGCGCTGATCGTCGTGGCGGCGCTGCTGATGTGGCCCGGACTGCGGAACCTTCCTCCGACCACTCCCACCAGCCTGGCATCCGGTTCTCTGCAACGGATCGGCTGGGCGGCCGGTGCGGCTGTCAGCGCGGCGCTGCTGCACTACGCGGGGCAGCAGCGCAACCTGATGGCCGGTGTGCTCCTAGTCGTGGCGCTGATCGGGCTCACCATCTGCGCACCCCGGTTGCTCCCCGCCGGCTTCCTGCGTGCCCGCCGGGGCATCCCCGCGGTGGTGTTGCTGCGTGCCCTGACCGCCTCCGCTTTCTTCGGCGCCGAGGTCTTCATCCCCTTGATGCTGTCGCGCGAACGCGGGCTGCCTCCCGCCCTGGCCGGGTTGGCGTTGACGATGGCTTCGTTGGCCTGGGCGGCGGGGTCCTGGCTGCAGGGCTGGTCACGGCAACCCCTGTCCCGTACGGCTCTGCTGCGGCTGGGCCTCCTGCTGATCGCGTCGGGTATCGGGGTGGCCGCTTTGACCGTGACTGAGCTGGTGCCGGTGTTCGTCGGCATTCTGGGTTGGGGTGTCGCTGGGCTTGGAATGGGGGTGTTCTACCCGATCCTGTCGGTGCTCATCCTCGAGCTGTCCTCCCCTGAGGAGCAGGGCCGCAACAGTTCCGCGCTGCAGCTTGGGGAGTCTTTGTGGGCCGCCGTCACGCTTGCGCTGGTGGGCACTTTGTTCGCGGCGTCCGCCGACCCCGGCCTGGGCACGTACCTGACGGGCTTCGCCTTGACGGGTGCGCTCGCGCTGTTCGCCGCCACGCTGACTTCACGGGTACGCCCGGCCTGAGCGTTCCCGGTGCTGTGGGGCCGGCCTGGCCAGCCCCACAGTCACGCGTCAGCTCGTTCCGACGAAGTCACGCAGATCACGGCGTTCAATCGCGGCAGCCATCAGGTCCGGAAACCGATCCGGGGTGCAGGCGAAGGTCGGCACCCCGGAGGCCGCCAAGGCCGCGGCGTTGGCGCGGTGGTACGCCTGCCGCCCGTCATCGGACAGGGCGAGCAGCACCACAACCTGAACCCCGGCGGTCATCAGCGCCGCGATCCGGCGCAGCAGCTCCTCGCGTACCCCACCCTCATACAGGTCGCTGATCAGGACGAAGATGGTGTCCCGAGGGCGGGTGATCAAGCCCTGGCAGTACGCGACGGCGCGGTTGATGTTCGTGCCGCCTCCCAGCTGGGTGCCGAAGAGAGTCTCAACCGGATCCCGCAGCTCCGGGGTCAGGTCGACCACCTCGGTGTCGAACACCACCAGGAAGGTGCGTAGAGCGCGCATCGAGGCGAGGACCGCACCGAACACGCTGGCGTAGACCACCGACTCCGCCATCGAGCCGGACTGATCCACGCACAACACCACGTCCCGCTGCACCGCGGTGACGCGGCGTCCATGACCGATCAGCCGTTCCGGTATGACGGTGCGGTACTCCGGCTGGTAGTGCTTCAAGTTCGCCCGGATCGTACGGTTCCAGTCGATGTCGTGGTGTCGGGGCCGGCTGATCCTGGCAGCCCGGTTGAGGGCTCCGGTGACGGCGGCGCGTGTCTGCTGTGCGATCCGCTGCTCCAGCTCCTCAACGACCTTCCGGACCACGATGCGGGCGGTCTGCTTGGTCCGCTCCGGCATCACCTGGTTGAGCGAGAGCAGTGTGCTCACAAGGTGGATGTCCGGCTCGACCGCCTCCAGCAGCTCCGGCTCCATCAGCAGCCGGTTGAGGTTGAGGCGTTCAAGGGCGTCGCGTTGCATCACTTGAACCACGCTGGTAGGGAAGTAGGTCCGGATGTCCCCCAACCAGCGGGCGACCCTGGGGGCCGACGCCCTCAGACTGCCCTGTCGCCGGCCCCCGGTCGCCTCCTCCTCAGGGGAGCGGTACAGCGCCGCGAGAACGTTATCGATCGCGGCGTCGTCCCCGGTGAGCTGGCAGCCGGTACCCTCTCCAGCCGGATCCCCGCCGAGTACCAGCCGCCACCGCCGCAGCCGCTCCTGGTCACTGGTCAGGTCGCTGGTCATGCCACCTCCGCTGAGCTGGTCACCCCATCGGGGGTGGGGGTCGGGCTGGTCGCTTCGTCGAGGATCGCGGTGAGGGTGGGCAGCACCCAGGCCACGCGCTCCGAATCGAGCTTCTCCTCCGCGTCGCTGTCGAGGCGCGGCCCGCTACCCCGGCGGATCCGTTCGCCGATCAGGCGCCGCTCCGGGGCGGTGAAGGTGGCGAAAGCGCGCCGTAACAGCGGGAGCACCTTGATGAAGGTGTCCGGTGGGACCGCGGTGAGCCAACCGTCCACGAGCGACAGCAGCTTCTCGTCGTGCACCAGCAGCAGTCCGCTGCCTGACAGGAAACCCTCGATCCAGGCGACAGCGTGTGCCGGCGGCACCCCTACCGTGAGGATGCGCGCCATGCGTCGCTCCACCGTCGGGGAGTCCAGCCACCCGTCGTCGTGGAGCAGCCGGTTGATACGCCCCACGACCAGGCCGTGCAGGTCGGACCGGTCCGCCAGCCCGGCGAGCATGTCCAGCCAGCGGTCCCGGACCGGGACAATGTCGGCGACCAGGTTCAGGGCTGCCTGCACCGCCTCCACCCGCTGGCACATCGCCGCGGCGGCCGTGTCGTCGAGGTTCGTCAGGGCCGGTGGGAGCCCGACGGTGATCCGCACCGCCATACCGGTGACCACGTCCGTCAACGCGGTGGTGTCCGTGCCCCGTACGTCGCCGTACCGCAGGGTCCGGGCCAGCGCCGGCAGGCTGTCCATCAGACGTACGACGTCCACGTCGACCGCCATCCGGTCCCGGAGGGCGGTCAGTACCGGCCCGAGAGCCTCCGGCAGATCCGCCATCAGGCAGCTCTCCACCAGGCTGGTGATCTCCGCAAGATCGCTGGCCTGGTCGGCGGCCTCCCGCGCCTTCCGGGTGGCGGCGCTGGCGACGGTGGTGCCGTACGCGCTGGCGGCGATGAGGTCCACTGTGTACTTCGGACGCCATTCCAGGCGCCATGTCTCCCGGAAGGTGCCTCTCCCGCGTCGGCTCTGGATCGGCGTACCCCAGGTAACCCCGAGCAGCCGGAGCCGGTGCAGCAGTCGGCTACGGGCCAGATCGGTCTGCTCCCGCAGGTCCAGGTTCAGCTCCCGGACCTGGGCCTCCGGCTTCAGCCTGAGCCGTCGCTGCGCGGCGGCGAGATCCCGCATCAGCGGCACCGACGGGGTCTCCTCGGGAACCCTCCCCAGCTGCTCCCCGACCACCAGCCGCTCAAAGACCAGCTTCAGCCGCGTCTCGTCGCCCTCGCACAGCACCGCGCGGGTGGCCTCGGTCATCTCGGCGAGGCCGGGCAGCGGCCGTCCCCGCAGCGTCGCCAGCGCCTCGGCGAGCCGAACGGCCTCGATGACGTGGGCGGTGGAGACCGGCAGGTCCTCATCCCGCAACAGCTCGGCCACCTGCACCAACCACCGCTCCACCACCCGGTCGGGCGTGGTGAACAGATGGTGGTACCAGCCGGGGGAGGCCACCCCCGCGCCGTACCCTCGCCAGGACGCCAGGCGGCCGTGGGTCCACGGCACCCAGGTGGCCGTCACCGGGATCTTCTTCGGCAGCCGCCCCAGTAGGGCGGCATCCTGCGCGGCGGGCGGCATCGGATCGGTGAGGGCGGGCACGTGCCACGCGCCGCAGACCACCGCGATGACGCGGTACCCCTCTTTACAGGCGGCCCGCAGCACCGACCGCATGTACGCCTCACGGACCTCATCGGTCACCACCGGCCGACCAGTCTCCGGCTCCGGTTGTACGGTGTCGGCCGCCGGTGTCGTCTGGGTGCGCTGGACGGTGGCCCTGACGGCCGCCATCGCCTCGGCGATCGCGGCGAACGGGGGTACGCCGTCACGGCGGTGCTCGATGATGTCTTCCCACCACCGCTCGGCGTCGTCGTACCCGGCCACCGCGGCCAGTTCGGCGATCGGGTCAACCCGCAGCCCGTCTAGCTCCAGTTCGGCCATTCCGAACCGGTACGCGGCGGGCAGGTCGCAGAACCGCAGCGGGATGTGGTTGTCCACCGCGTACCGGATCGCCTGCCATTCGGGGGAGAACACCGCGAAGGGCCAGAACGCGGACCGGATCTGGGGTCCGCCGGTGGTGTCCGCCGCGGCAGATCGGAGCTGAGGTTCGTCGGTGTACACCAGCAGCGCCACCGGGGGGACCAGGTCGCGGGACGCCGCCAGCGGAACCAGGTCATCGGCCTCCGGGGGCCCTTCCACCAGGATCAGATCGGGGCGCAGCTCGGCTAACGCGCGCGTCACCGCCCGGGCCGACCCTGGTCCGTGGTGCCGAACCCCGAGAATGTGGATCTGTGAGGTCGCGGTCATTCCGCTTCCCGAGCCGCACGGTAGAAGTCCTGCCAGCCTTCCCGTTCCCGGACCACGGCCTCCAGGTACTCCTCCCAGATCACCTCATCCGATTCCGAATCTCGAACCACGGCGCCACGGATCCCGGCGGCGACGTCGGAGGCCCGCAGAACGCCGTCGCCGAAGTGCGCGGCGAGCGCCATGCCGTTGGTCACCACTGAGATCGCTTCAGCGGTGGACAGAGTGCCGCTGGGGGTTTTGAGTTTGGTACGGCCGTCGATGGTGACGCCGTCACGCAGCTCCCGGAAGATGGTGACGACCCGCCGGATCTCCTCGGTCGCCGCCGACACCTCAGGCAGCTCCAGGGCTCTCCCCAGCGCGTTGACCCGCTGGGAGACGATGTCCACCTCCTCCTCCACTGAGGCAGGCACCGGCAACACCACGGTGTTGAAGCGCCGCCGCAGCGCCGCTGAGAGCTCGTTGACGCCCCGATCCCGGTCGTTGGCGGTGGCGATGATGTTGAAGCCTTTGACGGCCTGCACCTCCTGCCCCAGCTCGGGGATCGGCATCGTCTTCTCCGACAGGATCGTGATCAGGGTGTCCTGGATGTCGGAGGGGATCCGGGTGAGTTCCTCGATCCGGGCGATCGCGCCGATTTGCATCGCCCGCATCACCGGGCTCGGTACCAGGGCGGCCGGCGACGGGCCCTCCGCGAGCAGGCGGGCGTAGTTCCAGCCGTAGCGGATGGCCTCCTCCGGGGTTCCGGCGGTGCCCTGCACCAGCAGGGTGGAGTCACCGCTGATCGCGGCCGCTAAGTGCTCAGAGACCCAGGTCTTCGCGGTGCCCGGTACCCCGATGAGCAGCAGCGCCCGGTCGGTCGCCAGGGTCGCGACCGCCACCTCGATCAGGCGGCGCGGGCCGATGTACTTCGGGGTGATCCCCGCCTCGACGTCCCCGAGCAGATAGGTCACGACCGCGTGCGGCGACAGCCGCCACCCGGGTGGGCGCGGCCGGTCATCGGCCTTTGCGAGCGCCACGAGTTCGGCGACGAACTGATCCTCAGCATGGGCGCGTAGAACTGGGGAAGACGCAACGGCAGTGGTCACGCCAGCTCCTTGTGTATCTGGAACCGAATGCTCAAGGTGGTGACAACATTCCGGTAGATGGCGGATACCGGCCCGTCAGGACGGATCGCGGTGGTGGCGTCCAGGCGCCGCTTCGCCTCATCCGCGAGGGCGGGATCAAGCCCCATGGCGACGTAGGGCAACGTGTTCCAGCTGATGGCGGCAGCGCCCAGGGCCGTGAGCGCGGCCTCCGCGAGCTTCGCCGGCCACGGTGTCGGGCAATGCTCCAGCACGGCAATGATCTGGGACGAGCCACCTTTGAAATTCGCCGCCGCGTACTCGACGAGTTGGTCCTGAGGCACCAGACGCAACAGCTGGACCGGAGCCTCCGGAGGGGCGAACGTCCTGCCTTGACTGATCCAGTAGTCAAAGAACGCGCTGGCCCAGACCGAGTCGTTTTGGCGATCGATAGCCTCCGCCCACCCCGCTTCCAGGACCTCAGCCCCGCTTCCGTACCTTTCCCGCCTCAGCAGGCTGGACGGATCGGGGTCGAGGGTCTCCCAGGCAGCCAGCGGAGTGTGAGCCACCACCTGCCTGAGCCACCAGACCGGCTTGCTGGAGCGATCAGGAGGCTCGGGCAGCACACCATCACGAATCATGTCCTGGTCGCAGGTCGTGGGTGGTGTCACCACGATCTGCCCCACCGCGTCGCGGCGGACGCAGGCTAAGGCACGCGCGGTCATGCGTTCGCGGTACGCCGAGCCGGGGAGCAGCGCGAGTAGGGCGGCGGCCTGCGTACGCAGTTTCCAAAGCCGGCTGTCCAGGGCGCGTTCGCACAGCTCCTCGTCCTCAGGGCCGAGGTTCACAGCCAATGCGCTCAGCAGGGCCGCGCGGTGTGCCGGATGCTCAGCAGACCACGCTTTCATGAGCCGCTCCCGGGCGGCGGCGGGATCCCGACGGCGCAGCGCTTTCAGATACGCGACCCGCTCCGGGAGGGGACCGTCACGCCACACCGCCTCGTCGAGGATGTCGGTCTCCTGCTTGAGCAGCCAGCCCCATTCGGCGCGTTGCGAGGCGAGCCAACGCGCCCGCTCACCGCCGACCGCGCCGACCAGGGGCCGCAGGTGTTGCTTCCGGGTGGCGAGGTCGAGGAGAGCCGGCAACAAGCTGGGCGGCACCCGGTAGCCCCGACGACTGGCGAGCGTGAGCGTCTCCTGGATCAGCGTGAACGTCCTTATCCACACGGCGTCCTTGCATTCAGGAGACAGCAGCTGCGCCAGCCACCTGGCCGCGATCGGCGGCATCACAGGCCGGGTGTCCGGGGGCGCGGGGTCCGGGGTTGCCTGTCGGTGAGGGAGCACGCCGGCCCGTCGAGCCACGGTGACCGCCCCCGCGGCCTCCAGGACTCCCGACACCGGGAGCGTATCCAGGGGAGGCGCCAAAGTCGGCAGCGCGCTCTGGTACCGGTCAGTGCCGACCAGGGCGACCGAAAGCAGCTGCGTCCAGACGTCACCGCTCACGGCAGGAACACCTCACCATCGGCGAAGTAGGTGAGCGGCCGCACCCCCTCGGGGCCGTACTCGACGGCGATCGTCACCGGGTGTCCCCCAGAAGCCGCGAGGAGACGCCACGGCTCGCCCGCCTCGGGATGCAGCGCCAGAGCGTCCCCGGCGGGGTCGACCAGGTGCCACCGCTGCCCCGGCACCACCGTCCCGGCGATCAGGGCGGGCCACTCGGTCAGCCACGGATCAGCGGCCAGCGCCCGGGCGTACCCCTCCAACAGGGTTCGGATCCCAACGACGGGTGACGGCTCAGGGACAACCGTCGGCGCGCCGTGCCGGGCCGCCACGAGCGCGCGCAGCGGCACTAAGCCCGGGTAGAAGCAAAGATCAGCGTCGATCTGGGTGCCGACGACGAGGTCCGTGGCCGCCACCCGGACAGTGCTCCCGAAGGAGAGCACCAACGCATAACGCCCGCTGGTCCGGCCGACCAGCCAGACCCGACGGGTCCTCAGATTGTTTTCGATGGTCTCCCGTACCCCGATCACCTGCCACAGGTCCCGCACCGATGGCGTGGCGAGCACCTCCTCGGTCGCGACCGGGAACCCGACCCTGGTGCGGACGGTCGCCGCCAGGGTCTCCGGCAGGGTGTCGATGCGGCGGTACGCCCTGGTCAGCAGCTGCAGTAGCCCCAGCTCGCTCAGCAGCCGTCCTTCCCGGTCGGCACCGCCGATGTCCGCGAGCCGCCGCACCGCTTCCGCGAGCGCCGGTGCCTGGTTGTCCACCAGCCGGGCCGCCATGGTGTCCCAAGGCGCGTCACCGCCCCGGTCCATCCCGGCGATGCCGTGCTGGATCTGGTTCTCCAACCACTGTTCCAGCTCGGTGATCCCGGCCGCTACCCGGTTGGCCCGCTGTGTCGCGCGCCGCTGAGCGGCCTTTGCCTTGGCGGGCTCAGGCTTCTCACCGGCCCGCCGGGCGATCCGTGCCGCTTCGGCCGCGGCACGGATCTGCCGACTGGCGTGCCACTCAGTGACCCAGTCCGGCGGTGTGCCTCCTTGCGTCACCGCTTTGGAGGACCACATCAGCAGAAGCGCGAGGATGTGTTTGCACGGGAACTTCCGACTCGGGCAGGAGCACTGGTAGGCGGGTTCAGCCACATCCACGCAGGTCTGGCGAGGCGTGGCGCCTCTGGTGTCGACCTTCCATGAGCACCACAGCACGGTGGAAGGCAGCTCCGCGGCCCCCAGTTCTCGCCACTGCGCCCTCATAACAAGGTTGTAGGCGGCGTTCAAGGAGGCGGCGTCGGGAGCGAGCGTGTGGATCTGATCGACGCTCCAAGGCTCCGGCATGCCCGCACGGTAGCCTTCCGGTACGACATCACCGCTTCAGTCGCCTCAGTGAGCTCTGACATGAATGGCCCACTGCGGTGTCGTATAGGCGACAGATCAGATACGAGGGCGAGAATCCAAACCCGGGTCAGACCCGTCGGGTTAGGCCTGTCGGTTCAGGCCTGTTGTCAGGCCTGCGCAGCCATCCACTCCCGCGCCGCCGCCGCGATCTCCTGGTACGGGATGTCCCGGTCGTGCCGCCCAATCCCCCAGCGCACCCCGAACGGACACCGCACCACCCCCATACGGTCGCCGGAGAACACATCGGCCAGTGGGGACAGCACGGTCGCGCCGTGCTCCACCGCCTTGGCGAAGACAGCGTCCACGTCCGACGTCCAGATCATGATCGTGAAGTTGTTGCCTTCGGCCGGCGGTGGCGTAATCCCATGCGCGGGATCCGGATCACTGAGCTCCACCATCGAATCGCCGATACGCATCTCGGCGTGCAGCACGGTCCCGTCGGGCTCGTCCATCCGGTTCACCACCTGCGCGCCGAAGACCCGCTGGTAGAACTCCAGCGCCTTGGCGCAGTTGTTGACGGCGAAGTAGAGAGCCACGTTGTGGTAGCCGGGACGGGCCGGGCTGGGCTTGCGCTCGAATGTGTCGGTCATGGCATTCATCCTGGGAGCGTGAACGCGATTCGCCTTGGACAAACGCGACAGGCTCGCTCCCGCTGGGCGACGACGAGCGAGTACGGCCTGTTGCGGACCGGCGCCGTCGATACGGTTGACTATCGACTGGAGCGGCTCCCCGCCGCCGACGACCTGTCCGAGCTCATCGAACGGCACTGGCTGGTCCGGTGGGATCTGCCGTCGGGGCATCGCCGCAGGATCACCCTGCTACCCCATCCGTGTGTCAATCTCGTCTTCGACCGGGGCCGCCTCACCGTCGCCGGGGTGGGACGTGAGCGGTTCACGTACGAGTACACGGGGCGCGGCTACGTCTTCGGAGTGAAGTTTCGCCCTGGTGCTTTCCGGCCGTTTGTGGGTGGCTCCGTGAAGGCCTTGACGGACCGCACCATTCCGTTGTCGGTGTGGTGGGGCGAGTCGGAGACCGAGCGGATGGCGCGTGACCTCGCCCAAGCCACCAGCTTCCCAGCGATGGTCGAGGTCGCCGAGCGGTATCTGCGCGCCCACTGGCCTCCGCCCGATCCCGACGTCTCCTTGATCGGGTGGATTGTCCATGCGCTGCTGTACGACCGGTCGGTCACCCGTGTGGACCAGGTCGCCGAACGGTTCGGGCTGTCCACGCGCTCCCTGCAGCGGCTCTTTGAGCGATACGTGGGGGTGAGCCCGAAGTGGGTGCTCAAGCGTTACCGCTTGCACGAGGCGGCGGCCCGGCTCGCTCAGGGTGGGAGTGGCACCTGGGCTGATGTGGCGGCCGAGTTGGGCTACTTCGACCAGTCCCACTTCATCCGGGACTTCACGCGTGCTGTCGGTCTAACCCCGGTGGAGTACGCGCGGGCGTGCCAGCGTCATAAGGCCCCGGTCAGTGCCTGAGCCGGCCCAATACGGGGTGTGATACCGGCGACCGGTAGCACAATCCACCTTTTCCAGCGGAGATCAACCGCTTGAGTGATGTCGTGCTCCTGCGGACAACACCGCTCCAGCAGATACGCCAATGTGAAGGCGATGTTCTAGTGGTTCCGGCTTAGGGATGGCGACACGTACAGGACCCCGTCGAGGATCTCCCGACGAACCCCGTCGTCCGGGAGAACCTCGAGGCCAGCAATGGTCCACTGCCCCTGAACCGGCGGATGCCAGGCGCTCACGGTGGTCATTGCCGCTCCTCGTGGGGTCGTTGGCGCGCCATCCCGGACATTACGCAGCACAACTTGCCCTTGTCAGCCGGTATCCGGGAAACATATCGGTATGACCGATATACCCGCCCTCGCTTACACCCACCCCGTCACTATCGGGGTCACCAGCCGGCGGCACGGCGAACGGCCAGCCATTGAGTGAATGAGCGGCTCATTCGCCGATCGGGATCACCGCCTGGAACTCGCTCAGCCACTTTCCGGTGACGCAGTCTCGTCCTCGGATCACCACCGCGGTGTCGTACACGTCAACGACCACCCCCTGTGACCAGTCAGGCCGAAAGACCAGCCCGAACCGGTCGCTGGATTGGCGTACTACTTCATTGACGTATGTGGTCGCGCTGGTGTGGATCCGCCAGTACCCCTCCTCATTCCCCAACAGACGCCGGTCCGGCACGGTGGTGGCCGCGCGCAGGTCCCGATGCCAATGCCCAAAGAAAAGGAACAGATTGGGTACGCCCGCCAGCAGCTGTCGCAGCGCCGCGGTGCGGTCGGTGTCCTCGGGAGGCTGGTGCAGGAACACCAGGGTGGGCCGGTCCACCCGTGCCACCCTTGAGAGGGTGTCCTCCAACCAGGCGAGCTGAGCGTCGGTGATTAAAGCGGTGGAGGTGTGAGGGCTCTCCTCTCCAGGGACGATCCCCTCCGACCCTAAAAACACCAGCGGGTATCCCCGGACCTCCTTGTAGTAGTAGACCGTGGAGCGTCCGATGTGTTCCAGGAAGCGGTCACGCATGACCGCGGGGTCCTCGACGGCGTGATACTCGTGGTTGCCGATACACAGCAGCACCCGATCGGGATGCGGGCTGGTGGCGAGTGCCACCTCGAACAGCCGGTAATCCTGTGCCCGACCGTACTCGGTGAGGTCTCCTGTGATCACCAATGCGTCGGGCTGGGGTGCGGAACGAATGAGATCCCACAGCGCCACCCTCATGTCCCGCATCGTCATGGGGTACACGTCGCTGATGTGGGTGTCGCTGAGTACGTGGAGGCGCAACCGACGCCGCTGACCGGGAAGATCAACAATGGCCGATGCACTGGGAGCCATGCTCCACAGCGTGACCGCGGCCGCCCCCGCACTCAACAGCGTTCGTCGGCGTGCTCCAATCATGACCCCACCGTCCGGGTAATCCGATCCAGCGTCGGCAGCGGCACGACCTGGTATCTGCCCAGGTACGCGGCCAGCAGGTCCAGGTGTTGGCCGGTCAATGGGGCGCTGGGGATCGGCGTCCCGTTGGAGAAAGCCCGAAATCCATCCCCGCCGGCCCACAGGAAAGTGCTGATGGTGACGCGGTAGTCGGTCGTCGCCACGACCGGTGTGCCATTGATCGTGACGGATGCCGGGTCGACCCGACGCCCCGGCGGCGCGGTCGGATCCCACCGGTAACGCAGTCCATGCGAGACCTGCAGGATGGTGTGCCTGCCGGGGTGTGGATTGTCGAACTGCTGCTCCAAAGCGGCGCACAGATCGGCGCCTGTCAGGCTGATGGTGATCAGGCTCTGCCGCAGCGGGAGCGCGCGCAGCGCGTCCTCCAAGGTGATCTCGACCGGACCCGGCGCCGGGTTCGGGCATGGGAACGGCGGCAGATCGTAATGCAGCTCGGTGGGGCTGATCAGCGCGGCGACGTTTCCGCCCCAGGTCTCGGTGCCGACCTGGATGGCGTCGGCGACGACATCGCCGAGTGTTGACTCACCGGCGTCGTTCGGGCGACGCGTCAGTGGACCGGCCACGCGACCGATCACACGGGCGGTCCATGGTCGGACCGAAACAACATCCACGTTGTGTAAGCGTTACATAACACAGTGACACCGAAGTGATCAATCCCTGAACGTCTCATTCGCCGGTTGGACACACCCTCGTGACGTTCGTCGCGGCTCCACTCGCTGAAGATCACCACGCTGGCCGAGGTACGGCACACTGGAACCTCGCCATGATCAACATCGAGGCCGATGTTGCAGGAGAGGAGTGTCATGTCAGAGGAAGCGCCGGTCAGTGAGCTGCGCCTGGTGGTGACGGTGGAGGACTATGACGAGGCGCTGCGGTTCTACCGGGATGTGCTGGGTCTGCGGGAACGCGCGGCGTTCTCCTCCCCCGGGGGTCGGGTCACGATCCTGGAGGCGGGGCGCGCCACGCTGGAGCTGACCGATCCGACCCACGCGGCTTTCATCGATCAGGTGGAAGTGGGGCGCCGGGTAGCCGGGCACATCCGGGTGGCTTTCCAGGTTCCCGATTCATCGGCCGCGACGGCGAAGCTCGCCGAGGCTGGTGCCACGGTTATCGCCGAGCCCACCCGCACTCCCTGGAACTCGCTGAACTCCCGGTTGAACGCGCCAGGGGGTCTGCAGCTAACGCTGTTTGAAGAGTTGTCTGAAGTCTCTGACTCCACGGCCACCGACTCCGACCAGTAACTGGTTCTGGCGTCGGCCCATGCCGCGGCCATGGCGGCCGTAATGGTGTCATCCGCACGGCTACAGACACGGGTATCGCTCCCACTACGAGTGGTTGCCTCCGCGCCCACAATACGGGAATATTGTTTTTGGAAGCCGGAAGTGGGATTCAACGAACTGATTCCGGATGTTTCCTGTTTCGTTTTCCAGATTCGGCGCACTACCTCCGTTCCCTCCTTTTAAGGAGAGGATCGTGCTTCGACGTCTGGCTCTCCCGGTGGTCACCGCCTTCGCCATGCTGCTGGCTTCCATGGCCGTGGCCGCTGGCCCAGCCCACGCCGCGTCGTCTTCCCTCGCCGTCGCCTCCCCCGCCCGGCTCGCCTGCACCATAGTGGCGAAGTGGGACAACGGTTATGTCCTGTCGTGCGACGTCTACAACTCGGGTGCGCCTCAGCGTTGGGTTCTGGAGTTCGCTCTCCCGGTCGGCACACAGGTGATCGGCAGCTGGAATGTCAGCGTGTCCCAGGCCGGGCAGCACTACACGGTCCGCCCGTCGGCCTCGACGTCCCCTGTCCCCGTCCCTGAGGATCCTTATTCCTTCGGTCTGGTCTTCCACGGCACGGGCCTGCCGTACCGTTGCTTGTTCAACGGTGAGCCCTGTCGGCTCGTCTGAGGTCTCTGACGCCGGCGCTTCGCACCACCGGTCCGACACAGTCATGTCCTGAACGGTGAAGCGGGGCGTGGGGTGAACCCCCACCCTCTCCCCACGCCCCGCGACGTGCCCGGAGCATGATCCGACTCCGGGGTTGCCCGTCGATGGACGGCCTCAGAAGTCCTCATCCAAGGTCACGTTTCCAGTTACGGCGACCTGGTACGCGGTGGGGCGCCGCTCAAAGAAGTTGGTCAGTTCCTGTACGTCCTGAAGCGCCATGAAGTTAAACGGATTGGTCGCCCCGAACCGGGTCGGCATTCTCAGTCTGGCCAGGCGTTGATCGGCGACATAGCACAGGTAGGAGTGCATGTCCGCCACGGTCATCCCGGGCAGCCCGTCCCCACACAGGTCCCGAGCGAACTGGGTTTCGGCCTCGACCGCCTCCTCCAGCATCGCGGTGACCTGACGGGTCAATTCCGCGTCGAACAGCTCAGGTTCCTCGTGGCGTACCGTGTCCACCACGCTGAAGGCGAAGGCCATGTGCGCTGATTCATCCCGGAAAACCCAGTTGGTTCCAGTGGCCAGGCCGTCGAGAAACCCACGGGACCGCAGCCAGTAGACGTAGGCGAAAGCGCCGTAGAAGAACAGTCCTTCGATGCAGGACGCGAAACAGATGAGATTGAGCAGGAAGGCGCGCCGCTCCTCCCGGGTCCGCAGCGTCGTCAATTCCTGGATGGAGTCGATCCACCGGAAGCAGAATTCCGCCTTATCGCGGATCGAGGGGATGTTTTCGACCGCGGCGAAGGCCTGGGTCCGGTCCTCGGGATCCGGAAGATAGGTGTCCAGCAGCGTCAGATAGAACTGGACGTGCACAGCCTCCTCAAATAGTTGGCGGGACAGATACAGCCGTGCCTCCGGCGCGTTGATGTGCCGGTACAGGTTGAGCACCAGGTTGTTGGCGACGATGGTGTCGCCGGTGGCGAAGAAGGCCACGAGCCGGTTGACCAGATGCCGTTCCCCGGGGGCCAGACGCTCCAGGTCGGGCAGGTCGGAGGCGAGGTCCACCTCCTCGACGGTCCAAGTGTTGCGGATCGCGGCGCGGTACTGCTCGTAGAAGTGCGGGTAGCGCATCGGACGCAGGGTCAGGCTCATCCCTGGATCGAGCAGCATGGTTCGGTCGGTCACTGGCACGCCTCACAGATCTCGGGGTTTTCCAGGGAGCAGGCCTCCACAGAGGACAGTGATGACTGAGGGGACGACGAGGTCACGTCGACGGCGGAGACCGTGGTCTGAGCGATTCGGGTGGCCGGTCGGGAGCGCAGGTAATAGGTGGTCTTCAGGCCTTTGCGCCAGGCGTACATGTACATCGACGACAACTTGCCGATGGTCGGGGTGGCCATAAACAGATTCAGCGATTGAGACTGGTCGATGTACGGGGCCCGGGCCGCGGCCAGGTCGATCAAAGCCCGCTGCGGCAATTCCCATGCCGTGCGGTACAGCCGCCGCAGGTCATCCGGGATCTGGGGAATGTCGGCCACCGACCCTTCGGCACGCAGAATGGCCTGCCTGATCTGCTCCGTCCACAGGCCACGCGCTTTCAGGTCCGCCACCAGGTACCGGTTCACCTGGAGGAACTCGCCCGACAGCGTCTCCCGTTTGTACACATTGGACACAATGGGCTCGATACATTCGGCGCAGCCGGCGATGGAGGCGACGGTGGCGGTCGGCGCGATCGCGATCATCAGGGAGTTCCGCAGCCCGACCCGCGCGATCCGTTCCCGAAGCGCCTGCCACTCCTCGGGCTGGGTGGGGCGGGCGTCCGGCCAGTGATCAATGTGGAGCGTCCCCTGGGCGGTACGGGTCTCGGGGTACGCCGGATGCGGCCCGTACCGCTCCGCCAGGTCCGCGGAGGTCCGGTAGGCGGCCAACGCGATGTGCTCGGCGATCCGGGTAGACAGCTCCAGCGCCTCCGGGGAGTCGAACGGCAACCGCAGCCGGAAGAACACATCGGCCAGACCCATCACGCCCAGGCCGACCGGGCGCCATCGGCGGTTGGCCGCGGCCGCCTCAGGGGTCGGGTAGTAGGTCAGGTCGATGGAGCGGTCCAGCAACGTCAGTGCGCTCCGGACCGTCCGGGCCAGCGCGGCGAAGTCGATCCCGGTATCGGTGCAGTGGGCGGCGAGGTTGATCGAGCCGAGGTTGCACACCGCCACCTCGCTGTCGGAGGTGACCTCCAGGATCTCGGTGCACAGGTTGGACAGATGGACCACGTTCTCCGGCCGGGCGGTCTGGTTGCAGGTCCGGTTGGCGGCGTCCTTGAACGTCATCCAGCCGTTGCCGGTCTGAGCGAGGGTCCGCATCATGCGGCCGTAGAGCGTCCGCGCCGGCAGGGTGCGGACCGCCTTACCGGCCGCCTCTGCGGCGGCGTACGCGGCGTCGAAACGCTCTCCCCACAGGTCCACCAACTCCGGGGTGTCCTTCGGGTCGAACAGGGACCACTGGGCGTCAGCCTCCACGCGTCGCATGAACTCGTCCGGCACCCACACCGCCAGATTGAGGTTGTGGGTACGCCGGGTCTCATCCCCGGTGTTGTCGCGAAGTTCGAGAAATTCCTCGATGTCGGCGTGCCAGGGTTCCAGGTAGACGCACGCGGCGCCTTTGCGCCGGCCTCCCTGGTTGACCGCCGCCACACTGGCGTCCAGGGTCCTCAGCCACGGCACAATGCCGTTGGACAGCCCATTGGTGCCTCGGATCAGCGACCCCCGCGACCGGATCCGAGTCCAGGAGATCCCGATTCCCCCGGCGTACTTGGACAGTTTGGCCACCTGCGCGTACCGCTCGTATATGGACTCCAGTTCGTCGCGAGGTGAGTCCAACAGGAAACACGAGGACAGTTGTGGGCGTCGGGTCCCGGCGTTGAATAGCGTGGGTGAGCTGGGCAGATACTCCAGGTGGCTCATCATGCGGTAGGCGCGCGCCACCTCATCGACCGTTGCGGACAGTCCACACGCGACTCTGAGCCAGAAGTGCTGGGGCCGCTCCAGAACCCGGCGGGTGGTCGGATGCCGCAGCAGGTAGCGGTCGTAGACCGTGCGCAAGCCGAAGTACTCAAACCGGTCGTCGGCGCTTTCGTCGACGAGGGCATCCAGCTCGGTGGCGTGCGCGGTGACGAAGGCGTACAGCGTGTCGGAGACCAAGCCAGCCTTATGGCAGGCCGCCACCGAGTCGCTGAACGAGGCGACGCCGGCCTCCTCCGCGATGTGGCTGGCGAGTAGCCGGGCGGCGAGGCGACTGTACGCCGGGTCGACGGTCACCAGCGCGGCCGCCGTCTCCATCGCGCGCTGCCGCAGGTCGGCCCGCGTCGCTCCTGGCCAGACCCCAGCGATGACCGGTCTGGTCACCGTGTCGGGGTCCACCCCCTCCAAACCGACGGCCCGAGCCTGAACCTCCTCGACGATCGAGTTCAGTGTGGCGGCGTCAGGCGGCGCCAATGACAAAGTCACGGCATCTCCCCTTTATGTGGACATGGCAGCCCGTGGCCTCGTCGGGACGGTCAGGACGGCGGAGGCCACGGCAGGGCAGGGCGAGGCGGCGGGTACATGAGCACCCGCTTGTGGAGTGGCCACCGCACGTGCGCCTTGGTGGGTACGCGTCTGCACGACAGCCACGGCTCAGGGAGCATACATCTAGTAGCTCCTAAGGCAAGTACCCCCTACAAGTTGTGGTTGCGTGACATCGTCGGCTCGGCGTGTCTCCCCGCCGCCGAGCCCAATCGGTGGTACTGCCCGCCGGATCCACCCAGCGCGCCCCGTTCTCGCTTCCGCCTCGCCCCTATCCGCACCCTCCACTCATCGGCTCGCCTCCCCCTGACGCCACACGGGGCAGAAGCGGCCCGTCAGCCCGCTCTATCCATGGAGACAAAAAATCCGTTGACCATGAGTTTTCGGGCGTATCTTCCGGAGTAATACGCGGCAAAACCCCATGATCAACGGAGGTGTAACGCGCTGTACGAAACGCGTCTTAATACCCGATCCCCACGGCGACACCGATGCTGTCCGGGTCATTCAGGCACTCCAGCGCGCAGTGCGCTAAATCCGCACGGGATATGCTGAACCCACCACGGACATTACGGTTGAAAGCCCGCCGGTAATGGCCGGTCAACGCCCCGTTGGTCAGCCTCGGGGGACGCAGAATGGTCCATTCCAGCCCGCTGTCCCGCACCTGGCTTTCCATTCTCACCACATCCGCGAACGGATGGCGGAGGATCCACTGCACAATCGGCTTAATCAACACCTTAGTGAAGAATCCGTCCCCCTCAGAGAACGGCCCATTAGCGCTGACCACAATGAAACGGCGGACCCCCACCGCCCGCATCGCGGTGATGATGCTGCGTGCGCTGTCCGTACACACGGTTGTCGGTTTTAAATCCCGAGGACCGATCGCCGATATCACGACGTCCCGCCCCACGATGGCGGACTCGACCGCGCTGGGGTCCATGACGTTGGCGCGGACCACCGTCAGGTGAGGGTCAGTCCCTAACCCGGTGGCCTCGCCGCGTACCACGGCGGTCACCTCATGCCCGGCCGCCAAGGCCTGGCGCACCAGTTGCCGACCCGTCCCCCCAGTGGCTCCGAAGATTGTGAGCTTCACGCGCGTACCCCTCTCTAACGCGAAACCGGCGAGCCGCGGCGGGTGGCCACCCAGCTGCCCTGTGACAGGGCCGGTGCCGCCACGGGGCCGTGGCGGCGCGACGGCATACGTGCCCGGGCACCCTGACAGTAAACGTTCACCACAGAAACCGTCAACCATTGAAACCATCAACAGCGATAACTATTGAGGGGAGGAACGACTGGTACGCTGGGTGCCGGAGGTGGGAGTGCTCAGCGAAGGCGTGACGGAAAACGCGACCATCCCGGCGTCGCTCGCCGGCTACACCGGTTTTCTGCTGCGTCGCGTCTTCGTCTACGCCACCCAGGTCATCCAGGAGCTCATGCCAGCGGGAACGCATCTCCGGGATGTCACGATCCTGAACGCGCTCGCCAACGGCGTGCCCCGGTCACAGCAGGAGCTGGCCTCCGCTTTAGGGATCAACCGGACGATCATGGTGAAGCTCATCGACCGGTTGGAGGGCGCTGGGTACGTCGAACGGCGCCGCAACCCTCAGGATCGCCGCTCCTACCTGCTGTCGGTGACCCCGGCCGGGCACCGGGCGCGTCAAGAGTTGACGCCGCTGGTGCTGGAAGGACAGCGGCGCGTCACCGCCCCCTTGGCACCTGCGGATATCGCTCGCCTCAGCACCCTGCTCGAGCGGCTCTTCCCGGAGTTCACATGGCCGATGCCGGAAGCGCCCAACTGGCGCTGCGTCGCCCTGGTGGCCTGCGGCTACCAGCAGTTGCGGAGCCGCACCGATGAGGCGTTGGCGGACACCGGTCTGCAGGTTCGTCACCTCGGCGTGCTGATCGTCCTTGCGGACCTGGAGCCATGTACCCAACAGCGACTGGCAGCGGAGCTTGGCCTCACCGAGCCGGTCATGGTGCAGCTGATCGACTACTTAGAACGCGGCGGGTTGGTCGACCGGCGCCGCCACCCTGAGGACCGACGTCGCTACGCGCTCACCCTCACCGCATCGGGGCGCGACCGGCTCCAGCGGGCACGCGCCGTCATCGACGAGATCCAGGCGTGGATCCGCCACACCCTAGGTGAGCAGGAGCTGAAGGAGCTGCATCACCTGCTCCTCCAGCTCCTTCCTGAAACAACCGCGCCCGTCAGGCGGTGACGGTCAAAACGAGCTTGCCGCGGACCCGCCCGGACTCGCTGAGTTCGTGCAGCTTGGCCACCTCCGCCAGCGGCGCCGTGGCCGCGACCTCCACACGCAGCCTGCCGGCCTCCACAAGGGAAACCAGTTCCCGCAGCCCGATGGGATCCGGCTCAACCAGCACGAATCCGGCCCACACCCCGCGCTCCTCGGCCTCGGCGGCCGACACCCCGGGCCCGGTGAGCTGAATGAGATACCCGCCGCGGCGCAGCGTCCGCAGCGAGCGGGTCGCGTAATCCCCGCCGATCGTGTCCAGCACCACGTCGACGTCGCTCACCACCTCGGCGAAGTCCACCTCGGTGTAGTCGATCACGTCATCGGCGCCGAGCGCGCGGACGAAGTCGTGGTTGACCCGACGCGCCGTGCCGATCACGTACGCGCCCCAGGCCTTGGCGATCTGCACGGCCAGGTGCCCCACGCCTCCGGCGGCGGCGTGCACCAGGACCCGCTGTCCCGGTTGGATATTGGCGGTGTCGACCAGCGCCTGCCACGCGGTGAGGCCGGCCAGTGGCAACCCGGCGGCCTGAACGTGATCCAGTGACGCCGGCTTGCGGACGAACTGGCGCGCCGGCGCGGTCACATACTCCGCGTACGCGCCCGCCGGGCGTGGGAACCACGGCATCCCGAATACCTCATCGCCCGGCTTGAAGATCGTGACTCCGGCCCCCACCTTCTCGACCACTCCTGAGACGTCGTGCCCCAGGATGAACGGCGGCTCCCCCAAGGTGCCCAGGCCACCGGTGCGGCGGGTCTTCCAGTCGATTGGGTTGATGCCGGCCGCATGCACCCGCACCTGGATCTCGGTGGGGAGCGGTTCGGGCCGCTCCACTTCCTGTTCGACGAGGACTTCCGGTCCCCCCAGGGCCGTCGCCACTACTGCACGCATGCGCACGGACATCGCGTACTCCCTTTTCCATGACCAGTCAGGGCAGCCACATCACTATTTATCCGACTATCACAGAGTATGGCGAGAACCTCGGTTCCTATTGGAAAGAAAGATCAGGCGAAAACCACTCTTGTCCGACGGGCAGACGTTTTGTGAATTCCCGCCTTCTCAACGCCGACCGAACCGGACACCACGACGGTTACCTGCGAATATGCCCGGCTCGCGGGACCGCTCACGCATCACGCTGCCTGGCTTTCTGGTTGTGGTACTCCAACACCCGGGTCAGCAACCGGATCAGGAGCTGACGCTCCTCCGGAGACAGCGGAGCGAGCAGCTCATCCTGGATCCGTTCCAGCTGCTTATCCAATCTGCGCAGGTACCGCCGCCCCGCCGGCGTGATGGTGATGATGTTGCGCCGTCGATCGGACGGATCAGGGGCGCGTCGCACCAGTTCCCGCTCGACGAGCTCGTTGATCGTCTCCACGATGTCGCTGAAGTGGATACCGCTGCGCCGCCCCAGCGTGGCCTGGCTGGCCGGCCCGACCTCTTCCAGGGTCGCCAACAGGCGGTAGTGGTAACGACGGGCATCGACGGCCGCCAACCCGTCGTTCACCAAGCGGGTGGCGTACGCGGCGGATTGATTCAGTAACCAGCTCGGCTGGCTCGTCAACCTGGTGGGAGCCGCGTCCTCGGTCGACACCTCCATGTGAGGAGTCTAACAAGTTCGTTGGTGCCGCTAATGTTCTCAGAAATCATTAGAGCCACTAACGTTAGTGGCACCAACGTTAGTTGGACTAATGATATGAGCGGTCACCGAACCGCTCCCTCCGCGATGAGTGTCCGCACGAATCAGCGAAGCGGTGGCTTGAACCCCACCGCTGAACACCACCGGCTAGGAGAAGCCATGACCAGCAGACCCTTCCGTCTGAACATGGGCATGATGTACGCCGTCCACGACGCCTTCCGGCGTGACCTGGAGCAGCTCGCGCGTATCGCGGCCCGCACCGACGACGATCCCCGCCGCATTTTGCGCACCGCCGCCGGGTGGGAGATGTTCAAGACCTACCTAATCACGCACCATGTAACCGAGGACGAGGCGCTGTGGCCCGTCACGCGCCACATCGTGACCGACCAGGATCGCCCCGACGATCTCGCTCTGTTGGACGCCATGGAGGCTGAGCACGCCGCCATCGATCCGATGCTGGAGGCGGTGGATGCGGCGTTAGCCGATCGAGAGTCCGGACCGCAGCGGCTCGGCGATCTAATCGACGCCTTACACAGCGAGCTCACCAAGCACCTTCAACACGAAGAGGAGCAGGCGTTACCGCTGCTCGACGACGTCCTGACCGAGGAGCAGTGGCGCCATTTCGGTGATCGACACCGGGAACGGATCGGCACCCACGCCCCGCGCTACCTGCCCTGGGTCCTCGACGGCCTGTCCCCGGACCGGGCCGCCCCCATCCTCGCCGGGCTCCCGGCGCCTATCCGCACCGCCTACCAGGACGAATGGCTCCCCGCGTACACCCGCCTGAACCGTTGGGAGCCCGCTGACTGAGGGTCGCAAAGATAAAGTCGCGCAGCTCATCAGCGAATTCGACGAGTCACATCGTCGTTCATTACGTTCTCCATGATCACCCTAATCATCATGGAGAATTGTCGTGATAGGCGTAGGCTTCACCATCAGGTTCGACGCGCTGGAGGGTGAGGATGACGATGCCTTATGGAACCTCACCCAACAGCTAGCCGATGACTTAGCCGACGTATGCGAAGTTGACTACCTCAGCTCCGCAGCGCCGCTCAGTAAAAGCAGCATTGGAGAGTTCATCCTGGGCGCTCTGACGGTGTTCACCTCGTTGGAGCTGACTCAACTTCAGGACGTCATGCAGACCATCGTGGCGTTCCTCAGCCGTCACCAGGGACGACGGGCCACCCTGGAAGTGGGAGACCTGAAGTTCGAACTGACGCAGCCGACTCAAGAGGAGGTCGCTCGGCTCATCGAGATCGTGCGAGCCGCGGTTGAGGAGGAGACCCGCCACTGACCGGATGGTACGCCCACGCCTGACCCGCGCCGTGGTGCTGCCCGGCCGAGCCGGACCAGCCAACCTGCCACCGGCCAACCGCCCACGGTCAGCCCGTGCCCCGGCCGTGCAGCACCAACCCCCACGTCAACAGCCCGAACCCGATCGTGCTGGTCACGGCGCGGATAAGGTTCCACCGCACCCAGGTCGCCTCGAACCGTTCCCGAATCGCCGCCAGATCCGTGATCTGATCAACGCCTCCAGCCGCGGCCAGCTGATCATTCAGCGGCACATTCACCATGCCGGTGATAAGAAACGTGGCCAGGTAAAGGACGAACGCGGCCCCGATCCACACCAACGCCGACCGATCAGGGCCCCGCAGGTGCACCACGCCGGCCACGGCGGTCAACAGCAGCGCCCCGATGAAGATGGTCATGAACCAGCCGTTGAGAATCGCGCTGTTGATGTTCTGCATCGTGGTGACGAAGGTACGGTCATCGGTCCTGGCGAGCCCGGGCATGACCGAGTAGCTGAAGCCGGCGAACAGGCCGGCCGCCAGCCCCATGGCCACGGTCGCCGCGATCAGCGACGCCGTACGGGCGAAATCGAACATCGCTTATTCCTCACCCCGCTCACATGCGGACATCGAGCGGTGTCCCTCCGGTATGGGCGTCATCAGCCCGCCCAGATCCCGGTAGCGGCGACCCGCCGGGCATAGTCGCTGAAGTCGCGGGGCTGCCGCCCCAGCGCACGCTGCACCCCGTCGCCCAGATAGGCGTTGCGCCCATCGAGCACCACCGTGAACAGCTCACATAGCAGATCCACCACATCCTTGGGCACCTGGTGCTGGGCGAGCAGCGCCGCGTACTCCGTGAGGGATACCCGCTGCAGCCGCACCGGACGCCCTGCCGCCTGCGCGATCTCCGCGAGGGCATCGGTGAAGGTCAGCAGCCTCGGGCCGGTCACCTCATACACCTGTCCGGCGTGCCGGTCCTCGGTCAACGCCGCCGTCACCACCTCAGCGATGTCATCGGCGTCGATGAATGGCTCCGGCACGTCCTGGACCGGAAGCGCCACCTGCCCACTGCGCACCGCGTCGAGCAGGACCCCTTCATCGAAGTTCTGCATAAACCAGCTGGCCCGTACGACCGTCCACTCTGGAATCCCGGACTGCTGGAGCTTCAGTTCGCTGCGCTGCGCCTCCGGTTCTCCCCGCCCCGACAGCAGCACCAGCCGCCGCACTCCACTGTCCACCGCGATCCGGCTGAGCTGTTCGATCGCCTCGGCAGCGCCCGGCACCGCCAGGTCAGGGGCGTAGGTCAGGTACGCCGCGTCCGCACCGCGCAGCGCCGCCTCCCATGTGGTGGGGTCCTCCCAGTCGAATCGAGGCTGTCCAAACCGTGATCCCATCCGCACGGTCAGGCCACGTTCCGCCAGCAGCCGCCCCACCCGGCGCCCCGTCTTGCCAGTACCACCTGTGACCAGAATCTGCTGTATCCGCTCTCCCATGTCAGCCAGTGAACCGCCTGCACAGTCACTCTGACCATGGTTGAGACGCTCGGGGGCATAAGTGTGCGTCTACGATGGGCGGATGGACGCACTCTCCGGGTTGATGGAGGGCACCAGAGCCAGAGGGGCTTTCCTGCTACGTTCCGTAATGTCGTCACCCTGGTCGATCCGGGTCCAGGACCAGGCACCCCTCACCATCATGATCATGACGCGGGGACAGGGGTGGCTCATCCCCGACTCCGGTGCCCCCTTACGGTTCGGGACCGGGGATGTGGCGGTGGCCCGCGGTCCAGACCCGTACACGGTCGCCGACGACCCGACCACTCCGCCTCAGGTGGTGATCCATCCCGGGGAACGCAGCGCCACCCTCGACGGTCAGGCGCTCTGTGACGTGATGGATCTGGGGGTACGCACCTGGGGCAACGACCCTACCGGCGACTGTGAGTTCCTCGTCGGCACCTATCAGATGCGGGGCGAGGTGAGCGGTCGTCTGCTGCGGGCCCTGCCTCCCATGCTGGTGCTGTCGGCCGACACCTGGAGCTGTCCCCTTCTTCCGCTGTTGCACGAAGAGATCAATAAAGACGAACCAGGCCAGGCTGTGATCTTGGATCGGCTGCTGGATCTGGTGCTGCTCGCCACCTTGCGCGCCTGGTTCTCCCGCCCCGAAGCCGAGGCACCGGCTTGGTACCGGGCCTACGGCGATGCGGTGGTGGGCACGGCGCTGCGCCTGCTGCACACCACCCCGGCGGCGCCCTGGACGGTGGCTGAACTGGCCACCCGGGTGGGGGTATCCCGGGCCGCGCTGGCACGCCGGTTCACCGCGCTGGTCGGAGAACCGCCCATGGCTTATCTGACCAGCTGGCGGCTCGCCCTGGCCGCTGACCTCCTCCACGATCCGGACCTCACGCTCGGCGCGGTCGCCCGCCAGGTCGGCTACGGCAGCCCGTTCGCCCTCAGCGCCGCGTTCAAACGGCGGTACGGGGTCAGTCCGCAGGAGTACCGCCGGCGTGCCTTAAGCCCTGACCATCCCCTCGGTGAGGCCAGCTAGGCGCGCCTCCGATCACCCATCGGCGAATCACACCGCCGCTCCCACCTCAAAACAGGTGATCAGGAGAGGAGCTCAAGGCAGGGATCAGGCCGCTTCCAGCAGGTAGGCGGGCGCCCACCAGTAGTCGTACAGCAACCGCGGCTCGGCCAGCCGCGTAAAACCTGCGGCCCGCAGATCGGCCTGCCACGCGCTGACAGCCTGCTCGTATGTGGTACGGGTCCCCTCCCCCATGGGTGACTCGAAGTACCCCAACATCACCGGGATCAGAAAACCCTGCGCGACGAGCCCACCGTCCCCGGCGTACTCGGCCAGGCCCTGCTCCATGCGACGCAGGCACCGGGCGTACCAGTCGGGTTCGAAGGGAGATTCCGCACCGGGCACGTCGAACTCGACCAGCAGCAGCCGGTCGGTACGTGCCCGCAGCCAGGCCAGCGCTTCCCGGCGCTGGTGGTACGGCAGGGAATGCAGCGCGAAAGTTGACTGCGCCAACGCCCAGCGCCGCTGTGGATACGCGGCGGCGAACTCGGCAAAGGTGCCTCGGAAAGCGCGGTGAGCGACGCCCCGCTCCCGCAAAGCCGCGACCAGCCGGTCCACCAGCTGATCCATCGGCTCGACCACCTCGACCTCGCCGACGTCCTCCGTCAGTGCCGGCAGCAGCGCCATCCCCTCACCGGTGCCGATGTCCAGGAGGGTCCGCGGCCTCAGACGCCGGTAACACTCACGTAGCGCCGCCGTGGTCGCCTCATAGAGCGCGACATTGCTCCCGCCCTGCACGAAGGCGGTGAACGCCTCGGGTGCCCGATACACATTGCCCACCTGTCCGGCGCGGAGAAAACGGGCCGTCTCGGTGAACACCCGGCGTTCGGGTTCAAGCGCGGCGGCGCGTTCGGCGTACCGGGTGGCGGCCGTCCGGTCCTGCCCCGCCCACGCCATAACGGCGAGGTAGAACACGGAATCGGCGTCCTCCGCCGCGCTTTCCCAGTCGGACAGGGGCGCCGGTAACGGCTGTCCGGCGCCCTGCCAGGTCTTCCACAGCTGATCCACGCTCACCGTTGTCTTCCCCCCTTTACGTGCCCTGTCCCTGTCAACGTGTGTTCCCCGCCGTGGACTGGGCCCCGGGGGAAACGGTGCGCTCAGTACCGGTAGTGGTCGGGCTTGTAGGGCCCCTCCACCGGAACCCCGAGGTAGTCGGCCTGCTCCTTGGTCAGCTCGGTGAGCTTGACGCCGAGCGCGTCCAGGTGCAGACGGGCGACCTTCTCGTCCAGGTGCTTGGGGAGGGTGTAGACGCCGACGGGGTACTGATCGGTGTTGTTGAACAGCTCGATTTGAGCGATCACCTGGTTGCTGAAGGAGTTGGACATCACAAAGCTCGGGTGTCCGGTGGCGTTGCCGAGGTTCAGCAGCCGCCCCTCGGACAGCACGATGATCGAGTGGCCGTCGGGGAAGCGCCACTCGTCCACCTGCGGCTTGATGTTGATCTTCTGGATGCCCGGGTACTGCGCCAGACCGGCCATGTCGATCTCGTTGTCGAAGTGGCCGATGTTGCCCACGATCGCCTGGTGCTTCATGCGGGCCATGTGGTCGACGGTGATGACCTTGGTGCAGCCGGTCGCGGTGATGAAGATGTCCGCGGTCTCCACCACGTCCTCCAGGGTGGTGACCTGGTAGCCGTCCATGGCCGCCTGCAGGGCGCAGATCGGGTCGATCTCGGTGACGATCACGCGGGCGCCCTGACCCCGCAGGGACTCGGCGCAGCCCTTCCCCACGTCACCGTAGCCGCACACCACCGCGACCTTGCCGCCGATGAGCACGTCGGTGGCGCGGTTGATGCCGTCGATGAGGGAGTGCCGGCAGCCGTACTTGTTGTCGAACTTGCTCTTGGTCACCGAGTCATTGACGTTGATCGCGGGGAACAGCAGCGTTCCGTTGCGGTTCCTCTCGTACAGCCGGTGCACCCCGGTGGTGGTCTCCTCGGTGACGCCCTTGATACCGGCCGCGATCCGGGTCCAGCGGTTGGGGTCCTCCCGCAAGGAGCGCTGCAGCAGTCGCAGGATGGTCGCGTATTCCTCGTTGTCGGCGCCCTCCGGGTCCGGCACCGCGCCGGCCCGCTCAAACTCCACACCCTTGTGGACCAGCAGGGTGGCGTCCCCACCGTCGTCGAGGATCATGTTCGGCCCTTGTCCGTCGGGCCAGCTCAGCGCCTGCTCGGTGCACCACCAGTACTCCTCCAGGGTCTCGCCCTTCCAGGCGAAGACCGGTACGCCCTTCGGGTTGTCGGGGGTCCCGTCGGGGCCCACCACAACCGCGGCGGCCGCGTGGTCCTGGGTGGAGAAGATGTTGCAGGACGCCCAGCGTACTTGCGCACCCAGCTCGACCAGGGTTTCGATCAAAACGGCGGTCTGAACCGTCATGTGCAGCGATCCGCTGATCCGGGCCCCCGCCAGCGGCTTGGAGTCGGCGTACTCCTTCCGAAGCGCCATCAGGCCCGGCATCTCATGCTCGGCCAGTCGGATCTCTTTGCGTCCGAACTCGGCGAGCGACAGGTCAGCCACCTTGAACGGAACCCGACTGCTGCTCATTTCCACTCCTCGATCGTCAACATTGCGAAGGAGTCTACGGGACCATCCGGGATATTGGTACGCTGGCGCGATTTTCTTAACAGCACAATGTTAGATTTATGGAATGCGAATTACGGAAGCCGCCCGACGACTCGGTACCTCGCCCCGGATGCTGCGCTATCGGGAGGCTCTCGGGTTACTGCCGCCGGCTCGCGACCCCCACGGCAAAGCCAGGCACCGTCAGTACGCGGAGGAGGACTTAGAAGCGGTCCGGCTCGCCCTGGAGCTAGAGACGCGCTACGACGTCACCCCCGCCGCCCTAGCGTTCGGGCTGCGGGTGCTCACCGAGCCGGAGGTGGCCACCCGACTGCGTGAACTTGGCCGACGGATCGGTCGACTTCCTGGCCCTTCGCGCTCCGACCGCGCGACGGACCCGATCGGTGATGGGCGTACGCCCGATGGCCAGCCGGTGAACGGGGTACGGTCAACGGTTCCAGCCAGCCGTGCCCAGGACTTTGAGAAGGCGCGGGCGCTGCGTTGGCTCCAGTCGACCCGCCGCGATCTTTAACCCTCTATTCGTGGACAGGCGCTCTGGTGAGCCGTTCCCCACACCGAGGGTTTCCGGGTGCAGCGCCCCAGACCAGGCCACGCGGGAAAGTGATGGGCAAGGCCACAGCCCACGCTCTCCCGTGTGGCCTTTTCGGCGCCCGTCGGTGCCCGCCTTTCAGCCGACCAGCGGCGCCCGGCACCGCACGCGCTCAGCGATGAGGCTCAGCTGTGGGTGAAGTGCCCGAGGGAGCGCAGGTGAGATCCTCAAGCGATGCGGGAAGTGGCTTGGTTAAGCCACTGAGCAGCTCGACCACCCAGGGCTCGGCCGGCACCGCGTCCGGCCCCACCACCCGCATCGTCGCCAACACCGTCAGCAGCATCCCGGACGCCATGAACTGACAGACCTCTTCGGCGCTCGCCCCGGTAATCTCGCGAACGACGTGGTAGATCCGCCCAAAGCACCGCCGGGCGACCGGCCCGATCTCCGAGTCTGGACCAACGGCGAACCCGTGCAGCAGCACCACGAGCATGTCCCGCTCGGCGAGCATCTTGTTGTAGGCATCGGCGAGGCTCCCCAGGTTCGGCCGCACCGCCGCCGCCTCCCGGAATCTCTGCTCGATCTGGGCGGTCACGTGCTCAACCGCGGCGATGAACAGTCGCTGCTTCCCCCCGAACAGCCGCACCACGTATGGCTGGGACACCCCCGCGATCCGCGCCACATCGTCGGTAGTGGTGCCGGCGTACCCCTTTTCAGCGAATGCCTTCACGGCCGCCGCCAGTAACTGCTCGCTCCGCTCCGTCGCGGTCAGTCGTGTCCTCGCCATCGCGTCTCCCCGGCCATGAAAAGGCCTTGTTACCTGCCCTATTGCATGTTATCAGCCGATGACTTACTTTCCTAGTTATCAGTTGATGACAAGAAAGGCTGCGGCATGGCCCTTTCGCTTGCTCAAGAACCTGAAACACGTCCCACCCCGCCCCGGTCCGCCCGACCCGGACTGGCCGCTGTGCTGGCGGCGGTCGGAATCCCGATGTTCATGGTCACGCTCGATAACCTGGTGGTCACCACCGCGCTCCCCGTCATCCGGGTCGAGCTTGACGCCTCCCTCACCGACCTGCAGTGGTTCGTCAACGCGTACACACTCCCGTTCGCCGCGTTGCTGCTCACCGCCGCCACGCTCGGCGACCGGCTCGGCCGGCGCCGGGTTTTCCTGGCCGGCATCGCGGTGTTCAGCGCCGCCTCCGCCGCCTGCGCCCTGGCCACCGAGCCGTGGATGCTGATCGCTGCCCGCGCCGTTCAAGGCAGCGCCGGAGCGGCCGTCATGCCGCTGTCGCTGACCCTGCTCGCCGCCGCTGTCCCACCGCAGATGCGGAACGCCGCGATCGGTATCTGGAGCGGCATCAGCGGCCTTGGGGTCGCGGTGGGTCCGGTCGTGGGCGGCGCCGTCGCCGATGGCCTGGACTGGAACTGGATCTTCTGGATGAACGTCCCGATCGGAGTGATCGCCTTAGCGCTGGCCTGCTTCGTGCTGTCAGAGTCCCGGGGCGGGGCTGGGCGGCTGGACCCGCTGGGCCTTGCGCTGTGCTCCAGCGGGGTCCTGCTCGCGGTATGGGGCGTGGTGGAGGGCCCCGAGCACGGGTGGACGTCGACGCGGTCGCTCGTCGGCATCGGCCTCGGCTTGTTCTTGCTCGCCCTGTTCGTAGCGTGGGAGCGGCGCGCCACGGCCCCGATACTTCCGCTCGGCCTGTTCCGGTCCCTGGGCTTTTCTGTGGTGAACGCTGTGGCGTTCCTGTTCTCCGTCGGGGTGTTCGGTTCGGTCTTCCTGCTCGCCCAGTACTTCCAGGTCGTCCAAGGGTTAAGTCCGCTGGAGGCCGGGGTCCGCACCCTGCCCTGGACCATGGCGCCGATGGTTGTCGCCCCGCTGGCCGGGCTGGTGATCGGTCGCCTCGGACCTCGGGTCCTGGTGGTCTCCGGTCAGGCGATGCTCGCCGCTGCCCTGGCCTGGATCGCGTCGATCACCACGGTCGACCTCGCCTACATCGACCTGGTCGCTCCGTTCGTGCTCGCCGGAGTCGGCATGGGCCTGACCTTCGCACCGGTAAGTACCGTGGCGCTCGGCAGCGTTGAGCCCACGCAGCACGGGGTCGCCTCTGGCGCCAACAACACGATCCGCGAGCTCGGCGTCGCCGTCGGGGTGGCGGTGCTCGCCTCGATCTTCGCCTCGCAAGGCGGCTACACCAGCGGTCAGGAGTTCATCGACGGGCTGATCCCGGCGGTCGGGGTCGGGGCGGTGATCGTGGCGGTCGGCACGTTCCTCGCGCTACTGCTTCCCGGTCGGCGTGGTCTCCGTTAGCCCGCCTCATCTGTCTGGCGCTCCCCGTCGCGACATGTGCGGCCATCGCGGCGGGGAGCGCCACGTACGTCCTTCACGGCACAGAAGCTTTAGGACACAGCAGCGTTCTTACTGCGTGCCGAGCCGCCAGGACCGCAGGTACTCCTCCTGCGCCGGAGTAGGGGTATCGATCTTGATCTTCATTGAGTCCAGCTTCAGGCGCGCCACCTCGGTGTCGATCTCGGTCGGAACCGGATGCACCCTCGGCTCCAGCTCAGGCCGCTCTTGTGCTCCGCTGCCGTGGTCGTTTTTCAGGGGGAGTCGCTCAGCGAGCCACGCCACGGTCAGAGCCTGGTTGGCGCACGCCATGTCCATCACCGCGGCGGGATGCCCATCGGCCACTCCTAAATTCACCAGGCGCCCCTCCGCAAGCAGGATCAGACGGCGCCCATCGGGGAGGACGTATTCATCCACCTGGTGCCGTATCCAGGTACGCCGCTCCACCGCCATCGACGCCAACGCCGCGACATCGATCTCCACGTCGAAGTGTCCCGAGTTAGCCAGGAGCGCCCCGTCCTTCATCACCGCGAAGTGTTCGGCGCGCAACACATCCCGACTGCCGGTCACCGTAATGAAAACGTCCCCGATCGCCGCAGCCTCGGACATCGGCATGACGCGGTAGCCCTGCAGGGTCGCGTCGAGCGCCTTCACCGGGTCGATCTCGGTGATCACCACCTGGGCTCCCATGCCCCGGGCCCGCTCAGCCAATCCGGTCCCGCACGCACCGTATCCCGCGATCACGATGGTGCGGCCGGCCAGCATGATGTTGGTCGCCCGCATCAATCCATCCAAAGTGGACTGACCGGTGCCGTAGCGATTGTCGAACATCCGCTTGGTGGGGGTGTCGTTGACCGCCACCATCGGAAACCGCAGCACCCTCTCACGGGCCATCTGGTGCAGCCGGATAACCCCCGTCGTCGTGGCCTCGGTGCCGCCCCGCACCTGATCCAACAGTTCGGTACGCGAGGTGTGCAACGTGTTGACCAGGTCGCACCCCTCATCCAGCACCAGATCTGGACCGATATCCAACGCGGCGTTGATGTGCTGGTAGTAGGTATCTAGGCTCACGCCGGCCCGTGCGAAGACCCCCACCCCGTACTCCTCCACCAAGGCCGCCGCGGTGTCGTCCTGAGTGGACAGTGGGTTCGAGGCCGCCAGGGTGACCTCGGCACCTCCGGCGACCAGGGTGGCGATCAGCCCCGCGGTCTCGGCGGTGACCTGTAGGCAGGCAGCCACCCGCCGTCCCTGCAGCGGACGGGTGGCCGTGAAGCGTTCCCGGATAGCCCGCAACACCGGCATTGACCGCTCGGCCCACTCCATACGGGCTATCCCGGACGCAACCAGTCCAGGGTCGGCGATGTCGTACCTCACGGATGCATCATGCGTGACGCACCGCACGCCTCACGCATCCGGTACCCGACAAATCCCGCCCCTAACCAGATCGAATACCCCTCAACCGGGCCACGCATCCACCCGTGACCGGTATCCCGAGGCGTTGCTCGCCCACGGCGCCACCCCTGGCCGCTACACCTTCTGGACGGTGCTGCCCTCCCGGCTCTGTCCGCCCACGGCCTTAACCGATGGCTGACATAGGTCACGCCGCAGCGGACGCCTGTCCTGTGCTTTCCGACTGAGCGGCTGCCCGCAGCTCCGCGACCCGCCGCTCACGCGCGGGTCCGGTCACCAGCTGTGCCCCCGCGACCAGCAGCCCTAGCGTCAGGCAGCCCAGCCACAGCGTCGCCTCACCGAAATGCTGCAGCACCAGCCCACCCACAAACGGAGACAGGAAACTGGCGCTCGTGAAGCTGAGCGTCAACACGCCCTGGTAGCGGCCCCGCAGATCAGTCGGTGACAGATCGGCGATCAGGGCTGAGTTGGTGGGCACCACCAGCATCTCGCCCAATGTCCAGATCATCACGGTCACGGCGTAGAACACCACCGAATCCGCCACCGTGATCATGCCGACACCCGTGCCGAGCAAGACCGCGGCCAGCGCGAGCACCCTGGTGCGGGAACGCCGCGCGATCAGTCGAGGCACGAACAGCTGACCTGCCACGATCAGCACCCCGTTGACCGCGATCACCGTCCCGTACGCGGAGGTGGGCAGGCCGTCCCGTTGCATGGCCAGCGGCATCAACGGCACCATCTCGATGATCATCCAGGCGAAGAGGTTAAGAGCGACGAAGATCAGAAAGATGCGGTCGGCGAGAACCGTCCCCAGACCGACGCGTTCTCGTTTTCCTCCCTCCCGGGTACTCGGTGCGGTCGCGATCACCGGCCGGCTTTCCCGAACCGTCACCGCCAACAGCAGACCTGCCAGGAAGGTGGACGCCGCCTCCAGAACGAACAGCAGCAGGTAGTCCACGGTGGCTAGGAACCCGGCGATCAGCGCGGCGGCGGAGAAGCCCAGATTGACCGCCCAGTAGTTCAACGTGAGGGCGCGGAGCCGATCATCCTCCGGCACCACATCGATGACCGTGGCGTTGAACGCCGGTCTGGACATCCCCATACAAACCCCGAACGCCACGGTGAGGAGCGCGATGGCGATCGGCCCGCTGACCATCCCCAGACTCAACGCTGCCGCGGAAGCCCCGAAATGCCCCAGCAGGAGGGTCGGTCGCCGCCCCCAACGGTCGGCGAGCACCCCACCGATCACGGCCCCGACCGCACCGCCGGCACCGTGTAACCCCACGACCATCCCCACGAACCCGGCGGGAAAGTCCCGAACAACGGTCAGGTACACCGCCAGATAGATCACAACAAACCCGCCAGCGCGGTTGATGAGGGTGCCGACCCACAGGTACCAGAAGGTCCGCGGTAAACCCCCCACCGTCTCCGCCCACCAGGTACGCATCCGTTCAAACTCCAGAGCCACACCGGAAATGTAAGGATCGCTACCCAATCCAGCGGTTACGACCCTAGAGCTGACGCCAGAATCCCCCAACCGATTTCCACCGGGTTCTCCCTCACCTGGCGCACCCACGCAAGGCCCTTCACCGCCCCGACGTACGATCGTCGAATCCGACGGGTCTGCTCGCTCCAACGATTTGGATCCTCACCCCATGAGCCGTTACGCGTTACTGATCCTGCCGGCGATGAACAAGGTGTACGCCGAGGCCGCGGTGTCGCTGTCCATCGCCGAACTAGAGGTCATGAACACCGCTGTGCTCGGCGGTCGGCTCTCCCAGATCGAGCGGACCACGCTGGGCGGCGTACCGTATCTGACCTTTGAGGCCGACGGCGGCTTAAGCGAGGCCGACCTGGGGTTCCTGGCCAACCTGTCCTCGCGGTACGCCCTGTTCGAACGGGCCGGTGACCTGCTCCGTCCGCTGCCGCTCACCCCGCTCGACCAGTTCGACGACGACTTGATCACTATTCAGAAGTACGCGGGGAAGACCAACGAACACTTCACCAAACTGCTGCTGAACGTCACCGTGCTGTCCTCCGGGTGGGCTTCGGCCATGACCACCCGACGCTTCCGGATAATCGACCCGCTCTGCGGCCGCGGCACCACACTCAACCAGGCCCTGATGTATGGCTACGACTCTGCCGGCATCGAATTGGATCTGCGTGATTTCGAGGCGTACTCGGCCTTCATCCGAACCTGGCTGCGCCGGAAACGCATCAAACATCATGCGGAGACGAGCCGGGTACGCCGCGACCGTGCCGTGGTTGGTCGCCGCCTGGATGTGGAGGTCGGCGTCACCCGGGAAAGCTACCGGGCCGGTGACCGGTTGACGGTGACCATGGTGCAGGGAGACACCCGTCGGGCCCGCGAATTCTTCTCCGCCCGCTCCTTCGACCTGCTGGTCACCGACGCACCGTACGGGGTGCGGCACGGCAGCACGACCGGCGCCAAACTCACCCGGGATCCGCTGGGCTTACTGGGTGCCGCGCTCCCCGGTTGGATAGAGCTGATCCGCCCAGGCGGGGCCGTGGGTATCGCTTTCAATGAGTACGTCTCACCCCGCGCCGACATGGTGTCGCTCCTGGCCGACCACGGATTGCAGGTCTACAACGACGGCCCGTACCGGAACTTCTCCCACTGGGTGGATCAGGCGATCGTGCGGGACATCGTGGTCGCTCGCAAACCCGACCGGTAAACCCGGCTCGCTCCTCCGGCCCTCCCACGCCGCCAGCGTCACCGCACGGCCCCGAGGCTTTATCCCCGTCACGACACCGACGCGTCATCACCAGCGGCGGAAGACGCCTGGGCAGCGTCGAGGAACCGGAGCGTCCGGGCGTACTTGGCGCGTAACCGGGTGGCGGTCGCCTCATCCAGCCGCGCCAGACGGGCCGGGCTGGCGTTGTGGGTGACGTCGGCCCGCTTGACCAAGATCGCCTCAGGGGTGCGGATCAGCCGAGCCAAGTACTGCTCGTGGGACTCCTCGGGACGCCGACTCAACGCGTCCACCATCCGCACTACCTGTGGCGGGACACCGCGTTCAGCCAAATACTCCAGGGTCACCGGTGTGTCCTCCACCACGTCATGCAGCAGCCCCGCCATCTGTTGTTCCACGGTGCCGCCCCACTGCCGTACCAACGCGGCGACGGCCCGGGGGTGCTCGATGTAGGGCACACCGCTTTTGTCGACCTGTCCTCGGTGCGCCTCCTCGGCGAGCTGATCGATCGCCTGTAATAAATCCACGGCGGCCGTTTCCCTTCTGCCTCTCCCGCTTCGGGTACCGGTAGGGGACGCCTCATGATCCCTGCCGGTTTCACCACAACAGCCGCTCGATCACTCCGCTGTCAATCCCAACTCCTGGGCTAGCACGGCGGCCTGGACCCGGCTTCGCAGCCCGAGCTTTCCCAGAATTCGACTGACGTGGGTCTTGGTGGTGGTCTCGGTGATCCCTAACCGCTCGGCGATCTCCTGATTGGATAGTCCTGTCCCCAGGCAGGCCAGCACCTCCCGCTCTCGGGGTGTCAGATCCGCCAGCCCTTGAGGCGGCGACATCGCCTGGCCCGCCGGACGTCGCGCGAACGCCGCGATCAGCCGCCGGGTCACCGCCGGCGCGATCATTCCGTCTCCGCGCGCGATCACCCGAACCGCCTCAACCAGGCTCTCGGCGTCGGTGTCTTTCAGCAGGAAGCCGGCGGCACCGGCCTGCAAGGCGCCGAACACGTACTCATCCAGATCGAAGGTCGTCAACACCAGGACATCGGCGACCCCCGCCAGCGCCCGGGTAGCGGAGATCCCGTCCAGCCGAGGCATGCGGACATCCATCACCACCACGTCAGGGCGCAGCTGGGTGGCCAACGCCACCGCTTGTTCCCCATCGGTGGCCTGCCCGATCACCTCGATATCGGGGGCGTTGTTCAGGATCATCACCAGACCGGCCCGCACCGCGGCCTGGTCCTCGGCCACCAGTACCCGGATCACGCCGCCTCCCCTCCCAGCGGCAACTCAGCGGTGACCACCCATTGGTCCACCTGCGGGCCCGCGCGGAAGTGGCCTCCCAGAAGCGATACCCGTTCAGCCATCCCGTGCAGTCCCGCGCCCGCGCCCCACTCTCCGGCGGCGGTGTCCCCGTCCGCCAGCGGATTGGTGACCGTGATGGTCAGGTGCGTCGGTCGATAGCCGATCGTGACCTGTACACGCCCCCCACCACCGTGTTTGAGGGCGTTGGTGAGGGACTCCTGCACGATCCGGTACGCGGCCAGATCCACAGCGGCCGGCAACGGCACCGCGTCGCCCTCCTGCTGCAACTCCACATCGAGACCAGCGTGTCGAGCGTTCTCCATCAATCGACCTATCTCGTCCAGGCGAGGCGGGGCGGTCAACGGGTCAGGCTGCTCCTCATCCCGCAGCAACGCGATCATCCGCCGCATCTCCGCCAGCCCACGCAGGCTACTCTCCCGGATAACCTGGAGGACCTCCTCCATGGCATGGGGATTCTTCATGCTCAGGGCACCGGCGGACTGCAGCGCGATCGCGCTCAAGTGATTGGCGATGACGTCGTGCAGCTCCCGCGCCATCCGGGCTCGTTCGGCGTCCACCGCGTGCCGCCGGTCCAACTCGGCCATCCGCGCCACCTGCGCGGCGTGTCGCCGCTCCGCCTCGGCCTGTTCCCTATGCAACCGGATCGTGTTGGCGGTCATCACCGGCATCACCAGCACCGCGGCGATGAACAGTCCGAACAGCATGGTCTGCACATCCCGTGTGATCACCGGGGTGACCACCGCGACGATGACGCAGAAAGCGACGGTGATCCGCAACAACCACCGCGACAGGTACTTCGGCCCGTACATGGCGGCCGAGGAGAGCACCTCGGTGTAGATCAAGATGGTGCTCAGGGACTGCCCCACGACATAGTTGGCGATCAACCCGACGGTGCCGACGATGAGCGTGACCCACGGAGCGATACGCCGAAACGCTAAAGAGCCGGAGACCACCACCATGGGCGGCAGCAACCACAGCAAGGACAGCCCGCCGTACGTGGAGCGCGTCATCGGGAAAGCGAACAGCACCAGCCCGATCCCCAACGCCGCAGCGGCGACCATCAGATCCCGGCGCAGTAGGGCACGTGGTGGCGCGTCCGGCTCCAGCCTCGCCGGCACCAAGGCGGCGAGCCGGGCGCTGACCGTCTTCACACGGGCCGACAGCCCACTCATCGCCGCCCCGTGTTTACCCTCGTCACAGCCCCATTCTGCGTCGTCTTCCTCCTCTGTCACCCCGCGGGCGGGGGCATCCGAGGGGCGTACAACCTTCGTGCCATAGCGATATCGGCTCCAGCGACGAGGCCGACGGCCTCACCCAGCCGCATGCTGGACTCATGTTGATCGCGTTCATCATCGGGTGCGAGATCGCGTTCTGGATATTCGTGGCCGCCGGCCTGATCGCCCGCTATCCGCTGCGGCTACGGCGGACCGGGATGGCCCTGCTGGCATGCACACCGATAGTGGACGTGGTCCTGCTGATCGCGACCGTGATCCATCTGCGCAGCGGCGGCGAGGCCCACGCCACCCACGGTCTTGCGGCGGCCTATATCGGGTTCAGCGTGGCATTCGGGCACGACATGATCCGGTGGGCCGATCAGCGGTTCGCTCACCGCTTCGCTGGCGGCCCGCCGCCGTGGAAACCGCCGAAGTACGGTCGGGAGCGCGCCCGCTACGAATGGCGCCTGTGGTTCAAGGCGCTCCTCGGGGCCGCCATCGCGTGTGTCGTCCTGCTCGGCTGCGCACTGTTCGTCGGCGACTTTGAGCGAAGCGAACCACTTTTTGCATGGATGTCCCGCATGGGAGGCATAGTCACGATCTGGTTCTTTATCGCGCTCAGTTACACGATCTGGCCGAAGCAGCCTCCCGCCCGCGAGCAGGCACGGACCGATGCGGCTTGACCGGCAGGCTAGCGCGAGACCACCCCTGGTCAGGCCCGATGCCGGGGCACCTATGTGCACCCCGGTCATGGGCTGTCAGGCACCACAATCGGCTCCCAGTCCGGACGCAACGGCATCCCAGAGCTGCGGTCGGCGTGGGGTTTGACCGCCAAAACCTGATGCAGCTGGATCCAGTTCTGCTCAAAACCCAACCGGGAACCGGCCAGGTACAGTCGCCACACCCGCGCTGTCCCCGGCCCGACCTCCGCCACCGCCTCCTGCCAGTGCCGCTCCAGATTGGCCGACCAGGCGGCGAGGGTGAGGGCGTAATGCTCCCGCAGGTTCTCCTCATGCCGGATGTCGAACCCGACATCAGAGGCCACCGAAATCAGGTGCCCCACCCCGACCAATTCCCCGTCCGGGAAGACATACCGGTTGATAAAACCCCGCCGGTAATAGGCCCGCTCGGTATACCGGGGGCGGGTAATGCAGTGATTGAGCAGCCGTCCCCCCGGCCGCAGCCGGTCATACAGGAAACGGAAGTACCGCGGAAGCTGCGCCTTGCCGATGTGCTCGGTCAACCCGATGGAGCTGATCGCGTCAAAACCGCTTTCGCGGATGTCCCGGTAGTCGGCGTGGCGTACCTCGGCGAGTTCCCCCAGGCCCTCCTTCTCGATCGCCTCCTGCGCCCACTCCGCCTGCCGCCGGGACAACGTCACCCCCAGGGCCTTCACCCCGTAGTGACGGGCCGCGTGCATCACCATGCCACCCCACCCGCAGCCCACATCCAGCAGCCGCATCCCCTCCCGAAGCCCGAGCTTGCGCGCCACCAGATCGTGCTTGGCGTACTGGGCCTGCTCCAACGTGACATCCGCCGTCGGGTAAAGCGCACAGGTGTAGGTCATCGACGGTCCAAGCAGCCACTCGTAAAACCGGTTAGAGACGTCGTAGTGGTGGGAGATGGCCTGCTGGTCCCGGCGCCGCGAGTGCCGCCGCCCCCGCAACCGCACCTCCTGGGCGACCGGCGGGACCCGACGGAGCAGCTTCATGCCGCCCAGCCCGCGGAAAATCCGCACCTTCTCCGCCAAGGGCGGGGAGACCCCCTTAAGCCCGACCAGCAACCGCAGCGCGGTGTACATATCGCCGGTCACTTCAATATCCCCGGCGACGTACGCTCGAGCCAGCCCAAGGTCATTGGGGGCGGTGGCCAGATAAGACAAAGCGCGTGGTGACCGCACCTCGATCTTCACACCGGCCCCCGCCCGGCCGGCGCGGCTGCCGTCATACGCCTCGAACTCCACGGGCGCGTCCGGTCCGACGATCCGCTCGAACGCCTCAGCCAGCTTCATCCCACGCCTCCGTCCCTGGCTCTGGTTTCCTCTGTGGTCGACAGCTCGGTGCTCTTGTCGGCGCGGCCCACTCAGCGGCTGCGGACACACTTGGTGTACAGGTCCGCCAGACGCCCGGCGGGGTCGTATGCCCGCTTCACCGGCGCGTACGCCGCGCCGTTATACAGCCGCCAGAACTCCTCGGCGTCGTAGTACGCGGTCGAGTACAGCGATTTGTGCCCACCCAACCGCGTCACCTCACGTTCAATCAGACGGTTGTGATAGCCGTCGCTCTGACCGGGAGCCAACGGCACGGTGGCCCAGAACCCCACGTTGACGTAGAGCACCCCGGGCTGCAGCGGATACAACGGCCACGGTCGATCCCGCCGCAGCCGCAACGGGCACAGCCACACCGGAGAGATCCCCACCTCACGCTGGAAGAAGGAGAGGAAGTCCACCACCCGTTCGATCGGGACTTCGACGTCCTGGATCACCGCCTCCCGGGGCGGCAGACCCCGCAGTCGGCCTACCTTCGCCGACAGGCCATACCGGCGATCCCACGCCACCAACCGTCGGTAGACATCCGAACGTCGATAGCGGCGCGGCCACAACCGGCGTACCACCGGATGCTGCACCCCCAAGGCCCGGGAACACCAGAACCAGTCGGTGTCCCATCGCCACAGATAGTCACGGATGGTCAGATAGTCCTCCCGCCGCAGCCGCAGCGACTGGTAATAGATCCCATCACCGGTGTAGTCACTCACCCCCGGCGCACGGTCCGTCATGGACGCCACCGTCAGGTAGATCTCGTGCGGGGAGAAGACAACCCCGTCGACGAAATCCACCCTCTGCCCCGCGTACTGCCGCCTGTGGCAGATATCAGCGAGCGTGGTCATCGCGGCCGCGGCGTCGTCGAACCGCAGATGCTGAAGCCGGACGAAGGGACGCACCGGTTCCAGTTCGATCTCCAACCGCACCGCGTACCCCAACGAGCCATAGGAATTGGGGAACACCTCGAACAGATCGGCGTGCTCGTTGTCGGGCCGCGCCGTCACGACCCGCCCGTCACCGGTGAGGATGTCCATCTCCCGCACTGACTCATGTGGCAGGCCGTTGCGGAACGAGGAGGACTCGATGCCCAACCCGCTGACCGCGCCTCCCAGGGTGATGGTCTTCAACTGCGGCACCACCAGCGGCATCAGGCCATACCGCAAGGTGGCGTCCACCAACCGCTCATAGGTCGCCATCCCCTGCACCTGAGCGGTCCGGGCCTCCGGATCGACCTCGATCACCCTGTCGAGTTGGCTGACGTCCAGGCCTGCCTGACCGGCGGAGCGGAACCGAAACAGGTTCGAGGTCCGTTTAGCCAGCCGCACATCAACCCCGTCAGGGAGTCGGGAGTACGCGGCGCGCAGCGCGTCGACCGCCCGTTGATGGTGTTCACGCGAGGTGAGCTGTACCCGATCCACATCAGAACGCTAACCCGACCACCGCGTCGAGTAGCGGAGATTTTCCATGTGATGCGGTCTCGCCCCGATCCGCCCGGATCCGCCGCCTCCTCTTCCGTGGCTTCCGTGGACCGGGGTACCGCGCGGACGTGGTGTTCTAACCGGCGATTTCGACGCGGCCGCTGTCGGTGGCGGAGGCGTCCGGCACCGGCGCTCGCAGGCACCGCCACACGGAGACCAGGACGCCGCCCGAGACCACTGTCGACACTCCTGAAAGGACAGCGATCAGGGGCCACCCCGCCGGTCCCGCCTCGCCTTCCAAGCCCATCAAAGTCATACAGAACACCGCCGTGGCGGCCAGAACGGCCAGCCCGAACCGGCCGACCCAACGGGTCAACGACACCGGCACTGGCAGCATCCGAGACCCCGGTCCGGTCAGCAGCAGCGTGATCGCCCCGATCGCACTGGCCAATATCGCCACAACGTCGATGGAGCTCTCCACCATCGCGGCCGACGGAGGCAGCGTCGTCAACCGTTCCTCAGGTAACAACCACCACGCCGCGTCCCACATCAAAAGCTGCGCCGGCATCGCCACCCCCATCAACACCGCGGTCCGGCGCCCCTGGGCCAGCGTCAACTCCTGTTGGTACGCCGCGCGGACGGTCTCCACATCGCCGAACTCGGCGATGGCGCGCCGCCGCGCCTCCTGTTCGTCCAGACCGGCCTGGCGGTACGCCTCATACGCGTCGATCAAGCTGTCCCGTGCTTCCGCCATCAGATCGGCCTTTAACCTGGCCGGTCCCCGCAGTGCACGCTCTAATGCCGCGATATAGGCCTCCACCGTCATCGCCCCCAGTTACGCGCGCCGACGCCGACTTCGGCGGTTCTCTGACCTGCGAACGCCACACCCACCGGTGTCGCGTCGTCGGGCCACCGACCCTAGCTCTCCAACACCGGATCCGGTAGCGGATACCAAGGATCTTGATCGCCGCATTCGATCGATATGGGGTGTCGCTACCCTCCCTCACCCTACAACCGCAGTGGTATGAGCGGAGTCGGCCAATGGCCGCATGCCCCACAGGGTGGAGCCGAGATGAGAAACGAGTTAAAACTCATCGGTCGTGCCACTATGAGCGGATGTCGGATGGCATAGTGGCTTTCGTCCTCGGTGGTGGCGGGGTACTCGGCGCGGTCGAGGTGGGCATGCTTAAAGCTCTCTTCGCGGCGGGTCTACGTCCCGATCTGGTCCTGGGCACCTCGATCGGAGCCATCAATGGAGTCATGGTCGCCGCTGATCCCACTCCCAACGCGCCGGAACGCCTGACTGATCTGTGGACCTCAACGGCGGCTCGCGAGGTCTTCAGCGCCTCCCCACCTCGGCAGCTGGCCACCCTTGCCCGTACCCGCACCCATCTCCACTCGCCGGAACCGCTCCGTCGCCTGCTGGAGGCTGAGATCGGCCCGAAAACCTTCGATGACCTGCCGGTCCACTTCGAATGCTGTGCCGCGAACATCGAACGAGCGGCCGAGCATTGGTTCACTACCGGCCCTGTCATTCAGGCCGTGCTGGCCTCCTCCGCCGTCCCGGGTCTCCTCCCCCCGGTCGTGGTGGATGGCTACCACTACATCGACGGCGGCATCGTCAACAGCATCCCCGTGGGGCGTGCCCTCGAACTGGGTGCCCGGCGCATCTTCGTCCTTCAGGTCGGACGCGTCGACCATCCCCTCCAGGTGCCGCGTCGCCCCTGGGAGGTCGCCAGTGTGGCGTTTGAGATCGCTCGACGCCACAGATTCGCCCGAGATATGGCGAACCTGCCCACCGGGGTTGAGGTGCATGTCCTTCCCACCGGCGCGGAGAACGCCCCACCGGTGGGCCTGTGGGCCCCCTTGGCGTACCGGGATTTCAGCCGGATCCGCTCCATGATCCATAAGGCCGATCAGGCCAGCCGCGCCTACCTGCGTGACCGCCTGGGACTGCTGGTATGAGTGTGCCGCCCCGTTGGATACGACGCCCCATCCTGATCCCCGCAGTTATTACGGCCGCGGTCCTGTGCGTCACCACGCTACCGATGTGGGTGCTGGTGTCCGCAGCGCTGTCTCCGATGGTCCCTGGCCGGCTTCGCCCACTGCGGGTGCTGTGGTTAGCGACCGCTTATCTCATCCTGGAATCTCTCGCCCTGATCATCCTCGGCGGACTGTGGATCGCCAGCGGATTCGGATGGAAGATCCGCGCTCCCTGGTGTCAGACCGCGCACTACCGCCTGGTGCGCTGGTACCTGTGGATCCTGTTCGGGGAGGTACGCCGAGTCCTGCGCCTCAGGATCGAGGTCGCCGGCCCGGAGCCTGACGCCTACCCGGGACATCCCCTTATCGTCTGCTGCCGCCACGCCGGCCCTGGGGATTCGCTCATCCTGATACACGCCCTGATCAACTGGTACCGGCGGGAGCCGCGCATTGTCCTGAAGGACAGCCTCCAGTGGGATCCCGGGATCGATGTGGTTCTCAACCGCCTCCCCAATCGTTTCCTCTCCCCCAATTGGGGGCGGACCACCACACCACGACGAGCGCACTCCCGCGATCCGGAACAGGAGATCGCGGCGTTGGCTTCCCAGCTGGACGACAACGACGCCTTGGTCATCTTTCCGGAGGGAGGAAACTTCACACTACGACGTCGCTGGTACGCCATCACCCGGTTGCGTTCCCTGGGCTTGACCCACATGGCACAGCGGGCGGAGCGGATGCGCCACGTGTTGGCACCGCGCCCCGGTGGCCTAGCGGCCGCGCTCACCGCCGCTCCGGAGGCCGACGTCATGGTCGTCGCTCACACCGGTCTGGATCACCTGACCACGGTGGCCGATATCTGGCGGGAACTACCCATGGATAAAACGATCACGATGAGGTGGTGGCGTATCCCGGCCGCCGACATCCCCCGAGATCCGGAAGCGCAGATCAGTTGGCTGTACGACTGGTGGGAACACATCGATACATGGATCGATGAACATCGACACCGCTGAGAGGCTGCGTCACCGCGGTTGACCCGAAACCGGTGACGGTAAGTGACTTAACCGGCACCCCAAGCTGGGGTACGCGGCAAACCCACGTGATGCAGTCGAACGTATGTCGGAGTGGCCTGATAGAAAGGCACTGTCAACACCCCTGATGCATCCCGGGTCACGCCACACCACCCCGGACCCGTTGGGAGGGAGAACACCATGGCACCCGCGACGTCCCGCTCTAAAGGCGGGTTGTCCGCTGAAGACATCGAAATGCTCCGCAGCACACTGGAGGCCGGACGTAAGCCGAAGGTGATGTTCACCGAATCAGCCGGTCAGATGGCGGGTCAGATAGGTCAGCTGGTCCATATGGAGGACCCCACGGTCTCCGACGAGTGGCTCGTGGTGCGGTTCGGCCGGGACGAACTCCCATTCGCTCCCCAGGACCTGCAGATCCCTCCGAAGGCCCCCTCTAAGCGAACCCAGTCGTCGGAATCAGGATCCACCGCGTCATCGCAAGCTAACACCGGTCAGACCGGCGAGGATTCATCCAGCTCCTCAGCGCCGCCCGGTCCGCCGCTGGCCCCCTCGTTCGAAGAACAGGCAAACCAACGCTCTAGCTCACGTCGTATGTCCAGCAATACAGGAACCCCGTCCGAATCACGGGGACGCGCAACCACCGAAACCTCATCCAGCAGCAAGCGCAGCCCCAAGAAAGGAAAGGCCCCCTCGGAGCTGACCATCACCCTCGCCTGGCATGAAGGGGAGTGGGAAGTCTCCGCTACCCGAGGAAGCCGAGTCATTACCAAACCAACCCCGGTTCGGGCTCATGACGCCCTGAAGATGGTGCAAGTGATCGGGGAGCCGACCATACGCGCGGCGGTTGACGAAATCGTGGCGACCGCGCGGAGCGAAGCCGAAGAAACCGCTGAACGGCTACGCCGAGAACTGGCCGAGGTAGAGGCGCGTCTGGCCGAACTGGACAGCCTCGGCTGACAAAGCCCAGCTGACTACGCTGGTCTGACCGGTCATCGGTTCACAGGGGTGGCGGGCGCTCATCGGTCAACACATCGATATCAACCGGTGA
>Ga0207873_1000427_pt1 | contig 46443 bp, 44 predicted proteins | sample BGWIniCompost_FD_187373 | JGI IMG/M metagenome (GOLD analysis project Ga0207873, IMG submission 187373) | Cellulose adapted compost microbial communities from Newby Island Compost Facility, Milpitas, CA, USA - BGW Initial Compost (SPAdes)... ...
CGCCTGCTGACGCCGGAGGAGTTCCGCAGCTTCACCGGCTTCGCCACCTCCCGCTCCAAGACCACCGACACCTTCCTGCGTGCCATGGTGGTCAACAGCGCGCTGTGGGAGATGGGCGGCGGTGACGCCGGCGTCGCCATCGCGGTCGAAGTCGGTTCCGACGAGTGGGACTACGACCCGTATCCGGGTTACCTGAATGGCGAGGTCTGGGGCACCACCGCGGTGGCCGGCGAGGGTGACCGCGACCGCTATGCCGTTACCGGCGAGCTGCGCACGCCCTGGCACGAGACCTTCACCACCACGCTGTCGGCGCGTTACGACGCCTACCGCTTCTCCGGTCGCACCATGGACAAGCCCACCTACTCGCTGGGCATGGAGTTCCGTCCGACCGACAGCGTGCTGGTGCGCGGCAAGTACGGCACGGCCTTCAAGGCGCCGCCCCTGCCCGACCTGTACCAGGGTCTGAGCGGCTACTACTCGTTCGTGACCGACTACTACAACTGCGCTCTGCTCGGCTATTCGTTCGCGGATGCGCCGGTCAACTGCCCGTCGACGCACTCCAACCGGCAGTTCTTCGGCCAGCAGTCCGGCAGCATCGACCTCGACCCGATCAACGCCGACGTCTGGACCGTGGGTGTGGTGTTCGCGCCGACCGATCGTCTGTCCTTCAGCCTGGACTACCACAGCTGGGATCTGAACGACGAGGTCAACACCCAGAACCCGAACGAGCTGGCGCTGATCGAGGCCCGCTGCCGCCTGGGCGAACTGGACATCTCCTCGCCGACCTGCCAGGCGGCGCTGGACCAGATCACCCGTGGCGCCAACGGCCGCATCGCCCAGATCTACACCCCGAAGGTGAACGTCTCCGAGGAGACCGCCGAGGCCCTGGTGGCCGCGGTGAACTGGGGCTGGACCTGGGAGGGCGTGGGTGACTTCTTCCTCCGGGCCAACTACACCCGGATGCTGGATCACACCTATACCCCGTACGACGGTGACGAGCCGATCGACCTGCTGGAGCGTCCGGGCTGGTCTTCCGAGCCCGATTCCAAGGCCGACGTGGCCCTGACCTTCCGTCGCGACCGCTGGAGCACCACGCTGTACGCGAACTGGATCGACAACACGCCGACCTACGCGTCCCGCGTGGCCGACGAGAACCTGGGTGAAGTCGGTTCCTGGACCCGGTTCAATGCCTCGTTCTCCTGGGCGCCGCTCGACAACCTCGAGTTCTCGTTCATGGTCAACAACCTCCTGAACGAGATGCCGCCCGAGGACCACACCTACCCGGGCACCACCGGCGCGCCGTACAACAGCTCGCAGTACGACGTGTTCGGCCGGGCGTACTACTTCGAGGCCCGCTACAGCTTCTGACCTGTGGTCGGATGCCACTTCGAACCCCCGCCTTCGGGCGGGGGTTTTTTTGTTCGGCGATCACCACGACGCCGGCCGCCTGGGGCCTGGCGTCGGACGGCTCAGACCTGCAGCCCGCCCTCGCGCAGCAACTGCACCAGCGGCTCCAGCTCGCTGGCATAACGCTGCCAGCGGCCCACCGCCTTGCCATGCAGCGACTCGCGCACCTGCACCGCGCTGGCGGTCGCCACCGGCGCGGCATTGCGCTCGAAGCGCAGGCAGTCCTCGTGCCAGTCCAGGCCGCAGAACTCCAGCAGGCGGCGGGTCTGCGCCTCCTGATCCTCGACCAGCGCCTCGTAGTCCAGGTCCAGGATCCGGCCCGGCAGCACCTGGCGCCAGTGCGCCATCAGCCGCTCGTACAGCAGGTAATAGCGGCCGGTGTCGAGCAGGTCGAAGGAATAGTCGAAGAAGGGCGAGGTCAGCGCGAACAGCTGCCGGAAGTTGCCCAGGCAGGTGTCCAGCGGATTGCGCCGCAGGCCGATGATCCTGGCCTTTGGCAGGGCCCTGGCGATGTGGCCGGCATACATGAAGTTGTGCGGCAGCTTGTCCACGAAGCGCGGCTTGCTGCCGGTGACCGGCCGGGTGCTGTCCAGGTAGGCCTGGCCGAGGCGGACCGGGTCGACGTCGCGGGCGCGCTGCACGGTGTCGACGTCCAGCATGTAGCGGGTGGTGCTGCCGGAGGCGCGCTTGAGGGCGACGCCGAAGTTCTGCAGCTCGCCGCAGCTGAGCACGTCCGGATGGCTGGAGAGGATGCGCTCGACCAGGGTGGTGCCGGAGCGCGGCATGCCGATCACGAAGATCGGCTCCTCGCTCTCGCAGCCCGGCCCCGCGGCCAGCGGCTCCGGGAAGGCCGCCATGAGCGCCTCGAACAGCTCCCGGTCGCGGGCGATGTCGTAGTTGCGGCCCTCGCCGCCGGCACGCTTGCCCTCGCTGAGGTGGGCAAAGGCCTGGCCGTATTCGCCCAGGTCCTCCAGCTCCTTGGCCAGGGCAAGGTGCAGGTACATGCCGGTCATGCGGTCGCTGCCGGCCTGTTCCAGCAGCCCGCGCAGGCGCTCGACGTGGTTGGACTCGGCGGTCTGCCGGCGCAGCTGCGCCAGGGCCAGGTGGGCCTTGCCGTAGGTGGGCGCCAGCCGCAGGCACTGCTCGTAGGCCGCTTCGGCGCCCTGCAGGTCGCCGGTGTAGATCAGGGCCGTGGCCAGGTTGAAGTGGTAGCCCGGGTTGCCCGGGAACAGGGCGATCGCGCGGCGGAAGGCGTCGACGGCCTTTTCCTGCCGGTTGCACTGGGTGAAGACCACGCCGAGGGTGTCCAGGGTCAGCGGATCGCCCGGCCCCAGGGCCATGGCCCGCTCCGCCGCCGCCAGCGCCTCGCGGAACATCCGGCTCATGGCCAGGCCGCGGGCGAACTGGGCCAGGTAGTCGGGCCGCTGCGGGTTGAGCTGTACCGCCGACTGCAGGCGGGCCATCGCCTGCGGCATCTGCGCCAGGTGCAGGGAGGCCACGCCCACCACGAAATGGACGCCGGCATGATCGGGCGCCTCCCTGAGCAGGGGCCCGGCCAGGGCCTGGGCCCGCGGCCAGTCCCCGCGGTTCAGTGCTTCGACGGCGGCACGGTAGCGTTGCGCGGCTTCGGTCATTGCGACTCCATCCCCGGGGAACAGCGGCAATTTACCATCGGCACAGCCATTTGCCCGATAATGGCGGGCCATTCAGACGTCCGTCCGAGCCGCCGATGCCACCCCGTCCCGCCCTGGTCACCACCGCCCTGCCCTACGCCAATGGCCCCCTGCACCTGGGCCACCTGGTCGGCTACGTGCAGGCGGACATCTGGGTGCGGGCGCGGCGCCTCGCCGGCGGCGAGGTGCATTTCGTCTGCGCCGACGACGCCCACGGCACCCCGATCATGCTGGCGGCGGAAAGGGCCGGGGTGGCGCCGGAGGACTTCATCCGCGGCATCCAGGCCGGCCACGAGGCCGACTTCGCCGGTTTCGGCGTCGCCTTCGACCACTACCACTCCACGCACAGCGAGGAGAACCGCGAGCTGGCGGCGACGATCTACACCCGCCTGCGCGACGGCACGCACGGGCCCAGGGCCATCGCCGTGCGCTCGATCCAGCAGCTGTACGACCCGGTCCGGCAGATGTTCCTGCCCGACCGCTACATCAAGGGCGAATGCCCGAACTGTGGCGCCGCCGACCAGTACGGCGACAACTGCGAGGTCTGCGGCAAGGCCTACTCGCCCACCGAGCTGAAGAATCCGCGCTCGGTGGTATCGGGCGCCACGCCGGAACTGCGCGATTCCGAGCACTACTTCTTCGAGCTGGGCAAGTTCGAGGCCTTCCTGCGCCAGTGGCTGGCCGGCGACGTCGCTCATCCGGCGGTGAAGGCCAAGCTGGCCGAGTGGCTGGAAGGGGGCCTGCGCGACTGGGACATCAGCCGTGACGCGCCCTACTTCGGCTTCCCGATCCCGGACGCGCCGGGCAAGTATTTCTACGTCTGGCTGGACGCGCCGATCGGCTACCTGGCCTCGTTCAAGGCCTGGTGCGGCAAGCGCGGCCTGGATTTTGCCGCCTTCACCGAGGAAGCGCGCAACCGGTCCGGCGAGACCGAGATGCACCACTTCATCGGCAAGGACATCATCAACTTCCACGGCCTGTTCTGGCCGGCCATGCTGCACGGCGCCGGCCTGCGCACGCCGACCGCGCTGCATGTCAACGGCTACCTGACCGTCAACGGCGCCAAGATGAGCAAGTCGCGCGGCACCTTCATCATGGCCCGCACCTACCTGGACGCCGGCCTGGACCCGGAGGCGCTGCGCTACTACTTCGCCGCCAAGACCGGCGCCGGCATCGTCGACCTCGACCTGAACCTGGACGACTTCGTGGCGCGGGTGAACAGCGACCTGGTCGGCAAGTTCGTCAACATCGCCAGCCGCTGCGCCGGCTTCATCGGCAAGCGCTTCGACGGCCGCCTGGCCGAGGCCCTGCCGGAGCCGGAGATGCACGCCCGCTTCGCCGCCGCCCTTGACGACGTCGCCGCCAGCTACGCCCGTGACGAGTACGGCCAGGCGATCCGCCAGCTGATGGCCCTGGCCGACGAGGCCAACCGCTACATCGACGAGCGCAAGCCCTGGGTGATCGCCAGGCAGGAAGGCGCCGACGCCGAACTGCAGGCCGTGTGCAGCCAGGGCCTGAACCTGTTCCGGGTGCTGGCCGCCGGCCTCAAGCCGGTGCTGCCGGCGCTGGCGGAGAAGGCCGAGGGCTTCCTGCGCGCGCCGGTGCGGCACTGGGAGGACGCCAAGCAGCCACTGCTGGGGCACCGCATCGATGCCTTCCAGCCACTGATGACCCGAATCGACCCCAAGCAGATCCAGACCATGACCGACGCCAGCAAGGAAGACCTCAAGCCCGCCGAAGCCGCCGCTGCCGCCAAGCCGGCGGGCAAGCCCGCCACGGAGAAGAAGCCGGCCGCCAGCGATGCGATCACCCTGCAGTACGTCGGCATCGAGGACTTCGCCAAGCTCGACCTGCGCGTCGGCAAGGTGCTGGAGTGCGGCTTCGTCGAGGGCTCGGACAAACTGCTGCGCTTCCTGCTCGACGCCGGCGAACTCGGCCAGCGGCAGATCTTCAGCGGCATCCGCGCCAGCTACGGCGAGCCGGAAAAGCTGGTGGGCCGCCACGTCGTCTTCATCGCCAATCTCGCTCCGCGCAAGATGCGCTTCGGCCTCTCCGAGGGCATGATCCTCTCGGCCGGCTTCGACGGCGGCGCCCTGGCGCTGCTGGACGTCGACGAAGGCGCGCAGGCCGGCATGCCCGTGAGGTAAGCCACGATGCTCGACGAAATCGCCCTGCTCCTGGTCGGCGCGGTCTTCGTCAACAACTTCGTGCTGGTGAAGTTCCTGGGGCTGTGCCCCTTCATGGGCGTTTCGCGCCGGCTCGACGCCGCCTACGGCATGGCCCTGGCCACCGGCTTCGTGCTCACCCTGTCCTCGGCCCTCGCCTGGGCGGTGCACCACTGGCTGTTGCTGCCGCTGGGCCTGGAGTACCTGCGCACGCTCGGCTTCATCCTGGTGATCGCCGCGGTGGTGCAGTTCACCGAGCTGGTGCTGCACCGGCAGAGCCCGCGCCTGTACCGGGTACTGGGCATCTACCTGCCGCTGATCACCACCAACTGCGCCGTGCTGGGCGTGGCCCTGCTGAACGTGCAGGCCACCCGCGGGCTGTTCGAGGCGGTGCTGTACGGCTTCGGCGCCTCGCTGGGTTTCGGCCTGGTGCTGGCGCTGTTCGCGGCCATGCGCGAGCGCCTGGAAACCGCCGACGTGCCGGCCGCCTGGCGCGGCGCGCCGGTGGCGCTGGCGACGGCGGCGCTGATGTCGCTGGCCTTCATGGGATTCGCCGGCATGGTGCCGGCGGCCTGAAATGCTGACCGCCCTGCTCGCCCTGGGCCTGCTGGCCTGCGCCCTGGGCGCCCTGCTGGGCTGGGCGGCGCGGCGCTTCCACGTCGAGGCCGACCCCATGGTCGAGCGCATCGACCGGCTGCTGCCGCAGACCCAGTGCGGCCAGTGCGGCTATCCCGGCTGCCGGCCCTATGCCGAAGCCATCGCCAAGGGCGAAGCCGACATCAACCAGTGTCCGCCCGGCGGCGAGGCCGGCGTGCGCGCCCTGGCCGAGCTGCTCGGCCGCGATCCCAAGCCGGTCAATCCCGACAACGGTGAGCACAAGCCGCCGGCGGTGGCGCTGATCGTCGAGGAAGATTGCATCGGCTGCACCAAGTGCATCCAGGCCTGCCCGGTGGACGCTATCGTCGGCGCGCCGAAGCTGATGCACACGGTGATCCCGGAGCTGTGCACGGGCTGCGAGCTCTGCCTGCCGCCCTGCCCGGTCGACTGCATCGTGATGGTGCCGCCGGCGCCGAAGCCGGGGCGGCCGGCCTGGCCGGCACCTCAGAGCCGCTCGACGGTGTAACCCTCGGCCTCGAACAGGGCCACCAGGCCGTCCTCGCCCAGCAGGTGCAGGGCACCGACCACCACCAGCACGTCCTCGTCGCCGGGCGGATCCAGCAGGGTCTTCAGGCGCGGCAGCCAGGCCTGGTTGCGGGCGGTGTTCACCCGCGCGTAGAGCTCGGGCTGCCTGGCCTTCATCTCGGCACCGGTCATGGCGTACAGGCCCTCGGCGTCGCCGGCGCGCCAGAGCGTGTGCATGCGCTCGACCCGCGCCTGCAGGTCCTCCAGTTCCGCCAGGGTCTGCTCCAGGCTGGCCACCTGCAGTTCCCGGTCCAGGCCGTCGAACAGGGCGATCTGCTCGGCCACGCTCTCCAGGCCGCCGGCTGGCTTGCCTGCCTGCACCGCGCGCTGGGCGAAATGCTTGTCCAGGCCGTGCTCGGGCATCAGTCCCTGGGCCTGCATCTCGGTCAGGCTGACCACCAGGCCGACATACCAGGCGTCCATGTTCTGCATCGGGCCCAGCGGCAGGTTCCGGCGGCGGGCGTGCGCCTCCAGCCGCTCCCAGGTTTCCTTCGACAGCTCCTCGCGCAGCCGGCTGCCGTCGGTGCGCTGGGCCGCCTGCAGCATCATCCGGCCGGTGGCCGGATCAGCCATGGCGTCGGGCGGCAGTTCGAAGACCAGGCGCTCGGCATCCTCGAAAGCAGCCTCGACGGCCGGGGCCAGGGGGTAGTCGTCTTCCTTCAGCAGGTGGAAGGAGCCCAGCAGGTAGATGCTGTTGTCGGCGTCACTGACCTTCCACAGCAGCGGCCGCGGCGGCTCCTGGGCGCAGGCGGCGACAGACGCCGCCAGCAGCAGTACCAGCGACAGCCGCACCCCCTTTGCGAACATGCCTCACCTCGTCATTGCGGCCAGGGCAAGGGCTTCTTTTCGCCCGCCGTCACCCGCAGGTCAAGCCGGTTGCCCGGTGGCGGCAGCGGGCAGGTGGAAAACTCGGTGAAGGCGCAGGGCGGGTTGTAGGCGCGATTGAAGTCCAGGTCCACGATGCCGTCCGGCCCCGGCGGGTCGGCGTAGAGGAAACGTGCCGCCGGATAGCTCTCGTGACCGCTGGTGCGGTCGGCGAAGGTGAAGAACAGGCGGCCGTCGCCCTGGTCCACCGCGTCCAGGCTGTAGGCCTGGCCGTCCTTCTCGAAATGCACGCGGCCGATGTGCGGCATCTGCTCGATGATGCCGTTGACGTCGATGATCTCCATGGTGGCGCCGGCCGGCGCCGGCTCCAGCCGTGCCTGGAAGCGGAAGCCGGGGTCGATGTCGAAGTAGTCGATGCCGGGGAACTGCGTGCGCGTGCGCGCCATCGCGTCGCGCACGCGCAGGGCGACGCGGTCGCCGCGCTCGATCACGATGAAGCTGGCGTCGCCGCGGTTGAAGCCGACCACGGTCGGCTTGTCCGCCTGGCGGTCGGTGCGCAGCAGCACCCTGCCCTTGGCCGGCTCGCCATCGATGGTCACCTCGCCTTCGGCGCTGGGGTGGATCTCCAGGCTGACCGTGTGGTCCTTGCCCACGTGCAGCGTGCCGATGTAGGCCGGACCCAGCGCCAGCCGGGTGCCATTGTCGCGGGCGCTGCCGACGAAGGTGGTGCCCGGCTTGACCCAGTGCAGGCCCACCAGGGACAGCCAGCCGTCCGGCCGCTGCAGCGAGCGCAGGCGCTGCTCGCGCCAGTCGAGGATGGTCTTCTCGTAGGCACGCCGGGCCGCGTCGGCGGCGCGGGCCTCGGCATCGTCCGCGCCGTCGCCATTGCCGCCCGCGCAGGCAGCCAGGGCGATCAGCAGAGCGGCAGCCAGGATGGGTCGGACGTGTCGGGTGAATCGGGTCATCTAGCGCCCCCTCAGGAAGAGCCTGTCGAGATCGGCCTTGGTGAGCTGCACCCAGGTCGGGCGGCCATGATTGCATTGGCCGCTGCGTTCGGTGGACTCCATGTCGCGCAACAGTGCATTCATTTCCGGCACGGTCAGGCGCCGGTTGGCCCGCACCGAGGTATGGCAGGCCAGGGTCGACAACAGTTCGTTGCGGGCCTGCTGCACCCGGCGGCTGTCGCCGTGCTCGCGCAGGTCGGCCAGCACGTCCAGCACCAGGGCTCGCGGGTCGAGGTCGGCCAGCAGGGCCGGCACCGCCCGGATGCTCAGGCTCTGCGGCCCCGAGCGGCGCAGCTCGAAGCCCCAGCCGGCCAGGGTCTCGGCCTGCAGTTCGGCAATGTCGGCCTCGCGCTCGCTGACCGACAGGGTCACCGGCACCAGCAGCGGCTGGCTGCGCAGGCCCTCGCCCTCGCGGGCGGCCTTGAGCCGCTCGTAGGTGATGCGCTCGTGGGCGGCGTGCATGTCCACCAGCACCAGGCCCTCGGCATTCTCGGCCAGGATGAAGACGCCGTGCAGCTGCGCCAGGGCGTAGCCCAGCGGCGGCGCCTCCCCGGGAGCCGCGTCCTGCGCCGGCTGGGGCGGCGTGGCCATGGCCGGCGCGCGATAGAGCGCCGCGTAGGCGGCCGGCGCCTCGGCCAGGCCAAGGCCGCCCTGGCGCGGCGGGGCCCAGGCGGGCATGCCGCCACCCGCGGCACCACCGGCGGTTGCGGAGGCCGCGGCGCCCGGCGACGACAGCGGATGCGCGGCCGGCAAGGCCATCGGATCCCCGCCCACGGCGCCCGCCCGGGCCGAGGCCAGGGCCTCGTGCAGGCTGCGGTAGATGAACTCGTGCACCAGCCGCTGCTCGCGGAAGCGCACCTCGTGCTTGGCCGGATGCACGTTCACGTCCACCTGGCGCGGATCGCATTCCAGGAACAGCACGAAGGCCGGATGCCGGCCGTGGAAGAGCACGTCGGCATAGGCCTGGCGCACCGCGTGCGCCACGGTGCGGTCGCGCACCGAGCGGCCGTTGACGTAGAAGAACTGCTGGTCGGCGCTGGAACGCGCCGCGGTCGGCAGCCCGACCCAGCCATACATCCGCAGCCCCGAGGCCGCGTGTTCGATCTGCAGGCACTGGCGGGTGAAATCCTCGCCCAGGGCCTCGGCCAGCCGGCGCAGGCGCTCGCCCTCCGCCGCCACCGGCCGATAGTGCCTGGACAGCCGGCCGTTATGGCTGATGCGCAGCTCGACGTCCGGGCGCGCCAGCGCCAGCGAGCGCAGCCAGTCCTCGATATGCCCCAGCTCGGTGCGCTCGGCGCGCAGGAAGCGCCGCCGCGCCGGCACGTTGTAGAACAGGTCGCGCACTTCCACCGTGGTGCCCGGGGGATGCGGGTGCGGCACCACCGGCGCGGCCTTGCCGCCATCCACTTCCAGCCGGGCGCCGTGCTCGCTGCCGGGCTGGCGCGAGCTGAGCGCGAAGCGCGAGACCGAGGCGATCGAGGGCAGCGCCTCGCCGCGGAAACCGAGGGTGGAAACCTGCTCGAGGTCCTCGAGGGTGGCGATCTTGCTGGTGGCGTGCCGGGCCACCGCCAGCGGCAGCTCTTCGGCGGGGATGCCATTGCCGTTGTCGCGGATGCGGATCAGGCGGACGCCGCCTTCCTCCAGCTCGATGTCGACGCGGGTGGCGCCAGCGTCCAGGGCGTTCTCGACCAGTTCCTTCACCACCGAGGCGGGGCGCTCGACGACCTCGCCGGCGGCGATCTGGTTGACCAGGATGTCGGGCAGGGCTTGGATCGGCACGTCGCTGCGCTTCCGGGCGATGACCCCGGATGATAGCAGCGGCGAAGGGGCGCCCCGGCGGGGCCTATTCGGGCGCGGAGGCGACCTGGACCGGCACCGGGATGGTCAGGCGCTCGCCGGCCTTGACCATGTCGCCCTTGAGGCCGTTGGCGGCGCGGATGCTGGCCATGGGCACGCCGTGCCGGGCAGCGATCTGGCTGAGGGTCTCGCCGCGGGCGACGACGTGCTGGCGGCTGCCGCCGAACTGGCCCTGGCGGGCCGCGTACCAGGTGCCCGGCGGCGCCTGCACCGAGAAGTAGTTGCGCACGCCGTCGACGATCGCCGCCGCCAGGCGCTGGCGGTACTTGGGATCGGCCAGCTTGCTCTCTTCGTTCGGGTTGGAGATGAAGCCGGTTTCCACCAGCATCGAAGGCACGTCCGGCGAGCGCAGCACCACGAAGTTGGCGCGCTCGACCTGCGGCTTGTGCGCCTTGCCCACGCCCTTGAGCGAGGCCAGCACCTGGGTGGCGATGTCGTCGGAGACGCGCATGGTGGCGTTCTGCGACAGGTCCAGCAGTACCGCCGCCAGGTTGCGGTCGCGCGCGTCCAGCTCGACGCCACCGACCAGGTCGGCGGCGTTTTCCTGATCGGCCAGCCAGCGCGCCGCCTCGGAGGAGGCGCCGCGCAGCGACAGCACGTAGACCGAGGCACCGGACGCCGAGCGGTTGTGCGCGGCATCGGCATGCACGGAGATGAACAGGTCGGCCTGGGCCTCGCGCGCCTTCATGTAGCGCTGCTGCAGCGGAATGAAGACGTCGCCGTCGCGGACCAGGAAGGCTTCCATGCCCGGGTCGGCATTGATCTGCCGGGCCAGCTCGCGGGCGACTTCCAGGGTGATGTCCTTCTCGCGCTTGCCACTGGGACCGATCGCACCCGGGTCCTTGCCGCCGTGGCCGGCGTCGATGGCGATGATCAGCTTGCGCTCGCCCGGGCCGATCACGTCCTCGATGGTGCGGGCCGGCGTCCTGGCGGCGACCTGGCCGTCCATGAGCTCGACGATCAGGCGGGTGCGGCCGTCGACGTTCTCGATGCGCGAGCGCGGCTTGACCTCGCCGCCCAGGTCCAGGACCACGCGCAGCAGCCCGTCCTCCGGCTTGCCGGTGCGCACGCCGTTGACCACGCCATTGGGCGGCGGGGCACTGAAACCGGCAGCCAGGCGGGAATCGGCCAGGTCCAGGACCAGGCGGTCCGGATTGGCCAGGGTGAACAGCTTGTAGTCGGCCGGCTTGTCCAGCTCCAGCACCGCCCGGGTGCCGGAATCGCCGGACAGGACCTGCACCCCCTGCAGCTGCGCGGCCAGGGCCGGCAGCCCCGGAAGGGCCAGCATCAGGGCGACAGCGATGGCGGGAATCCGGCGCATGGCGGCGATTGAATCACCGGCAGGCCGGGAACGCAAGCACTTTTTCCTTTGGAATCCGGGGCCTGGGGCACCTTCCTCGGATTGGCTTCAGGAACCGCCCGGAACCCCCTGCCCCGGTCCCGCCGCCGCCTGGGCCAGCCGGCCCAGCCAGGCCTCGCCGGACTGGGTGCCCGGGACCAGCCGCGCCTTGCGGCCCTTGCCGTGGGTGGACAGCTGCACCCGAAGGTCGGCCGGGGGCAGCAGGCCCTTGCCCCGCTCCGGCCATTCGACCAGCCAGAGGGTGGCGTCGGCGGCCAGTTCGTCCAGGCCGAGGAAATCCAGCTCGGCGGCGCTGGCCAGCCGGTACAGGTCCAGGTGGGCGGCCTCGCCGCCCGGGATCGGGTAACGCTCGATCAGGGTGTAGGTCGGGCTGCGCACCGCGCCCTTCACGCCGAGGGCACGCAGCAGGGCGCGGGCCAGGGTGCTCTTGCCGGCCCCCAGCCCGCCCTCGAGATAGACCACCGCCCAGGCCGGCCGGCAGGACGCCAGCTCGGCCGCCAGGCGTTCGGTCGCTTCCGGGTCTGGCAGTTCCAGGTCGCGCTTCATTCGGGATTGGCCATCCGTCGCAGATGCGGAAACAGGTCCGAAGGCAACAGGCCCCGCTCTCCACCGATACGCGCCGCCTCGTCGCCGGCGGCCGCGTGCAGGAGGGCGCCGGCCACGGCGGCAAAGTAGGCCGGCAGATGCTGGGCGCGCAAGGCCGCGATCACGCCGGACAGCAGGTCGCCCATGCCGCCGGTCGCCATGCCCGGATTGCCGGCGCCGATCACGCTCGGCGTCTCGCCCGGCGCCGCCACGAGCGTGCCCGCGCCCTTGAGCACGACCACGCAGCCGTAGCGCTCGACGAGGGCCTCGGCGGCGGCGAAGCGGTCGGCCTGGATGGCGCGGCTGTCCTTGCCCAGCAGGCGCCCGGCTTCGCCGGGATGCGGCGTCAGGATGGCCTGCGGCAGCGCGCGCGGATGCTCGGCGATCAGGTTGAGCGCGTCGGCATCCAGCACCGCCGGCTTGCCGGAGGCCAGCGCGGCGTCCAGCAGCGCCCGGCCCCAGGCGCCCTGGCCCAGGCCCGGGCCCACCGCCAGCACGTCGGCGCGTTCCAGCAGCGGCGCCAGCGCGGCGGCGTCCTCGACGGCATGGGTCATCGCCTCCGGCCGCGCCGCCACCAGGGCGGCGACACCGGAACTGCGGGTGGCGACGCTGGCCAGGCCGACGCCCGTGCGCAGCGCCGCTTCCGCGCACAGCCGCACCGCGCCGCCCATGCCGGCCTCGCCGCCGATGCACAGCACGTGCCCGTGCTCACCCTTGTGCGCGTTGGCGTGGCGCGGTTCCAGCCAGCGGCCCAGGTCTTCCGGACGCGCCAGCCAGGCGGCGGGGCGGACGCGGGCGTACACGCTGTCCGGCAGGTCCAGGGTTTCGATGCGGATCGTGCCGGTGCAGTCCAGGCCGGCGCCGGTGTGGCAGCCGCGCTTGCCGGCGATGAAGCTCACGGTCAGCTCCGCCTGCACGGCGATGCCCGGGATGTGGCCGGTATCGGCATCCAGGCCGGAAGGCACGTCCAGGGCCAGCACCGGTCTCCGGCTGGCGTTGATGCGCTCGATGATCGACTGGGCGGCGTCCGAGGGCGGGCGGGTCAGGCCGATGCCGTAGAGCGCGTCCACCCACAGGTCGGCTTCCGGCAGCACGCCGTCGAAGGCCAGCACCCGGCCACCGGCCTCGCGCCAGTCGGCCAGCGCCTGCCGCGCCGCGGGCGTGCGCGGATGGCCGCCGGGCGGGGTCAGCACGGTCACCTCCAGGCCGGCCTCGCGTGCCAGCCGCGCCAGCACGTAACCGTCACCGCCGTTGTTGCCCGGGCCGCAGGCGATGCCGATCCGCGCCACCCCCGGCCAGCGCTGGCGCAGGCAGCGGAAGGCGGCCGCGCCGGCGCGGCACATCAGCTCGTAGGCGGCGATGCCCAGGCCGCCGATGGCGAACTCGTCCATCGCACGCACCTGGGAGGGTCGATACAGCGGCAGGGGCCCGGTCATGCGCGGATTCTATACTTGCGCCATGCACGGACCGGACGACATGCGGGCCCTCGCCCAGGCCATCAGGGACTGGGGCGCCGAACTGGGCTTCCAGCAGGTCGGCATCGCCGGCGTGGACCTGCGGCAGGACGCGGAACACCTGCGCGACTGGCTGGCCAAGGGCCAGCACGGAACCATGGACTACATGGCCCGGCACGGCAGCAAGCGCGAGCGGCCGGACGAACTGGTACCGGGCACGCTGCGGGTGATCTCGGTGCGCATGGACTACGGCACCGGCGACGACGCCGGGGCCTGGGCCACCCTTGCCGACGGTGAACGCGCCTACATCGCCCGCTACGCCCTGGGCCGCGACTACCACAAGCTGCTGCGCAAGCGCCTGCAGCAACTGGCCGACCGCATCGCCGCGCAGATCGGCGACTTCGGCTACCGCGTGTTCGTGGATTCGGCTCCGGTACTGGAACGCGCCCTGGCCCGCGATGCCGGCCTGGGCTGGATCGGCAAGCACAGTTGCCTGATCCACCGCAGCAGCGGCAGCTGGTTCTTCCTCGGCGAGCTGTTCACCGACCTGCCGCTGCCGGTGGACGAAGCGGCCAGCGCCCATTGCGGCACCTGCCGCCGCTGCATCGACATCTGCCCGACCGGGGCGATCGTGGCGCCCTACCGCGTCGACGCCCGCCGCTGCATCAGCTACCTGACCATCGAACTGCGCGGCAGCATCCCCGAGGAACTGCGGCCCCTGATCGGCAACCGCGTCTTCGGCTGCGACGACTGCCAGCTGATCTGCCCCTGGAACAAGTTCGCGGTGCGCAATCCGGAACCCGACTTCCGCGTCCGCCACGGCCTGGACCGGGCCAGCCTGGTCGAGCTGTTCGCCTGGAGCGAGGAAGAGTTCCTGCAGCGCACCGAAGGTTCGGCCATCCGTCGCACCGGCTATGAAGGCTGGCTGCGCAACATCGCCGTCGCCCTCGGCAATGCCCCCCGCTCACCCCGGGTCATCGCCGCCCTCGCCTCCCGCCGCGACCATCCCAGCGAACTCGTCCGCGAACACGTCGCCTGGGCCCTGGCCCGGCACGGGATTGCCTGAGAAGGGTTTGGCCGCGGATTCGCGCGGCCAGGACACTACTTCCAGCGCGCGCGGATTTCGGCGACGAGGGCGCGGGTGATGGGGTCTTCGGGTTCGCCCTGTCCGGCCAGTTGCGATTGCAGGCCGTCGGCGATGCGCTTGCCGAGTTCGACACCCCACTGGTCGAAGGCATTGATGCCCCAGAGGCAGGCCTGCAGGTAGACGCTGTGTTCGTACAGCGCCAGCAGCGCGCCCAGCGCTTCCGGGGTCAGCGCGTCCAGCAGCAGCAGCGTGCTCGGCCGTCCGCCCGGATGCCGGCGGTGCGGCTCGCCCGGGTCGGCGCCGTTGGCGAAGGCCTCGGCCTGGGCCAGCAGGTTGGCCAGCAGCAGCCGGTGGCTGTCGTCATGCCCGTGCGCCGGCCGCGCCACCCCGATGAACTCCGCCGGCACGATGTCACGGCCCTGGTGCAGGGCCTGGAAGAAGCTGTGCTGGACGTCGGTGCCGGCGCCGCCCCAGATCACCGGTGACGTCGCCACCGGCGCCGTGCTGCCGTCGTTGCGCACCGACTTGCCCAGGCTTTCCATCACCAGCTGCTGCAGGTGCGCCGGCAGCAACGCCAGGCGCGGGTCGTAGGGCAGCACGGCCAGGGTGGGCAGGCCGAGGGCATTGCGGTTCCAGACCGCCGTCAATGCGTGCCAGACGGCCAGGTTCTCCGCCAGCACCGTGTCGCGCACGTGCGCGTCCATCATCGCGGCCCCGGCCAGCAACCGCCCGAAGTTGTCGCCGCCCAGGGCCAGCAGGATGGAGAAGCCGACCGCCGACCACAGCGAATAGCGGCCGCCGACCCAGTCCCACATCGGCAGCACCCGCTCTTCGCCGATGCCGAAGGCACGGGCCTTTTCGATGTTGGCGCTGACCGCGTACAGGCGTTCGCTGCCGCCCATCCAGTCGCGCAGTGCCTCGCCGTTGAGCAGGGTTTCGCGCGTGCCGAAGCTCTTGGACACCAGCACGCCGGCCGTCTTCGCCGGGTCCAGCCCGGCCAGCAGGCGGGCGGCCACGCCGCCATCGGCATTGGAAAGGAAATGCACCCGGAAGCGGCCGGCAGTGAAATCACGCAGCGCGTCCACCGCCAGGCGCGGACCGAGGTCGCTGCCGCCGATGCCGACGTGCACGATGTCGGTCACCGGGCTGTCGGCCAGGGCAGCGGCCAGGGCCTGCATCCGCTCCCGCGCCCGGCGAGCTTCCGCGCTGGCGGCCGCCGCGACCGGTCCGCCGCCGGCGCCATCGCGCAGGGCCATGTGCAGGGCCGGCCTGCCTTCGCTCGCATTGACCGGTTCGCCTTCGAACAGGGCGCGCAGAGCCGTGTCCAGCCCCGCTTCCCCGGCCATCGCCAGCAGCGAGGACCAGGCCTGCGCATCCAGGTGCTGGCGGGCGAAGCTGGCGTGGATGGGGCCCACGGACAGCGACATCGCCTGCGCCCGCCCCTCGGCGGCGGCCAGCTCCCGCAGCGGGTGCCGGCGCAGCCGCTCGGCGTGCCCGAGGATCTCGCGCCAGTGTCGATCGCTCAGCATCAGGGCGTGTCGAACTCCAGGTTGTCGATCAGGCGGGTGCGGCCCAGGCGGGCGGCGATCAGCGCCAGCAGGCCGGGTTCGCCGGACGCGCGCGGCCGCGACAGGTCGGCGCGGCGGATCTCGGCGTAATCCACCTCGAAGCCGGCCGCCTCCAGCCGTTCGCGCGCCTCGTCCTCGATGCCCGCCAGCGGCAGGCCCTGGCGGGACGCGTCGCGCATGAAGCACAGGGTCTGGTAGATGCGCACCGCGGTCCGGCGCTGCTCCGGCTCGAGGTACTGGTTGCGCGAGCTCATGGCCAGGCCGTCGGCCTCGCGCAGGGTCGGCGCCGGCACGATGTCGACCGGGAAACTCAGCTCGCGCGCCATGTAACGGATCACCTGCAGCTGCTGGTAATCCTTGCGCCCGAACACCGCCAGGTCCGGCTGCACCATGTTGAACAGGCGCGCGACCACGGTGGCAACGCCGTTGAAGTGACCCGGCCGGTGCGCGCCGCAGAGGATGTCGGTGATGCCCGGCACGTGCATCTGCACGCAGCCGATGGTGCCGAAGGGATACATCTCCTCCACCGTCGGCAGGAAGGCCAGGTCGCAGCCGGCCTCGCGCAGGCCGTCGATGTCGCGGTCGGGCGTGCGCGGATAGCGCGCGTAATCCTCGTTGGGGCCGAACTGGGTCGGGTTGACGAAGATGCTGGCCACCACCTTGTCGGCATGCTGGCGCGCCAGCTGCACCAGGGCGAAATGGCCGTCGTGCAGGTTGCCCATGGTCGGCACGAAGCCGATGCGGGCGCCCTGCTCGCGCCATTGCCGGACCTGCGCGCGCAGGCCGGCGACGGTGTCGTGCACCTGGATCATTGGTAGCCGTGCTCCGGGGCCGGAAAACTGCCGTCGCGCACGGCGGCGGCATAGGCCTTGAACGCACCCAGCACGGAGCCGCCCTCGGCGAGGAAATCCTTGACGAAACGCGGCCGGCGATGGCCGCTGTCGAGGCCGAGCATGTCGTGCATCACCAGGATCTGGCCGTCGCAGCCGGCGCCGGCACCGATGCCGATGGTGGGAATGTCGAGCTCGGCGGTGATGCGCTCGGCCAGCGCCGAGGGCACGCATTCGAGCACCAGCAGGTCGGCGCCGGCCTCGGCGACGGCATGGGCGTCGGCCAGCAGGCGCTGCGCCGCCGCCTCTTCCCGGCCCTGCACCCGGTAACCGCCCAGGCGCAGCACCGACTGCGGGGTCAGGCCGAGGTGGGCGCAGACGGGGATTTCGCGTTCATGCAGGAAGCGGATGACCTCGAGCTTGGGACCGGCGCCTTCGAGCTTGACCATGGCGGCGCCGGCCTGCAGGAAGCGGGTGGAAGCATCCAGCGCCCGCTCCGGCGTGGCGTCGGCCTGGAACGGCAGGTCCGCCACCAGCAGCGCGGTGGCGAGGCCGCGGGCGACGCAGGCGACGTGGTAGGCGATGTCGTCCACCGTCACCGGCAGGGTGCTGGCCTGGCCCTGGCAGACCATGCCCAGGGAATCGCCGACCAGCACCAGGTCGATGCCGGCGATCTCCATGCTGCGGGCGAAGCTGGCGTCGTAGCAGGTCAGCGAGACGATACGCCGGCCCTCGGCCTTCATCGTGCGCAAGGCCGGCACCGTGATCGGGGCGCGGTCGTGGGCGCGGGTGGGATTGGCGTACATGGCATCTGCCTGTTCGGGGGCCTCTAAGGTATCGCTTCGATGCCTCCGGTATCCACCGCGGCCAGCAGGTCGGCGACCCTGCCCTGCCCCGGCACCTGCAGTTCCGGGGCGATTTCCGCCAGCGGCACCAGCACGAAGGCACGCTCGTGCATGCGCGGATGCGGGATGCTCAGACCGGGCTCGTCGATGCGCTGCCCAGCGAAGACCAGCAGGTCCAGGTCGAGCCGCCGCGGCCCCCAGCGCTGCTCGGACGCGCGGTCGCGGCCGAAACGGCGCTCCAGTGCCAGCAGGCCCGCCAGCAGCTCAGCCGGCGCCAGGCCGGTGCGCAGTTCGGCGGCGGCGTTCAGGAAGGGCGGCTGCCGGGTATTGCCCCAGGGTGGCGTGCGGTAAATGGCGGAGCGGCGCAGCAGTTCGGTATGCGGCAGCGTCGGCAGCAGCGCGAGCGCTTCCTCCAGGGTCGCCCGGACATCGCCCAGGTTGCCGCCGAGGCCGACCCAGGCGTGTACCGGCGCGCCGGTGCTCACGCCGCGTCGCCCTCGCCTCCGGGGCTGCCGCCACCACCGCGCGGCTTGCGCCGGCGACGACGGCGCGGACGGCCGCCGCTGCCCTCCTCCTCGCGCGACGACAGGCGTTCGGCCAGCTCCTCGGGCGCCTGGCCCTGGGCCTCGCGCCAGAAGGCCAGGTCGTCGGCCAGCTCCGGCGCCACCGAAGCGCGCAGCTCGAGGAAATCGAAGGCGGCGCGGAAGCGCGGATGCGCCAGCAGGCGGAACACGCGCTTGCGCTGACGCTGCTGGAAGCGCGGCTGCAGCAGCCAGATCTCCTGCATCGGCAGCGAATAGCGCCGCGGCAGGGCGATGCGCTGCGCCTGGTGCAGGGTGACGCGGTCGGCGGCGCGCTGCTGCGCCACCAGAGGATCCACGCCCTGCTTCTGCAGCACCGCCAGCTCGCGGCAGTAGGCCGGCCACAACAGGGCGGCGAACAGGAAGGCCGGCGTCACCGGCTTGTCGGCGCGGATGCGTTCGTCGGTATTGCGCAAGGCCTGCAGCACCATGGCGCGCAGGGCGCCGCTGCGGTTGCTGGCCATGGCCCGCGCCGATTCCGGGAACAGCTCCGGCAGCAGGCCCAGTTGCTCCAGCAGCAGGAAGCTCTTCTCGGCGTGCCCGGCCATGAACATCTTCAGGCATTCGTCGAACAGCCGCGCCGGCGGCGCGCCGGCCAGCAGATGGGCCATGCGCGGGATCGGCGCCGCCGCTTCCGCGGCGATGCGGAAATCCAGCTTGGCCGCCAGGCGGGCGGCACGCAGCATGCGCACCGGGTCCTCGCGGTAGCGCGTCTCCGGATCGCCGATCAGGCGCAGCACGCGGTCGCGCACGTCCTGGAAGCCGCCGACGTAGTCGCGCACCGAGAAATCCTCGATGGCGTAGTAGAGCGCGTTGGCAGTGAAGTCGCGGCGGACCGCGTCCTCCTCGATGGTGCCGTAGACGTTGTCGCGCAGCAGGCGGCCGCCGTCGTCGGTCTCGCGGTCCTCATCATCGGCGGCGCTGCCGGCGCGGAAGGTGGCGACCTCGATGATCTCGCGGCCGAACACCACGTGCGCCAGGCGGAAGCGGCGGCCGATCAGGCGGCAATTGCGGAACAGCGCCCGCACCTGCTCCGGTGTCGCGTCGGTGGCGACGTCGAAGTCCTTGGGGTGGCCGCCGATCAGCAGGTCGCGCACGGCGCCGCCGACCAGACAGGCCTGGAATCCGGCGTCGCGCAGACGGTAAAGCACCCGCAAGGCATTGGGGCTGATGTCCTTGCGCGAGATGCCGTGCTCGGCGCGCGGCACCAGCAGCGGCTGGGGCGGAGTGATCGTCGGGGTATCCGTCATGGGGTGGGCGGCGCGGGGTCCTTGCGCGGCTCGGCCGGGGGGCGGTTCTGGGGCTTCCCGGCCGGGGGAAAGCCCGCTATACTACCGCCCGCTTCACGGCGACGCCATCGCTGCTCCCTTCGTCTAGTGGTCCAGGACACCGCCCTCTCAAGGCGGGAACACGAGTTCGAACCTCGTAGGGAGCGCCACCCATTCCGAAAGCCCGGCCTTGCGCCGGGCTTTCCTTTTTCCGCGCCGCAAGCGCCGGCGTGGCGACCTGCGTGATTTCTTGACCTGGATGCTGGGCGGCACCCCGGCGCCCCGGCTAGAATTGCCGTACTTGAGCCACGGGATCTACGGCCATGCCCTTCGTCGTCACCGAGAACTGCATCCGCTGCAAGTACACCGACTGCGTGGAGGTGTGTCCGGTGGACTGTTTCCACGAGGGCCCGAACTTCCTGGTGATCGATCCCGACGAGTGCATCGACTGCACCCTGTGCGAGCCGGAGTGCCCGGCCAAGGCGATCTATCCGGAAGATGACGTGCCGGCCGGCCAGGAGGGCTTCATCGCCCTGAACGCCGAGCTGTCCAAGGTCTGGCCGGTGATCACGGCCCGCAAGGAGCCGCTGCCCGACGCCGCCGAGTGGGACGGCAAGCCGGGCAAGCTGCCCTTCCTCGAACGCTGAGCCTCAGCCCAGGCGGGCCTTCAGCAGGCCCAGCAGCTGCGCCGCGGCACCGCCGCTGAGCGGACGGCCGTCGCTGCCCAGGGCCACCACCCGCACCTGCTCGCCGGCCTGCTCGGCGCGGATCAGGAAGACCTGGCCGAGGTAGCGCACGCTGTAGCTGTTGAGCAGCTGGGCGCGCTCGTCGACCTGCACGCCGTCGATCTTGCCCAGGGCCAGGCCGATGCGGCGCCAGGCGCTGGACAGCGAGTCGTTGAGGACGAAGGAATCCACCGACGGCACCGACGACGGCACCACATCCGCCACCGGCGCCTGCGCCGGGGCATTGGCATAGGGATTGTTGGACACGTCCGGGATCACCACGCCACCCGAAGTGGACGGCGCGTCCAGGCCCGGCGGCACCTCCAGCGGCTGGTTCTGCTGGCTGCGCTTGTAGGCGTTCTCGGTACCGAACTTGCCGCGCAGCCAGCTGCAGCCGCTGCTGCCCACCAGGGCGACGGCAAGGACGGCCAGCAGCGCATTGCGGGCAAGGGAACGGGTCGGGGTCATTCGCGGATCTCCTGGGGGCCGGCCGGAGGGCGCGGCAATCGGTCGGTAAGCTTACGCCAGTTCGCATTCCATCTGGGCACAGGCCCGGGCCAGGGCCTCCGCCCGCTCCCGGTGCGCAGCCGACAGCGGCAACAGCGGCAGGCGCAGGCCGTGGCCGATGCCCTGCAGGGCCAGGATGGCCTTCACCGGGATGGGGTTGGGTTCGACGCCAAGGAAGTCGTAGAGCTCGCGCAGGCGGGCGTCCAGGGCCCGCGCCTCCTCCGCCCTGCCCTCCGCGGCCAGCGCGCACAGCACCGCGAACGCGCGCGGCACCACGTTCGAGGCCACCGAGATCACGCCCTGGGCACCGCCCAGCATGGCCCGCACGAAGGTCGGGTCGTCACCGCTGAGCAGGCTGAAGTCGGAACCGGTCAGGGGATAGAGCGCGTTCCAGCGCTCCTCGTCGCCGCGCGCTTCCTTCAGGGCGATGATGTTCGGATGGCGGCAAAGGCGCGCCACCGTCTCCGGCTGCATGTCGCAACCGGTGCGGCCGGGCACGTTGTAGAGCACCACCGGCAGGCCGCCCTGGTCGGCGACGGCCGTGTAGTGGGCCACCAGGCCTTCCTGGGTCGGGCGCACATAGGGCGGCGTCACCACCAGCGCGGCGTCGGCGCCGAGATCGCGGGCCAGGCGGGTGCGGGCGATGGTGGCGGCGGTGGCCGACTGGCCGGTGCCGGCCAGCACCGGGATGCGGCCGCCGACCTGGGCGACCGCCGCCCGCAGCAGCATGCCGTACTCCTCTTCCGACAGGGCGGCGGCTTCGCCGGTGGAACCGGCCACGACCACCCCCGAGCTGCCTCCCTCGACCTGGGCGGCCAGCAGGCGCGACCAGGCGTCCAGATCCAGCCGGCCGTCGGGCGCGAACGGGCTGGCCAGCGCGGTGATGCTGCCGGAGAGAAACAAGGCGAGGACCTCTTCTTGGCTGCCGGCGATGTTACTTGCGGCCGGAAAGCGCCGGCAAGTATGCTGGCCGCGAGCATCGAGCGCCGCTTTCCGGCGCCGCCAGGAAGACTGCTTTGAGCTCTACCGCCGCGCGCCCGACCGCCAACGAGAACCACCTGCTGATCAGCGCGTACACCACGCATCCGCAGTCGCCCCTGCTGGCAGTCACCCGTCGCATCTCCGACAGCGGATGCAACCTGCTGGACGCGCGCCTGTCCACGGTCGGCCGCGACGTCTCGGTGACGGCGCTGGCGGTCGGTTCCTGGGACGCGGTGGCCAAGCTCGAGGCCATGCTGACCCGGCTCGAGCGCGAGGAAGGCTTCAAGCTGGTCTGGTACCGGACCGGCCCCAAGCCACTGCAGTCCAACCTGCTGCCCTACGTCGTCGAGGTGGTGGCGGCGGACAAGCCCGGCATCCTCTTCCAGCTGGCGGACTTCTTCGACCGCCAGGGCATCACCATCGAGAACCTGCACTCCAGCCGCTACCGGGCGATGCAGACCGGCGCCGACATGTTCCAGGCGCAGATCACCATCGGCATCCCGGCCAACATGCACATCGCCGCCCTGCGCGACGACTTCCTGGAGTTCTGCGACCACCTCAATCTCGATGCCATCATGGATCCCATGAAGTTCTGACCCAGGCCAGGAGTACGCAGCGATGAGCTACCTCGGATTACTCGGCTTCTTCCTCGCCATCCTCGCCTACTCGGAACTGCAGTCGCTGAAGAAGCGCATCGCCGCCCTCGAGGCGGCGCGCGAGGGAGGACCGTCGGCGTGAAACCCGGCGACAAGTCGCCCGACCTGCCACTGGTCCTGGGCAGCGGCAAGACCGCCCGGCTCTCCGATTACCGCGGCAAGTGGCTGGTGCTGTACTTCTACCCGAAGGATTCCACCCCCGGCTGCACCACCGAAGGCCTGGAGTTCAACGCCCTGCTGACCAGGTTCCGCCGCGCCGGCGCCGAGATCCTCGGCGTGTCGAAGGATTCGGTGAAGTCGCACGCCAACTTCTGCGCGAAGCAGGGTTTCCGCTTCGACCTGGTCTCCGACGCCGACGAGGCCCTGTGCAAGGCCTTCGACGTCATCCGGGAGAAGTCGCTGTACGGCCGCAAGTTCCTCGGCATCGAGCGCAGCACCTTCCTGATCGATCCCGACGGCCGCGTCGCCGCCGAGTGGCGCAAGGTCAGGGTCGCCGGCCACGCCGAGGCGGTTTACGACGCGCTCCGGCAATTCCAGCAAGGCGCACGCGGCAAGTGATCCCGTTCCGGCCATCCCCGTCGCCGACCCGCCCCGCGGGCCTCGGCGGCACTGTCCTTCCCGGGGCATACGCCCCCAGCCCGAGAAACCCATGACCCGAAGCAAGCGCATCTACGTCCTGGACACCAACGTGCTGATGCACGACCCGACCGCGCTGTTCAAGTTCGAGGAGCACGACGTGTTCGTGCCCATGATGGTCCTGGAGGAGTTGGACAACGCCAAGAAAGGGCACTCGGAAGCCAGCCGCAACGCCCGCCAGGTCAGCCGCTTCCTCAACGAGATCATCGAGGCGCACGGCGGCAACAAGCTGGACAACGGCGTCCGCCTGCAGCGGCCCAGCGGCCTGCAGCTGCGGGCGCCGGACTCGGCCGGCCGCCTGCTGTTCCAGCTCAAGCCGGTCGAGGTCGGCAAGCGCTTCGGCAACGTCCTGCCGGACAATCAGATCCTCGGCTCGATCCTGCAACTGATCGAGGACAACCCCGGCGTGCCGGTGGTGCTGGTGTCCAAGGACATCAACCTGCGCATCAAGGCCTCGATCTGCGGCGTCAAGGCCGAGGACTACGAGAACGACCGCGCCATCGACGACTTCAACCTGCTGTTCACCGGCGCCACCGAGCTGCCGGAGGACTTCTGGGAGCGGCACGAGGGCAACCTGCGCAGCTGGACCGACAAGGGCCGCACCTTCTACGAGGTGCGCCGTGCCGAGGACGACGGCTGGTTCCCCAACCAGTTCCTGTACCTGCCCGGCGAGGACGAGGTGGAGATGAAGGTCGCCCGCCTCGAGGGCGAGCGGGCGATCCTGCAGATCGTCGACGACTTCCGCAATCCGCAGCACCAGGTCTGGGGCATCAACGCGCGCAACCGCGAGCAGAACTTCGCCTTCAATGCGCTGATGGACCCGGACATCGACTTCGTCACCCTGCTGGGCACCGCCGGCACCGGCAAGACCCTGCTGGCGCTGGCCGCCGGCCTGACCCAGACCATGGACATCCAGCGCTACCGCGAGATCATCATGACCCGCGCCACGGTCAGCGTCGGCGAGGACATCGGCTTCCTGCCCGGCACCGAGGAAGAGAAGATGACGCCCTGGATGGGCGCGCTGACCGACAACCTGGAAGTGCTCACCCACACCGAGGATCACGGCGCCTGGGGCCGCGGCGCCACCAACGAGCTGCTGGCCAGCCGCATCAAGATCCGCTCGATGAACTTCATGCGCGGCCGCACCTTCCTGAACCGCTGGGTGATCGTCGACGAGGCGCAGAACCTGACGCCCAAGCAGATGAAAACCCTGGTCACCCGCGCCGGCCCCGGCACCAAGATCATCTGCATGGGCAACGTCGAGCAGATCGACACCCCCTACCTCACCGAAACCACCTCCGGCCTGACCTACGCCGTGGACCGCTTCAAGAACTGGAGCCACAGCGCCCACATCACCCTGCGCCGCGGCGAGCGTTCGCGCCTGGCCGACTACGCGTCGGAAGTGCTCTGAGGCAACCATGTCCGCCCACGATCCACGCCCGGTCTGCGCCCTGACCATCGCCGGTTCCGATTCCGGCGGTGGCGCCGGCATCCAGGCCGACCTGCGCACCTTCGCCGCCCACCGCGTGCACGGCCTGTCGGCACTGGCGGCGCTGACCGCCCAGCACACCCGCGGCGTCACCGCCGTGCATGTGCCGCCGGTGCAGTTCCTGCGCGCACAGATCGACGCCTGTTTCGACGATTTCCGCATCGGCGCGGTCAAGCTGGGCATGCTGGCCTCGGCCGAGGTCATCCATGCCGTCGCCGATGCGCTGGAGGCGCACCGGCCACCGCAGGTGGTGCTGGATCCGGTGATGGTGGCCACCTCCGGTGCCAAGCTGCTGGCCGACGACGCCCTGGACGCGCTGCGCAGCCGGCTGCTGCCGCTGGCCAGCCTGGTCACGCCCAACATCCCCGAGGCCGAACTGCTGCTGGGCCACGCCATCGCCGACGACGAGGCCGCCGAGGCCGCCGCCGCCGAGCTGCTGCAGGCCGGGGCCCGGGCCGTGCTGCTCAAGGGTGGGCACCTGCCCGGCGAGGGCGAACTGGTGGACCGCTTCCGCGATGCCGGCCGGGCCGCCCGATTCCGCCACCCGCGCCTGCAGGTGAACGGCCACGGCACCGGCTGCACCCTGGCCTCGGCGGTCGCCGCCCAGCTTTGCCTCGGCCACGACCTGCCCGAAGCCTGCCGGGCCGCCACCGACTACGTGCACGGCGCCCTGCGCCAGGCCACCCGGCCGGGGCGCTCGGACGTGGCGGTGCTCAACCATTTCTGGCGGTGGACGGGCGTGTAGCGTGATGCGTATCACATCACAATGCATGCATGAGGCCTGCATTCCGATGCGCTGAAGTGGGATAATCATGCCCGAGTCACTCGGGAGTCCCAGCACATGATCTCTGCCGCCCAGCTCCGCGCCGCCCGTGCCCTGCTCGGCCTGGACCAGCGCAGCCTGGCCGCCCTGGCCGGCGTCTCGGTGCCCACCGTGCAGCGGATGGAAGCCAGCCCCGGCCAGGTCCGCGCCACGGTGGAAACACTGACCCGCATCGTCACCGCGCTGGAGAACGCCGGCGTCGAACTGATCGGCAACGACCAGCCCAGCCAGGGCCGCGGCCGCGGCGTCCGCCTGAAGGAAGCGCCGCTGCCGCCGACCGGAGCGCAGGAACGCTGAGCCGGAGCCCGCCATGTCGTCCTCGCCCAAATCGCCCGTCTTCCTGCCCAAGCTGCTGACCGCCTGGCGCGAGGGTTACGGCGCGCGCGAGCTGCGCGCCGACGCCCTGGCCGGCCTCACCGTCGCCATCGTCGCCCTGCCCCTGGCCATGGCCCTGGCCATCGCCAGCGGCGCCAAGCCCGAGACCGGCCTGCTCACGGCCATCGTCGCCGGTTTCCTGATCTCGGCCCTGGGCGGCTCGCGCTTCCAGATCGGCGGTCCCACCGGCGCCTTCATCCCGGTGGTCTACGCGGTCATCGCCAAATACGGCTTCGACGGCCTGGTGCTGGCCACCCTGATGGCCGGCGTGATGCTGGTGGCGGCCGGCCTGCTCCGGGTCGGCACGCTGATGAAGTACATCCCGCAGCCGCTGGTGACCGGTTTCACCTCGGGCATCGCGGTGATCATCCTGGCCAGCCAGTTCAAGGACCTGCTCGGCCTGCAGGTGGCCGACGTGCCGGCCGAATTCCTGCCCAAGCTGAAGGTGCTCTGGCAGCACCTGGGCGAGTTCAATCCCTGGGCCTTCGGCCTGGCCGTCGGCTGCGTGGCGCTGATCATCGGCCTGCGCCGGCTGTCGCAGACGGCGCCCGGCTTCCTGATCGCGGTGGTGGCCGCCTCGGTGCTGGTGGCGGCGGCCGGCATCCCGGTGGACACCATCGGTTCGCGCTTCGGCGGCATCCCGACCTCGCTGCCGGCGCCGCAGTTGCCCGAGCTGGGCTGGACGCGGCTGGTGGAACTGCTGCCGGCCGCCTTCACCATCGCCTTCCTGGCCGGCATCGAATCGCTGCTGTCGGCGGTGGTCGCCGACGGCATGAGCGGCGGCAAGCACCGTTCCAACACCGAGCTGGTCGCCCAGGGCGTGGCCAACACGGCCTCGGCCCTGTTCGGCGGCCTGCCGGCCACCGGTGCCATCGCCCGCACCGCCACCAACATCCGCGCCGGCGCCCGCACGCCGGTGGCCGGCATGCTGCACGCGCTGTTCCTGCTGCTGTTCGTGCTGGTGGGCGCGAAGCTGGCCGCCTGGGTGCCACTGCCGGCCCTGGCCGGCGTGCTGGTGGTGGTGGCCTGGAACATGAGCGAGCACGGCCATTTCCGCCACGTGCTGCGCTCGGCGCCGCGCGGCGACCGCGCCGTGCTGCTGCTGACCTTCCTGCTGACCGTCTTCGTCGACCTGACCCTGGCCATCCAGGTCGGCATGGTCGTGGCCGCCTTCGTCTTCATGTACCGCATGTCCGAGGCGGTGCAGGTCGGCGCCGGCCTGAACCTGGTGGACGAGGACGAGGACGCCGACACCGAGGCGGCCCGCCGCACCCGCGAAGAGGATGCCCGCCAGCGCATCGGCCTGCCCAGGGGCGTGGAAGTCTTCCGCATCGCCGGCCCGCTGTTCTTCGGCGCCGCCAACCGCCTGGACAACCTGCTGGACCGGCTGGTGCCCAAGCCCAGGGTGTTCATCCTGCGTATGCGCATGGTGCCGATCATCGATGCCAGCGGCGTGCATGCCCTGTCCAACCTGGCCGAACGCTGCCGGCGCCAGGGCATCGTCCTGGTGCTGTCGGGCCTGCAGGAACAGCCGCGCAAGGTGCTGGCGAAGATGGGCATGCGGCAGAACGAGGGCGCGCTCTACCTGGTCCGCGATTTCGACGAGGCGCGGACGGTAGCCGAGCGTCTGGTCGGCACGCAGGCCGGCGGCGGCTGAGCCGGCGACGGGCTGTCGCCGTCCCGCCGCCCTGGGCTATCCTCGGGCGGGGCCGGCAGGGGCTGGCCACGGACATCCACCGGGAGCAACACATGCGCAGCGGCAATCCCGCCCTGAACGAGAAGACCTTCCTCGACGTCGGCAGCGGCCAGGTCCTGGTCCACGACGACAAGGCCATGACCCTCAACGGCACGGTCAACAAGACCGGCCTGCTGCTCCTGCTGGTGGTGCTGACCGCCAGCTACACCTGGAGCCTGTTCGATCCCTACAACCCGGGCGCGGTGATGCCCTGGATCTGGGGCGGCGCCATCGGTGGCTTCGTCGTCGCCCTCGTCACCGTCTTCAAGAAGGCCTGGGCGCCGTTCACCGCGCCGCTGTACGCCGCCCTCGAGGGCCTGTTCGTCGGCGCCCTTTCCGCCTGGTTCGAGCTGCAGTTCCCCGGCATCGTCATGCAGGCGGTGATGCTGACCTTCGGCGTGCTGGCGGCGCTGCTGCTGGCCTACAAGTCCGGCCTGATCAAGGCCACCGAGAACTTCAAGCTGGGCGTGGTGGCCGCCACCGGCGGCATCGCCCTGCTCTACCTGGTCAACATCGGCATGCGCCTGTTCGGCCTGGACGGCTTCGGCTTCATCCATGAGTCCGGCCTGCTGGGCATCGGCTTCAGCGTGTTCGTGGTGATCATCGCCGCGCTGAACCTGGTGCTGGACTTCGACTTCATCGAGTCCGGCGTCGAGGCGGGTGCGCCCAAGTACATGGAGTGGTACGGCGCCTTCGGCCTGGTCGTCACCCTGATCTGGCTGTACCTGGAGATCCTGCGCCTGCTGGCCAAGCTGCAGTCGCGCGACTGAGGCAGTCGCGGGGCAACAGGAAGGCCGGGCCAGGCCCGGCCTTCCCACGATGATGGCGGCGGACCCGGGGATCCCGGGCGGAGACAAGCACTTGGCAAGTGAAAGCAATCGCCGCGAACTCGGCCTCGCCACCCTCGCCGCCATCACCGGCGGCACCGGCGCGGCGGTCGTCGAGAGCCTGAAGGACATCGCCCCCGACTTCGCGGAGTGGATCGTCTCCTTCTCCTACGGGGACGTGATGTCGCGACCCGGGCTGGACCTGCGGTCCCGCCAGTTCGCCACGGTAGCCGCGCTCACCGCGATGGGCACCGCCGCGCCACAACTCAAGGTCCACATCAACGGCGCGCTCAATGTCGGGTGCCAACCTTCCGGGATCGTCGAAGTCATCCTGCAGATGGCCGTCTACGCGGGTTTCCCCGCGACCGTGAACGCGCTCAACATCGCCCGCGAAGTGTTCCAGGAGCGCGGGATATCGGTGGGCGCCCGCTAGCCCGGGCCCACCCGGACCACCCCACGCCACGACCCGAAGGCCGGAGCAGCGCTTCGGCGCGGGGCTCGCACCCGACAGTCGGCCATGGCACCCTTCGGCTGCGCGCGATGCCGGGAGGGCGGCCGATGCGACGAGGCGGCATGGAAGTGCTGATGGGCGGCAAGCCGATGCGGCGCTTTCGCTGGGGAAAGATCCTGCTGGTATCTGCCGCGATACTGGCCCTGCTGCTGCTGCCCTGGCTGCTGTTCAATCCCGAGCCGCTGCGCCTGGACGCCACCGCCCGCACCGCCGCGCCGGGCCGCTTCGTCCAGCTGTCCGCCGGCATGACGCACTACCAGCTGGAAGGCCCGGCCCGCGGCCGCCTGGTCGTGCTGGTGCATGGCACCACCGTGCCCTCGCTGGTCTGGCGGCAGAACGTGCCGGCGCTGACCGACGCCGGCTACCGCGTGCTGAGCTTCGACCTGTACGGCCGCGGCTGGTCGGACCGGCCGCCACGCCGGCACGAGCTGGACCTGTACGTGCGCCAGCTCGAGGACCTGCTCAACGAAGTGGCGCGCGGCGAACCGGTGAACCTGGTCGGCCTGTCCATCGGCGCGGTGGTGGTGGCGGAGTACACCCGGCGCTATCCCGGCGCGGTCCGGCACCTGGTGCTGGTGAGCCCGGCGGGCCTGGAGACCGAGCTGCCGTTTGGCGCGCGCATCGGCCGCCTGCCGCTGCTCGGCGAATACCTGATGGACGTCGCCGGCAGCCGCCTGCTGCAGCCTTCGCGCAACCTGGTGCACGCGCCGGCGCTGCACGCCGACCTGGACGCCGACTACCTTCGCAGCATCCGTTTCGACGGTTCGCGCGCGGCCATCCTGGACAGCCTGCGCCGCCTGCCCTTCGACCGTTACGGTGACCGCTACCGGGAACTGCGCCGGTTCGGCATCCCGGTGCTGCTGGTCTGGGGCCGGCACGACCGGATCGTGCCGGTCGCCGGCGCCGAGCGCCTGCGCCGCCTGGTCGGCAGCCGCCACCTGGTGATCGTCGATGACGCCGGCCACCTGCCCAACTACGAGCAGCCGGAAACGGTGAACGCGGCGCTGCTGGAGTTCCTCGGGCAGCCCTGAGCAGCGAAAGCAAAGGGCGCCCGCAGGCGCCCTTCCGCAAGCCCGTTCCGGAACCGGGATCAGCCCGCGGCGCGCGCCGCGATGGCCCTGGCGAAGGACTCGGTGGTGCCGCTGCCGCCCAGGTCGGGAGTCAGGCTGTCCCTGGCCTTCATGGTGTCGACGATGGCCTGGCGCAGGCGCCGGGCTTCCTCGATGCGGCCCATGTGGTCGAGCATCTGCCCGGCCGCCAGCAGCAGCGCGCAGGGGTTGGCGATGCCCTTGCCGGCGATGTCCGGCGCCGAACCGTGCACGGCCTCGAAGATCGCCGCCTCGGTGCCGATGTTGGCGCCCGGAGCCAGGCCCAGGCCGCCGACCAGGCCGGCGCAGAGGTCGGAGATGATGTCGCCGAACAGGTTGGTGGTGACGATCACGTCGAACTGCTGCGGATCCATCACCAGCTTCATGCAGCAGGCATCGACGATCACCTCGTTGCACTCGATGTCGGGATACTGCTGGGCCACCTCGCGCGCCACCTTCAGGAACAGGCCCGAGGTGGTCTTGAGGATGTTGGCCTTGTGCACCACGGTCACCTTCTTGCGGCCGAGGCGGCGGGCCAGGTCGAAGGCATAGCGGACGATGCGCTCGGAACCGCGGCGGGTGATCTTCTGGGTCAGGGTGGCGGTCTCGCCGTCGGTGCTGAGCTGCTGGCCCTCACCGATGTAGGCGCCCTCGGTGTTCTCGCGCACCGTGATCAGGTCGATATCCTCGTAGCGCGAGCGGGTGTTCGGGAAGCTGATCGCCGGGCGGACGTTGGCGTACAGGTCGAAGCGCTTGCGCAGCTCGACGTTGATCGAGCTGAAGCCGCCGCCGACCGGCGTGGTCAGGGGCGACTTGAGGGCGATGCGATGGCGGTGGATGGCGTCCAGGGTGGCCGCCGGCAGCAGCTCGCCCTGCTTCTCGTAGGCGCCGAGACCGGCTTCGACGAAGTCGTACTGCAGGCCCAGCTTCAGGGCATCCAGCACCTGCAGGGTGGCGTCCATGATCTCCGGGCCGATGCCGTCGCCACGGATCACCGCGATGGTCTGGGTCATAAGATTCTGTTTCCGATAAGGATTCCGGCGGCCGGGGCGGCCGCCGGAGGCGCAGTATTATGCCAGACGGACCTGTACGCCGGCGTACTGGACCTTGGTCTGAGCCGGGTTTCAGCCGTGCGGATGGCCCGGGTCGGTGCCGGCGACGGCTTCACCCGCCTCCAGCCGGTCGAGGAAGTCCACCGCCCGCCGCAGGTGCGGGATGACGATGGAGCCGCCCACCACCAGGCCGACCGAGAAGGCCTCGAAGAACTCCTCGCGGCTGACCCCGGCGTCCCGGCACTGGGCGACGTGATAGCTGATGCAGTCGTCGCAGCGGAGCACCAGCGAGGCGACCAGGCCCAGCAGCTCCTTGGTCTTCACGTCCAGGGCGCCGGCCCGGTAGGTCTGGGTGTCCAGGGCGAAGAAGCGGCGCACCACCTGGTTGTCCTCGGCCAGGATGCGCTCGTTCATCCGCTGCCGGAACTCGGTGAAGGCCTTGATCCGGTCGTCGCCGCTGCCGCCACTCATGGGGTCGCCTCCAGCAGGGGCTTGAGCCCACCGGCCCGGTCCAGGGCCACCAGATCCTCATAGCCGCCGACGTGGCGGTCGCCGATGAAGATCTGCGGCACGCTGGTGCGACCGCTCAGGCGGCGCATTTCCTCGCGCGCGGCCGGATCCAGGTCCACCCGGATCTCGGTCCAGCTGGCGCCTCGGGTCTTGAGCAGGTTCTTGGCGGCGACGCAGTAGCCGCAAAGACCGGTGGTGTACAGGGTGATGCCGGACACGTCAGTCCTCCAGTTCGCTGGCGGCAGTGTGGCGGCGGGCCGGGGACATTTCCAGCGTGCCCTTGCAACGCTGAGGCGCGGGGGCCCGGCCGGGGTCAGGACGCATTCACCCGTGACCGGGCGCAGCCGGTATGCTGCTGGCCTGCCTGCCGACGGAGTTGCTGTGCGTTCCACCACCGTCCTTGCCTGCGCCATCGCGCTAGCCCTGGGCCTGGGCACGGCCGTCCGCGCCCAGGACAGCCGCCTGCCCGACATCGGCTCCTCCGCCGGCGAGGTGATCGACCCCGCCACCGAGGCCCGCTACGGCGCCTACGTGCTCTACGAGCTGCGGCGCATGGGCCTGGTGCTGGAAGACCCGCTGGTGGACGGCTGGCTGCAGGGCATGGGCTACCGCCTGGCGGCGGCCAGCGACCGGCCGCAGCAGTCCTTCACCTTCTTCATGATGCGCGACCGGCAGATCAACGCCTTCGCCACCCTGGGCGGCTACATCGGCATGAACTCCGGCCTGGTACTGGCGGCCGAGAGCGAGGGCGAGGTCGCCAGCGTGCTTTCGCACGAGATCGCCCACGTCAGCCAGCAGCACGTGCTGCGCGGCATCGAGCGGGCCAAGCGCGACCAGATGCCCATCCTGCTGGCCATGCTGGGCGCCATCGCCGCCTCCCAGGCCATCAACACCGATTCCTATTCCGACGACTCCCGCAGCAATGCCTCGGCGGCGGCCATCGCCGGCGCGATGGCGCTGATGCAGCAGCGGCAGATCGACTACACCCGCTCCAACGAATCCGAGGCCGACCGGATCGGCATCCAGACCCTGGCCCGGGCCGGCTACGACCCGGAGGCGATGGGCGATTTCTTCGAGCGCATGCAGCGGGCCTACCGCAGCAACGCCGGCGGCTACCAGGTGCCGGAGTACCTGCGCACCCACCCGGTCACCATCACCCGCATCAGCGAGGCGCGGCAGCGCGCCATCCAGCTCGGCCAGGCGGGCGCGCCGGCCCTGCCCCCGGCCAGCGCCGGCAACCTGCTGCTTCCGGACCGCTACCGGCTGGCCGGGCCCGGTGAGGGCCTGGCGATGGGGCGCGACGAGCAGTTCGAGTGGGCGCGCGAGCGCCTGCGCGTGCTCAGCGCCACCGATGCCCTGGCCGCGGTCCGCGAATACGAGGCCATGGCGCGGGCGCCGGGCGCCCGTCCCAGCGACCCGCGCAGCTACGGCCTGGCCCTGGCCCGCATCCGTGCCGGCCAGACCGGCGTGGCCATCCGCGAGCTGGAGGAGCTGTCCTCCCGTCACCCCGGCCACCTCTGGGTGGAGCTGGCCCTGGCCGAGGCGCATGCCCGCGCCGGCCATCAGGCCGAGGCCACCGAGCGCTTCGAAAGCCTGCTGCGCCGCCAGCCGGGCAGCCGGGCCGTGCGCCTGGCCTATGCCGACGCGCTGGGCGAACGCGGCACCGCCGAGGCCGGCCGCCGCGCCCAGGAAGTGCTGCGGCCCTTGCTGGCGGAAAGCGGCGAGGACCCGCTGTTCCAGCGCAGCTTCGCCCGCGCCTGCGAGCTGGCCGGCGACCTGGTCCGGGCCGGCGAGGCGCACGCCGAGGTCGCCTTCCTCACCGGCCGGGCCATCGACGCCCTGGGCCTGCTCGACCGCCTGCTCAAGGAAGAGGACCTGGACTACTACCAGCGCGCCCGCATCGAGGCCCGCATCGCCGTCATCACCCCCTACGTGCTGGAGATGCGCCGGCGCGGCATCGAGCCGGGGCGGCAACCGACCGGGCCCTGAGCGTGGATCCGGGCATCGGGGCCGCTGTCACAGGCCTGTAACGGAACTGTCGTCTACTTGCCCCGACCTCCAGCCGATGACAGCTTAGCCCCGTGCAGAAGCGCATCCTCATCGTCGACGACGAGCCGGCCATCCGCGAGATGGTCGCCTTCGCCCTGCGCAAGGCCGAGTACCAGCCGGTGCACGCCGGCGATGCCCGCGAGGCGCAGAGCGCCATCGCCGAAAAGGTGCCGGACCTGATCCTGCTGGACTGGATGCTGCCCGGCACCAGCGGCCTGGAGCTTGCCCGGCGCTGGCGCCGCGACGAGCTGACCCGCGACGTGCCCATCATCATGCTCACCGCCCGCGGCGAGGAGAACGACAGGGTCAGCGGCCTGGAATCCGGCGTGGACGACTACGTGGTCAAGCCCTTCTCCGCCCGCGAGCTGCTGGCGCGGATCAAGGCGGTGCTGCGGCGCTCGCGCGAGGACGACGACGACGGCTCGGTGAGCATCGGACCGCTGCGCATCGACGGCGCCGCGCACCGGGTCTTCGCCGGCGGGCAGTCAGTGCAGCTGGGGCCGACCGAATACCGCCTGCTGCATTTCTTCATGACCCATGCCGACCGGGTCTACACCCGCGCCCAGCTGCTGGACCACGTCTGGGGCGGCAACGTCTACGTCGAGGAGCGCACCGTGGACGTGCAGATCCGCCGCCTGCGCAAGGCGCTGGAGCCGCATGGCCTGGACGGCATGCTGCAGACCGTGCGCGGCGCCGGCTACCGCTTCTCCGGCACCACGACGTGAGCGGAGGCGGCGGCCGCGCATGAGCCTGTCGCTGCTGCTGCGCCTGGCCTGGCGGCAATCGCTGATCCGCCTGCTGATCTTCTACGCCGCCGCCCTCGGCACCGGCCTGCTGCTGGGTCATCCCTGGTGGGCGCTGGGCGTGGCCACCGCGCTGGTGGCGGCGCGCGCCTACTGGCGGCTGTACCGGGTGCTGCGTTTCCTCGACTGGCGCAGGCAGCTGCGCTCGGTGGACGGCCAGGGCCTGTGGGCGGCGCTGGAAACACTGATCCATCGTCGCCAGACCGAGAACCGGACCCGCACCCGCCGGCTGGTGCGGCTGCTGCGCGCCTACCGCCAGGCCGCCACCGCCATGCCGGACGGCGCCCTGATCGTGCACCGGCACGACGGCCGGCTGATCTGGTTCAACAAGGCCGCCCGGCAGCTGCTGGGCCTGCGCTATCCGCAAAGCCTGGACACCCTGCTGGTCGAGCTCTTCCCCGGCCAGCCACGGGTGCGGGACTGGCTCACCTCCGGCGACGAGGGTGAAACCCTGGGCGACCTGCCCAGCCCGGCCGACCCGGCGCTCAGGCTGAGCCTGCACCTGATCCCCTACTCGCCCACGCAGTGGCTGGTGCTGGTCCGCGACGTCACCCAGCTGGTGCGGCTGGAGCAGGTACGGCGCGACTTCGTCGCCAACGTCTCGCACGAACTGCGCACGCCGCTGACCGTGGTGCACGGCTACCTGGACATGATCGAACCGGACGAGCACCCGGAGCTGGCGCACATGGTCGGCGAGATGCGCCGGCAATCGCAGCGCATGACCCAGCTGGTGGAGGACCTGCTGACCCTGTCGCGGCTGGAAGCCCGGGACTCGCTGCCCGAGGAAACGGTGCCCATGGCGCCGCTGCTGCGCAACCTGGGCCGCGAGGCCGAGGCCCTCAGCCAGGGCCGGCACCGCATCGAGGTCGAGGACGCCGCCGGCGTGGACCTGACCGGCTCCGGCAAGGACCTGCACAGCGCCTTCTCCAACCTGGTCAGCAACGCCGTCCGCTACACCCCGGACGGGGGCCGCATCCTGATCCGCTTCGAGCACGACGCCGGCGGCGGCGCCCGGCTGGCGGTACGGGACAGCGGCTACGGCATCCCGGCCCGGCACCTGCCGCGCATCACCGAGCGCTTCTACCGCGTTTCCACCAGCCGCTCGCGGGAATCCGGCGGCACCGGCCTGGGCCTGTCCATCGTCAAGCACGTGCTCGGCCTGCACCAGGCGCGGCTGGAGGTGGAAAGCGAGGTCGGCCGCGGCAGCTGCTTCGCCTGCGTGTTCGGCCCGGCCCGGGTCCGGCCGCGGGCCGCTGAAGCCGGCCCCGGCGGCGGCGTAGACTAGCCGGCATGAGCCCCGACTTGCCCGAGCCGATGGACCTGCAGTCTCCCGAGCTGTACCTCAACCGGGAGCTGTCGCAACTGGAGTTCAACTTCCGGGTGCTGGCCCAGGCCCAGGACCCGTCGGTGCCCCTGCTCGAGCGGCTGCGCTACCTGTGCATCAGCTGCACCAACCTCGACGAGTTCTTCGAGATCCGCGCCGCCACCATCCGCACCGCCCTGCAGTTCGGCGCCCCCACCCCGCCCGACGGCATCCCGCCGGCGCGGGCCCTGGAGCTGATCCACGAGAAGGCCGGCAAGCTGGTCGAGGCGCAGTACCGCCACTGGAACGAATCGCTGCGGCCGGAGCTCAACCGCGCCGGCATCCGCATCCTCTCCCGCGAATCCTGGAACGCCAGGCAGAAGCGCTGGCTGCACGCCTATTTCCGCGACGAATTGCTGCCGGTGCTGTCGCCGCTGGGCCTGGACCCGGTGCATCCCTTCCCGCGCATCCTCAACAAGTCGCTCAACGTGGTGGTGGTGCTGGAGGGCAAGGACGCCTTCGGCCGCGAGGGCGGCATGGCCATCGTCCGGGCGCCGCGCTCCCTGCCGCGCATCATCCACCTGCCGCCAGAGGTGTCCGGCGGCCCCTATGACTTCGTGCTGCTGTCGGCGGTGCTCACCGCCTTCGTCGACGACCTGTTCCAGGGCATGAAGGTCAAGGGCGCCTGGCAGTTCCGCGTCACCCGCAACGCCGAGCTGTTCGTCGACGAAGAGGAAGTCGAGAACCTGGCCAGCGCCCTCAAGGACGAACTGGCCAGCCGCGGCTTCCGGCCGGCGGTGCGGCTGGAGATCGCCGACAACTGCCCGCGCGAGATCGTCGACACGCTGCTGGAGAACTTCGGCCTGACCGAGAGCGCCGTCTACCGCATCAACGGCCCGGTCAACCTCAACCGCGTCATCCAGGTCTACGACGTGGTCAAGGACCGGCCGGAGCTGAAGTTCCCGCCCTTCAAGCAGGGGCTGGCACCGCTGGATCCGGAGTCGCCCTTCGAGACCCTGCGCAAGCGCGACATCCTGCTGCACCACCCCTACCAGAGCTTCCAGTCGGTGCTGGACCTGCTGCAGGCGGCCGCCAGCGATCCCGACGTGCTGGCGATCAAGCAGACGCTGTACCGCACCGGCAAGGACAGCAAGATCATCGAGCTGCTGATCGCCGCCGCCCGCAATGGCAAGGACGTCACCGTCGTCGTCGAGCTGCGTGCCCGCTTCGACGAGGAGGCCAACATCCGCCTGGCCGACCGCCTGCAGGAGGCCGGCGTGCAGGTGACCTACGGCGTGGTCGGCTACAAGACCCACGCCAAGATGCTGCTGATCGTCCGCCGCGAGGGCGGCCGGCTGCGCCGCTACGTGCACCTGGGCACCGGCAACTACCACGCCGGCACCGCCCGCATGTACACCGACATCGGCCTGATGACCGCCAATCCGGACATCGCCGCCGACGTGCACGACATCTTCCAGCAGCTGTCCGGCCTGTCGCCGGCGATCCGGCTGCGCAAGCTGCTGCAGTCGCCCTTCACCCTGCACAGGAGCCTGCTGGAGCGGATCTCCCGCGAGGCCGAACATGCCCGCGCCGGCCGCGGCGGCCACATCATCGCCCGCATGAACGCACTCAACGAGCCGAGCGTGATCCGCGCCCTCTACGAGGCCTCGCGGGCCGGGGTGAAGATCGAGCTGATCGTGCGCGGCGCCTGCTGCCTGCGCCCCGGCGTGCCGGGCGTCTCCGACAACATCACCGTGCGCTCGGTGGTCGGCCGCTTCCTCGAGCACAGCCGCGTCTACTGGTTCGCCAATGCCGGCGAGCCGGAGATCTTCTGCTCCAGCGCCGACTGGCTGGAGCGCAACCTGATGCGCCGGGTCGAGACCTGCTTCCCGATCCTGGATCCGAAACTGGCCGAGCGGGTGTTCGACGAATGCCTTCGCAACTACCTGGCCGACAACCTGCAGGCCTGGCAGTTGCTGCCGGACGGCAGCTACGTGCGCATCCGCCCGGAGGGCGACGAGATGCCGCATTCCGCCCAGGCCAGCCTGCTCGCGAGGTACTGCCACTGAACCCCATGCCGGCACATTCCCTGCCACCGCTGGAAGACGGCGAGCTGCTGGCGGCGGTGGACCTGGGCTCCAACAGTTTCCACATGGTGGTGGCCCGGCACGTGCTGGGGCAGCTGCGCATCGTCGACCGCATCAAGGAAACGGTACGCCTGGCCGAAGGCCTCGACGGCCAGGGCGGCCTGGATCCGGCGGTGATGCCCCGGGCCCTGGACTGCCTGGCGCGCTTCGGCCAGCGCATCGCCAGCATCCCGCCACACCGGGTTCGCGCCATCGCCACCAATACCGTGCGCCAGCTGGCCAATCCGCAGGTCTTCCTGCTGCCGGCGGAGACGGCGCTGGGGCACGGCATCGACGTCGTTGCCGGCCGCGAGGAGGCGCGCCTGATCTACCTCGGCGTCGCCCACGGCAAGCAGCCACCGCCGGGCAAGCGGCGCCTGGTCATGGACATCGGCGGCAGCTCCACCGAGTTCATCGTCGGCCAGGGCTTCGAGCCGATGGAGCGCGAAAGCCTGCAGATGGGCTGCATCGCCAGCACCCGCCGCTTCTTCCCGGACGGCAAGCTCAGCGGAAAGCGCTGGAAGGAGGCGCGCACCGAGATCACCGCCGAGTTCCAGCAGTTCCTCCGCCAGTTCCGCTCGCGCGGCTGGGACGAGGTGATGGGCTCTTCCGGCACCATCAAGTCCATCTGCGACATCTCCATCGCCCTGAAGCTGACCAAGGCCTCGATCACCGCCGAGTCGCTGGCGGAGATCCGCAAGCGGGTGCTGGAGTTCGACCGGGTGGACGAGGTGAAGCTGCCCGGCCTGTCCGGCGACCGCCGGCCCATCCTCGCCGGTGGCCTGCTGGTGCTGGACGCCGCCTTCACCGAACTGGGCATCGAGCGCATGTACGTCAGCGACTACGCCCTGCGCGAAGGCGTGCTCTACGACCTGCTCGGCCGCAGCCGCGACCAGGACCCGCGCGACGATTCCATCCGCGCCCTCTGCAACCGTTACGGCGTCGACATGGAGCAGGCCGACCGGGTCGAGGCCACTGCCCTGCGCCTGTTCGACCAGGTCCGTGCCGGCTGGAAGCTGGAGCCGGACGAGCGTCGCCTGCTCGGCTGGGCCGCCCGCATCCACGAGATCGGCCTGGCCATCGCCCACAGCCAGTACCACGTGCACGGCGCCTACCTGGCCGAGCACTCCGACATCGCCGGCTTCTCCCGCACCGAGCAGCAATGGCTGGCGGCGCTGCTGCGCAACCAGCGCCGCGATCCCCACCTGGCCGTCTTCGACCGCCTGCCCGACCGCCTGATGGCCAATGCCCTGCACTGCGCCCTGCTGCTGCGGCTGGCGGTGCTCCTGCACCGCAGCCACGACCGCGAGCCGTTGCCGCTGGCCGAGCTGGAGGTCGACGGCAGCCGTTTGCTGCTGCGCCTGTCTAAGCGCTGGCTGGACGGCCACCCGCTGACCCGTTCCGACCTGGAGACCGAGCGCGACCATCTCAAGGAGATCGGCCGCAGCCTGGTAATCAAGGCGGCCTGAGCGGCCGGCTTCCGCTAACTATCCAGCGGCCGCAGCCAGAAGGTCAGCGGCTTCTCGCTGGCAGCCTCCTCGCCGATCTCGCGCCAGGCCAGGCGCACGGTCATGCCGGGCTGGCGGACATAGCCGCGCTTGCACCAGAAGGCCTCGTTGCCCCGATGGCCGGCCGGCCGGCGCGGGTCGTCCGCCTCCCGGTCCACCGCGCAGAAGGCGGTCCAGGCGAAGCGGCCAAGGGAGCGGGCATGCGCCTCGCGTTCGTCGAAGAAGCGATGGCCGATGCCGCGCCCGCGCCAGGCCGGCAGCAGCACCGATTCGCCGAAATAGAACACGTCGTCGACGGCGCGGCCGGCGTCGAGGAAGGGCTGGCGGAATTCCGGCGTGTCGTCGGCCAGCGGCAGGCCGGTGGAGGCACCAACGACCTCGTCGCCGGCCATGGCCAGCACGAACACGCTGTCGGCCGACTCGGCATAGGCGCGCAGGTAGTCGCGTTCGTAGTCGAAGTCGCCCTCGTACAGATAGGGCCAGTCGCGGAACACCGCCACCCGCAGCCGGGCCACGGCATCCAGCCAGGGCGCGATGTCGCCGCCCGCCAGCCGCCGGATCCGGATGTCCTCGCCCATCGTCCCGCCTCCCTGGTGAAGGCCGCCATTGTAGCAGCGCCCTGGCGTAGACTCCGCGGGTTCCGGCCACGCCGGCAGCCCAAACCCGACACGCAGCGACCATGAACTACCGCCACGGATTCCATGCCGGCAACCACGCCGACGTGCTCAAGCACCTGGTGCTGCTGGCGCTGCTGGACACGCTGCGGGACAAGGACACGCCCTTCTTCGTGCTCGACACCCATGCCGGCCGCGGCAGCTACCCGCTGCAGGGCGAACAGGCGCAGCGCACCGGCGAGGCAGCCGGCGGCATCCTGCGCCTGCAGCAGGCGGCGCCGGCGGAACCGCCGCTGCTGCACCGCTACCTCGAGGCGATCGCCGCGGCGCAGGCGGAGCATCCCGGCGACTACCCCGGCTCGCCGCGCCTGGTCGCTGCCGCCCTGCGCGCCGACGACCGCCTGGCCGCCTGCGAACTGCAGCCGGAGGAAGCGGCGGCGCTGAAAGCCTGCCTGGCCGGCGACCGCCGCTGCCACGTGCACCAGCGCGACGGCTACGAGGCGGTGAAGGCCCTGCTGCCGCCGCGCGAGGGCGAGCGCCGCATCGGCCGCGCCCTGGTGCTGGTCGACCCGCCCTACGAGGCCCAGGAAGCCGAATACCCGAAGGTGCTGGAGGCGGTGCGCGACGGCCTGGCGCGCATGCCGCAGGCGCAGTTCGCAATCTGGTATCCGATCAAGAGGCGCGCCCTGCTGGCGCCCTTCCTGCGCCAGGCGGCGAAGTTGCCGGTGCGCTCGGCCCTGGTGGCCGAACTGCTGGTGCGGCCCGACGATTCGCCGCTGCGCATGAACGGCAGCGGCATGCTGCTGCTCAACCCGCCTTGGCGCCTGGACGGCCAGATCGCCCCCGCCCTGCCGGCGCTGGTGAAACTGCTGGGCGAGGACGGCGCCGGTTCGCGCCTGGAATGGATCCGGCGCGAACCGGGCTGAGCCTCACTCGTAGCGCAGGGCCTCGATCGGATCCAGGCTGGCCGCCTTCGAGGCCGGCATGATGCCGAACACCACGCCGACCAGGGCGGAGAAGCCGGCCGCGGCGGCCACCACCCACAGCGGCACCTGTGCCGGCGGGAAGCCGGGAATCAGCGCCGCCACGCCGACACCGGCACCGTAGCCGAGCACGATGCCGATCAGGCCGCCGAGCAGGGCCAGCAGGCCGGCCTCGAGCAGGAACTGCACCAGGATGTCGCGACGGGTGGCGCCCAGGGCCTTGAGGATGCCGATCTCGCGGGTCCGCTCGGTCACCGACACCAGCATGATGTTCATGATGCCGATGCCACCGACCAGCAGCGAGATGCTGACCACGCCGGCGACCACCGCCGTGGCGGTACCCGCCACCTGCTCGAACTGCTTGACGAAGGAATCCGCCGCTTCGACCCGGAAGTCGTCCGGCTGGCCCGGCTTGAGCTTGCGCGACAGCCGCACCGCCCGCTTCACCCGCTCGCGCACCGCCTCGACCTCGGTCAGGTCGGCGACGTTGAAGCTGATCGACATGAAGGGCCGGGTGCGGTCGCCGGACATGGCACGGCCAACCTCGAAGGGAATCACCACGAAGTTGTCCTGGGAGAAGCCCAGGATCTCGCCGCGATGCTCGAGCACGCCGACCACCTTGAACCACTCGCTGCCGATGCGGACGTACTCACCGATCGGGTCGGCCGGCATGTCCAGGTCCTCGACCACCTTGCTGCCCAGCACCACCACCCGGCGCCGACCGCGGTCGTCGCTGGGGACGATGAAGCGGCCCTGGTCGACGTAGCGGCCCTGCACCACCTGGAACTCGGACGTGGTGCCGACCACCGAAGGATTGACCGTGCGGCCGCGATAGCTGACGCCGGCGGCGTTGATCTGCATGGTCGGCGTCACCTGCTGCACGCCCGGCACCCGGTAACGCAGCACGTCGACGTCGTCGAAGGTGATGTAGTTGAGCTTGCCGGTGCGGAAGTTCTCGTTGGTGTTGACCGCGTGCAGGGTCAGGGTGCTGCCGCCCATGTCGGCGAACTGGTCGGAGATGGAGGCGGAGAAACCCTGCACCAGCGACACCACCGCGATCACCGAGCCGGTGCCGATGAGGATGCCGAGGGTGGTCAGGAAGCTGCGCATCCGGTGCGCCGACAGGCTGGCCAGGGCGGCGCGCAGCGCCTCGAGGTAGGCCTGCATCAGTGCGCCCCCCGCTTGCGGTCAGGATTGGGTGCGTCCTCGACGATGCGGCCGTCGCTGACGCGGATGATGCGCTCGCAGTGGGCGGCGATGTCCGGCTCGTGGGTCACCAGCAGCACGGTCTGGCCATCGCGGTGCAGTTCGTCGAACAGGGCCATGATCTCGGCGGAGGTGCGCGAGTCGAGGTTGCCGGTGGGCTCGTCGGCCAGCAGCAGCGAGGGCCGGCCGACCAGGGCCCGGGCCACGGCCACGCGCTGGCGCTGGCCGCCGGAGAGCTGGTTGGGCCGGTGGTTGAGGCGGTTGCCGAGGCCGACCCGGTCCAGGGCCTCCGCCGCCAGCCGGCGCCGTTCGGCGCGCGGCACGCCGCGGTAGACCAGCGGCTGGGCGACGTTGTCCAGCACGCTCATGCGCGGCAGCAGGTGGAAGCTCTGGAAGACGAAGCCGATCTCGCGGTTGCGCACCTGCGCCAGCTCGGTGTCGCGCAGGGTCGAGGTGTCGCGGCCGTTGAGCAGGTAGCTGCCGCTGCTGGGCGTGTCCAGGCAGCCGATCAGGTTCATCAGCGTCGACTTGCCCGAGCCGGAGGCGCCGACCAGGGCGACGTACTCGTTGCGGCCGATGTCCAGGTCCACGCCGTTGAGGGCCAGGACCTCCTCCTCACCCATCTGGTAGCGCTTGGTGATGCCGCGCAGGGAAATCATTCGGCCGCCGCCTCCGCGGCACCGCCGGCCTTGTCCTCCGCCTTCTTCTCCCTGACCGTCACGGCATCGCCCTCACGCAGCGTGCGCAGGGCCTTGGCCGGGCCGGTGATCACCTGCTCGCCGGCCTGCAGGCCGGAAGTGACGGCTTCCCAGCGGTCATCGGAGAGGCCAGTCTCGATCTGCCGCTTCCCGGCGCGGCCGTCGCGCACCACCCAGACATGGCGGCGCACCTGTTTGTCCTCGCCTTCCTCGACCACGATGGCCTCCACCGGCACCGCCAGCGAGTTGCCGCCGTCGCCGAGGTGGATATCGGCGCGGGCGCTCATGCCCGAGCGCAGGGCCAGGTCCTCGGGAACGTCCAGCAGCAGCTTGACCTCATAGGCGCGGCCCTGGGCCTCGACGGTCGGGGCCAGGGCGATCTGCTGCACCACGCCCGGCACGCCGGTGTCCTGGAAGGCGGCGGCGTAGACGTCAGCCTTCTGGCCCAGGCGGATGCGGGCGATGTCGGCTTCGTCCACCTTCATGCGCGCCTCGATGGCCGAGGTGTCGGCGATGGTCATCAGCACCGAGCCCGCCAGGGCATTGGTGGAGGGAATCGCCGTCTCGCCGACCTTGATCGGCAGGCTGACGATGGTGCCGGCGATGGGCGCGCGGATGTCGGTCTTGGCCAGCTGCTCGCGGGCCTCGCCCAGCACCGCCTCGGCGCGGCGCAGGGCCTCCTCGCTGCTCTGCAGCTCGACCTTGGCCAGGTCGCGGGCGTTGCGCAGCTCGTCGTACTGCTCCTGACCGATCATGCGCTGCTCCAGCAGCTGGGCGCCGCGCTTGAGCTTCTTCTCGGCCAGATCCAGGGCCAGGCGCTGGCGCTCGATGCTGATCAGGCTCTGCCGGCGGCTGGCCTCCTCGCGTTCGACCGCGTTGCGGAAGGTTTCCGGATCCAGGCGCAGCAGCAGCTGGCCGGCCTCGACGTGGTCGCCCTCCTTGACCAGGATCTCCTCGACCTTGGCCACCACCTCGGAGGTCAGGTTGACCTCGGTGAGGTAGTTCACGGTGCCGGAGGCGAGGATGGTCGGGTTGATTTCCTGTTCGGCGGCCGCCACCACCTCGACCTCGATGCGGGCCTCGCCGCGCACCGACTTGATCAGCACCGGCAGCACGATCACCGCCAGGACGGCACCGGCCGCCAGCCACTTCCTGTTGAGTTTCATCAGCCTTTTCCGATCGCGTTCAGAGGATGGCGAACAGCGCCATGACGCCGTAGATCAGCGCGGCCGGCAGCAGCACAACGGTGAAGGCCTGACGCCAACCGGTGTTGAACCAGGTACGCCAGCCGAGCGCGGCCAGGAACCAGCACCACAGGTTCAGCAGGCTGAAACCCTTGGCCAGCTTCGACCAGTCATGGTCCAGGGGCAGCTGCACGAACAGCGGATCGATGTTGAGCATCTGCAGGGACTCGAAGGCCACCTGATTGGAGCCGGCGTACATGGCCACCAGGCCGGCGACCACGCCCAGCAGGGACGGAAGGGCCGACCAGGCCGTCAGGCAGAGGCCGCGGCGGTAGCTGATGCCGGTGCCGGTCACCTTGCCGGCCAGCAGGTAGTACAGGGCCATGATCAGGCTGATCACCACCACGCTGATGAGGCCGATGGGCGCGCTGATCCAGGCCAGGGTGCGGGCCCCAGGCATGAACTGGCGCATCTGCGCGAGTTCCTGCTGGGTCATCTCCGGATTGCCGGCCAGCACCTGCGCTTCCTGGTGGCTGGCGAACCACTCCGGATCCACGTACAGGAAGTACAGCATCGCGAACAGGCCGGAAGCGACCGCCAGTATCGCCATGGGCAGGACGAAGCTCGGCTTCTCCTGCAACTGGCGGAAGGCCTTGGCGGGCTCGAGGAAGATGTCGATCAGCAGGGACATGGACGGCTCCTGTACGGGTCAGTCGCTGCCGCGCGGGTGCGCGGGCCGGTTTGGCGCGGGAAGCATACGTGCCCGCGCCCGTCCAGGGCGAGTGGGCGACGAATGCCGGCCAGGCGGCGACGAAACGGGAAAAGCGGCGACCGGGCCGTCCGGGCCGCCGCGGAGCAGCTCAGGGCCGGGCGAATTCCCCGGCCAGGCCGCTGGCCTCCAGGAAGGCCTCGGCGTCGCCGATGGCCAGCATGTCACGCAGGGACTGGGCCTTGTCTCCTGCCCGCTCGTAGTAGGCGCGGGCGATGCGGTAGCCCATCCAGTAGCCGAGGTCGGCCGGACGGTCCCCGACGCCGCCGTCGTACAGCCAGCCGGCGTAGTCGCTGCCGTCCTTGCGCGCCAGGAACTCCCGCCAGAGCTCCGCCCACGGGAGCAGGCGGGACAGGCTCGCCACGGCTTCGTGGATCTCCGGCTCCATCTTGGCCAGGCGCTCCGGCTGCCAGCGCAACGAGGCGTAGTAGGCCGGCGCCGCGTCCACGGCGGCAGCCAGCTTGCCACCATCACCGATGCGCAGCCGGGTGAAGGCGCGCAGGCCCTCGCTGCCGCGGTCCAGGTATTCGGCCTGCCAGATGGCGGCGCGACGCTCCGGATCCGGCTCGGCCGCCGCCAGGTCGTGGGCGTGCCAGAAACGGGCCAGGTCCTCGCTGACCAGGCGCGGGCCGGTGTCGGCGGCCATGGCCTGCTGGCTGGCGAGGAACAGGGAAAACAGCAACAGGCTCAGGCGTCGGCGCATGGGGACCTCTCGTGGGGACCATCATCCATCCGATGCAGTCCGGGGAGGAAAAGTTCAAACCGGGCAGGCCGGAGGCATAATTCCGGCATGGACTACACCATCAAGACCCCCGAGGAGATCGCCGCGATGCGCGTGGCGGGCCGGCTGGCCGCCGAAGTGCTGCAGGTGGTCGCTCCCTATGTGAAGCCCGGCGTCAGCACGGCCGAGCTGGACCGGATCTGCCACGAGCACATCGTCAAGGTCCAGGGCGCGATCCCCGCCAACGTCGGCTACGGCGGCGACCACACCCGGCCGCCCTTCCCCGCCACCATCTGCACCTCGGTCAACAACGTGGTCTGCCACGGCATGCCGAGCGAGTCGAAGATCCTCAAGGACGGCGACATCCTCAATATCGACGTCACCGTCATCAAGGACGGCTGGCATGGCGACACCAGCCGCATGTACTACGTCGGCACGCCCTCGGTGCTGGCGCGGCGGCTGGTGGAAACCACCCGCGAGGCCATGTTCGCCGGCATCCGGGCGGTGCGGCCGGGCGCCACCCTCGGCGACGTCGGCCACGCCATCCAGAAGGTGGCCGAGGCGGCGCGCTTCTCGGTGGTGCGCGACTACTGCGGGCACGGCATCGGCCGGATCTACCACGAGCCACCGCAGGTGATGCATTACGGCCGGCCGGGCCAGGGCCTGGAGCTGCGCGAGGGCATGACCTTCACCATCGAACCCATGGTCAACGCCGGCAAGCCGGATACCAAGCTGCTGCCCGACGGCTGGACCGCGGTGACCCGCGACAAGTCACTGTCGGCGCAGTGGGAGCACACCGTGGCGGTCACCGCCGACGGCGTCGAAGTGCTGACCATGCTGCCGGGCGACGACAACGCCGCCTTCCTGGAGCGG
>Ga0207873_1000428_pt1 | contig 46412 bp, 33 predicted proteins | sample BGWIniCompost_FD_187373 | JGI IMG/M metagenome (GOLD analysis project Ga0207873, IMG submission 187373) | Cellulose adapted compost microbial communities from Newby Island Compost Facility, Milpitas, CA, USA - BGW Initial Compost (SPAdes)... ...
TGTAGGGTATGGGGTTAACCAATACAGGCAAAAACATATTTTAAAACGTAATCTGCTGCTTGAAAAGATGGTAAAAGAAAAAACCAGTGAAATAGAGGAGAAATCTATAAAACTTGAAGAGAGCAAAATTCAGATTGAACAGCAGTATAAACAGTTAGTTGAAGCACAAAAAGAACTTGTCGAAAAAAGAGAACTTGAAAAAGCACATAATGAAATCCAGCTTCTTAAAGATAAGCTTGCAAAAGAAAATATATATCTGCGTGAAAGGCATGGTATTATTCAGGAAGCAAATTCTATAATAGGAAGAAGCAAATCAATCCGTGAAATAAGAAAAATGGTTGAACAAATTGCAAAAACTGATTCAACCGTATTAATAACAGGCAATACCGGAGTCGGTAAAAATCTTGTTGCCGAAGCAATTCATGATTTAAGTTCAAGAAAAGACAGAGCTCTTATAACTGTTAACTGTGCTGCTATACCTGAATCACTGGTCGAAAGTGAATTATTCGGGCATGAAAAAGGATCATTTACAGGAGCAACCGAAAAACGTGAAGGAAAATTTGAAGTCGCCGATGGCAGCACAATTTTTCTTGATGAAATAGGTGATATGCCTCTTACTGTGCAGGCAAAAGTTTTAAATGTTCTCCAATCAAAAACTTTTACAAGAGTAGGCAGCAATAAACAAATTAAAGTTAATGTAAGAATTATAGCTGCTACTAATCATAATCTTGAAAATCTTGTTAAGGAGGGAAAATTCAGGCAAGATCTCTTATATCGTATAAATGTTTATACAATCCACATTCCGGATTTAAAAGAAAGACCTGATGATATTGAACCGATTGCAAAATATTTTATTGACCGTTATTCAAAAGTATTGAATAAAAAAATTACAGCAATTACAAGAAGCGCATTAAATGTATTGCAAAGTTACAGCTATCCCGGTAATATTCGTGAACTTGAAAATATAATTCACAGAGCAATCATAATTTGTAAAAGTGATATAATATCAGATGAAGAAATAATCATACAGGCATCTTCTCCCTCAATGAATAGTAAACTACACTTTGATTGGGGTTCAGATAATTTCAAAACGCTTGAAGAAATTGAGCGTATGTATATTAAAAAAGTCCTTGAAAGTGTTAATGGAAAGATCAGTGGAAGTACAGGTGCCGCTGCAATACTTGGACTACATCCAAACACACTCCGTTCAAGAATGGAAAAATTGGGGATATCTGAAAAAACTAAAAAAGGCTAATAGTTCCATTTAAACAATATTTTATTTCTGTTCTGTTTTATCCCTCACGAAATCTCGTAACTCACGAAATATCGTAAAAATATTTTTTTGCAAACCTCTCATTTTCTTCAAAAATTCAAATGTTCCCTTTGGTATGAATATTAAGAACAAGGCATTAAATAAAAATAAAAATAAGAGTTTATGTTTTACTTAAATAGTGTTAATGAAGAAAAACAACTCATTCTATTTATTGAAGGACGTTTGAATTCATTTGAAGAAATAGAAAAGATTGTTTCAGAAACCCTCAGCTCTAACAATAATGATAAAACTTTAGTTATCGATCTTTCTAAAACAGATTCTATAAATGAAAAATGTTTAAAAGCATTTCAGCAGCTTGGCTTAAATCATAAACTTGAATTCCGGAACTACTCTCTCTATATCGGTACATTGTTGAATGACTATGATCTTATTAAAATAAATTCAGACAGTAATGAACTATAGAAAAAATAAGAATAGACTTGGAGGGTCTATGTTAAAAAGAATTACAATTATAAAAATATATCTGTTGTTCATTTTTTTAATGAATTCATTTCTCAATTATTCATCTGCTCAGGTTCAACTCGACTGGGTAAGAACTTATCAGGGACCCATAACAGGTAGCGGAATAGATGTAATGACAATTGATGAAAACGATTTTCTGTATGTGTCAGGTGTAAGTGTCAGTTCGGCAATTGCTTATGATATAGCTACCATAAAATACAACAAGTATGGTGATTCACTATGGGTTAGAAGATACAGCAGTAATTCACAATGCCAGGTTAATGATATTGAAGTTGATAATAATGGTAATGTTTATGTTACCGGGTATTCTCTGGTTGGAGCAACGCCAAAAGCATTAACTATAAAATATGGGCAAAATGGTGAAGTGCTTTGGGAGAAACTTTATGATAGTTCTCCAGACAACAGATCAATTGGTGTTGGAATTGATCAATCAGGGTATGTTTATATTGCTGGTAGTAGTAATAAAAATGGGACAGACTGGGGAGTTGAGGTTGTTAAATATAATCCTGATAACGGAGATACTATATGGACTGCAAGATATGATCAATCAGAAAATAGTGTCGATATTCCAAGAGCAATGGAGGTTGATTTATCGGGTAATGTTTATGTATGCGGATCAGTTCAATCCGATTCTCTCTATTCTTTTCTTGTTAAATTTAATTCAAACGGTGAAAAGGAATGGGCTTCACTTTATAAAAGACCTGGAATACAAGGAGAGATTTACGGTGAAGTTTTAAAACTTGATGCTGCAGGCAATATTTATTTTGCAGGGCATTGTTATAATGGTCCGGCAACCTTTGTTGATTATCTAATTGCTAAATATAATCCCGATGGAAATTATGAATGGATAACAACATACAGTAATACGAATAATGGAATTGATGAAGCATATGATTTAGCCGTTGATGAAGCAGGGAATGTTTTTGTAACAGGGAAATCATTCATTGGAGGAGGGGGTAGCAGCAATTATGATTATCTTACAGTAAAGTTCTCACCAAATGGTAACCAAATCTGGCAGGCACGTTACAATAATGATCCTGAGGGTCCAACTCAGGATGAAGCTTATGCAATTGCTGTTGATCCTTATGGCAACAGCTATGTTACCGGTGTAAGTAGTAAATCTCACCTGTATAATAATGAAGGTTTTGCAACTGTAAAATATGACAAAGACGGCAATGAGGTCTGGAGAATAAGACATGATGAATGGTGGTATTGCTTCGGATTTGCAATTGTAATTGATTCTGATAATATGCCTTATGTGGGTGGACGTATGACATCTCAATTTGCTCTGTTAAAATATTCACAGCCGCCTGTCCCTGTTGAATTAATTTCTTTCAATGCTGTTATAAACAATTCTTCAGTTGAATTAAAATGGTCAACTGCAAGTGAATCGAATAACAAAGGATTTGAAATTGAAAGAAGTCGAAGGGATGGAAAATGGGAGATGGAAAATGGAATTTGGAAAGTGATAGGATTTGTTGAAGGGAAAGGAACAACAACTGAACTGCAGATCTATTCATTCATTGATGAAAATCTTCCGACAGGCAGGTATCAATACAGGCTTAAGCAGATTGATTTAGATGGAACATTTGAATATTCAAACATAATTGAAGTTGAAATATCATTACCTGGAGAATTTTCACTAAGCCAGAATTATCCTAATCCATTCAATCCAACCACAAGTATTGAGTATAGAGTAGGAAGTATTAAGAAGGTAACACTAAAGGTTTACGATGTTCTCGGCAATCAGGTAGCAGCTCTTGTTGACGAAGAAAAAGAACCTGGAGTATATGAAGTTGAATTCAATCCGGGAAATCTTTCATCAGGAGTTTATTATTACAGATTTAAAGCCGGTGATTTTGTTGAAACAAAAAAGATGATTTTTATAAAATGATATTCAAAGAAGAATAAAAAAGAAAAAATAAAATTAATAAAAATAATTGAAGCAGCATCTTATTTAATCTTCTTATAAAACGAAAGGAATAAAGATGAAAAAAACTTTCCGGTATTTTCTTTTTATAACAATTGTTTTTTTATTCAGCATAAAATCTTATGCTCAATGGGATTTAATATGGACAAGCCAAAACAGCGGAACATCTAATGCTCTTTATGGAACTTTCTTTACAGATGAAAATAATGGCCTCGCTGTTGGTGCAGGCGGTACTATCTTAAAGACTACAAATGGGGGAACCGACTGGACAACTCAATCAAGCGGAACAACTTCGGACTTAAGAGATGTTTTCTTTACCACCAGCAATACAGGTTTTGTTGTAGGTGCTGATGGAACGATACTAAAAACTACAGATGCCGGATTAACCTGGAATTCAGTAACCAGTGGTACAACTAATCAATTAAATAGTGTTTTCTTTACTGATATAAATTCAGGTTATGCAGCAGGCAATTCAGGTACCGTCTTAAATACAACAGATGGCGGTACAACCTGGAATCCGCAGGCCAGTAATACAACCAGCAGTTTGAATGATATATTCTTTTATGGTGCAAACAATGGAACTGCTGTTGGTGTTGCAGGGAGAGTTATAACTACGACCGATGGTGGAATTACATGGGTTGTTCAGACCAGTGGAGTTTTTAATGGTTTATCAGAAGTTTACTATACCAGCATTGATACAGGTTTTGCTGTAGGCACTTCAGGAAGGATTATCCGCACGACAAACAGGGGGGAAAATTGGAGTTCATTATCAAGCGGTACCTCTGCTACTTTTAATGGAGTTCAGTTTGTTAATTCCAATATGGGTGTTGCTGTTGCTGCAAATGGTATTATAAGAACCACAACTGATGCAGGTTTAACGTGGAATGCTCAATCAGTCGGAACAACAGATCATTTCTATGCTCTTTTTTTCATTGATGAAAATAATGGAATAGCTGTTGGCAATAATGGAATGATCTATAAAATATCAGGTGAAATACCTCTTACATCATTTTCAGAAACTTTTGATACAACTGCTGTTCCTTCTTTACCTGATGGATGGACAGAACTATTGCAGGTTAACCCAAACAATACTGTTGCAGATGTAACAACTACAATTCATAATTCTGCACCTTCCCAGCCAAATGCTGTTTATATGATGAATGGCGGGAATATGGGGCAGCCCGATACAAATGCTTTTGTCGCACTTGTTAGTCCTTTGGTCCAGGTCGGAGCTGAAGGAGCCACATTAAAATTTTATTGTACAGGAAATTTTCCAATTATCATTGGTAATATGTCAGATCCATCTGATACTTCGACTTTTACCCCGCTGCAGCAAATTTCATTAACACCTGATTGGGTACAGCATACGATTTTCTTAACAGAGCCGGGAAATACATACTTAGTTTTCAAACATAGTAATGTATCCCCTTATATGATTTTATTTTTAGATTTAATTGAATTCTCACAGGGAATAATTACTACGCCTTCTGCTCCTTCTAATCTTACTGCATTTGCAGATACTTTTTCTGTTGAATTAAACTGGGTTGATAATTCTGATGATGAAACCGGATTTAAAATTGAAAGAAAGGATGGAGATTCATTAAGTACTAATCCTTTTGTGCTTATTGATAGTGTATCATCTGATATAACTTCATATACGAATACGGGACTAGCACATAACTCAACATATACATACAGAGTATATGCATTTAATTCAGCTGGTAATTCAGATTTTAGTAATCTTACACAAACAACTACTTTAGCACTTCCACCGGTACCTTATCAGGTAAAATGGATTTGGCAGAATCCATTACCCCAGGGTAATTTACTGAATGATGTTTGTTTTGTCGATGAGAATAATGGATTTGCTGTGGGATATGCCGGAACAATTATAAGAACTACAAACGGCGGTTTGAATTGGAATATTCAACCTACCGGAACAATGGCTGATATAAATTCTGTATCCTTTGTTGATGCAAATACAGGAACTGTAGTTGGAGACAGCGGAAAAATTTTCAGAACTACTGATGGCGGAACAAACTGGATTAGTCAATCAAGTGGTGTTACAGTACATCTTTATGGTGTTTCCTTTACAACTGCTGATGTGGGTACCGCAGTAGGTGTATCGGGCACAATATTAAAAACAACTGATGGCGGAAATAACTGGGTTCCCCAGGTAAGCGGCATTTCAAATACTTTGAATGATGTTTTCTTTACTGATGAAAATCATGGAACTGCAATCGGTTCTTCAGGAAGAATCCTTAGAACAACTGATGGTGGTAATACATGGGTAGCTCAAACAAGCGGAACTAATTTAATACTTAACGGACTTTGGTTTGTAAATACTGATACCGGTTATATCGCAGGGAACTCGGGAAGAATTTTAAAAACAACCGATGGCGGAAATACTTGGAATACACTTTCAAGCGGGCTTTCAAATAATCTGTATGCAGTTTCATTTTCAGATGCAAATAATGGAACTGTAACAAGCAATGTTGGAGTAATACGCAGAACAACTGACGGCGGTGCTACCTGGTTTTCACAACAAAGCGGAACAGATAGCTATTTGTACGGAGTATGGTTTACTGATGTAAACACTGGTACTATCGTTGGTCAGGCCGGAACAATTTTAAGAACTACCGATGGTGGAAATAACTGGATTAGTCAGACAGAAGGTACCACGGAAAACCTTTATGGTACTTTCTTTTCAAACGCATATAATGGAACGGCTGTAGGTACAGGTGGAACAATTGTAAGAACAGTTGATGGAGGCAGAAGCTGGATTCAGCAGACAAGCAATACAACTGCCACACTTAGGTCAGCATACTTTACAGATGCAAACACAGGAACTGTTGTTGGTGCTTCAGGAACTATTAGAAGAACAACTGACGGCGGTAATACATGGATAAGTCAAACAAGCGGTACTACTGCTCAGTTAAATGGTGTTTACTTTTTTGATACAAATAAAGGACTTATTGTTGGTCAGGGCGGGACTGTCCTGAAAACCACAGATGGCGGAAATACCTGGAATAATAAAAATAGCGGAACTTCTTCAACTATTAACAGTGTTTCATTTGCTGATGAGAATACAGGAATAGCAGTTGGTGTTGGCGGGCTTATTATAAAATCAACTGATGGCGGAGAAAACTGGTTAGCTTTAACAAGTGGAACAACCAATACACTTTACTCTGTTTCCTATGTTGATCAAAATACTGCTGTTGCTGTAGGCGGCGGTGTTACCAGCGGATTAATCCTGAAAACAACTGATGGCGGAAATTCATGGTTTGAACAGGGAACAGGTTTATCTCTCTGGCCTTTAAATGGTGTTTCTTTTACAAGTGTGAATAATGGAGCAGTAGTTGGTAATTTCGGAACATTAATTACTACAACTAATGGCGGAGATACCTGGCAGTTTGAGATAAGTGGAACAAGTAATGCATTAACAGGAGTTCATTTTACTGATCACTTTAATGGAACTATCATCGGAGTTGGAGGAACAATTCTCAGAACAGCAGTAAGCAGTTTACTTCCTGCAGCCCCATCCGATCTTATAGCTGTTGCAGACACTTTTTCTGTTGAATTAAACTGGACAGATAATTCAGATAACGAACTTGGATTTAAGATCGAAAGAAAAGATGATTCGCTTCATATACCCGGAGTTTGGGTATTAATTGATTCTGTTTCTGCAAATGAAACTTCTTACACTGATTCTAACTTAACTCCCAATACTGCATATTCATACAGAATCTATGCTTATAATGAATATGGTAATTCACAATATAGCGATTCAGTAGGAACAGTAACTTCTGTTCCTGTTGAATTAATTTCTTTTACAGCTTCAATAACTGATAATAATGTTCGCTTGGATTGGACAACTGCAACAGAAACTAATAATAGGGGATTTGAAGTTGAAAGAAGTCGAATGGAAGATGGAAAGTGGAAAATGGAAGATGGAAAATGGAAGGTAGTTGGTTTTGTTGAAGGGAAAGGGACAACAACTGAACAGCAATTCTATTTATTCATTGATGAAAATCCTTCTGCAGGTAAGTATCAATATAGATTAAAGCAAATTGATTTTAATGGGCAATATGCTTATTCAGATGTTATAGAAGTTGATGTTTATTTAATTCCAAATGAATATGCTTTATATCAGAATTATCCGAATCCTTTCAATCCTTCTACAGCAATAAAATATGCATTACCTTATGAAAGCAGCGTGAAAATATTAGTATATAACATTCTTGGAGAAGTGGTTGAAGTTTTAGCTAATGAAGTAAAAGATGCCGGGTATCATACTTATACCTGGGATGCATCAGGATATTCTTCAGGAATATACTTCTGTTTAATTGAAGCAAAATCAATTGATGGGAAGGAACCTGATAATTTTGTTGCTGTAAGGAAGATGTTATTAGTTAAATAATGATAGTGGAATAAGGCTCATTACCTAAAAGGCTGACTTAAGTCTTGAGTCAGCCTTTATAATTTTAAATTGCAGATAAATTAATTTCATCAAAATGATTTTAAGAAATTATTCAGCACTTCTATAAATCTTTTTGTTTCTTCAAGATGTGTGTTATGACCGGAATTCTTTATGATTTTATGTTCGGCATTTTTAAATTGATTAACAATTTTACTGTTTATATCAGTAAATTTTGTATCAAGCTCGCCTGTTATTAAAAGTGTTTTTGTTTGAATTGAATTAAGCTGATTGTAAAGAGCAGGCATTCTTCCTGTGCCAAAACCACGTAATGAATTTGCAAGTCCGGTTTTATTATTATTTAATCTTGATTTTCTCAACAACTTTCTTTTTTCCTCGGAAAATCTTCTTAATGTATTAAAGATTTCCATGTCCATCCAGAATTCAGCAAACTCTTCCAGTGTATGAGTTTCAATATACTTCGCAATCTCTTCATCTCTTGCAACCCGTTCGCTTCTTAATTTTTCATCTTCAATTCCGGGAGTAGCACTTTCCAGAATGAGTCCCTGCAAAAGTTCTGAATGTTTTACAGCAAAACTTAAAGCTGCCCTTCCGCCCATTGAATATCCGGTAAGAATTATTTTTCTTTTAAAAACCCCTGTTATGATTTTGTAAAGCTGATTTATTATTGAATCAGCAGTATAAAGCTCTTTATCAGCAGGTGAACTGCTTTTGCCATGTCCTATTAAATCAATACCTGCGGAAGAAAATTCTTTGTTTAAATTTTCTGCTACTCCTGTCCAATCTGCCGAAGAGCCTGCAAACCCATGCAGGAAGACAAGAATGGGTTTATTGTTTTCAACAGAATTGAAAAAATCTATATTGAATTTTATTCCGTCGGTTTCAAAAATCATGTTATCAGGGAAAATAATTTATGAGCAAACTAAATATCAGCAATTAATTCATTAACTTCATTCCAGTAGGTCTGCCTTAATTTGAGTGAGGCAGCAGCATCGGTTTTAATTTCAAGGACAGAAAAATTTTTTCTCTTTAAAGCAAGATTAAATTCATCTTTAAAACTTTTCCAGCTTTTAATAAGAGAATAGTTTCCTCCGTATCCTTTAACGAAAGGTTCGAAGTTAAGATTATGCGGTGCGACAAAAAATTCTTCAAACACTTTCCCGAATCTGGAAACAGGAAGCACTTCAAAAATACCGCCGCCGTTGTTATTAATTAAAATTATTATCAAAGGTATTTTATATTTTGAAGCAGCAAGAAGGGCATTCAAATCATAATAAAATGCAGAATCCCCTGTTAAGAGAATTGTAGTTTTTTTATCGGCAGCAGCGAGTCCCAATGCTGTAGAAGTTATTCCATCAATACCGCTCGCACCGCGGTTATTAAATATTGTAATATTTTTTTGAGTGACCGGTGCGAAATAATCAAAATCTCTCACAGGCATACTGTTGGAAATCATTAGATTGGAATTATCGGGAATAAGATTAATAAGCTCTTCAATAATTCTGCACTCATTAGGAAATTTTGAATTAGAAATTATTCTCTCTTTTACTTTTAAGGATAATTTATCTGCTTTATCAAAAAGATTAAGCCAACTCTCATCTTTCTTTTTAATTTTATTTGATTCAAAATGTTCTATCATTTTTTCACAAAAGATGTATGGCTTGCAGGCGAAAGATGCATTGGATCTGTTAGCAGGGTCAAACCAGTCGCCGTATTCATTAATCATAAACCTGATCGCATTACATTTTTCAAGATAAAGCTCAAGCGCTTTTGAAGTTACGGTTCGTCCGAACTGCAGAATTATTTCAGGCTGATATTTTCCATTAAAAAAAACAGATCTCAAAAATCCTTCAAAGCTGAAAAGAATATTTTCTTTATTATGTTTACCAAATCTTAATTGGGATGCACCATCAGCGAGAATAGGGTAACCAAGAATTGATGCAAGCTTCTGGCAGTTTTTATGAAAGCGTTCGTTATAATTTTCAGGTCCTGCAATTATTAATCCTTTTCTTAATCTTGATGTAAAATCAATAACTTCTTTAAACCATTTTTCTGAAGAAATATTTCTTCCGTTCTCTTCAAAGAGTTTTTTCTTATCAGGCAGAACCATTTCAGCAGTTTTAATTACATCATCATAAATTTCATCGGTGTAATCATCAGGTTCAAAAGGTTTTCTGAAAGGGAAGTTTAAATGAACAGGACCTTTTGAATGAACAAGACTTTCATACACTGCTCTTTTAGCAACTGCTTTTATATGCCTTATTCTTCTTGGAATAGGCTCGGGCAAGCCAACATCAACAAACCATCTTATATGATTTTTATAAAGATTATTTTGATTTATGGTTTGATTTGCACCTGTGTTTAATAATTCGGGCGGACGGTCTGCCGTACAAACAATTAAAGGAACTCTCTGCTGGTAAGCTTCAATTATTGCAGGGTAAAGCTCTGCTGTAGCAGTACCCGAAGTGCTAACAACAACAACAGGCATATTAGTAACTTTTGCAATTCCAAGCGCAAAGAATGCTGAAGATCTTTCATCGATATGAACAAAGGATTTAATTTTTTTATTGTTGGCAATTGCAAGAGTTAAAGGTGTATTTCTTGAACCGGGAGATAAACAGGCATAATTAATTCCGATTGAAGTTAATTCATTTATAAATGTTTCTGCCCAGAAATAATTCCGGTTAATCTTTTTTTTCATTTAAGATCGTTCTGAAAATAGAGAAAGTATAGGTTTTAATTTCATTTCTGTTTCTTCAAACTCTGTATCAGGAACAGAATCTTCAACAATTCCGCACCCTGCATAAGCAGAGAGTTTATTTCCTTTTGCAACAGCAGATCTTAGTGCAACTGCAAACTCGCCTTCACCATTTAAATTAAACCATCCTGTTATGCCTGAATATAATCCGCGTTTCTGCATCTCTGTTTTCTTTATAAAATTGAGTGCAGCTTCTTTCGGATAACCGCATACTGCAGGTGTTGGATGAAGTTCTTTCAAAAGATTCATTACGCTAACATCTGTCTTCATAACTGCAGATATTTTAGTTGAAAGGTGTTGAATATTTTTTAATTTTTTTACAGATGGATTTTCATCAAAAGAAATTTCAGCAGAGAAATTTCTTAATGTCTCTTTAATATGCTCAACAACGTAGGAATGTTCTTCTATATTTTTACTGCTTTTCAATAATTCATTTTCAAATAAAATATCTTCCTCGTTTGTTGCACCTCTTTTTGCTGAGCCTGCGATAGCATCGACAATAATTTTCTTATCATAAATTTCCGCAAGTGATTCCGGGGTAGCACCAAAAAATGTTGAATTACCTCTGTGGAAAGCAAAGATAAAACAATCAGGATATTCTTTTTTTAAAGAATTTAAAGAATGTGAAAAATTAATTGTTGAAGAAATAACCAATTCAACTTTTCTTGAAAGAACAATTTTTTTTATCTCATTATTATGAATTTTTTCAAGTGCTTCATTAACACTAAGCTTCCACTTTTTTTTATCCTTCGGAGATAATCCATTTGAATTTACAATATGGAGGGAATTATTTATTACATCGTTTTTAAGATTATTAATAATTGAGATTTTTTTCTCAAACTTTTCAGATAGCTTTATTTTTGATAAACCGTGTTCAACAAAATAATTATAAATGATATAATCTTTGCCGCTGCTGTTACAGAAAATAATTTCAGGAACAAACCAGCTTGAATCATTATAATCTTTCCAGTCATCATCAGAATGTTCAACAGTAAATTTCATCGCTCCTGCAAAGAGGGGAAAAATTTTCATATCTAAGTTAGATATAACATTTCCGGATAACTCTTTAATTTTTTTATCTGTCGAAGAAAATCTTGCCGGACCATTTTCATCAATTGAATAAACCTGGTCGAGTGAAACAAAAGACAAATTCCTTTCAGGAGAAGAGAAGTAAAATGAATTCTCAGATGATTTAAGAATTGAATCCAGTTTATCTTCAAATTTAAAATTTATTTCCGAAGCATAACTAATAAGGCTGCCTTGTTTTACTTTTTTTTCGGCTGTTATTTCAGAAAGGAATTGGGAGAATGAATCAACTAATGATGTACTATTAAATTCCATTTAAAACAATAATTATGAGACCACTAAATATAAATGATAGGTAAAAAGTTTCAAATTACAGTATAATTGAAGATTAATAGTTGATATCATCCTGAATAGTTTCAAGAATTCTAAGATAACTCTCATATCTTTCATAAGTAATTTCACCATTTTCAACCGCTTTTACAACTTCACAGCCAGGTTCGTGATAATGGGTACACGTGTTAAATCTGCAGTTATCTGCATAAGGTTTAAACTCAATAAAATAATGGCTGACATCTTCTTTTCTGATTCCAAAAGGATCAATTTCTCTTACACCGGGTGTATCAATAACATAAGTATTTTCATCAGCTTTTATTAAAAATGATGTTACAGTTTTATGCTTACCTTTATCAGTAAATGAACTTATCTCACCGACTTCAAGATTTAAACCGGGAAACATACAATTGAGTAAAGAAGATTTGCCCACACCCGAATGCCCCCAAAAAAGATTTTTATATCCCTTTACTTCATTTTTTAATTCATCAATCCCTGCAAGTGAAATTGTACTTGTCGGGATAACTTTATATCCAATATTTTTATAAAGCTTTTCCCAGGATTTAAAATTTTTTTCATCATCAAGATCAATTTTATTTATGATTATAATAATATTTAATCCTGAACTTTCACCTGCAACAACAAATCTGTCAATTACTTTGTTATTAAACTCAGGTTGAGTTATACTGCTTACAATAAAAAATTTATCTATGTTAGCAGCAATTATCTGTTCGAGTCTTTCACCGCGGAAACCTGCACCTCTTATTCTTGGAGCTTTTCTTGAAATATAATTTTTTCTTTCTTCAACTTTTGTTATAACTCCGGAACCATCTTCATTTAGTTCAAACTCAACATAATCTCCAACAATAACAATATCTGTATGATAAAGTTTATCTTTTTTCAGACTAAAATCTTTTTTGAATTTTCCCCTCAGGCTGCAGCGGATTAATTTATCTTCACCGGATGGTAATACGTAATAATCTTTACTTTCTATTTTACTAACGAGTCCTTTAATAAAACCTCCTTTAAAATAAAAAAGCACCTTAAATGAAAATAAGGTGCTTTGAAATTCTAATCAAATTTTATCAAAAGCGATAGATTCCGGTAATCATAAATTTACTTGTTGAAATTTCCTGGAAAGTTCTGGAAACATTTGAACCATAATTATCACCGTAATCTTCCCACCAGCCGTAGGCATAAGCAAGATCGATTCCTACTGTTTCATCAGCCAGGAAACCAATGCCTGCAGTAGCATATTTCCTGTTAAACTCAGATGGATCGCCCTGGTAAGGAGAGGGTATAACGAAGAAACCGCCTCTGATTCTTAAACCCGTATTGGGTATTGTGTATTCCAGACCGACATTGTAATTAAATACTGCTCTTAATTGATCTTTAATTGCTCTGTTATTTTCATCAGCAATTGAACCCAGACCGGCTACATCTTCAAATTCTGTCTGAGAGTAATCTATTACTGTTCCCTGAGCACTAAGTATTAATCCTTTATAATTGTATGAGAAGCCTGCCCCAAGTTCAAAGGGAGTTATAATATCATATTCAACTGCGTCACTATAATCATTTTTATTTAACTCTGGTCTGAAGCCGGTTCCAAACTCACTATATCCTTCAACTCTGAATTCTTCTTTAATATTATATGTTTTTGGAAATTGAACTGTTAAACCGAAACGTGCATCATTATTAACCTGGTAGAGGATACCAAACTTTGCATCCCAGCCAGAGATTTCCCAATCTAAAATTCTGTTTAAATAAAATGTAAGGAAATCTCTGCTGTCCGGTTCATCCGGTGCGAGAACCTGTTGATAAATATTTCGTGTATCGTCTTCATAATATTGATTATCTGATTTGAAACTGCCTGAGATTATATTCAGGTTTAATCCTAAGAATAAATTCCGGCCAACTTCAATTGCTCCTGAGAATGTCCAGTTATTAATTCCGCCATCGGAAATAATAGTTCCGCTTTGATTAAGTCTTCCTGAAATAGGTGTTTGAAATGCGGAATCAGTCAGGAATAAATCATAAGGAATATATGTATCAATATTCAGATCCTGAATCATAGAAGTATTGCCGCTATTAAATCCATCAAATTTAAGAGCGCCTGTTAGATCTTTTGTATTATGGTAAGATAAAGCAAATACAAGGCTTCCTCTTAAAGTTGGGAAGGGGAATGCAAAACTTAACCTGTTTAATGCAGTATTACTGTTTGAGTATGAAGTTGTATTATTAAAGAAGTTTGCATCATTGTTATAACTCAGATGAGTAAGCCCGCCTGCAAATTCAAGTCTTTTTAGAAGACCGAATCCGGCAGGATTAAAGAATGATGCTGCACCATCATCACTCAAGCCGATGTAGCTGTTTCCCATACCTAATGCTCTTGCACTAGAGCCTAATCCGGGGACAGTTACTCTTAGTGCGTCATTTATGTTTTGTGCATTTGAAGTGACTGAGGTTAAAAGAATTAACCCCAAAGATATTATCAAGAATTTAAAGAACGATTTCAACATTATCTTCCTCTGCCATTGTTTCTGCCGCCGTCGTTGTTCCGGACTTTATTTTCACCGGACCCGGAACTCTGACGAGTGTTATTGTTTGAATTATTAGAATCAACTTCAGTTTTTCCAGAAGATGTTTTATCTCCTTGGTTAGAATTATCGGTACCTGAAGTTGGGGGTACGTAAGTTCTGGTTGGTGGTGGAGTAGTTAAAACTTCTCTACCATCATCAGAACTGTTTCTGCCATTACCCCTGTTTCTGAGTGAAGATGTGGATTCATCTCTTTCATAGCTTTCATTATCGTTTCTGTATTTAACCGGGGGAGCTATTGAAAGCCACCAGGGATAATCATAATAATAATAGTATTCATCTGAATAGTATGAATCATAATATTCATAGCTGCTCTCATCAGGGAAATTATCCTCGGGAGTCCACAATATTGTATAACATCCGTTAGCAATAAACGGGAGAATTAAAAAGAGAACTATGAATCTTAAAATATTTTTCATTTTTATTACCTTGTCCTTCTACCGGAATCTCTGCTTCCGCTGTTTCCGCTTCTGTTTCCACTATTAGTATTTTCTCTAGGAGTATTATTCCTTGGAGGACTATAACTCTTTGGTGTATTATTTTTTGGAGGAGAGTAACTCCTCGGAGTTTCTCTTTTTTTCGGAGGAGTATAATTTGGTGATTTTGTTCTCCTCTCTTCTCTAACAGAGCTTTTTCTTTTATCCCTGTTTACTTCTGTTCTTTTAATATCCTTTGGAGGAGTATTTTTTCTTTCCGTAGAAATTTTCCTCTCTCTTTCAACAGAAGTTTTATCTCTTTCAGTAACACCCCTTTTATTAGTGTTACTGTTACGTTCAGTTACACTGGTTCTCGTTGGAGTTTTAAATTCAATATCATCTCTTGAACGGGTGCGGTTTAAGGTTCTGTCATTAATATTGGTTAAAGTACCTCTTGAAGTTAACCCTGATCTTAAACCATCGTTATTTCGTAAATGTAAACCTGCAGTAGTTCTTTCTTTATAAATTGATTTGCCCCTGTAATATCCATAGTAAGGATAATAATGACCCCAATAGTAATATCCCGGGTAATAGTAATGTCCGTAATAGTAAGGATAATAAATTGTTCCGCACCAGTAGAAAGGATCCCAGCAGAACGGATCATAATACCAGCCCCATCCGTAATGAATTCCTATTGAAATTGTGGGATAATAACCCCAGTAATATCTTCTGTAAAATGGGTAACCACCATAATAATAGTTGTGGATTTCTATATTATTATCTTTGTCATAATAATATTCCTCATCAGAGTAATATTCCGACGTATCTTCATATTCACTGTAATATTCCTCTTCCTGTCTCTCTTTATATTTTTCATAATCCGAGGGCTTCATAGCAAGCTGTGTGTAACAGCCTGTAAGGAAGAGAGAGGCGACAATTAACGTTAAATAAATTTTTATTTTTTTCATTTTTAAACTCCCTCCGGTAAACAAAATCTTAAAATAACTCCCTTAAAGATGCGCAAAAATCAAGCCTGATTAAAGGAATAAAAAACTGCCGGTGATTAAAAAAAATTGAGATGATTTAATTCTCATGTCTATTTAATTAAACTTTATTGTTCATTTAATAAGACAAGAGAAAGTTTAATTTGGTTTTATGATATGATGTAAATCAGAAGATACTTTTTATGTACTCAAATCTTAATGCCCTGTCGGCTCTGGTTGGATTTAATTTTTTATTATCAAGCAAATCTCTTAAATCAAAACCTATTGTAAAACCATCTCCTAAAGACCATCTTAAACCCACATTTAAATACCCGTTTCCACTGCCGAATAAATTTGTTGAGTTATCGTTTAAAGTAAAGTCGTAATCAATAACTAATGAAATATTCGGACCGATTGTTTTTTCAATTCCTGTCATAAGATTTAAAAAATTATCACCATCATCATCTTCAAGTGTATAATTGGCTGAACCATGAATACAGAGAAAACCAAGGAATGCAAAATTTTTACTTACTGCTGCAAAGAAACCGGGGGACTTAAAAGTATAACGGTTTTGTTTTTCAAAATAAGTTCCTTTGCCCTGTGAATCAAAACCTAATGTGAGCGAGGGAAGTGTGATAGATTCATCTATAATTCTGAATCTTATATTTACACCGGGCAGAGGGTACCAATCGGGATTACCTGCCCCGATTACATTACTTCCACCGTAAGAAATACCAAAACTTATATTATCAAAAGCACCTACTTCAAGTCTTGAGATTAAAGTACCTCCGGGAAGAATATCGGAGACAATTCCAACAAAACCTTTATTTAAAATTCCTGCAGTGGGCATATCAATTAAATAGCGGTACTGATATTGGGCTTTGTCTCCTGCAGTACCCTGAGGAAAGTGAAAAGTAAAAGGTATAAATATGAACAGAAGTAAATATCTTTTCATTTGATATTAAAGTTAATAATTTAATTTTAAATCCGAAATCTCAGGTAAAATTTGGATAAATAAATATTTCAGCAACCATTGGTAAAAGAGAAAATTTTGTTTTTATTTTGACTACAACTTTTCCTGTCTCAGACTTTGCTTTTAAAATTAATTTTCCGTTCTCGCTATCATACTTAACTATTTCAACAAGATTTTTCCCTTCCTGAATTTCAAATTCTGCAGGTGAATTTCTAAACAAAGCTTTCCATCCAAAACCATTAAGAGGAATTACAGAAATTATTATAGTTGATTGATTGTCTGCAAATAATTTATCCGGCTCAACATTTACAGTTGTTTCATATATTTTTACGAAGTATTGATAAAAAAGAAAAAAAATGATTAATGAAAGTATTATTACTGTATAAATAATTATTCCCTTTTTCTCCATTAAAAAATAAGGTCTCTTCTTTTTGTTCTGATAATATACTGCTTGAGATTTGTTATAACCTGGTTAACTACATTATCAGGTACACCATCAAAATGTTTTGACTTTATTCTCATATCACACTGGTCATTAACATAATCTATAACTACAAAAATATTTTTATTTGTTAAAACAATTTCAGTTGAGAAGAAATCAAGCCCTGTAACTTTTGCAATTATTCTAGTTTTCTGAAGAAGTTTTTTTAATCCATAATTATTCATTTCTTCCCAGGATAATTCTTCATAAATATGAGTTAGGTCATCCCACCAGACTGCAATAGGTTTACCGAAAGCCCAGAAACATCTGAACCATGCTCTTCTGCCATCAAGCATAGTTGGATAAATTTTTTCCTGGATAAGATATTTATCATCAAGATTATTAATTCTCTCTTCAAGAATTTCTCTTAATGTTTCTGCTCCTGTAACAACACCAACACCGCCGCCTGTAGTATTGCATGGTTTTATTATAAATGGTCTGCCAAGTATTGAAAGGTCTTCAACAGTTAATCTTATTTCTTCAAGTTCGCTGTGAGGGGGAATTATGATTGAGTAAGGAACATTCAACCCGGCATTCATAAATTCAAGATGCATGCTTGCCTTATCAATTGCATGCTGAACTTTTTTGTATGGATTAATAATTATAGTTTTCCTTCTGGTTAATAATCTTGCCAGTTCATCAAATGAAGAATCAACATCCGAAGCCCTGTCAAGATAAAATCTGAAACCAAGTTTTCTGTTTCTTACAAGCTCAGTTATCTCTTCTACATTGTATTCTTTGATAATGAATGTAGTAAGACCATCTGCCTGCAGTTTCTGTTCAATCATTTCAACAAAATCTGTATCATACTCCCATACATAGGAAATTGCGAGGTCAAATATTTCCATATTCTACTATGTTTTTACCATAAATTTGTTTGCTATATTTACAACAGCCAATAGCATAATTGTTGTTAATTAGATTAATGAAAATTAATTCTTTCAAAGATTAAATTGTAATTTCAACAAAACTATTTTGCCTTGTTATTATTTTAAGGCTATAATATTTTTTTCAGGTCACATGATAAAATTTATTACATTTATTACAATACTTACACTTCTTTCAGGTTGTTCATCACAGGAAGTTCTGGTAAGAGAAGTTTTTATTTCACCGGAACAGGAAGAAGAAAGACCCCTTACAGATGAAGAAAAAGCTCTTCAGCATTTTATTGATGGTTCAATACTTGAATCAAAAGGGGAACACGCTGCTGCTATTCTTGAGTTTCAGGATGCTTTAAGGCTAAATCCAGGCAGCGGAATTCATTATGCTCTTGCCAAAAATTATTTAATGCTGAATAAAATACCTCTTGCAATTCAGCATTCAAAAAAATCATTGGAGCTTTCTCCTGAAGAAGTTGAATATTATGTCCTGCTTTCCGATATCTATTATGCAGCTAACCAGTATGACTCTTCAATTGCTGTTCTTGAAAAAATTATTGAAATGGACCCTTCCAATATAAATTCTTATTACAAACTTGCCCGGCTTTATGAAAACTCCAAACCTCTCCGTGCAATAGAAATTTATAATAAACTTACGGATATAATTGGTGCTGACTGGAGTGTTTTAATCCGTGTTGCAGAACTTCATGAAAAACTTGGTAATTTAAAAGAAGCTGCTGAAGCTATTGAAGAATTAATTTCAATCGACCCTTCAAATACTGCAATTCAAAAACTTCTTTCTGAAGTTTATATAAGGGACAGCAGGAATGATGATGCTTTAAAAGTTTTAAATGATATAATTGAACTGAATCCTGAAGACCTGGATGCCCGCGACAGAAAAGCACAAATATTAATTCAGCAGAATAAATGGAAAGAAGCTGCAGAAGAATATGATTATATTCTAAGTCAATCTGATATTCCTCTTGAAGCAAAACTAAGAGTTGGGGCTTCTTTTTTTGCACAATCCTTAAAGGATACTTCTGCATTAATTCCTGCTAAACAATTCTTTGAAAAAATTAATGCTGATACTACAGACTGGGAAGTTAAGCTTTATCTTGGTGCAATTGCTTTAATGGAAGATGATACTTCATCTGCAAAAATAAATTTTAAAACTGCTGCAGAACTTGCACCAATGAATCCGCAGGGATGGATAAACCTTGGAGGAATATTATTCGATAATGGTTATTATAAAGAATCAGCATTTATAATGGAGGAAGCTGTTAATCTTCATCCTCAGAATTTTGTTATTAACCTGATACTTGGATTATCATATTCACAATCGGGAAAACACTCTGAAGCAGAAAAGTATCTCAAGGTATCTACCGAACTTAATCCTAATGATTTAACTGCTCTCTCTGCTTATGGTTATACACTTAACCAGTTGAAGAGAAATGAAGAAGCAATTGAATATATGAAGAGAGCATTGGAGGTAAAGCCCGATGATGTTAATCTTCTTGGAACATTGGGATTAATTTATGATTCAATGGAAATGTGGGAAGAATGCGACAGCACTTATGAGCGTGCATTGCAGATTGATTCTTTAAATCCGACTGTAAATAATAATTATGCATACTCACTTTCTGAAAGGGGAATAAGGCTCGATGAAGCGTTGGCAATGGCTAAAATAGCTGTTGAAGCTGAACCATTGAATACTTCTTTCCTCGATACAATCGGCTGGGTTTATTTTAAATTGGGAGATTATGAAAAAGCTAAAGAGTATCTTGAAAAAGCCCTTGAACTTGCCGGAGAAAGGGTCGTTATAATGGACCATCTTGGTGATGTTTTATTTAAAATGGGTGACAAAAATTTAGCCATGGAATTCTGGCAAAAAGCTTATGAGCTTGATACAACAAATAATCTTATAAAAACAAAAATTGAAAAAGGCGAAATTTGAAATTACTCTTTGCAATCATACTTGTTATATCATCTTTTCTTTTAATTCCGGGCTGCGTTCCTTCAAAACCTGTTGATGAAGTTGAAATACTTCCATCTGAAAGATTAATAAATAAACTTGAAGTTAACAGGAGAAGAATTAAAAGCTTTGAAGGCACCGGTGTTTTGAATGTAAGAGCAGATGGAATTAATCAGAGTGCATCATTTAGAGTTGTACTGCAGAAACCTGATTCACTCTACTTAACGATAATGGGTCCCTTTGGAATTGAACTTGCACAAGCTGTAGTGACAAATGAAAATTTTATTTTTTATGATGCACTTCAGAATACTGCTTACAAGGGGAAATTAACAAGTAATATTCTCCAGGAAATTTTTAAAATTGATTTATCATTTTCCGATTTAATGGATGCCTTTATCGGTTCAGTAAATCTCACTGATAATCTCTATACTCAGCCGGATAAATATAATATTGATTATGATAAATATGTTCTAACATATATTGATTCTATTACCGGCAGGAAAACAATTTACAGGGTAGATATCCGCCAGCTTGGAATTACCGATTATTATGTTTTTGACAGTGACGGATATGAACTGATCGAAGGGAAATATTCCCAGTTTGACCTTCATGAAAATGTTGCTGTTCCTTATAAGATTGAAATTCAGAATAAGGAAAGAAACCAGCGTATTGTTATTGAATACAGAAATATTTCTGTAAACAAAAAAAATATTACAATTGATTTTGTACTCCCTAATGATGCAACAATAATAGAATGGTAAAGAAATATTTTTACATATTTTTCTTTTTTTTGCCTGCCTTTACTTCATCTCCCCAGGAAGATATCAATAAGAAAAAAAGTGAACTCGAAAAAATAAAAGATGAAATTGTTTCACTTGAAAATGAAATTAATAAACAGACTAAAAAAGAGAACGAATCTTATGCCGCAGTTGAAAATTATAATAAACAGAGTCACCTGCTTAACAAATTAATATCATCATTAAGAAAAGAAGAGCAGCAGAAGCAGAAGGAGATTGAAAAAAATCAAAATGAAATTAATGAGATCGAGAAACAGATCGAACTTCTCAAAAAAAATTATGCAAAATATGTAACAGCAATTTACAAGTATGGTAAACTGGATGAGATGGCTGCAGTGTTTGATTCTGAATCTTTTGAACAGGCAGCATTGCGAATAAAATATCTTCAGCGCTTTTCTGATAAAAGAGAAAAAGATTTAATTGCCTTCAATGAGTCGAAAGAAAAACTAGTTCTTCTCAAACAAAAGCTAGAAAAAGAGAAAAATGAAAAATCACTTCTTGTAAAAGAAAAAATTAGAGAGGAATCTTCTTTAAAAGCCAAACTAAATGAGAAACAAAAAATTCTGAAAGCAATAAGAAATAATAAATCTGAATTAAAGAAAGAGCTTCTTGCAAAAAAAGAAGCCGAAGAGCAGATTAAAAATTTGATTGCAAAACTAATTGAAGAAGAGAGGAGGAAAGAGGAGCAAAGATTAGCTTCAATTAATCAAAAGAATGAACTTCTTCCTGTTAATGAAAATCCAGTAACACCAGGTTATGATATAAATCTTTCCACAGCAGAGTTTGAATTATTCTCTTCACTTAAAGGAAAACTGATGTGGCCTGTTTCTGGAGGTAAGATAATCAGGAAATTTGGAGAGAATAAAAATAAACAGCTTAACACAGTTACAATTAATTATGGAGTTGATATTAAAGCAAATGATTTAAGTGTTAAAGCTGTTGCCGGAGGTGTCGTCTCTGCTATCGATTATATACCCGGCTACGGCAGTGTTATTATTGTTACTCACAAGGGAGATTACAGAACAGTATACAGCCATCTTTCGGAAATTTATGTTAATGAAGGGGATAGGGTGAGGGCAGGGAGTCTGCTTGCAAAAGTTGGTGAAAGTCTTGAAGGACATATTCTTCATTTCGAAATATGGAGTGCAAGGCAGAATCAAAATCCTGAAACCTGGCTGACAAGACGATAATAATTTCTTATCTTTTCCCAACTCAATTGAAAAATAATAAATGAAAATTGCATTAATCGGGAGATACGGGGAAGGAGATATTGTTCCCGGTCCTGAAAGAGTTGCACGCGAACTTTTCCGGAGTTTAAAAGAGAAAAATGTTGATGTAACTTTCATTGAATATTTCTTCAGCGGGTACAGTGATTATACATTCCTTAATAAAATATTCGGAAGTAAAAAAAATCCGAACGGAACTTTAAGACTGGGCATAATCCCTCTTATAATAAAATTATTCAGAGATGATTTTGATATAATCCATTTTGTTAACAGCCAGCGATTTTTTCTTATTATTCTGTTCCTCAATTCTTTCTTTAAAACAAAAATCATTTCCACTTTGCATGGTTTGCATTCTGATGAGATAAAAAAAATAAAAATCAAAAGAGCATATATTGACAGGCTTGTTGAAAAAAAAATAATTCAGAATTCAGACATTCTTATCTTTCCCTCAAATCTTTTACTTGATGTATTTATCAAAAATTATAAAATAGAAAAGAACAGGTGCAGAGTTATTTATAATGGTGTTAGCCAGGGATTTATTTTTAATAAGAAAGATTTTAGAAAAGAAAAATTAAACTTTATCTATTTTAATTCATTTGGGAAAGGATTAGATAAATTACTCACATCAATTCCGGAAGAATTAATCACGCGTGTAAGAATTTATGCTTTGGGAAATAATTATTTAAACATTCAGCAGAATAAATTTGTAATAATTTTTGAAGGACATTTAAATCATAATTCTTTAAATCATTTTTTAGCTGATAAACATTTCATCATTAAAACTGAATATGAATCATTCTCAATCTTGACTGCAGAATCTATGGCAGCGGGAGTAATTCCAATTGTTTCTGCAAATACTGGTATTAAGGAAATTATAACAAATGGTGCAAATGGTTTTATTTATAATGATAATGAATCACTTTCATTTTTATTAAAAGAAATTTTTGATAATAAATATAATCTTCAGGAGATTTCAGAAAATGCTTCAAAAATTTATGATGAATTGAACTGGAATAAAATCAGCGGGAAATATCTATCAGTTTATAAATCATTGTTATGATAAAAGTCTGTCACATAGTAAACCATATTACAGGCAGGGCAGATGGAGTTTATGCACATCTTAAAATGATTTTTACTTTAACAGATAAAAATAAATTTCAGCATTATCTTATTTTCCAGGGCGGGGAAAAAATTGAAAGGGAATTATCTGAGCTTGGTATAAAATTTTTTGTTTGTAAATCTTTAACTAAGAAATTTTCCATAAGAGCATTTAAAGAAATTTTTTCTTTTATAAAAGAAAATGAAATTTCAATTATTCACGCACATCTTATAAAACCTTATGTAATTGCAGGATTATTAAATATTATTTTAAAAAAGAAATTAATCTTTAATTATCACGGACTCTTCATCTACAAAAATGAATATTATAACGTGATAGAAAAATTTCTTTATGCATCTTTTCATTTTATAATTAATTTATGTAAGGCAGCCCATGCGGCGCTTGTACCTTCAGAAAAAAGCAAACAGCTTCTGTTAGATGAAACAAAACTCTTTCCCAAAATTCTGGTTTATTACAACAGCTATTCTCCTTATCCCGAAAAAAATATTGATGAAAATGTTTTAGGAAAAATTAATGAAGTAAAAAAAACAAATCTTATTATTGCAATTGCATCAAGACTTGATTATGAGAAAAGGATTAATGTTGCTCTTTATATTTTTGCAGAAGCAGTAAAGGAGAGAGAAAATATTTCACTTATAATCTTCGGAGAGGGTAAACAAAAAAATGAACTTGAAAAATATTCAATCTCTCTTGGTTTAAAAAACAAAGTATACTTTTATGGTTTTATTGAGAATGTTTCTGTTTATTTTAAATATTTTGATATTCTTCTTTTCACTTCTGAGAGAGAGGGTCTTCCTGTAACAGTGTGGGAGGCTATGGGAAATAAATTACCGGTTCTTTCTCCCGATGTAGGCGGATTTAAAGAAATACTTGCAATAAATAAATGTGGATTAGTTTATTCAAAAAATAATTTTGAAGAGGCAAAAGAAAAATTAATTCAATTAATTGATGATGAAAATTTACGGAAAGAGATGGGCGTGAATGGTTTTAAAGCTTTAAATGAAAAATATAGTCCTGATAATTTCAAAGGAACGATTGAGAAAATTTACCTGGATCTTCTATCGTGAAAAGAATACTACATATTACACCTGATTTTAATTATAGCTGCGGCAGAAGCAAACTTGTTTATCTTTATTTAAAATATTTTGAAAAGCATGATCAATATGAAACTCATTTTATAACCAATGGCGGTGATGCATTAGACAGATTAAAAGATTTACCCAAAATAAAATTTACAACTTTAAATTTTTCAACAGGCAAAAAAAATATTTTTTATTACAACAGTTTTTATCGTTCATTAAAAAAGTATGTTGAAAAAAATAATATTGATATCATTCATACACACCACAGATTTCCTGAACTTGTTTCAGTTAATCTTGCAGAGAAGATAAAACTAAAAACAATAACTTCTGTGCATGGTTTTGTTACGGGATATGAATCTAAAAGTTTTAAATCTGATAAAATTATTTCTGTAAGCAAGTCGGGTAAAGAATATCTGGTAAAAAATTTTAATGTTGATGAGAATAAAATCATTATACTTTACAATCCTGTTGAAGATTCAAAGCAGAATGAAAATGAGAATCTGAAAAGAAAATTTAGTCTTTATGATAATCATAAAATAATTTTGTTCCCGGGGAGAATTAATTCTGAAAAAGGTTATGACAAGCTAATCCGCGCATATGAAATTGCATGTGTAAAAAATAAAAAGCTAATGTTAATTATATGCGGACAAATTGAAGATGAAAATTTTAATGAACTGAGAAACAAACTCACCGTGCCTGTTATTTATTTACCGCCTTTAGAAAATATTAAACAATTATATTCAATCTCAGATGTTGTAATACTACCTTCAAAAAAAGATTCATTTCCTTATGTAATGCTTGAAGCAGGTATTAATAAAAAATCTTTTATCGGAGGGAATACAGGTGGTATAGCAGAATTTATTGAAGATGGTGTAAATGGTTTGCTGATAAATCCTGAGAATGAAAATGAAATCGCAGAAAAAATATTATATGTAGTTGACAATAAAGATAAAGCAAATTTGCTCGGCGAAAATCTTTACAAGAAAGTTAAAGAGAATTGTGATTACAAAATTTATTTCAGTAAAGTAGAAGAAATTTATAATTCTCTTTTAAGCAATTAATGATAACAGAAAAACTCATCTTATCATCAGAAGAAGTTATAGAAAAAGTTTTTGATTCGTATAAACACAATCATGGATTTCTTCTGACCTACCTTAACCAGCATTCATTTAATATTTATTTTGAAGATGAAAAGTACAGAAGCCTTCTTGATGAAAACTTTAATGTTTACCAGGCTGATTCGGGGATGTATCTCTTCTTAAAATATCTGAAGAAAAAAAATGTTAAAAGAATTGATGCAACAGAACTAAATGAAAGAATAATTAATAAAATTATTGTAGAAAAAATTCCTGCTGCAATAATCGGAGGAAAATTTAAAGAAGAATTCATAAAAGAAAAATCTTCTGAAAAAAAAATAAATTTGTGTTACTATCATCATGGTTATTTTGATGAGAATGAATATGAAAAAGTAATCACAAAAATAAGTTCGTTAAATGCAAATTTTATTTTTATCGGGATGGGCATCCCCAAACAGGAATATTTCGCAGAAAAATTGAATCAGGAATTAAAGAATAAAATAATTATCTGTACAGGAAATTTTTTGGAATTTTATTTTGGGACTGTAAAAAGGTCACCACTGCTTCTTCGTAAAGCAAGACTTGAATGGGTGCACAGGTTATTCACTGAACCCAAAAGGTTATGGAAACGATACATTATTGGTATACCGGTATTTTTTTACAGAGCTTTAAAAAGTTTGTGAGATATAATTAAAATATTGTCTTGAATAGTGATTGAACCGGGAATATATTTACTGCAATTTTAACTAAAGCTGATGAATAATTTTTACAAAGTATTAATTTTTACCGCACTAATATTCACTGAAATTTTTCCGCAGGTTAAAGTCAATCAGATAAAAAATAATCCTGATGGTATTATACTTAATTTAAATTTTACAGAAGAGCAGCATCATTTGTTAAGTGAAGGGGATAAAAGAATAATTGAATTTAAAAATTCGTTAAATGAAAGTTTACCGGGGAGCCCTCAGCTTCCTTCAAAAACTATTATTGCAGCAATTCCGCCATACTCAGAAGTTTTACTGAGATTATCTGAGAAAGAAACAAATATTATTCCTGATGTTGATATAAAAATTAATCCTGAGATCGAACTAAAAGATGATGTAATTCAATATCAAGATGCACAGCCTGAAGCTGAATATTTTCCCGGTGATATTATTCCTCTTAATGAAGTTGATATTGTGGGATATACCTGGATAAGAAATTATTATTGTGTTGTTATAAAAATTAATACTCACAGATATAACTGGAAGAAAAAAGAGATAACCATTCTTAGAAATGCGAAGCTTGAAATAAAATTTAATAATGTTAAACCATTCAGTATAAATTCTGAAAGTGAAGCGGAAATTGATAAAGCACTAAGTGAAATAATAATTAATTATGATTATGCTGAAAACTTTAAATCATTCAGGCAGTTTGCTGATACAACAGGTGAGTGGATAGACTATGAAAATGAATATGTAAAACTTGCAGTTAGCAGTGATAATATTTATAAAATTACTTATGATGATTTGCAGAGTTATGGAATTAATCCTTCAGCAATTAATCCTTTAACATTTAAAATATTTTTTGAAGGAAAACAGCTCCCGGTTTTTGTTTCAGGTGAAGAAGATTTTTCCTTTGACCAGTATGATTATATAGAATTTTATGCAGAAAGAAATTATGGTTCTTCTGATTATAAAGAGATTGTTCCTACAGGACTGGATTATAAAAATTATTATGACCGCTATAATGATACGAATTATGTCTGGTTAACCTGGGGTGATGAAAATGGTTTGCGTGCAGATAAAATTAATTTTACTCCTGGTTTGACTGATTCCATAAAAACACATCTTGTTAAAATTCATTTTGAAAAAGATAACAGGCTTTGGTACTATGATGCAGTTACACCAAGAGTGCAGCTTCCTTTCTGGCAGGAAAATAAAGTATGGACATGGGAAATTATCAACAAAGGAGGAACTGTTTCATTTAATTTTAATACACCTGATTTTGTTCCGAATACTTTACTCAACACAACTGTAAGATTAATAAGTTATGCTGCAGATATAAACTTAAATGCCCATTCAAACGGAATTAGTATTAATTCAACTACACCGGCGGATACAATTATCTATAATTTTAAGCAGACAGTAAACCTTCATGGTTTATTTAATTCCAATATTCTTAATCAAACAGGAAATGTTTACAGGATATTCGGTCTACCTACTACTGCAGGTTTTCATCAATCATTAATTGACTGGGTTGATGTAGAATTTTTCAGGTATAATGTTGCTGTTAATGATTCACTCACAATTACAATTCCTGATTCTGTAACAAAATCTGAAAGAATTTTAGTCGTAAATAATATTAATGATACATCCGGCATTTATATTTATAAAATTAAACCGGAATTAAAATTAATTTCTTCTTATAATTTTAATTTATCAACAATAACTTTTACAGATACAGTTGAGGGGGGAGACAGGTATTTAATTATAAAAGATGATAAAAAAACTAAACCGCGCTTTGTTGTTAAAAAACAATTTAAGAATTTAAGAGATAATACAAGGTCTGCTGATTATATACTGCTGTCAAATAAAGTACTTGAAGAATCTGTAACAGAGTATAAAAATTTTATTGAAGAAGAATACCAGTTAAAAACAGAACTTGTTTTCATAGATGATATTTATGATGAGTTTTCATTCGGGATCGAGAGGGCAGAAGCAGTAAAAGATTTTTTGATATCTGCATCACTCAATTGGCAATCACCTAAGCCATCTTATCTTACCATTATAGGTGATGCAAATTATGATTATAAAAAAGTAATTATACCGCCTGATAATAATTTCAGAAAAAACCTTGTTCCTTCGTATGGTAATCCTGTAAGTGATACCTGGTATACAACCTGGGATAGTCTGAATTTAAACATTCCCCAAATGTTTGTTGGCAGAATACCAGCAGAAAATAATGATGAAATTTATTTTTATCTTGATAAGCACAGGACATACATCCATCGTCCTTATGATGATTGGAATAAAAACTTTATACTTTTTAGCGGCGGTGATATAAGCAAACCGGGAGAGCTTTCACAAATTAGAAATGCAAATCAGAATTTACTAAATACACTTATTGAACTGCCGCCTGTTGGTGGTGAAGGAATTCATTTTTATAAAACTATTAATCCCTTAAGTAACTTTGGTCCTTATTCATTTAATGAAGTGCAGGAAGCAATCGATAACGGAGGACTTTTTATTTCGTACATTGGTCATTCCGGTACCCAAACCTGGGATAATGGTATTGTTTCAATTTCTGATTTGCAGAATGCATATAATGATAGGAATCCTCTTGTAACAGATTTCGGATGTTCAACCGGAAAATTTGCAGAACCTGATATTGATGCTTTCGGTGAATTGTTTGTTACCACAGAACCGGCAGGGGAGGCAATAAATTATCTTGGCAATTCAAGCTGGGGATATCTTTCCACTTCACTTCAGTTCCCGCAGCTTTTTTACAGCCAGCTTTTAATTGATACTGTTTCATCTGTAGGTGAAGCTCATTTAAAAGCAAAGCTAAATCTCTTTTTACAAAGCGGCTTTAGTGATGTTAACAGAGTTTTCAATTTCTGTAATTTTCTTTTTGGTGACCCTGTAGTAAAATTTAAAACTCCCGATAAACCAAATCTCACAGTTAAAGAAAATTCATTCAGACTTTTACCTGAATATCCTTCTGAACTGACAGATAGTATTTCATTGTTTATTGAATTAACCAATGCAGGCAGAACTGAAAATGATTCTTTCAAAATTTCTTTAACAGTTCACAGGCTTGAAGAAACAATATTTCAGTATGAAAATAAATTGCCTCTGCCTTTGTTTAAAGATACATTGCTTATTAAAATTCCTGTTGAAAACAGGGTAGGGCAGCATATTGTTAATATTAATTTAGATATTGAAAACTCAATAGATGAGATTTATGAAGATGATAATGCAGCTCAATATGTTTATTATATTTTTTCAACTTCAGTAAGACCCTTTGAGACAGAGAGATTTTACAGCACAAAGCGGGATAGTCTTATTGTGCTTAATCCCGTTCTTATTTCAGATGAGAATTTAAAAGATGTTGTTGTTTCTATTGCAGACAATCCTGATTTCAATAATGCAGCAGAAATTATTACAACAATGGATAGTGTTTCTACAATTATTAACCTTAATAATCTTCAGGAGAATAAAAGATACTGGTGGCGGACAAAATTAGGAGGTGCAGGTGAATGGTCAACTTCTTATTCTTTCTTTAATGTTAATAAAAATTTTCAATGGTATGCTGATGCTGAATCATCTAATGAAAATGATTTTCAGTTTCAAAATGTAGTTTATGATTCTTCATCAAATTCATGGAAACCAGGTAAGCAGGAAAATATTTTAAGAGTTCTCTCGGCCGGATTTAATGCTGGTTCTTTTGCATCGGTTCTTTACAATGGGCAGGAATTTCTGCCGAATACTTATTTCTGGGGGATAGCAACGGCAGAAATAGATTCATTTTCTTTACAGCCTTATAACATAAAATATTTCCTTTATTCCGAACCTAATACAACTGCTGATTCACTTATTGCATATCTTGAATCTCTTTCTGAAGGAAAAATTATTGCAATGACAATTTGTGATGACGGTGCTCAGTCTGTTCTTGGCTTCAGCGGAGGTACTCCGGTTAGAAGGGCAATTGAAGAATTCGGAAGTTATTATATCGACAGTGTAAGATACCGGGATTCGTGGTGTATGATTGGAAAGAAGGGAGCACCAACCGGAACAGTCCCTGAAAGTTTTAAGAAAGGTGCTGATATTGCTGAAACAGGAGATACAGTTTTAATTAATCACAAGCAGGGATATGTTGTTTTTCCTGCAGCAGGAAAATCTTCGGAATGGATTAATATTGAGAAAGAAGAACAGGTTCCCTCAGGAGCTTTAATTGAATATTATCCTTTAGGAATAAAAACAGATGGTACAACAGATACACTCGATGCTATAAACTTTCAGAATAATTCTGCATCTCTGGAAAATATTAATTCATCACTTTATTCTTCAATAAAAATACTTGCAAAATTATATGCGAATGAATTATATGAAGTCCCGTCAATAACATCACTGGGAATTAATTATATACCGCTGCCTGATATTGCAATTAATTACCAGGTAGTTAATATAGATAAAGATTCCGTTTCAGCAGGGGAGAATGTTGAACTTAATTTTGCGGTTATGAATGTAAGCAGTACACCTGCAGATTCATTCAGAATCCTGGTTGAAATTTTAAATCAAAATAATGAAAGAGAAACTGTATCTGATTTTATTGTTGATAATATTAATTCAAGAGAGAAAAAATATTTTAACACAACTGTAAATACTTTAGAATTATCAGGAGAAAATAATTTCATCATATCTGTAGATTTTGATAACCATATTGAAGAAATTTTTGAGGATAATAATTTCTTTACAATACCATTTTATGTCTTACCTGACACTTCTGTTCCTCAGATTAACATAACTTTTGATGGTACAGATATTCTGGATGGTGATTTTATTTCTCCGGAGCCTGAAATAAAAATTGAATATTCTATTCAATCCCCAAAACCTATTAATGATATTTCAGCGTTTACAATTTTTCTTAATGAAGAGCCGGTTGATTTAAATAATGCTTCGGAAGTATCATATCAGATAAATCCTGAAAACCCGAGAGTAGTAATAACATACAAGCCAATACTAAGAAGCGGGGAGTATGTATTAAGAATTAATGCTGATTCAGTATCTGTTGAAAAACATTTTATTGTAAATGAAAATGCTGAATTGATTAATGTTTTTAACTACCCCAATCCATCCAAAGGAGAAACTTATTTCACTTTTAAGCTAACTCAAATCCCCGATGAACTGAAAATAAAAATTTATACTATTGCAGGAAGACAGATAAAACAAATCACAAAAACTTCTTCAGAGCTGAAATATGATTTCAATACAATTTACTGGGATGGGAAAGATGATGATAAAAATGAAGTTGCTAATGGTGTTTACTTCTATAAAATCATTATAAGTAAGGATGGTACAACACGGGATGTAACAGAAAAACTAGCAATAGTAAAATAATTTTCTTCGGGAATTTCTTTTTCATATTTTCATTACCAAACAAAAAAGGATTTAATATGAAAATCATTTTTGCATTAATTCTAACATTATTATTATCAACCTATTCTTATTCGCAGTTTCAGCAATATCCCCGTCCCGGCGAAGGACAATTTACTGGCGGTGCGGGTTTAACATGGATTGACGGCGAACCTCATTACACAATTGCACTTGCACCTGAATTATCGTTTGCAAACTTTGGTGTTGGTCTTGACCTTCGTTTGACTTTTGATCCCGAAGGAAATATAAGAGAAGAATCTTTCAACGAATTCTCTGATTATATGAGCATCATCAGGTACATCAGGTATGGGCTGAAGAATGACCCTGTTTACATTAAACTTGGTGCACTCGATTATCATACAATGGGGCATGGAAGTATAATGTATCTTTACAACAACAGCCCTTCTTTCGACACCAGGAAAACCGGGCTTGTTTTTGATATTGATTTTGGTGATTTCGGTTTTGAATCAATCTACAGCAGTTTTGGTGAAGCAGGAGTTTTTGGTTTAAGGGGATATGTACGTCCTCTTCATTACACTTCACTTGCGCCAATTCCTGTTATTGGTGATCTTGAAATTGGTTTAACTTATGCAACAGATTTTCATGAATATGCCGGTGTAACAAAGGGCAGTTTTAATGATACAACAAACCAGTTTAATGTTTCCTCAGATGCAGGTTCAATAAGCATTGTAGGATTTGATATAGGGCTCCCGGTTTTATCAGGAAGTTTTGCAGATGTTACTTTTTACTATGATTACAATAAAATAATTGATTTCGGAAGCGGATCTGCTACTGGTATTATTGCACAGTTAAATCCTCTGGGATTAGTCCAGGCAACTGCTAAACTTGAAAGAAGATTTAATGGTGATGAATATATTCCTTCATATTTCAATTCTTTTCATGAAATAGAAAGATTTAGAGTAATTAATAAAGAAACAGGTGTCTTTCAGAGTAAAGCTCAAATGCTTGCTGGGTTGAGAAATAATGATGATGGCTGGTATGGAGAACTTGGAATTAATGCACTCGGACTTCTTTATGTTATCGGCAGTTACCAGAGATTAGATAAAACTCCAAACAGCGGAATACTTCATCTTGGTTCTGAAATTGCTCCTGAAGAAGCTCCTTTTGTTTTAAGAGCAGGATATGATAAGATTAATATCAGAAGTGAAGAAGATATCTTTACTCTTGATGATCGTTCATATCTTTTTACCGAATTGGGATATAAACCTTATCCCTTTATGGTTGTATCATTGGTTTATCACTGGACATTCACTCCAACCAGGGATGCAGATGATAACATTGTTGGATATGAACCACAGAAAAGAATTGAACCAAGAATTTATTTTGTAGTTCCTTTTGGATTATAAGAAAGGAAGTTTATTTAATAAAAAAGACCTCGCTTAAAAAACGAGGTCTTTTTTTTGAAGTGTTATTTCCCAAATAAAAATTACTTGGTCAAAATCATCTTCATTGTTTTGCTGAATGATTGGCCGTCAATACCTGCAGCATCTATTCTGTAGAAATAAACACCGCTGTTAAGATTTGAAGCATCAAAATTAATATTCTGAACACCTGCAGGAAGATTTCCATTTACAAGTGTAGCAACTTTTTCACCTAAGATATTAAACACTGTTAAAGTTACCTTTGAATCAACAGCAAGTGAGAATTCAATTCTGGTAACTGGGTTAAATGGATTAGGATAGTTCTGAGACAAACCAAATTCTTTCGGTGAAGTATAATCAACATTAACTTCATTTGAATAAGAGAACGAACCATCATAATCAATCTGTTTTAATCTGTAGGTGTAATTTCCATCTGCTAATTCTGTATCTGCAAATGTATAATTCTTAGGTTCAGTAGTTGTACCAAATCCATTTACAAATCCAATCTTATCATAAACACCGTTAGATTTTCTTTCAATTTCAAATCCATAGTTATTGGTTTCAGTTGCAGTTTTCCAGTTCAAAACAACTCCATTATCAACTACAGAAGCCGTGAATGAAGTGAGTTCAACTGGAACAACATTATATGGAATTCCGAATCCGCAGATCTCAGCACCATACTGGAATTCACCTAAGAAAATTGTAGACCCATCTGTTGTATTAACAAGTCTTAACTCACCGGTACCATCATTATTATCAATATTATATGCTGCCATATAAAGACTTCCATCTTCCAGGTTGAACTCCATATCCTGAGCATAGGAAGCATCAAAACCAATTGGTCCTATAAGGGTAGCAGTACCTGTGATTTTATCAACCTTATAAAGATTATCATTGGTAATATTAACAGAATATAATTCTCCGTCAGGTGAGCAAGCTAAATTAATAAATGTTGATGAACCAAGTGCACCAACTAAAGTAGCTGCTCCAGTGGTCGTATTTAAAGTATAGAGATCTGAACCTGAAACAGCATAAAGATTTCCTGTAGTATGATCGTAAGCTAATCCATTTAGGTTAACTGTAAGTCCGGCATTACCGATTAAAGTCATTGCACCAGTAGCAGGATTTATTGTATAAAGATTTCCGCCCGATCCTGTTGAAGCATCATAATATTCAATAGCATACCAGTAGCTGTCACCATTTGGAAGATCTTTCCTCCAGGTACCTCCGGAAATAAACTGTGCTGATGTTGTACTTCCTAAAGAAGTCATAACACTCGGATCCGGAAGATTGAAACTGCCAGGACCTTCAGGTAAAGTTGAAGTAGGATCATATGCTATATAAATATAGGATAGTTCGACATCAACAACTAATACTTCCATTTCCATACAATTATTATCAGGATTTGGATCGCCTGCCATTTCAGTACAAACATTTACAGTATAGGTTACACCCATCTGGGGAATCCAATCATCAAAAGAAACCTGTTGAGTTTCCAAAGATGCAAGATTAGTAACAGTTTTGGTTGATGTATATGGTGTGCCACCTGTAATAGTCATTGTAACATTAAATGTTGCAGTCTGATCACTTAAACTTTTTACAGTTGCTTTTGGTGTAATTAAAGTGGGTCCTACTGCCGGAGGTATATCTACTGATATAACTGCCATATCATTAGTTAAGAGAACATCATAAAAAACTTCAAGATAAGGAGGATTAGTTTCATCCCATCCATCGAGCTTAACATAATATGTTGTACTGTTGTCCCTTGATGCTATACCCACAGCAAACCAGTCATTAGTCAGGGCAGCCTGAAAATCCTCCACTGCTGTACCGCCAAGTACATATTCTTTCCATCCTGTTGAAAATGAGCTTCCTTCGTTATTGTAACTGTATGCCAGATTTTCAACCTCATTAGCAGTGATTGTGGAAATTAATGTAGCAGCATCTGTAGTAACAGGATCTAATGGAAGAGGAGTTATGCTCCAGTAAGGCCAATTTGTTTCATTTACATAGCCATGAAAAACTAATGATGTTACTAGTACATTATCAGGTATAGATGAAATATCAAACTTCACCCATCCGTCTTCAGTATCATATCCATTAATAAGACTAACTTGTGTTTTTGCAGAAGAAGTAGCTGATCCCGTCCAATAATCAACTGATTGCGGACTAACAATAGTACTGGTTCTGGAAGTTATTTTTGGAGCTTTATTTTTCCGATTAGTAGCTAAACCTTCGACATTATCTACCTTAAGCTGAGCAAATGTAAAAGATACAGAAAGTAAAAATACAATTGATAATAAAAGTCTGTTCATATAAATACCCTTTTTAATTTATTAACATAAAAAATGTATTGAAAGATTTTTTGTTCCGGATGTACCTCCTTTCTTTATTTTTAGTAAATAAAAAGGAAAAATGAAATTTTCTATTACTTTGCCTCAACAATATTTTCAATACTAGAAGAATCCATACATACTATATTGCCAATGGCAAATTGATGAATTGATCTGCTTGTTAAATAAAGATTTGTTTTTTGACAGGCCGTAAAAGAAAATACACATCAGCTATATATTCCGAATTTACACGAGCTATTTTACATATTTAAACTTATAATTGCAACATCATCATCCTAATTTCTCAATCAAAAAATTTTTTAACTCATCAACAGAATAAAAAATAAAATCCGTACTCAGTTTTAATATTTCATCTTTCGAATAACTATCCCACAAAACAGACGCAACTTTTACACCTGCTTCACGCGCGGCTTTAACATCACCTGTTGAATCCCCAATCATCAATACTTTACTTTTATCAAGTTTGAACTCTTCAACAAATTTTATAATCCCTTCTCCGGATGGTTTATGTTTAACAACATCATCGCCAGTAATAATTAAATCAAAATATTTATCGAGCTTTAATACTTCTAATGTAATTAATGTTGTTCCTCTTCCTTTTCCTGTAAAAACACCCAAAGGAACATTTTTGGATTTTATAAATTGAAGTACCTCTTCAATTCCGGGATAAGCTTTTGCAGTATGATGTTCATCCCTGTAAAATTTATAATAATCATTTTGTACTTCGGACAGATTGTCTGTAAACCATTCACTCAATATTGCATCTTCGGTGGGACCAAATAATTCAATAACTTCTTCCCGTGAAATATTTTTACTTAAATATTTTGTAGTTATGTAATTAAACGATGCGTGAATTAATTCCATTGTTGAGGCAAGGGTACCATCAACATCAAATATAATTCCTTCAAAATTTTTCATTTATCTTTCCATTCTTTAATCCTTTACATTAAAGGATTTTTTTTGATGAATTATTTAATTGTAAATAAACTATTTTTATCACTTCAAAATTAAGGAAAAAATGTCAGCTAAAATTATTTTAAAGAAGAATGAAGAGAGAAGAATAAAATCAGGGCACCTCTGGGTTTTCAGCAATGAAATTGAAAAGAGAGAAGGTGAAGCCTCTAATGGTAATCTGGTAGATTTGTTTGACTACAAAATGAATTTCCTTGGTGAAGGTTTTTATAATAAAAATTCATTAATCTCTGTAAGATTATTAAAGATGAATGATGGGGAAGATTTGAATTCTTTTTTCAGAAATAAATTGCAACAGGCATATAGTTTAAGAAAACAATTTTATCCTGAACGCAATTCATTCAGGATGGTTTTTAGTGAAAGTGATTTTCTTCCCGGTTTAATTATAGATAAATACAATAATACTTATGTGCTTCAGGTTTATTCTGCCGGAATGGAAAAGAATATTTCACTGATAGTTGAATATCTTAAAAAAGATTTTAATGCTGAAAATATCTTTACAAAAAATGAAAGTTATTTCAGAAACCTGGAAGGACTTCCGGAACAGGATGAAATTTATTTTGGCGAAATAAAAGATGAAATAATTAATGATGGTATCTTAAATTATAAAATTAGTTTTTCAACAGGACATAAAACCGGGTTTTATTTTGACCAGAATGACAACAGAATTTTTTTTAGAAAGATATGTGGAGATAAAAATGTTCTCGATGCTTTCTGCAATATCGGCGGGTTTGGGCTGCATGCTGCACACTCAGGCGCAAAGTCTGTTACATTTGTTGATTCATCATCATCTGCAATTAATTTTGCAATAGAAAATTTTAAACTGAACAAACTTCAGTGCAATAAAGAATTTATAATAGAAGATGTGTTTGATTATTTTGAAAAATGTATAAATGAAAAAAAATATTTTGATATAATTAACATCGACCCTCCGGCTTTCGCAAAAAACAGGAAAAGTCTTCCTGCAGCAATTAAAGGGTATGAGAAACTTAATAGGTTAGCGCTTGAATTAATAAATACAAAATCCGGTTCAGGATTCCTCTCAACATCATCCTGTTCTCATCATTTAAATGAAGATGAATTTTTAAGAATTATAAACAGGGCAGCAGTTAAAAGTAAAAAAAGAATTCAGCTTGTACATTTGAATGGTGCATCATTAGACCACCCGCGGCTTCTTTCCATGCCTGAAACATCATATTTGAAATATGCTGTTTTCAAGGTCTATAATGTGTAAATTAATTGATAAAAAAATGCAACGTTTTTATCTTTGCAGTCGTCTAACCTGCCGGTACTGCCTTGCAGTAATAAAGCAGGGTGGTTAAACTTATCTGAAGAAAATAATTTTCAAACACTTTAATGAGGTTTTATTTTGGATATATCTGCTTTAAATGAAAAAATAAAACAGGAGAGTGCTTTTATTGACCTTCTGTTTAATGAAATAGGAAAAACAATTGTCGGGCAGAAAGCAATGGTTGAAAGATTAATCGTTGGTTTGCTCGGCAATGGTCATGTTTTATTAGAGGGTGTACCTGGGCTTGCCAAAACACTTGCCATTAAATCACTGGCTTCTGCAATGCAGGCAAAGTTTCAGCGTATTCAATTCACACCCGACCTTCTTCCTGCTGACCTTGTTGGTACAATGATATTCAATCAGAAGGAATCAAATTTTTTCATTCGTAAAGGTCCTATCTTTTCAAACTTTATTCTTGCAGATGAAATAAACCGTGCACCTGCAAAAGTTCAGAGCGCACTTCTGGAAGCAATGCAGGAAAGACAAGTAACAATTGGTGAAACTACTTTTCAGCTTGAAGAACCTTTCCTCGTTCTTGCAACACAAAACCCGATTGAACAGGAGGGAACATATCCTTTACCTGAAGCCCAGGTTGACAGGTTTATGCTGAAAGTAAAAATCACTTATCCCACCCGTGAAGAAGAAATAAAAATAATGAAGCAGAATGTGGATACTGCTCCTCCGCAAATAAATCCAGTTATATCTCCAAAAGATATTCTTAAAGCAAGAGAACTTGTTCATGAAGTTTATCTTGATGAGAAGATTGAAAAATATATTCTTGATATTGTATTTGCTACAAGAAATCCAAGGGACTTTGGTCTGGATGGTTTAACAGAAATGATTAGTTATGGTGCATCTCCAAGAGCAACAATAAATCTTGCACTCGGTTCAAAAGTAATGGCATTTATAAAAAGAAGAGGATATGTAATTCCTGAAGATGTAAGAGCGATTTGTCTTGATGTATTAAGACACAGAGTAGCGGTAACTTATGAAGCTGAAGCAGAAGATATAACTCCGGAATATATTATCCAGGAAATTTTAAATAAGATTGAAGTACCATGATAAGTTTAAGTTCAAGTTCAAGTTCAAGAGTAAGAGTAAGAGTAAGAGTAAGAGTAAGTGTGGCTGAATGTTAACAAGGGAATTATTAAAACAGGTAAGGCAGATTGAAATTCGTACAAGAGGACTTGTAAACCAGGTCTTCTCGGGTGAATATCATTCCGTATTTAAAGGAAGAGGAATGGAATTCTCCGAAGTTCGCGAATATCAGTTTGGTGATGATATAAGAAATATCGACTGGAATGTAACTGCGCGATTTGGTCATCCTTTTATCAAAGTATTTGAAGAGGAAAGGGAACTTACTGTTATTCTTTTGGTTGACCTGAGCGGTTCTTTATTATTTGGTACTGTTGATAAAACAAAACAACAAATTGCTGCGGAGTTAAGTGCTATTCTTGCTTTCTCTGCAATGAAAAATAATGATAAGGTAGGATTAATTCTTTTTACAGATAAAATTGAAAAATTTGTTCCTCCGCGAAAAGGTAAAAAGCATGTTCTTAGACTAATTAGGGAAGTTTTATCCTTTGAGCCTAAAGGAAAAACAACCAATATTAAGTCTGCTCTTGAGTATATGAACAATGCAATAAAAAAGAGGAGCATTGTTTTTCTTATTTCTGATTTTATTGATGAAGGGTATGAAAAGATTTTGAGAATTGTCGGCAAAAAGCATGACCTCATTGGTATAGTGCTTAACGACAGAAGAGAATTTGAATTACCGAAAATAGGAATGGTTAAACTTGCAGATAATGAAACAGGCGCAGTAAGATGGATTGATACAAGTGATTCAAATGTTCAGAGAGCTTTAGTTGATGTAAAGGAAAAATTAATAAGAAAAAGAAAATCATTATTCTTAACCAGCAGGCTTGATAGTATCGAAATAAACACTGGAGAAAACTATATAAAACCTCTTGTGCAGTTTTTCAGAAAACGTGAGAAACGATGGTAAAAAAAATATTATTTGTTCTGTTTATCATATCATTTAAATCTTTTGCACAGCAGATTTCTGCTGAAGCATTTACCGATTCATCCAAATATCTTGTCGGTGATTATATAAATTTAACAGTTAAAGTATTTTATGATGAAGGGGTAACAGTAAGCAATCCCCTCTTAAAAGGTTTAAATAAGAATATTGAAATAATTGACATTAATGAACCTATTCTCAAAGAAGAAAACGGGAAACAGGTAGTTGAATTCAGATATACTGTTTCTGTTTATGACTCTGTTGATATTACAATTGATGGAATACCTGTTGGTTACAGAATAGGAAAAGATACTACACAACAAACAGTTTTAACAAATCCCATTAATTTTTCAGTATACACGCTTGAAGTTAAACCGGATGAAGAAATTAAAGATGTAAAAGAGCCAATTAAAATTCCTATTGATTGGTTATCTATACTTATCTATCTGGTTATAATTCTTACAGCAGCAGGCTTAGCATATTTTCTTTATAAAAGATATAAAAAGAAATATAAGAAGGAGATTATTGAAGAAAATATTCCCCGTGTTCCGTCTTACATTACTGCATTAAATAGTCTCCATCAGCTCGAAGAGGAGAAACTCTGGCAGAAAGGAATGGTAAAAGAATATCATTCAAGAATAACAGAAATTATCCGGAGATATTTTGAAGATAGATTCTATCTTCCTGCTCTCGAGCTTACAACTTCTGAAGCATTAAGCAGGCTTAGAGAAAGACATGATACAGTTTCAATCTTACAAACTACTGAAGAATTTTTAACTAATGCTGATCTTGTAAAGTTTGCAAAATATAATCCGGTGCCGGATTTAAATGAAGAGATGATGAAACAGGCTTATACAATTGTTGAAAGAACTATTCCGAAAGAAAAACCTGAAAGGGAGGTATTAGCAAATGCCGGCTGATATAACATTTGCTTATCCCTGGATACTTTATTTTCTTCTGCTGATTCCTGCAATGGCTTTATGGTATTGGTATAAAGGAAGGAATAATCAGCCTGTTGTTAATTATTCTTCTTTAAGAATTTTTAATGAAGTTAAGCCTACCTGGCGTGAAAGATTGAAATATCTTCCTCCAGTTTTAAGAATGGCTGGTGTTGGTTTATTAATTATTGCACTTGCGCGTCCGCAGAATTTCCAGTCCGGTGAAAATATTTATACAGAAGGAATTGATATTGCAATGGTGCTCGATATTTCAGGAAGCATGCTTGCCGAGGACCTAAAACCCAACAGGCTTAACGCAGCAAAAAATGTTATTGATGAATTTGTTCAGGCAAGAATATCAGACAGAATTGGACTCGTGGTTTTTGCAAGAGATGCTTTTACTCAATGCCCTTTAACAGTTGATTATGCTGTATTAAGAAATCTTTTAAAAGACATTAAAAGCGGAATGATTGAAGATGGAACTGCTATAGGTAATGCAATTGCCAATGGTGTTAACAGGTTGAAAGAAAGTAAAGCAAAAAGTAAAGTAATGATTTTGCTTACCGATGGTGTAAACAATGCCGGAGAAGTTGACCCGCTTTCAGCAGCACAGATTGCAAAAACATTTAACATCCGTGTTTATACAATTGGTGTCGGAACACGCGGTGAAGCACCTTACCCTGTGCAAACGCCGTTCGGCACAAGATATCAAATGGTACCTGTTGAGATTGATGAAAATGTTTTGAAGGAAATCTCACGACTTACAGATGGCGAATATTTCAGAGCTACTGATAATAAAAAACTGAAAGAGATATACGAAACCATTGATAAACTTGAAAAGACTAAAATAGAAATAACATCTTACAGAAATGCCAAGGAACTCTATTACGGCTGGTTAGGTGCCGGTGTTGTTTTGCTTCTGCTGGAACTTGGTTTATCAGGAACTGTTTTAAGAAAGCTGCCGTAAAAAATAATCAAAAATTTTATTCTATGTTTAAGTTTGCGCATCCTGAATATTTAATTGCTTTGTATGGAATACCTCTCCTGGTTATTCTTTTCTGGTTATACAGAAAGAACAGGAGAAAACTGCTCGAAAAATTTTCAGATAAAAAACTTCATAATGTGCTCTTTCCGTCATTCAGCGGATGGAAGAATACATTTAAGTTTGCATTAATTATCTTATCACTAATTTGCCTTATAGTAGCAGCCGCAAATCCTCAGATTGGAACAAAAATGGAAGAAGTTAAACAAACAGGTATTGATGTGTTTATACTTCTTGATGTTTCATTAAGTATGCAGGCTGAGGATATTAAACCAAACAGACTTGAACGCGCTAAATTCCAGATATCAAATCTTATTAACAGGTTAAGAGGAGACAGGATTGGACTTATAATTTTCTCAGGCGAAGCTTATGTTCAGTTTCCTTTAACAACTGATTACTCTGCGGCAAATCTTTTTCTTTCGGCAGTTGATTTTAATTCAGTACCACAACCGGGTACTGCTATTGCTTCTGCAGTTTCTCTTGCTTTAAAATCTTTTAACACAAAAGACCCTACAGAAAAAGTAATAATAATTATTACCGATGGTGAAGACCATGAAGGAGATATTAATTCTGTTGTTAATGAAGCAAAATCGGCGGGAGTAAAAATTTTTACAATCGGACTTGGTTCTGTAGGCGGGGCTCCTATTCCTGTTTATAATGCAAAAGGAGAACAAACAGGATTTAAAAAAGACAAGGAAGGTAATGTTGTCCTAACAAAACTTGATGAAGAAACTCTTCAGCAAATTGCATCAGCTTCCGGTGGTGAGTATTACAGGGGTTCTAATTATGAAGATCATCTTGATAAGATTTATGAAAATCTTTCACAACTCGATAAAGCTGAATTTGGTGTAAAAAAAGTAACTGATTACGAAGACCGCTTTTATTATTTTCTGGCTCCGGCAATCTTTTTGCTTCTTCTCGATTTTTTTATTAGTGAAAGAAAATCTGTTTGGTTCGATAATTTCTTAACAAAAACAGGAATGAAAAAAGTATAGATAGGATGATAAATAAAAGCTTAAATATTGTAATGATGTTTTTCATAATTCTAATTCTTATTTCTTTTAATTCTGCTTTAGCACAGCGTGCTGAAATAAATGAAGGTGTTGAACTTTACAATTCTGAAAAATATGCTGATGCTGAAGTAAGCTTCAAAAAAGGTAAGGAAAAAGATCCTAAAAATTTTGAAGCACATTTTAATCTTGGCGATGCTTATTATAAACAGGAGAGATATGAGGATGCATTAAAAGAATTTTATTCTTCTTTGGAACTTACTGAAGAACAGGAACTGAAAGCAAAAACTTATCACAATATCGGCAACTCACTTCTTAAGTCACAAAAGTATAAGGAAAGTATTGAGGCTTATAAAAATGCATTGAAGATAAATCCTGATGATATGGAAACAAAGTATAATATATCCTATGCGTTAAAGCAGATGGAAAAACAAAACCAGCAGCAGCAAAATCAGCAGAACCAGCAGAATCAGGATCAGAAAAACGATGATCAGCAGCAAAATCAGGATCAACAGCAACAACAGGACAACCAGGATCAAAAGAATGATCAGCAGAATAAACCTGATAAGAATGAACAGGCTAAACAGGACAATACCCAAACCCAGCAGCCCCAACCTAAAGACCAGATATCAAAAGAAGAAGCAGAGAGAATTCTGCAGGCTTTAAAAAACAATGAACAGGATATCCAGAAAAAAATCAGGAAGAAAACAGGAGCTGTAATAAAAAGAGAGAAGGATTGGTAAATTTATTAAGAAAGTTTTATGAAAATTAAAATTTATATATCATTAATCTTCCTTTTGTTTCAGGCAGTTATACCTGCACAAACATTCACTGCATCTGTAAATAAAACCAAAGTTGGTATTGAGGATAATTTTGAATTATCATTTACATTCTCCGCACCAAATATAAACGGATTAAAAAATTTTAATCCGCCTGACCTCAGCCGGTTTTATGTATTAAGTGGTCCAAATCAATCTACAAGTATGCAATTCATAAATGGAGTTGCATCGGGCTCCAAATCATATTCTTTTTATTTAAAAGGAAAATCACTTGGCAAATTCACAATCGGTTCTGCTTCAATTGAATTTGAAGGAAGGACATATAAGACAGAACCTGTAACTGTTGAAATTGTTAAAGGCACATCCACTCCAAAACAGGAAACTGAAATTTCTGTTGATGAAGAGATTTCCAAAAATCTTTTTGTTAAAGCAGTCGCAGATAAACGGAATGTTTACCAGGGTGAACAGGTAACTGTAACTTATAAATTATATACGAGATTAAACATTGCATCACAAATGTCTGTCTCCAAACTGCCGCAGTATAAAGGTTTCTGGGCAGAAGAACTGGATACAGATAAAAATATTCTTTTCACCACAGAAATAATTGATGGGAAACAATATAGGGTTGGTATCTTAAAGAAAGCTGCTTTATTTCCAACTCAGACAGGTACTTTATCGGTCACGCCGTTTGAAATAAATGTTCCGGTATTAATTCAGAAAAAGAAAAGAAGTAATAGTTTTTTTGATGAATTTTTTGCTGACCCTTTTAACAGGGGAGAGACAGTCGACTATCTTGCAAAATCAAATACATTAACAATTAATGTAATGCCGCTGCCTGAAGATAAACCTGAATCATTTACAGGTGCGGTTGGTGATTTTAAGTTAACCACGTCACTCGATAAAGAAGAAACCAAGACAAACGAACCCGTTAATTTAAAAGTAGAGATAAGCGGTACAGGTAATATTAAACTTCTTGATATAAATGAAATAAATCTTCCTCCCGGTGTAGAAAAATATGACCCAAAAGTTTCAGAAAAAATTAATAGGAATGGACGAATATCAGGTAAAAAGATTTTTGAATACCTGATTGTGCCAAGAACACCGGGTGAAAAAGAAATACCTGAAATAAAATTTTCATATTTCAATCCTGATAAAAAATCTTTTGTCACATTATCATCACCATCTTACACTGTAAAAGTAGAGCAGGGTGAAAGAGTATTTGAACCTGATATAAACGGACTTAATAAAGAGGATATTAAACTGCTAAGTGATGATATAAGATTTATTAAAACAGATTCTGATATTAGTAAAAAAAGTGAGCTGCTTATTTATAAATTTGGATTCTGGACAGCAGTTGGTGTCCCCTTAATTGCACTTATTGGTTTAATTGCTTTTAAAAAGAGAGATGAAAAACTCTCTGCCAATGTTCAGCTTTTGAAATATCAGAAAGCACAGAAAGTTGCAAAAAACAGGTTAAAGATTGCTGCCGGTTTAATGTCTGAAAATAAAAATGATGAATTTTATACAGAAATATCACAGGCATTATTCGGATATCTTGAAGATAAATTGAAAATACCAAAGGCGGAGTTTACTGTTGAAAGAGCAGCAGATGAATTGCGTAAGCGTAATGTTGATGAAAATATTGTAAAAAGACTTGAGAAGTCTGCTCAGAAATGTGAATATGTAAGATTTGCTCCTTCTTCAGATGGTGTTAGTGCAATGAATGAAATGTATAATGAACTTTCAGAATTAATAATTGATATTGAAAAAGCAGTAACATCAAAAAAAGTTTGATAAGCTATTAGTTAGAAAATGAAAATTAAATTTTTATATAAGCTGATTATTATTCTTTTAGCTGCCGCTTCTTTCACTTTCTCACAAAGTGAAGAGGAGAAATTTCAGCAGGGTAATAATTATTACAGGCAGAAAGAGTATGATAAAGCGATTGAAGTATATACCGATTTGATTAATTCAGGTTATGAAGGATCATCACTTTATTATAATTTAGGCAATGCATACTACAGAACCGGAAAACTTGGTTATGCAATTCTTTATTATGAAAAAGCTTTAAAACTTTCCCCCGGTGATGAAGATATTAAACATAATCTTGCACTTGCTAATTTAAAAACAATCGACAAAGTTGAATCATTACCCGGCTTTTTTCTTTTTGAATGGTGGGAAAGTTTAGTTAATCTTTTTACAACCACTGGATGGACAATTCTTACATATATCTTTTATATAATCCTTCTCGCGGCAATAGGTTCTTATTTCTTTATTAAGAATAATTATCAGCAGAGATTAATTGTAATTACAGGACTTGTCTCTTTAATTTTATTAATCTTCAGCACAATTATTCTTACAATTAAATTAAACAGGGAACTTAATGTTCAAAAAGGTGTTGTAGTTGCTAATACAGTTAATGTAAAATTATCACCCGATTCAGGAAGCAATGATGCATTTATAATTCATGAAGGAATAAAGGTAGAATTTGAAGATAAGATTGATAACTGGGTGAAAATAAGACTTCAGGATGGTAAAGTCGGATGGATTCAGGAAAATGATGCAAAAATTATTTGATACTTTATAAAAAAAATATTACTTATAATTAT
>Ga0207873_1000429_pt1 | contig 46383 bp, 45 predicted proteins | sample BGWIniCompost_FD_187373 | JGI IMG/M metagenome (GOLD analysis project Ga0207873, IMG submission 187373) | Cellulose adapted compost microbial communities from Newby Island Compost Facility, Milpitas, CA, USA - BGW Initial Compost (SPAdes)... ...
AGCCCCGTCGTATACCGGCCAACTCGTCGCAGAGGTCACGGAAAGGTCTCGTCCGGGGTGCTGACTCCACCCGGGGGATGTGGCTAACATCACGCAAGCGCGGCGACGATGCTGGGCTGATGGAGGTGCGACGTGCTGCCAGGACGGGGACCGAACGGCCGTGCCGCCGCGCTTGCGCGCCTTCTCGGCACCCGCATCGCCTGGACGCCGGTCGGTGACGGGGAGTTCTTCTGCCCCGGCTGCGGCGGCGACCGCAACTATCAGCGCCTCGCCGGGCATCGCCGCTTCTGTCTGCTGGGTGTGCCGGTGCTGCCGCGCGGCGAGACCGGCCCGGTCGTCGAGTGCGCCGCCTGCCGCCGCCACTTCGGCACCGACGTCCTCGACCACCCGACCACCACCCGCTTCTCCGCGATGCTCCGCGACGCCGTGCACACCGTCGCCCTCGCCGTGCTCGCCGCCGGCGGCACCACGTCCCGCGCCGCCCTGGAGACCGCCGCGAGCACCGTCCGCGCGGCCGGCTTCGAGGACTGCTCCACGGAGCAACTCGCCTCACTCGTCGACGCGCTGGCCGCCGACACCGGCCGCATCACCGGCGAGCCCTGCGCGGCCGGCCTCGCCATCGAGCTGCACGAGGCCCTCGATCCGCTCGCCCCGCACCTCGCCGCCCCCGGCCGCGAATCGATCCTGCTGCAGGCCGCCCGCATCGCCCTCGCCGACGGCCCCTACACCCCCGCCGAACGCGACACCCTCGCCACCGTCGGGGCGGCCCTGACCATCTGCACCGACGACATCACCCGCCTTCTGGAGTCGGCCCGCACGCCCTCCTGACCCGCACCACCCGATCACGAGCCGCAGCAACCGCCCCCGGGGGATGCTCCGGTGACGGTCCGTCCCGAGGGCTCCACCTGGACGACCCGCGGAGCGGGCGCGCAACAGCCGCCGCCCTCGAACTCCTGCGTCTCGGGGGCGTCGAACAGGCCCGCGCCGCCGCAGACCCCCGTCTCGGGGAGCGTCAGCTCCACGCGGTCGGCGGACTCCAGGTCACCGGCGATCGCCGCGGCGACGGAGCGGACCTGCTCGTATCCCGTCATCGCCAGGAACGTCGGGGCGCGGCCGTAGGACTTCATGCCCACCAGGTACACGCCCGGCTCGGGATGGGCGAGTTCGCGGTGGCCGTGGGGGTGGACGGTGCCGCAGGAGTGCTGGTTGGGGTCGATCAGGGGGGCCAGGGCGGCGGGGGCCTGGAGGCGTTCGTCCAGGCGCAGGCGCAACTCGTCCAGGAAGGACAGGTCGGGCCGGAAGCCGGTCAGCACGACCACCTCGTCGACCGGTTCCAGTCGGTGGCCGTCCTCGCCGGTCAGGACCAGGCGGCCGTCGGGGGCGCGTTCGATCGCCTCGGTGCGGAAGCCGGTGACCGCGTCCGCGTGACCCTCGTCCACGGCGGCCTTCGCGGCAAGGCCCAGGGCGCCCCGGGCGGGGAGCTGGTCGGCCTCGCCGCCGCCGAAGGTGGAGCCCGAGATGCCCCGGCGCAGGATCCACACGGCCTTCGTCCCCCTGCCGTCGCCGGACTGGGCCAGGTCGGCCAGGTACACCAGCGCGGTGAAGGCGGAGGCGCCGGAACCGATCACGGCGACGCGCCGGCCCGCGTACCGGGCGCGGATCGCGGGGACCTTCAGGTCCGGGACGCGGTAGGTGATCCGGTCCGCGGCGGCCTGCTCGCCGAGCGCGGGCAGACCGCTGCCCCCGGCCGGTGACGGTGTGCTCCAGGTGCCGGAGGCGTCGACGACGGCCCGGGCGAGCAGGCGTTCCTCGCGGCCGCCGGCGCGGGCGACCTGCACGACGAACGGCTGCCGCTCGCGGTCCGCGTCCACGATCCGGTCCCGGCCCGCTCGGGAGACACCGGTGACCCGGGCGCCGTAGCGCACCCGCTCGCCCAGGGCGTCGGCGAGCGGCTGGAGATACCGTTCCGCCCAGTCGCCACCGGAGGGACAGCCGGCCGGGTCGGGGCGGGACCAGCCCGTAGGGGCCAGGAGCTTCTCGGCGGCGGGATCGACCACCTCGCCCCAGGTGGAGAAGAGGCGCACGTGCGACCACTCGCGCACCGCGGCGCCGGCGGCGGACCCGGCCTCCAGGACCAGGGGCTCGATGCCCCGTTCGACCAGGTGAGCGGCGGCGGCCAGACCCACGGGTCCGGCCCCGATCACCACGACGGGCAACTCGGCGTCGACGGGCGCGTTCACGGCGGCTCCTCGAGTATTTCGACATCTGTCGATGACTTGCGCAGCCCAGCATGGCACCTGTATTGATGGGCGTCAACATAGACATTCATCAATATGGAGGGGATTGCTGATGGAGCAGCGTGATGTGGTGGTGATCGGTGGCGGCCAGTCCGGGCTCGCCACGGCGCATGCGCTGCTGCGGCGGAGGCTGCGGCCGGTGGTGCTGGAGGCGTCCGGCCGGGCGGCCGGGTCGTGGCCGCGCTACTACGACAGCCTCACGCTGTTCTCGCCGGCCCGCTACAGCTCACTGCCCGGGATGCCGTTCCCCGGAGCCGACCGCGACCGATATCCGCGCCGGGACGAGGTCGTCGCCTACCTCACCGCCTACGCCGAACGCCTGGATGCGGACATCCGCACCGGCTGCCGAGTCGGTGCCGTCCACCGCACGGGCGACACCTTCACGCTGGAACTTCAGGGGGGCGAGCGGCTGAGCGCACGGGCCGTCGTGGCCGCCTCAGGCGCGTTCGGGCGCCCGCACCGGCCCGCGCTGCCCGGCCTGGAGGAGTTCGAGGGCGAGGTGCTGCACGCCGCCGACTATCGCCGTCCGGCTCCGTTCACAGGCCGCCGGGTGGTCGTGGTCGGGGCCGGGAACTCTGCGGTCCAGATCGCCGCCGAGCTCGCCGGGACGGCGCGCGTCACGCTCGCCACCCGCGCACCGGTGAGGTTCGCCCCGCAGCGCATCCTTGGTCGTGACCTGCACTTCTGGCTGGCCCGTACCGGCTTGGACAGCGCCCCGCTCGGCCGGTTCCTGTCGCGCCCGCCCACCCAGCCGGTCCTGGACGACGGCCGTTACCGGGCCGCACTGGCCGCCGGACGGCCCGACCGGCGGCCGCTGTTCACGGAGGCCGACGGGTCCGAACTCCGCTGGCCGGACGGGCGGCGGGAGAAGGTCGACGCGATCGTGCTGGCCACCGGTTACCGCCCAGACCTGCCCTACTTGGCCGACCTGGACGGCGCGCTCGACGCCGAGGGGAACCCCCGGCACCGCGAGGGCATCGCCGTCGGCGTTCCGGGTCTGGCGTTCACCGGGCTGGAGTGGCAGCGCAGCCTGTCGTCGAACTCGCTGCGCGGCGTGGGGCGGGACGCAGGCCGCGTGGCCCGGCACCTTGCTGCCTACCTTGCGGGCCGGTGAAGGGAGCCTCGCGCAGCAGTGAGGGAACACGCGGTCTCCCGTAGCTGGTTCGACATGTGTCAACATAGACGTATGTCGAATGCCGAGGTGCTGCCGCTGCTCGGGCCCGCCGCCGACCAGGGCGTGACGCCGTGCTGCCCGCCGCTGACCGAGCGGCCGATGACCGCAGAGGAGGCCGAGACGGCCGCGCGGATGTTCAAGGCGCTGGGTGACCCCGTCCGGCTCCGGCTGTTCTCCGCGGTGGCCTCGCACGAGGGCGGCGAAGCCTGTGTGTGCGACATCTCCGACGTCGGCGTCTCCCAGCCCACGGTGTCCCACCACCTGAAGAAGCTCAAGGAAGCCGGACTGCTCACCTCGGAGCGGCGCGGGACCTGGGTCTACTACCGGGTCGAGCCGTCGGTGCTGGCCGCGATGGGCAGGCTGCTGGTCCCGTCGGCCGCCGCCTGAGCCCTGCGACCGGAAAGAGCGATCAGCGTGGCCGGCAAGCCCTCTGTCCTGTTCGTCTGCGTACACAACGCCGGCCGCTCCCAGATGGCCGCCGCGTGGCTGACTCATCTGGCCGGGGATCGCATCGAGGTCCGCTCCGCCGGCTCCGCCCCCGGCGACCGGGTCAACCCGGCCGCCGTCCAGGCCATGGCGGAGGCCGGCATCGACATCTCCCATCAGACGCCGAGGCTTCTCACCAGCGACGCCGTCCGCGAGTCGGACGTCTGCATCACCATGGGCTGCGGCGACACCTGCCCGGTCTTCCCCGGCAAGCGCTACCTCGACTGGAAGGTCGACGACCCCGCCGGTCAGGGCCTCGAGGCCGTGCGTACGATCCGCGACAAGATCAAGACCCTCGTGGAGGGCCTGATCGCCGAGATCATCGGGAGCAGCGAGGCCGACGAGCGGGGCCGGTGAGCACGTGCGGCCGCGCAGGCCGACGCGGCTGAGCGCAGGTCCGGCGGAGCGCCGTCGCCGCCGTTACTCCCCGGGGAGTACTCCCGCCCCCGTGCCGCCCGCGGCAGTACCCGGGAAGTCGGCCCCGCGCCCGACGAAACGGCCCCCGCGCGCCGGGAGTCTGGAGATGTTCCAGACACCGGACCGGAGGGAGTCCCGTTCATGGGGGCCGGAAGGACAGCTTCGCCGGGGCGGCGGGCGCTGCCGTGGGTGGTGGTCGGCCTGTGGCTGGCCGCGCTCGTGGTGCTCGGGCCGCTCGCCGGCAAGTTCAGTGACGCCCAGCAGAACCGCGCCGTCGACTATCTGCCCGACAGCGCCGACTCCACCCAGGTGGCGCGCATCCAGGACCAGCTGCCGGGCGGTGAGGCCACGGCACTGGTGGTGGTGTACCACCGGGACGGGGGACTCACGGGCCAGGACAAGCGGGTCGCGGGCGAGCAGATCGCCGAGATCAAGGAGACCTACCGGCTGGCGAACGAGCCGCAGGGTGTCCCCTCGAAGGACGGCAGCACCCTGATGTACCCGGTCTCCTCCACCGAGCCCGGCCAGGACGAGGAGGCCCGCGACGCCTTCGTCGACGGGGTGCGGGAGATCGCCGAGGGCGGCGGCGGGCTCAGTGCCGAGGTCGGCGGGGCGGGCGCCCTGAACACCGACATGGGCAAGGTGTTCGAGACCATCGACGGCACCCTGCTGCTGGCCACCCTCGCCGTGGTCACCGTGCTGCTGGTGCTGATCTACCGCAGCCCCTTCCTGTGGCTGGTGCCGCTCGCCGTCGCGGGCGTCGCCGCGGCGCTGGCGATGGCCGCCGCCTACGGGCTGCACGAACTGTTCGACGTCACCATCACCGGGCAGAGCGGCGGCATCATGACGGTGCTCGTCCTCGGCGCCGGCACCGACTACGCGCTGCTGCTGGTCTCCCGCTACCGCGAGGAGCTCCGCCGCCACGAGCGGCCCTACGACGCCATGCGCACAGCCCTGCGCGGCTGCGGGCCGGCGATCCTCGCCTCCTCCGGCACCGTCGCCGCCGGACTGCTCTGCCTGCTCGCCGCCGACCTCAACTCCAGCAGCGGCATGGGCCCGGTCGGCATGGTCGGCGTGCTCGCGGCGCTGGTCGCCATGACGACCCTGCTGCCCGCCGTCCTGGTCCTGCTCGGGCGCCGGGTGTTCTGGCCGCTGATCCCCGCCTACGGCAGCCGGCCCAAGGCCCGCCGCTCGCTGTTCGCCCTGATGGGCACCTCGGCCGCCCGGCGTCCCGCGGCCGTCCTCACCGGCGGTGCCGTGCTGCTCGGCGTGCTCGCCCTCGGCACGTTCAACCTCTCCGGCGACCTGAAGCAGGAGGACTCCTTCACCGACCGGCCCGAGTCCATCGCCGCGATGCGCACCCTCGCCGAGGAGTACCCGGAGCGCAGCAGCCGTCCGGTGACGGTGATGGCCCCCGCCGACCGCGCGGACACGGTGCTCGAGCAGGCCCGCGCAACCACCGGGGTCGCCGAGGCGGCCGCCGGGCGCAGCGGCGGCGGCTGGACCGAGATCGCCGTCTTTCCCGCCGCCGCACCGGAGTCGGCCGGCGAGACCAGGACCATCGAGGCCCTGCGTGCGGCACTCGACGACGACGGCGCCCACGTCGGCGGGCCCAGCGCCCAGCAGCTCGACCTCGCCGCCAGCGAGGCCCGCGACCGCAAGGTGATCGTGCCGCTGGTGCTCGCCGCCGTGTTCGTCATCCTGGTCGCCCTGCTGCGCAGCCTGGTCGCGCCGCTGCTGCTGCTCGCCGCGGTCGTGGCGGTCTGGGGCGCGGCCCTCGGCATCGGCGGACTGGTCTTCGAGCCGCTCTTCGGCTTCGCGGGCACCGACCCCGGACTCGGACTGCTGTCCTTCGTCTTCCTGGTCGCCCTCGGCGTCGACTACGGCATCTTCCTGATGCACCGGATGCGCGAGGAGTCCGTCAAGGGCGCCGAGCCGGAGGCCGCCGCGCTCACCGCGCTGCGCACCACCGGCGGGGTCATCGCCTCCGCGGGCATCGTGCTCGCCGCGACCTTCGCCGTCCTGACCACCCTGCCGCTGGTCCCGCTGGTGGAGCTCGGCTTCGTCATCGCCGTCGGCGTCCTGCTGGACACGTTCCTGGTGCGCACCTACCTGGTCACCACCGCCAGCGTGCTGCTGCGCCGCCGCATGTGGTGGCCGGGCCGCCTCTCCCGGGCCCCGCACCCGTCCGAGCCCGCGGAGCAGCGGCGGCAGCCGGAACCGGTGTGACGCCCGGGCGGCCCGACCGGTGCGATCGCCGGGTGACCCGACCGGTGTGACCGCCGAACGGCGCAACCGGTGTGATAGCCGGGCGACACCGCCGGCCGCTCCCGGCGCCCCTCCCTCCCGGAGGGGCGCCCTCGTCCCCGAGGATGGACCCGTGACCGCCGTGCAGGAAACGACCACCGCGGCCCCCGCACCGGGGCCGCCGCCTCCGCGTCCCCGCCTCGCCGAGCGGATCATCGCGGCCATCAACCGTGACCCGCTGACCGCCCCGCACGCCGTGCGCAACGACGCCCTGCTCGCCGTGGTCACCGCCACCCACGCGATCCTGGTGGCCCTGCTCACCGACGAGGGGCGCCGGCCCGACGCGCTCGGCTGGACGCTGCTGCTCGCCGCCCAGGTACCGCTGGCGTGGCGGCGCCGCCGCCCGATGCTGGTGCTCGTCGCCGTGGTCGCCCTGATCGGCCCCTACCACGCCCTCGACTTCAACCACCTCGCCCCCACCCCGGCGGCCTACGTCGCTCTTTACACCGTCGCCGCCACCAGCCGCCCGCTGCGCGCGATCGTCACCGGCGGCATCGTGCTCACCATCCCGCTGACCATCATGGTGGTGATCAACGCCCATGAGGCCGTCGAGCTGCTGCGCATCTCCGGCTGGGTGGTCGTGGTGCTGTTCGCCGGCATCGACATGCGCGTCTACCGGCACTACGTGGCCTCCATCGTGGAACGCGCCGAACGCGCCGAACGCACCCGCGAGGAGGAGGCCCGCCGCCGGGTCGCCGAGGAACGCCTGCGCATCGCCCGCGACCTGCACGACCTGCTCGCCCACAGCATCACCCTGATCGGCGTGCAGACCTCGGTCGCCGCGCACGTCCTGGCCGCCGACCCGGAACGCCTCGACCGCGACGCCGTCGCCAAGGCCCTCGACGACATCGCCGAGACCTGCCGCACCGCCCGCGGCGAACTGCGCACCACCCTGGAGGTGCTCCGCGAGGCCGGCACCTCCGCCGGGGGCCGCGATCCGCTGCCCTCCCTCGACGGGCTGCCCGACCTGGTGGAGGCCGCCCGCCTGGCCGGCGCCCGGGTCGAGCAGTCCGTACGCATCGGCCCGGTGCCGCCCGCCGTCGGCGCCGCCGCCTACCGCATCGTGCAGGAGGCTTTGACCAACGCCGTGCGGCACGCGGGACCCGAGCCGTCCGTCCGCGTCGACCTGCACGAGGAGGAGGGCGCCCTGCGGCTGTCCGTCACCGACGACGGCACCGGCCCCGCGCCCGGCGGCCCGCACGGATTCGGCCTGGTGGGCATGCGCGAGCGCGCCCGCAGCATCGGGGGCACCTTCGAGGCCGGGCCTCGCGAGACCGGCGGCTTCCAGGTCACCGCGACCCTGCCGCTGGCACCCCTGCCGACCGCCGACCCGGACCGAGGACATTCATGACCATCCGTGTGCTGCTCGCCGACGACCAGACGCTCGTCCGGGAGGCCTTCGCGCTGCTCGTCGAGTCGGCCCCCGGCATGGAGGTCGTCGGCCAGGCCGCCACCGGCCGCGAGGCGGTGGAACTGACCCGGGCCCGCCGGGCCGACCTCGTCGTCATGGACATCCGGATGCCCGACCTGGACGGCATCGAGGCGACCCGCCGCATCGCCGCCGACGACGACCTCGCCGGGGTGAAGGTCCTGATCCTCACCACCTACGACACCGACGAGAACATCGTGGAGGCGCTGCGCGCCGGTGCCTCCGGATTCCTGGTCAAGGACACCCGGCCCGCCGACCTGCTCGACGCCATCCGCACGGTCGCCGCCGGGGACGCGCTGCTCTCACCGGGCCCCACGGCCCGCCTGATCGAGCGCTTCTTGCGCAACCCCGCTCCGCCGGTCGCCGTGGCCGGCCCCGAGTGCCTGTCCTGCCGGGAGCGCGAGGTCCTCACCCTGGTCGCACGCGGTCTGAACAACACCGAGATCGCCGAGGCGCTGGGGCTGAGCCCGCTCACCGCGAAGACCCACGTCAGCCGCATGATGGGCAAGCTCGGCGCCCGGGACCGGGCCCAACTGGTCATCGTGGCCTACGAGTCTGGCCTGGTGGCACCGGGCTCGCGCTGAGCGGACCGGCCCGGCGCCGCGCTCAGGCCGCCCGCCGTCCGTGGTTCACAGCGCGTGGTACAGCCAGCGCTGAACCGTGGCCGTGATGCTGCCGGGCAGCGCGCTGAGGCTGTCGATGGCCTCACGGTCCTCGGGCCGCGGCGGGATGCCGGCGGCGGTGAGGGCGGCGTGCAGCTCCAGACGGCGCCGGTCGCGCGGGTCGATGCCCAGGTCCAGTTCGACGCGGTCCGCCGGGTTCGGCGGGGGCAGCAGGTAGTCGCCGTCGCGGTACTCGAACGTGGAGGCGGTCATGGCGGTCTCCTCACCCAGGGGTGTCGGTTGTGCTGGAGAGGAGGCCGGGGCGGGACGCGTCGGTTGCGATACCGGTGAAACGTCACGCCAAAGGAGCCATCGGCAGTTCATCGTCCGGTCCGACGAGCGGCGCGGCGGGAGGCGTCCGGGCGGCGGCCCTCGGCGCCCCGCCGTGGACCGCCGACCGGCGGGCACCGCCGCACGGCCCTGCTCCAAAGAACCCGTTGCAAAGAAATCCTTGCAACGGAATCTTTGCATCTCTACTCTCGTGTCATGGCAGATACTCGGGACCCGCAGGAGGTCCGCAGTCTCGACGCCCGCTCCCTGCGGGGTCTCGCCCACCCCCTGCGCATGGAGCTGCTGAACGCCCTGCGCCGGGGCGGCCCGGCGACGGCCTCCCAGCTCGCCGCGAAACTCGGCGAGTCCAGCGGCGCCACCAGCTATCACCTGCGTCAGCTCGCCGCGCACGGCTTCGTGGAGGACGTGCCGGAGCGGGGCAAGGGACGCGAGCGATGGTGGCGGGCGGTCCATGACGGCGTGCTCTTCGACGGCCGGCTCTTCGAGGACAGCGACCCCGAAGTACGCGGTGCCGCGGACCTGTTCGTGCACGAGGTGGCAGCGCTGCACACGCGTGAGCTGGCCACCTGGCTCGGTACCCGCGACGACTGGCCGGAGGAGTGGCAGCGGGCCTGGGACATGAGCGACTGGACACTCGACCTCACCCCGGAACTGGCGTGCGAGCTCCGGGAGAAGATGCACGACCTCGTGCAGAGCTACCGCGACCGGGCACCCGCCGGGGGAACGCCGGACACCGAGCAGGTCCGTCTGCACACCCACCTCATCCCCGTCCGCAAGGACGCCCGTACGGAGCGAGAGGCAGCACAGTGATGCACTCCGAGCCCGAGACACACCTCGTCCTGCACCGTCTCCGCACCGCCCAACTCCGCGGTCCCGCCCCGGTGGCGGCTCGTCGTCCCTCTCATGCCCCGGTGCGCACCCGGCTCGGCTGGACCCTGGTGGAGCTGGGCCTGCGGCTGGCCACCACCGATCGCCGGGCACGGATGCGCACGGCGGTCACTGCGAGGGCCTTGTAGTGAGAGACGGTCAGGTGGCCGGCCCGTAGCGGCCGATGTGGACCAGCTCTTCGAGCACGACGGGGTACTGGCGTCCCGCCTGGGCGCGGCGGGGTGTCCCCGGCGATGACGGTACTCGGAGTGACGCGGCGTCCCTGCCCGACCTGATGGTCGAGCTGGAGGGCACGGCGGTCGCGTAGGGGTGCGGGTGCCTCCGGCGGTGACTGCTAACGGGGTTGCGTCGCGCCGCCGGTGGCCCCCACGGTACGTATGAACTCCGTCCACGCAGCCGACCCGACGACGATCACGGGACCATCGGTCACCTTGCCGTCCCGGACGGGCGCGACCCCGGCGACTCCGCCGGCGACTTCGACGCATTCGCCTTCGTTGCCGTCGCTGCAGGTGCTCTTGCGCCAGTGAGCGTTGCTCAGGTCGCACTCGCGCATCGTCTGTGGTCCTTCGCGGCGGATTCGATCAGGCCCAGGGACGCCTCAGGGGAGAGGGCGGCGGCTCTGAGCAGATCGTATGCCGAGTACGTGCGCTTCACTACGGCCGGATCGTCGAGCAGGGGTCCCGAATACACCGCTTCTGTACAGGCCGTTGGCGGGGTGTCCTCGAACTCCATGAGCTTCAATGATCCCGTCATCACGGCGTAGGCCCCGGCCATACAGGGCAGAACCTGAACCACCACTGCTCGATCCCGCGCCAAGCTCGCGACGTACTCACGTTGCTCGGCCATCACCTCGGGACCGCCGACCGGGACGCGGAGCACGTTCTCGTGGAGGATGCCCCAGTACGTCGGGCGCGTCGCGTCTTTGAGGATCCGGGCCCGCTCGATTCGGCCAGACACCCTCTCCTCGATGCTTTCGTCAGGTGTGCACGGGTTCATAGCCAACGTGACTGCGCGCGCGTACTCGGGGGTCTGCAAGAGACCCGGCGCCAACGCGGGAGCGAACTCGGAGATACTGATCGCCGGCGCTTCCGGTTCCGCCGCCTTGGCGAAGTAATCCGCATACCGCCGGTCATCAATCAGCTTCCTGCACAGCCGCTCGAAAATGCCATCGGTTTGCAGCACCTCGCCGATCCGCTGGGCCACATCCAATTGTGGTTTCCGAATCGCCTGTTCGAACTGGCCGGTACAACCGCCGGAGACAAAGACCCGCGCCCCCAGCGCGACCTGCGTGAACCCCGCTTCCTCGCGCCGTCGCCTCGGTTCCGCACCGAAGAACTGCCACGCCGCCCGCCGCGAACCGTTGGCCATTGCTCAACCTCTGTGCGCAGCCTCGCAGTTGTCGTGCGCAAACCCTTCCCGAGTGTAGGCGGGCAACGCCACCGTGGGGGTGAGAAGAGTGAAACTCGAATAGCGAGGGGATCAGCGTGACGGCACGACACTCGGCGCTCTGCGCCGAAGAAGCGGAGGAAGTGGTGAAGGAATTGCGGGCAGCACTCGCGAAGGCCGGAATTGTTCTGCCCTCACTCGGTCTGGACCCGGTGAGTCTCGCGCGTGAGGCACCCTGCCCGCTGGTGGATTCGGGGCGCTGCCCGGTGGAGACCGACCGCCGGCTCGCCGGGGCGGTGGTGCGGTGAAGCCGCCGCTCGGAGCCTTCGTGGTCGACACCCGGACCGACCGGGTCGGGATCGTCATGGGCCACCAGGGGCCCTATGTCCAGCTCCGGCCGTACGGCGGCGGCAAGGAGTGGGACGCCGACCCGAGAGCCGTACGGCAGGCGACCCCGGCCGAGCGGCTGCGCGCGGCGACCGCGTACGCCAATGCCCGCAGCCGCGGTGAGGTGCCCTGAACGTGGGCGACAATGGGTGCCATGAGTCTGTTCCGCGACGACGGCATCGTGCTGCGCACCCAGAAGCTGGGTGAGGCGGACCGGATCATCACCTTGCTCACACGCGGTCACGGACGCGTACGCGCCGTGGCCAGGGGCGTGCGCCGGACGAAGTCGAAGTTCGGCGCACGCCTCGAACCGTTCTCGCACGTGGATGTGCAGTTCTTCGCCAAGGGCAGCGAGCTGGTCGGGCGGGGCCTGCCGCTGTGCACCCAGAGCGAGACGATCGCGCCCTACGGCGCCGGGATCGTCAGCGACTACGCCCGCTACACCGCCGGGACGGCCATGCTGGAGACCGCCGAGCGGTTCACCGACCACGAGGGCGAGCCGGCGGTGCAGCAGTATCTGCTGCTGGTCGGCGCCCTGCGCACGCTCGCCCGCGGCGAGCACGCTCCCGCCCTCGTCCTCGACGCCTTCCTGCTGCGCTCGCTCGCCGTCAACGGCTACGCCCCCAGCTTCGGCGACTGCGCGAAGTGCGGTATGCCCGGTCCGAACCGGTTCTTCTCGGTCGCCTCCGGCGGATCCCTCTGCGCCGACTGCCGGGTGCCCGGCAGCGTCGTACCCTCGCCCCAGACCCTGGAACTCCTCGGCGCACTGCTCACGGGAGACTGGGAGACCGCGGACGCGTGCGAGCCGCGGTATGTGCGGGAGGGCAGCGGGCTGGTCTCCGCCTACCTGCACTGGCATCTGGAGCGGGGGCTGCGCTCGCTCCGGTACGTCGAGAAGTAGCCGCAGCAGCCGTCCGGCGGCGCACGCACACCGCCGGGCGACAGCCACAGACATCACCACAGCCGTGAGGAGACGAGAGACACATGGCCGTACGCGACTTCCTGGGGCGCCAGCGCCGGGAGTACAGGACGCCGGAACCGCACCCGTCCGGCGCGCGGCCGCCGAAGCTCCCCGGCGAGCTGGTCCCGAACCATGTGGCGATCGTCATGGACGGCAACGGGCGCTGGGCCAAGGAGCGCGGGCTGCCGCGCACGGAGGGGCACAAGGTCGGCGCCGAGCGGGTGCTGGACGTGCTGCAGGGCGGCATCGAGATGGGCATCGGCGCGATCTCCCTGTACGCCTTCTCCACCGAGAACTGGAAGCGCTCGCCGGAAGAGGTGCGCTTCCTGATGAACTTCAACCGCGACTTCATCCGCAAGACCCGGGACCAGCTGGACGAGCTGGGGATCCAGGTGCGCTGGGTGGGGCGGATGCCCAAGCTGTGGAAGTCGGTCGCCAAGGAGCTCCAGGTCGCCCAGGAGCAGACCAAGGACAACGACCGGATGACGCTGTACTTCTGCATGAACTACGGCGGGCGCGCGGAGATCGCGGACGCGGCGAAGGCGCTCGCGGAGGACGTGCGGGCGGGACGGCTGGACCCGTCGAAGGTGACGGAGCGGACCTTCGCGAAGTACCTGTACTACCCGGACATGCCGGATGTGGATCTCTTCCTGCGGCCCAGCGGTGAGCAGCGCACCTCCAACTACCTGCTGTGGCAGAGCGCTTATGCCGAGCTGGTGTTCCAGGACGTGCTGTGGCCGGACTTCGACCGGCGCGACCTGTGGCGGGCGTGTGTGGAGTTCGCCTCCCGCGACCGCCGGTTCGGCGGCGCCATCCCGAACGAGGAGCTGCTGGCCATGGAGGGCCGGCAGTCGCAGTAGCCGCGGCCGGGGCAGGGGGAGGGCCCCGGAGCGCGGGGTGTCCGGTGTCCCGTATAGCCCACGCGTAGGCTCCGGCCGCGTGTCCGGGGCGGGCTGCGGGGTGACACGCGCGGCGCTGCCCACACTGGCGGCATGTCCGACGCTTCTGCTGTCTCCGCGAGCGATTACCGGCGGACGGCCGTCATGGGCCTGCTCACCGTGCTGGCGGGCGCCGTCGACGCCATCAGCTTCCTGACCATGGGGCACGTCTTCTGTGCGCTGGCGACCGGCAATGTGCTCTTCCTGGCGTTCGCGCTGGCGGGGGAGGGCGACGTGCCGGTGGCGCGGCCCGCGACGACGATCGCCGGTTTCGTGCTCGGGGCGGCCGTCTCGGGCGTGGTGCTGAAGCGGCTCGCCGACCGGGGGCGTCCCTGGTTCCCGGTCGGGCTGACGGGGGAGGCGCTGCTGCTGGCCGGCGGGGGCGCGGTGGTGCTGCTGCGGCACGGCACGGGCCCGGTCGGTGACACCTCCGACTTCTTCGGCATCGGGCTGGTGTCGCTGGCGATGGGTGTGCGCGCGTCCACCGCGCTGCGCATGCGGGTGCCGGGGATGCCGACCCTGCTGAGCCAGACCGCGATCGCCGAACTCGTCAACGACGTGCTGAACCGGCCCGCCGGCCTGCTGCGCGGGGCCTCGCCCCTGCAGCGGCTGGCGCGGACGCGGTGGACGGCGACCGTGGTGGGCATCTTCCTGGGCGGGGCGCTGTCCACCCTGCTGCTGGTGCCGCTGGGTACCGGTTGGGCGCTGCTGGTGATCGCCGTGCTGGTGATGATCGTCGCGGTGTTCGCGATGCTCGTGCCGCTGGAGAAACGGCAGCAGGGCACGTAGGCGAGGAACGGGACAGAGGTGTCCGGTTCCCGGTGCGGTGCGGCCGGTCCTCCGCGACGGTCAGTCCTCGGCGGCGGCGCACTCCGCGCAGGTGCCGAAGATCTCCACCGTGTGGGCCACGTTCACATAGCCGTGCTCCGCCGCCACGGCCTCCGCCCACTTCTCCACGGCGGGGCCCTCCACCTCCACGGCCTTTCCGCAGTTCCGGCAGACCAGGTGGTGATGGTGCTCGCCGGTGGAGCAGCGGCGGTAGACGGACTCGCCGTCGGCGGTGCGCAGGACGTCCACCTCACCGGCGTCGGCGAGGGACTGCAGGGTGCGGTAGACCGTGGTGAGACCGACGGAGTCGCCCTTGTGCTTGAGCATGTCGTGGAGTTCCTGCGCGCTGCGGAACTCGTCGACCTCCTGGAGGGCGGCCGCCACTGCGGCACGCTGCCGGGTGGCGCGGCCCTTCACGGGCGGTCCTGCGGTCGTCACCGTTGCCTCCTCCGTACTGTCCGGGCCATGCCCGCGCCATTCTGCCAGCCCGGGCAGGGGCGGGGCAGGCGTCGCTCAGACGCCGGCCTCGTCCCCGGACCTCCGGGTGGCCGGAATGGCACACTCCGTGGGGTCCCCCGAGGGGTGGGCCGCGGCCAGGGCGGCCCGGGCGCGGCGGCGGGCCAGCGGCGCGGCCAGCGCGGTCAGTGCGATGAACGCGCCGATGGTCAGCAGCACGATCGTCGCGCCGGGCGGCACGTCCTGGTAGTACGAGGTGACCGTGCCGCCGAGGGAGACGCTCACGCCGATCGCGACGGCGATGGCGAAGGTGGCCGCGAAGCTGCGGCTGAGCTGCTGGGCCGCGGCCACCGGGACGACCATCAGCGCGGAGACCAGCAGCAGGCCCACCACCCGCATCGCCACCGTCACCGTCACCGCCGCCGTGACGGCCGTGAGCAGGTTCAGCAGCCGCACCGGCAGGCCGGTCACCCGCGCGAACTCCTCGTCCTGGCTCACCGCGAACAGCTGGCGGCGCAGCCCCACGGTGACCAGCACCACGAAGGCGGCGAGCAGGCAGATCGCGGTCACGTCGGACTGCGAGACCGTGGAGAGCGAGCCGAAGAGGAACGAGGTGAGGTTGGCGTTGGAGCCGCCCGGGGCGAGGTTGATGAACATCACGCCGCCCGCCATGCCGCCGTAGAACAGCATGGCGAGGGCGATGTCGCCGCGGGTGCGGCCGTACCAGCGGATCAGCTCCATCAGGACCGCGCCGAGGACGGACACCAGGGTGGCCATCCAGACGGGCGACCAGGACAGCAGGAAGCCGAGGCCCACACCGGTCATCGCCACATGCCCGATGCCGTCGCCCATCAGGGCCTGGCGGCGCTGCACCAGGTAGATGCCGACCGCGGGGGCGGTGATGCCGACCAGCACCGCCGCGAGCAGCGCGCGCTGCATGAAGGCGTAGTTCAGGATCTCCATCAGCTCAGCAGCCCCGTACGGATCGGTTCGGCACCCGCGGGCGCGTGCGGGTGGACATGGTCGTGGCCGGGCAGCGCGTGCTGGCCGACCGCCTTCGGCGGCGGGCCGTCGTGCACCACGCAGCCGTCGCGCAGCACGACCGCCCGGTCGATCAGCGGCTCCAGCGGGCCCAGTTCGTGCAGCACCAGCAGCACGGTCGCGCCGTCGGCGACCTGGCTGCGCAGGGTCTCGGCGAGCACCTCCTGGCTGGCCAGGTCCACGCCGGCCATCGGCTCGTCCATGATCAGCAGTTCGGGGGCGGCGGCGAGCGCGCGGGCGATCAGCACGCGCTGGTGCTGACCGCCGGAGAGCGCGTCCACCGGGTCCTTGACGCGGTCCGCCATGCCGACCTGCTCCAGGGCGCGCCGCACGGCGGCGCGGTCGGCGCTGCGGAAGAGGCCGAAGCGGGTGCGGGCCAGGCGGCCGGAGGCGACCACCTCGCCGACCGTCGCCGGGACCCCGCCGGCCGCGGTGGTGCGCTGCGGAACGTAGCCGACGCGCGCCCAGTCGCGGAAGCGGCGCCGCGGGGTGCCGAACAGCTCGATCTCGCCGGAGAGGACCGGCACCTGGCCGATGATGCTGCGCACCGCCGTCGACTTGCCGGAGCCGTTGGCGCCGAGCAGGGCGACGACCTCGCCGCGGTGCACGGTGAGGTCGATGCCGCGCAGGACGGGGCGCGAGCCCAGCTCGGCGCGGACGCCGCGCAGGGTGATGACGGGCTCGGTCATGCCGTCCTCCTCGGGGGTGTCACTCGGTGTGTCACGAGGCGTGTCACTGGTGCGGGCCGCCGGGCGGGTCACCGGGCGCCCAGGGCGGACCTCAGGGCGTGGAGGTTGGCCTCCATGACCTCGAAGTAGTCGTCGCCGCGGGAGTCGTCGGTGATGCCCTCGAGCGGGTCGAGCACATCGGTCTTCAGGCCGGCGTCCTCGGCCAGGGTCCTGGCGGTCCGGTCGCTGACGAGGGTCTCGTAGAAGACGGTGGTCACTCCGTCCTCCTTCGCGGTCCTCGACAGTTCCCTCACGCGGGCGCCGCTGGGCTCGGACTCGGGGTCGAGGCCGGCGATGGACTCCTCGACCAGGCCGTAGCGCTCGGCGAGGTAGCCGAAGGCGGAGTGGGTGGTGATGAAGACGTCGGTCTTCCGCTTCTCCAGGCCGGTGCGGAACTTCGCATCGAGGGCGGTCAGCTTCTTGACCAGGGCCTCGGTGTTCTCGCGGTAGTCGGAGGCGTGCTCCGGGTCGGCCTTCGCGAAGGCGGCGCCGACGCCCTCGGCGACCTCGGCGTACTTCACCGGGTCGAGCCAGATGTGCGGGTCCTTGCCGCCCTCGTGCGCATGATCGTGACCCTCGTGCTCTTCGCCGTGCTCCTCTGCGTGTCCCTCGTCGTGCTCCTCTTCGTGCACCTCGAGGGAGGTGAGGGCGGCGGCGTCGATCTTGGTCTTCACCGGGGACTGGCCGATGGCCTCGTCGACGGAGGGCTGGAGTCCCTTGAGGTAGAGGGCCGCGTCGGACTCCTCGAGCCGGGCCACCTGCCGGGCGCTGATCTCCAGGTCGTGCGGCTCCTGGCCCGGCTCGGTGAGGGTGGTGACGCTGACCTGATCGCCGCCGATCTGCTCGGCGAGGAAGGCCATCGGATAGAAGGAGGCGACGACGTCGAACTTCTCGGTGTCGCCCGCGGCGGCGCTGTCGCCGGCGCAGCCGGTCAGGGTGCCCAGGCCGAGAGCGGTGACCGTGGTGAGGGCGGCCGCGGATATCAGGCGTCGTCGTACGTTCATGAAAGTCATTTTCAAAGAAGATGGGAACCGTTGTCAACAAGCCTGGTGGGGGTGTGCGGCCGGGCGCTCCAGGGGGGCCGATTTGGCCGTGGGGCAGGGCCCGCCGGTAACCTGAAGCATTCGCTGGAAGCATCTCGCTTCGTCGCCCGTCGTCGTAATGAAGAGAGCACCGTGGCCGCCGACAAGATCGACACCATCGTCAGCCTGAGCAAGCGCCGTGGCTTCGTATTCCCCTGCAGTGAGATCTACGGTGGCCAGCGGGCCGCCTGGGACTACGGGCCGCTGGGTGTCGAGCTCAAGGAGAACCTCAAGCGCCAGTGGTGGCGCTACATGGTGACGTCGCGCGAGGACGTGGTCGGCATCGACTCGTCCGTGATCCTGGCCCCCGAGGTGTGGGTGGCCTCCGGTCACGTCGCCACCTTCACGGACCCGCTCACCGAGTGCACCTCCTGTCACAAGCGGTTCCGAGCGGACCACCTGGAGGAGGCCTACGAGGCCAAGCACGGCAGGGCCCCGGAGAACGGCCTCGCCGACGTCAACTGCCCCAACTGCGGCAACAAGGGCCAGTTCACCGAGCCCAAGCAGTTCTCGGGCCTGCTGTCGACGCACCTCGGCCCGACGCAGGACTCCGGCTCCATCGCCTACCTGCGCCCCGAGACCGCACAGGGAATCTTCACCAACTTCACCCAGGTGCAGACCACCTCGCGCCGCAAGCCGCCGTTCGGCATCGCCCAGATGGGCAAGTCGTTCCGCAACGAGATCACGCCGGGCAACTTCATCTTCCGCACCCGCGAGTTCGAGCAGATGGAGATGGAGTTCTTCGTCAAGCCGGGCGAGGACGAGAAGTGGCACGAGTACTGGATGGAGCAGCGCTGGAACTGGTACACCGGCCTGGGTCTCCGTGAGGAGAACATGCGCTGGTACGAGCACCCCAAGGAGAAGCTCTCCCACTACTCCAAGCGCACCGCCGACATCGAGTACCGCTTCAACTTCGGCGGCAGCGAGTGGGGCGAGCTGGAGGGTGTCGCCAACCGCACCGACTTCGACCTCACCGCCCACTCCAAGGCCTCCGGCCAGGACCTGTCCTACTTCGACCAGGAGGCCGGCGAGCGCTGGACCCCCTACGTCATCGAGCCGGCGGCCGGTGTCGGCCGGGCCATGCTGGCCTTCCTGCTCGACGCCTACGTCGAGGACGAGGCGCCCAACGCCAAGGGCAAGATGGAGAAGCGCACCGTGCTGCGCCTCGACCACCGCCTCGCCCCGGTGAAGGTCGCCGTCCTGCCGCTGTCCCGCAACCCGCAGCTCTCCCCGAAGGCCAAGGGCCTCGCCCAGGCGCTGCGCCAGCACTGGAACATCGAGTTCGACGACGCCGGCGCCATCGGCCGCCGCTATCGCCGCCAGGACGAGATCGGCACGCCGTACTGCGTGACCGTCGACTTCGACACCCTGGACGACAACGCGGTGACCGTCCGCGAGCGCGACTCCATGAAGCAGGAGCGCGTCTCCCTCGACCAGATCGAGGGCTACCTGGCCGGCCGCCTGGTCGGCTGCTGACCGGCTTCGGGCCCGCTCAGGTTCACGACGCCCACCCGCCGCCCGGCACCGTCGGACGGCGGGTGGGCGCTTCCGTACCGTGGCGCGGCCGGGGTGCGGGGGCGCGGCCGTTGACGCGCAGGGTCTTCTCCGCGAAGTGGTCCTCGATACCGGCGGTCGAATGGACCTGTATCGGGGTCCGCGCCCTCAGCAGGCTGAGGGCATGAGTATCGCGTTTCTGCTGACCACGCTGGTCGTCGTCGTCACGCCCGGGACCGGAGTCGTCCACACCCTCGCCGCGGCGCTGGCATGGGGGCGGCGGGCCGGTGTCGTGGCCGCGTTCGGGTGCACGCTCGGGATCGTGCCGCACGTGGTGGCCGGCGTGACCGGGCTCGCCGCGCTGCTGCACGCCAGTGCCACCGCGTTCCAGGTCCTCAAGTACGCGGGGGTGGTCTATCTGCTGTACATGGCGTGGGCCACGCTGCGCGACCGGGAAGCGCCGGTATTCGGCCCGGAGGAGCAGCGGGAGGGGCAGGGTGGCGGGCACGTTCCGGCGGGGCGGGTGATCGCGCGGGGCGTGCTGGTCAACATCCTCAACCCCAAGCTGACGCTGTTCTTCTTCGCCTTCCTGCCGCAGTTCACCGACCGCGGGCAGCCCGACGCGCCGGTGCACATGCTGGTGCTGAGCGGGGTGTTCATGGCGGTGACGTTCCTGGTGTTCGCCGGGTACGGCGTGCTGGCCGCGTCCGTGCGCAGCCAGGTCGTCTCCCGTCCCCGGGTGATGACCTGGCTGCGGCGGGGGTTCGCCGGGTCCTTCCTGGCGCTGGGGGCGAAGCTGGCGTTCACGGCCCGGTAGGCCGCAGGGCCGGCTCGGCGGCGTGAGGAGTCAGCGGCCCTGGAGGGAGCGGACGTTGTCGCCGAAGGTCCAGTCCCTGGAGCCGTCCCAGTTGATCGACCAGGTCATCAGGCCCTTGAGGGCGCCGTTGTAGTGGTTCCAGGCCTGGGAGACCAGGCTCGGGGACATGTGGCCGCCGCCGGCGCCGGGCTGGGCGGGGAGGCCGGGGACCTGCTTGTCGTAGGGGACCCGGATGGTGGTGCCCTGGACAACCAGGCCGCGGTCGAGGCAGTCGGTCTGGGCGACGAAGCCCTCGACGGTGCCGGCGGGGTAGGAGTCGCCGGAGCAGCCGTACATGCTGCCGTTGTAGTACTGCATGTTCAGCCACCACAGGCGGCCGTTGTCCGCGTACTTCTTGATGATCGGCAGGTAGGCGCCCCAGATCGAGCCGTAGACCACGCTGCCGCCGGTGACGTAGGCGGTCTCCGGGGCCATGGTGAGGCCGAAGTTGTCCGGCATGCGGGCGAGGATGCCGTCGATGATCCGGATGAGGTTGGCCTGGGACGGGGAGAGGCGGTTGATGTCGCCGCTGCCGGTCAGGCCGGTCTCGATGTCGATGTCGATCCCGTCGAAGTTGTAGGTCTTCAGGATCGGGACGATCGTCTCGACGAAGCGGTCGGCCACCGCCTGCGAGCTGAGGTCGATGCCCGCGGTCGCACCGCCGATGGAGAGCAGGATCGTCTGGCCTGCCGCCTTCGCGGCGCACATCTCGGCGGGCGTCGCGACCTTCACGCCGGTGTCCATGCCGTCCTCCCACAGGGCCGTGCCGTCGGAGCGGATGACCGGGAAGGCGGCGTTGATCACGTTGTAGCCGTGGGCGGCGATCCGGGAGTCGGTGATCGGGGTCCAGCCGAAGGGCGGGTGGACGCCGTTGGCGGCGCCGTCCCAGTTCTCCCAGTAGCCCTGGAGGACCTTTCCGGCCGGCTTGGACTTCACGGGGCAGGTGTCGGCGGCCGGGGCGGCGGGGGCGGCGGCCGCGGTGGGGGTGAGCGAGGCGAGGAAGGTCAGGGCGAGCGCGGCGGTGAGTCTGCGGAGGGGGCGGAGCATGCGGAGGCCTCCCGGTGGGGGTCGGTGAGGTTGCCGGTGGGCGGATGTCGCAGGCATGACAGTCCTATGGTCCAGACCATTCGTCAAGAGGTCTGGACCGCTCAGAGCCGGGAAAGGGGCGGGTCGGTGACAGATGAATGAATGACAGATGTTGAAATCTGTCATCTGTCATGCCAGGGTGGAGGGCATGAGGACGAACACACGCACCCTCGGAAGCACCGGCCCCCGCGTCTTCCCCCTCGGCCTCGGCTGCATGGGCATGTCCGCGCTGTACGGAGAGGCGGACCGGGCCGAATCGATCGCGACCGTCCACGCCGCCCTGGAAGCCGGCGTGACCCTGCTCGACACCGGCGACTTCTACGCCATGGGCCACAACGAGCTGCTGATCGGCGAGGCGCTGCGCACCGCCCCCGCCGCCCGTCGCGAACAGGCCCTGCTCAGCGTGAAGTTCGGCGCCCTGCGCGACCCGGACGGCGACTGGGCCGGCTACGACGGACGCCCGGCCGCGGTGAAGAACTTCGCCGCCTACTCGCTCCAGCGCCTCGGCACCGACCACATCGACGTCTACCGCATCGCCCGCGCCGACCCGGACGTGCCGATCGAGGAGACCGTCGGCGCCATCGCCGAGCTGGTCGAGAAGGGGTACGTCCGGCACATCGGCCTCAGCGAGGTCGGCGCCGACACCATCCGCAGGGCCGCCGCGGTCGCGCCCATCAGCGACCTGCAGATCGAGTACTCGCTGATCTCCCGCGCCCTCGAGGAGGAGATCCTGCCCGCCACCCGTGAGCTGGGCATCGGCATCACCGCCTACGGGGTGCTCTCCCGCGGCCTGATCTCCGGCCACTTCACCGCGGACCGCAGGCTCGCCGCGAACGACTTCCGCGCCCACTCGCCCCGCTTCCAGGGCGACAACCTCCGGCACAACCTCGGTCTCGTCGACGCCCTGCGCAAGATCGCCGAGCACAAGGGCGTCACCGTCGCCCAGATCGCCATCGCCTGGGTGCTCTCCCGGGGCGAGGACATCGTGCCGCTGATCGGCGCCCGTACCCGCGAGCGGCTCGGCGAGTCGCTGGGCGCGCTGGACGTCACGCTCGGCGCGGACGACCTGGCCGCCATCGAGCGGGCCGTGCCGGCCGGTGCCGCCGCCGGCGCCCGCTACCCGGAACCGCAGATGGCGCACCTCGGAACGAAGGAGTGACCGAGGGAGTGGCCGGAGACGCGGCCCTCGCTCCAGGTACGGTCGAGGCATGGCAGCGACCGAGACCCTGACCGCCGAGCGCATCCTCGAAGCGACCGAGGAGGTGCTGCGCCGCCACGGCCCGGCGAAGGCGACCGTGGTGGACGTGGCCCGCGCGCTCGGCGTCAGCCACGGCAGCGTCTACCGGCACTTCCGCACCAAGGCGGCGCTCAGGGAGGCGGTCACCAAGCGCTGGCTCGACCGGACCTCCGAGGCACTGGCCGGGATCGTGGCCGACACCTCCCGCGACCCGGAGCGGCGGCTGCGCGACTGGCTCGCCGCGCTCTTCGAGGCCAAGCGCCACAAGGCGGGCGACGACCCCGAGCTGTTCGCCACCTATGTCGTGCTCACCGGCGAGCAGGGCAGGGCGGTCGCCGAGCATCTCGACGACCTGACGGGCCAGTTGACCCGCATCATCGAGGACGGCGTCGCGGCGGGCGTCTTCAGCAGTGACGACCCCGCGGCCACCGCCCGCGCCGTCTTCCACACCACGGGCCGCTTCCACGACCCGCAGTACGCGCCCGAGTGGAAGGACCCGCGTACGGACGCCGACTTCGCGGCGGTCGTGGACCTGGTACTGCGCGGGCTGCGCGCCTGAGCGGGCAACCGCCGTACGGCCGGCCGCGGTCCCTCATGCGGCGGTCGGATCGACGGTGGCCTGATGCGCCTCGGCCAGATGCTCCTCCGCCTTCAGCCAGGGCAGGAACTGCGCCCCTCTGCGCCAGCCGCAGGTCTCGCATCTGATGGTGCGCTGCACCCCGGTGCGCAGGACGTGCACCACATGCCGGCGCCCGTGCTGGTCGTAGCGGCTGACCTTGCTCGTGTCGATCTGCGGCATGACGCCTCCGGCATCCGTGCGGTCGCCTTCCCTGTCGTCCCGGTACCGGGACGACAAGGAGTGTGCAGCAAGACCAACATCAACAGGGGGCGCACGGCCGGGATTTCAGGCTTCGTACAACTGATCCGCGAACAAACGGGACATCGGGTACGGCGGGACGCCGGTCCACGGGGCGGCCGGTCCACGGGGCGCCCGGTCTGCGGGCGGCCGGTCCGGGGGCAGCCGTCAAGAACGGTTCCGGGAGCCGAGGTTCGCCGCCTCGTGGATCTCCCTGGACTCCAGGCGCTCGGCCGTGCGCAGGGCGGTGCGGCGGGCCCAGGGGCCGGAGGTGAGGGCGCCCACCAGGAGGACCGCCAGGCCGAAGGCGACCAGGATCCACCAGGCGGGGCGGGCCGCGGGCACGAAGGCGTCGGCGTAGGAGGAGGCGCCTACCCCGGCGGCCAGGACCGCCCCGATCACCGCGACACCGAGGGTCTGGCCGAGCTGGCGGCTGGTGGAGGCGACCGCGGAGGCCACACCGGCCTGGGCGCGGGGCATGCCGGAGACGGCGGTGTTGGTGATGGGTGCGTTGACGAAACCGAAGCCGATGCCGAAGAGGACGTAGCCGAGGAAGAGGGTGGTGGTGGAGGTCTCGGCCTCGAGGAGGGCGAAGAGGAGGGTGCCGGCGGTCATGGCGCCGCCGGCGATCAGCAGGGGCAGACGGGGGCCGCGGCTGCCGACCAGGCGGCCGGCCAGCGGGGCGCACAGGAACGTCGGGGCGGCCATCGGCAGCATCCACAGGCCGGCGTCCATGGGGCTCAGGCCGCGGACGTTCTGCAGGTAGAGCGTGGAGAGGAAGAGGAAGCCGCCGAGTGCGGCGAACGCGCTCACCGCGATCACCGTCGCCCCGCTGAACGGCGCCGAGCGGAAGAAGCGCAGGTCGATCAGGGGGTCGCGGCGGCGCGGCTCGTAGCGGAGCAGGGCCGTCAGGGCCACCAGGGCGAGGGCGGCGAACGGGGCGATGGCACCGGCGGTGGTGTGCGGGGCCTCGATGATCGCGTAGGTCAGCGAGCCGAAGAGGGTGATCACCAGGAGCTGGCCCACCGGGTCGGGGCGGCGGGCGGTGCCCGCGCGGGACTCGGGGACGAAGCGCAGGGTGAGCAGCAGGGCGGCGAGGCCCACCGGCAGGTTGACCCAGAAGATCGAGCGCCAGCCGACCGACTGCACCAGCAGCCCGCCCACCAGCGGGCCGGCGGCCATGGAGATGCCGACGACCGCACCCCACACACCGATCGCGCGGGCGCGCTCGCGGGGGTCGGTGAAGGTGTTGGTGATGATCGACATGGCCACCGGGTTGAGCATGGAGCCGCCCACCGCCTGGATCATCCGGAACGCGACCAGCGCCTCCAGGCTGGGGGCGAGGGAGCACAGCAGGGAGCCGAGGGTGAAGACCACCAGGCCCGCCTTGAAGACCCGCTTGCGGCCGATCCGGTCGGCGGTGGAGCCCGCCAGCATCAGCAGGGACGCCAGGACCAGGGTGTAGGCGTCGATGGCCCACTGCAGGCCCGAGGTGCCGGCGTTCAGGTCGCGCTGCAGGGAGGGGAGGGCGACGTTCAGCACGGTGTTGTCCAGGCTCACGATCAGCAGGCTCATGCAGCAGATCGCGAGCACCAGCAGCCGTCGGCGGGGGCTCAGCTCGGGCATGACCTCCACTGTACGCCGGTATCGATAGTGCGGCTAACTAATGAATTTTACGGTTTCATTGCATGGGCCATCCAGTGTCCGCGTTCCACGGAACGGGGCGTCCCGGCGGCACGGCACAATGGAGGAATGCCCACGCCCCTGCAGATCGGTGAGCACACCGTCCAGCCGCCCGTCGTCCTGGCCCCGATGGCCGGGATCACCAACGCGCCCTTCCGCACCCTGTGCCGGGAGTTCAGCGGAGGCAAGGGTCTGTTCGTCAGCGAGATGATCACCACCCGGGCGCTGGTCGAACGCAACGAGAAGACCATGCAGCTGATCCAGTTCGACGCGAGCGAGAAGCCGCGCTCCATCCAGCTGTACGGCGTCGACCCGGCGACCGTGGGCAAGGCCGTCCGCATGATCGCCGAGGAGGACCTCGCCGACCACATCGACCTCAACTTCGGCTGCCCCGTGCCCAAGGTCACCCGCAAGGGCGGCGGCTCGGCCCTCCCGTACAAGCGGAACCTGCTGCGCGCCATCCTGCGCGAGGCGGTCAGCGGCGCCGGGGACCTGCCGGTGACCATGAAGATGCGCAAGGGCATCGACGACGACCACCTCACCTACCTCGACGCCGGCCGCATCGCCGTGGAGGAGGGCGTCACCGCGATCGCGCTGCACGGCCGCACCACCGCCCAGCACTACGGCGGCACCGCCGACTGGGACGCCATCGCCCGCCTCAAGGAGCACGTGCCGGAGATACCGGTGCTCGGCAACGGCGACATCTGGTCGGCCGAGGACGCCCTGCGCATGGTGGAGCAGACCGGCTGCGACGGAGTCGTCGTGGGCCGCGGCTGCCTGGGCCGGCCGTGGCTCTTCGCCGACCTGGTCGCGGCCTTCGAGGGGCGCACCGACGAGCTGATGCGGCCCACCCTGCGCGAGGTGGCCGATGTGATGGTGCGGCACGCCACCCTGCTCGGCGAGTGGATCGGCGACCCGTCCCGCGGCGTGATCGACTTCCGCAAGCACGTCGCCTGGTACCTCAAGGGCTTCGCTGTCGGCTCCGAGATGCGCAAGCGGCTGGCCGTCACCTCCTCGCTCGAGGAGCTGCGGGCCGGGCTCGACGAGCTGGACCTCGACCAGCCCTGGCCGGCCGGCGCCGACGGCCCGCGCGGGCGCACCTCCGGCAACAACCGGGTGGTGCTGCCGGACGGCTGGCTGAAGGACCCCTACGACTGCGCGGGCGTCGGCGAGGACGCCGAACTGGACACCTCCGGCGGCTGATCACCGCGCCGGCGGGGTGCACACCTCCGGTGGCTGATCGTTCCGGGCGCACACCTCCGGCGGCTGATCACTCCTTCGTCGGGTGCGGTGTGGAGCCGAACGCGGTCAGGAAGCGGTCGCGGAAGTCGCTCATCTTCCACACTGGCGCCTTCTCCGCCGGCCTGAGCCCCTCCGTCCACTTCCAGTCGTCGATCTGCTCCAGCACCTTCGGGTCCTTGGCGACGATCGTGACGGGCACGTCACGGTTCGCGTTGAGGCCGCTGACCCTGGGCCTGGGCTGGTGGTCGCCCAGGAACACCAGCACGGTGTCGTCGGTGCCGTAGCGCTCCAGCCACTGCACCAGGCTGGTCACCGAGTAGCGGATGGACTTGCCGTACTCCTCCCGGGACCCGTCCGGGTCGGCCAGGACCTCCTCGGGCGACTTCCCGGCCGCCTCGATCTCCTTGAAGACCGAGCCGTCGCCCAGGTCCTCCCAGTCGACGAGCTCCGGGATCGGCGCCCAGGGCTGGTGGCTGGAGGTGAGGATGATCTCCGCCATCAGCGGCTTGTCCCGCTTCTTGCCGTGCTCGAGCCGCTGGAACGCCTCGAGCGCGTACTGGTCGGGCATGGTCGACCAGCTGAACTTCGGGCCCTTGTAACCGAGCTGGAAGGCGTTGTAGACCTTCTCCAGCCCGTACCACTCGGCCTCCGGCCAGCCCTTCTGCACACCGGGCATGATCCCCACGGTGTCCCAGGCACCGGTCTTCTGGAACGCCTTGGTGAGCGTCAGATGATTGCCGCTGGTCACGGTCCGGTACCGCTGCTGGTTGTCGACCCAGAGGCCGGACAGCGCGGTGGAGTGGCCCAGCCAGCTGCTGCCGCCGTAGGTCGCCGAGGTCAGCCAGCCGCTGCGGGCCTGGTAGCCGGCCTCGGCGAGAGACTCGGTGCCGGCGTCCAGCGCGGGCGTCACGGTGGGCGCGATCACGGGGTCCTCGATGGCGCTGCGCCCGTAGCTCTCGATGAAGGTGATCAGGACGTCCTTGCCACGCAGCTCGGGCACCAGCTGGTCGGGCGGCGTACCGCCGAAGGTGTCGGACCGCGCCTCCCGGGCGAAGGCCGCCTCGTCCCGCAGGGTGCCCACCACCCGGTCGGACTGCTCCCTGATCGCATCGGCCGTCCGTTCCGAGGCGATGGGCATTCCGGCCAGCTTCAGATGCAGCACGGCGCAGGCGATCCACGCGATCGCCGCGATCGCCGTGCCCCGCGAGGCACGGGGGCGGTGCCGGGCCAGCAGATGGGCCAGCCGGACGGTGGCGAGCGCGGTCAGCACCACCAGAAGCACGGAGAGGACGATCGCGCCGATGCCGGCGGCGGTCGCGGCGGTGCCGCCCATCGCGTCCGAGACGTAGGACTGGGCGTCGTCCAGAAGCTCCCAGTCGAGGACGAGGTTGAAGCCCCGGCCCAGGAACTCGTTGAAGCCCATGTCCAGCAGATTGAGCACGGTCAGCGCACCGAGCCCCGCGCCGCAGAGCGCGGCCACGGCGGTCCTCAGGCGGCGCCGGGGGAGCGCCAGCAGCACGACGACGGCGAGGATGCCCTCACCGGGGATCCGGGTGAACCGGTTGAGGCGCAGCGCGTCGAGCGAGCTGGGCAGCAGCAGAGCGCCCAGGACGAGGACCGCGGCGAGGACGTGGAGGGTGACGCGGGCGGCGGGGGACTTCGTGAGCCGCGCGCCGGGGAGCCGGAAGCGGGGCGTCGGAGCGGGTGCCCCGGTGTCCTCGGTGCCCTCCGGTTCTGGTCCCGGTTCCGGTGTCGCTTCCGGTCCCGGCTCGGCGGACGGCTGGTCCGGCTTCTCGCGGGCCTCTGAGTCCTTCGGAGCCTGCGCGTCCTTCGGGGCCTGCGCGTCGTCCGGCTCCTCCAGCTCCTCCGAGTCCTTCGGGTTCTCCGCGTTCTCCGGCTTCTCTGCGTGTTCCGAGCCCTTCAACTCCTCCTGCTCATCCGGATCGTCCGGCTTCTCCGGGTGTTCCGAGCCCTCCGGGTCGGCCGGGCCGTCCGCCGTCTCTGCGTTCCTCGCGTTCTCCTCGCTCTGTGCCTTCTGAGCCGGCTCTGCGTTCTCCGGCATCCGGTGCAGGCGTGTGTTGACAGGCAACCCGGAGGTCCTTCCGTACCCGTGACTCGGTGAGAGCGGCGGACCCGGCGTGGGGGCCCGGGTCCGCCACAGGTCCGTACGGGCGCGCTGACCGGTGCGTTCAGCGTGTGCCGTGCCGGCTCGGCAAACACCTGGCAAATGCCCGGCCCCGCGAAGGACATCCCTGCGCCGCACTGTCCGCCGGCAGCCGCTCGGGGAGCCCGGGGGAGGGGCACCGGTCCGCCGGAGAAGGTGAGGATCTCGGCGTCTCCCCGCCGGCCGGCTCGGCCGGTCAGGGCGCCGGCCGTTCGTAGCGGGGCGCACCGTCGACGCGGTACGTCTGCAGGATCAGGCCGCCCGGGGTCGACCACAGGTCGGTCAGGGTCAGGCCGAGGTCGGGGCCGGTGCTGGGGAACAGACGGGGCCCTGGCCGACGACAACGGGGTGGACGAGCAGGACGAGTTCGTCGACGAGGCCGTGCGCGAGCAGCGTGCGGATCAGGGTGCCGCTGCCCCAGACCTGCAGCTCGCCGCCCGGCTCGGCCTTGAGCGCCCGGACGGCGTCGGGGACGTCGCCGGACAGGACGGTGGTGCCCGGCCAGTCCGGGTCGGTGAGGGTGGTGGAGACGACGTACTTGGGGCGGCCGTCGAGTGCCTGGCCGACGGGATTGCCCGGGTCCATGCCCGCGCCCCAGGAGGCGGCGAAGATCTCGTAGGTGCGGCGGCCGAACAGGAACGCACCGGCGTTCAGGAAGGTCCGGCCGATGAACCCGGACGCCTCCTCGTCCAGCAGCGGCGGGGCCCAGCCGAACCGCGCGAAGCCGCCGCGGGCCTCCTGCTCCGCCGTGCCTGCCACCCGGATCCAGCGGTGCCCCTGGGTCACGCCGTCGACAAAGATGTTGGTGATCGTCCTGAGCCTCATGCCGTGCTTCCTTCCGCACCGGAGTCCGCCCGGAGTCCGCCCGGAGCCCGCGCCGGATGTCCGGAGCCCGCGCCGGATGCCGGTGCCCGACGCCGGACTTCGCTCGGAGTCGTCCCCGGAGCCGTCGTCGGATGGGACCGGTTCGCGGAGCGGATCTCATCGGTGCCCGCATGGTGAAACGGCGGCCCCTGCGACAGCGTGATTCTCGCCACCCTTGATAGGTCTTGCGCTCAGATGAGCGGATCTTGGGCGGCTGCACTTCCGGAAGACATGGCACTCAGTGCCATCGGGCGATCGTTCATCGAGCAAAATCAGACGTGCCGAAGAACGCTCATCTGAGCGCTCACCGGCCTTCGTGCGAGTGTCCGCGTTCAAGAAGTGAAAACATCGGCCCGTGGTTGCTTGCCCATCCTTGACTTTCGATCCACTGGCCGACGCGCGGTTACAGGCACATGACGCGAGACTGGACGTACCCAGAGGCCTTTGATCTGGGTACATTCCTCGCCGTCAGGGCAGCCACCGCGTCCTCGAGGAGTCGAGACCCGTGTCGGAAAACAAAGATCCCCACGTAGCTCAGTCGGGCACGAGCGTTGAGGGCGTGAAGTTCGTTTACGACTTCACCGAGGGCAACAAGGACCTCAAGGACCTCCTCGGCGGCAAGGGCGCCAACCTCGCCGAGATGACCAACCTCGGTCTCCCCGTGCCACCCGGCTTCACGATCACCACGGAGGCCTGCAAGGTCTACCTGGAGAGCGGTGAGGAGCCGGCCGAGCTGCGCGACGAGGTGAGTGCGCACCTCGAGGCCCTCGAGAAGAAGATGGGCAAGAAGCTCGGGCAGGCCGACAACCCCCTCCTCGTGTCGGTCCGTTCCGGGGCGAAGTTCTCCATGCCGGGCATGATGGACACCGTCCTCAACATCGGTCTGTCCGACAAGTCCGTGCAGGGCCTCGCCAAGCAGGCCGGCGACGACCGGTTCGCGTGGGACTCCTACCGTCGCCTGATCCAGATGTTCGGCAAGACCGTCCTCGGCGTCGACGGCGAGCTGTTCGAGGACGCGCTGGAGGCCGCCAAGGCCGCCAAGAAGGTCACCGACGACACCGAGCTGGAGGCCGCCGACCTCAAGAAGCTCGTCACCAAGTTCAAGAAGATCGTCAAGGCGGAGGCCGGCCGGGAGTTCCCGCAGGACCCGCGCGAGCAGATGGACCTCGCCATCAAGGCGGTCTTCGACTCGTGGAACGGCGAGCGCGCCAAGCTCTACCGCCGCCAGGAGCGCATCCCGCACGACCTCGGCACGGCCGTCAACGTCTGCTCGATGGTCTTCGGCAACCTCGGCCCGGACTCCGGTACCGGTGTCGCCTTCACCCGCGACCCCGCCTCCGGCCAGCAGGGCGTCTACGGCGACTACCTGCAGAACGCGCAGGGCGAGGACGTCGTCGCGGGCATCCGCAACACGGTCCCGCTCGCCGAGCTGGAGAAGATCGACAAGAAGTCGTACGACCAGCTCATGCAGATCATGGAGACCCTGGAGAATCACTACAAGGATCTCTGTGACATCGAGTTCACCATCGAGCGCGGCCAGCTGTGGATGCTGCAGACCCGCGTCGGCAAGCGCACCGCCGGTGCCGCCTTCCGCATCGCCACGCAGCTGGTGGACCAGGGCCTGATCGACGAGGCCGAGGCGCTCACCCGCGTCAACGGTGCCCAGCTCGCCCAGCTGATGTTCCCCCGCTTCGACGAGAGCGCCAAGGTCGAGCAGATCGGGCGCGGCATCGCGGCCTCGCCGGGTGCGGCGGTCGGCAAGGCGGTCTTCGACTCCTACACCGCCGTGAAGTGGTCCCGCTCCGGCGAGAAGGTCATCCTGATCCGCCGCGAGACCAACCCCGACGACCTGGACGGCATGATCGCCGCCGAGGGCATCCTCACCTCGCGCGGCGGCAAGACCTCCCACGCGGCCGTGGTCGCCCGCGGCATGGGCAAGACCTGTGTGTGCGGCGCCGAGGAGCTGGAGGTCGACACCAAGCGCCGCCGGATGACGGTGCCCGGCGGGCACGTCGTCGAGGAGGGCGACGTGATCTCCATCGACGGCTCCAGCGGCAAGGTCTACCTGGGCGAGGTCCCGGTCGTGCCGTCGCCGGTCGTGGAGTACTTCGAGGGCCGGATGCACCCGGGCGCCGACGACGCCGACGAGCTGGTCGAAGCCGTGCACCGGATGATGTCCTTCGCCGACCGCAAGCGCCGGCTGCGGGTGCGGGCCAACGCCGACAACGCCGAGGACGCGCTGCGCGCCCGCCGGTTCGGCGCCCAGGGCATCGGCCTGTGCCGCACCGAGCACATGTTCCTCGGCGACCGGCGCGAGCTGGTGGAGCGGCTGATCCTGGCCGACACCGAGGAGGAGCGCGAGGAGTCCCTGAAGGCCCTGCTGCCGCTGCAGAAGCAGGACTTCGTGGAGTTGTTCGAGGCGATGGACGGCCTGCCGGTCACCATCCGCCTGCTCGACCCGCCGCTGCACGAGTTCCTGCCGGACATCACCGAGCTGTCGGTCCGGGTGGCGCTGGCCGAGGCCCGCCAGGAGCCGCACGAGAACGACCTGCGGCTGCTCCAGGCCGTCCACCGGCTGCACGAGCAGAACCCGATGCTGGGTCTGCGCGGTGTCCGGCTCGGCCTGGTCATCCCCGGACTGTTCACCATGCAGGTGCGGGCCATCGCGGAGGCCGCGGCCGAGCGGCGCAACGCCAAGGGCGACCCGCGGGCGGAGATCATGATTCCGCTGGTCGGCACGGTGCAGGAGCTGGAGTTCGTCCGCGAGGAGGCCGACAAGGTCATCGCCGAGGTCGAGGCCGCGGCGGGCGTCAGCCTGAAGCTCGCCATCGGCACTATGATCGAGCTGCCGCGCGCCGCGCTGACCGCCGGTCAGATCGCCGAGGCCGCCGAGTTCTTCTCCTTCGGCACCAACGACCTCACCCAGACGGTGTGGGGCTTCAGCCGGGACGACGTGGAGGCGAGCTTCTTCACCGCGTACCTGGAGAAGGGCATCTTCGGCGTCTCCCCGTTCGAGACGATCGACAAGGACGGTGTGGGCTCCCTGGTGAAGCTGGCCGCCAAGGCCGGCCGGGAGACCCGCCCCGACCTGAAGCTCGGCGTCTGCGGCGAGCACGGCGGCGACCCGGAGTCCGTCCACTTCTTCCACGAGGTGGGCCTGGACTACGTCTCCTGCTCCCCGTTCCGCGTCCCCGTCGCCCGCCTCGAGGCCGGCCGCGCCGCGGTCACCGCGCAGGGCAGCGACCACCGCTAGGAGCCGCGGAGCGTCAAGTCCCCGGAGCCGTTGTCTGTCACCCGACCACCCTCACCGATCGGCATCGGCTCCGGACCGCGAAAAGGAGGGCGGGCACCCGTGCGGGGGTGCCCGCCCTCTCTTCGCGCCGCCCGCAACGCCGGTGCCCGGGCGGACGGCGGGTCAGCGGGCGTCGCGGCGCTTGCGGGCGGCGATGAGCAGGCCGCCGCCCGCGAGGACCACGACCGCGCCGGCCCCGGCGATGTACGGGGTGGCGTCATTGCCGCCGGTCTCGGCGAGGTCGGTGCCGGAGCCGCCCTCGGCCCCGGTGCCGGAGGACTCCTTCGCACCGGTGCCGCTGCCCTCCGACTCGCCCTGGTCGCCGCGGGGCTTGAAGCCGGCCGGCGGCTTGTCGCAGCCGATGCCGTCGCCGTCCCGGTCCAGTCGCTTGGCGTAGTGCTCGTCGCCCTCCGGGATGTTGGAGTACCCGTTGTTGTAGGCGTCGGTGCAGTTGGCGAACGGGTGGTTGCCGTCGTGGGCCACGGCGGTGGCCGGGACCGCGGCCAGGGCGAGCGCGGCGAGGACCGCGGCTGACGCGCGGGCGGACGTGCGGATCGGGTTCATGGACGAATCCCCCCAGTGGTGCGTGTGCTCGGTTTCGAGGTGGACGAAGCTACTGAGCACTCCGGGATGTGGGGGAGATATGAAGAAGCCGTGACGGGAACGTGATGTGACCGGAGGGTAGCTCTCCGCAACTATCAGCGGACGCACGCTTCCTGACGCTGTATCAGCGGGTCTGCGAGGTCCCGTCAGGCGGGCAGCGCGGGCCGTTCTCTGCTGCGGGAACCCGAGCCGTCCGTGGTGCCGGACGACTCCGGCGCGGACGCCGAGGGGAGGCTGACCACAGCGTCCAGGCCGCCCGTCGCCGCCGCCCGCAGCGCCGCCTCACCGCCGCTCGCATGGGCCAGCCGCTGCACCAGGGCCAGACCCAGACCCGTGCCGCCCTTCGGGGCGCCGGGAGCGCGCCAGAACCGGTCGAAGGCACGTGCCCGCTGCTCCGCGGTCATGCCGGGGCCCTCGTCGGTGACATGCAGGTCGACCCGGCTGGGGCGGCCGTCGCGCAGGGCACGCCGGGCCGGCGGGTTCAGCCGCAGCTCCACGGTGACGGTGGTGCCGGCGGGGGAGTGCCGCAGGGCGTTCGACAACAGGTTGTCCAGGATCTGCTCCACCGCGCCCGGCACCGCGAGCACCCGCCCCACGCTGCCCGCGAACAGCACCAGGGACACACTCTGCCGCTGGAACATCGGCAGCCAGCTGCGATGGCGCTCGGCGCAGATCTCCCCGACGTCCACCGGGGCCGGAGTGGCCGCGTTCTCCTCCAGGCGGGCCATGGCCAGCAGGACCTCCACCATCCGCGCCAGCCGGTCGGTCTCGGTCAGCGCGGCCTCCAGGGTGCCGCGGGCGCGGGCCGCGACATGCGGCTGGAGGTTCTCCAGGCGCAGCCGCAGCGCGGCGAGCGGGGTCTTCAGCTGGTGCGAGGCCTCGCCCGCGAACGCCCGCTGGGAGGCGAGCAGATGGGCCAGCCGGGCCGCCGTGTGGTTGAACGCGGCGGCCAGCCCCCGCACTTCGGGCGGGCCCTTGGTCACCGGCACCGGCGCGAACGAGCCGCCGGCGCCCAGCGCCCTGGTCGCCCGCTCCAGTTGCCGTATCGGACGGGCCGCCCAGCGGGCGAAGGCGAAACCGGCCGCCGCGACCGCGACGAGGACGCCGAGGCCGCCCGCGGCGAGCAGCAGCCACACCTGGCGCACCCGCTGGTGCACCATCTCGGTCGGCACGGTCAGCCACACCGCGCCCCGCGGCCGCTGCCCCCGCTCGCCGACCGGCGCGGAGACCGAGAGGTACTCCACCCCGCCGATGGTGGAGGTGCGCACGTCCACGCTCGCCGTGCCGGCCAGGGCGGCCTTGACGCCCGGCCGGGAGGCGAGGGCCGCGGTGGCGCTCGTGCTCAGCGGATGGGAGGCGGCGAGCAGGCCGCCCGATCCGTCCACGATGACCACTCTGCCGTCGATGCGGCGGGCGCAGTGCTCCGCCCGCGCGGGCAGCTCCTGCCGGGCCCGGCCGGTGGCCAGGGACAGCGCGGCGTAGCTGGCGACCGACTCGGCCTCGTTGCGCGCCGAGTTCACCACCTGCTCCCGCTCCGCCCGCGAGTAGATGAAGCCGAGCGGTACCTCCAGGCAGAGCAGGACCAGCGTGGCCAGGCTCAGGTAGCTGAGGAGCAGGCGGCGGGTCACGCCGGTGCCTCCCGCCCCGCCCCTGGCCGGGTGTGCACCGCCAGCCGGAAGCCGACGCCGCGCAGGGTGCGGATCCAGCCCGGATGCCCCAGCTTCCGGCGCAGCGAGGCCACATGCACGTCCAGGGTCCTGGTCGGCCCGTCGTAGTGCGGGTCCCACACCCGGTCCAGGATCTGCTGCCGGGAGTAGACCGCCCCGGGGTCCTCGCTGAGCAGCGCCAGCAGGTCGAACTCCTTCGGGGTGAGCGGGACGGGCGTGTCGCCCACCCACACCTGCCGGGTGCGGCGGTCCACCACCAGCGGACCCGGGGCCGGCATCGCCTCGTGCGGCGTCTCGCCCACGGGCTCGTACGACGTCGAGGGCGGCGGCGCGGGCGCGGGAGGCGTCTGCTCGTGGGGCTGCTGGGGGCGCTGGGACCGCCGGGTGACCGCGCGCACCCGCGCCACCAGCTCCCGCATGCTGAACGGCTTCGCCAGGTAGTCGTCGGCGCCCAGCTCGAGCCCCAGCACCCGGTCGGCCTCCTCACCGCGGGCGCTGAGGATCAGGATCGGCACGTCGGAGACCTGCCGGATGCCCCGGCAGACGTCGATGCCGTCCATGTCCGGCAGCCCCAGGTCGAGCAGCACCACGTCGCCGTAGGGGCCGGCCAGTCCGCCCGCTCCCGTGGCGACGTGATCGACGTTCAGCCCGAAATGCGCGAGGCCCTCGACGAGCGGTTCCGCGATCGTCTCGTCGTCCTCGACGAGCAGCACCTGTATGCCCATGTGTTCTGCCTCTCCCCGAACCGGAAACACCCGTGAATATTGCGTTACCCGCTTTCCCCTGACGCCACGTTACAACCGCCTCCGAAGAAATACCGGCTCCTGTCCGGAATCTGACCGCGGCTTAACACTCCGCTGCAGGGGCGTCCTCTACGTTCGAAGTGAGGCGCGACCAACTTGCAACCAGGGAGGCCGAGTTGAGGCAGTTGCTGGACCGTGCACGGACATTCAGCAGGCGCGTCGATTTCGAGAGCGACGCCTATCGGAAACTGGCCGAAGGGCAATGCCCGGAGGTGTTGTTCATCACCTGTTCGGATTCACGCGTGATTCCCGCGCTCATCACCGGAGCGCGGCCGGGTGAGATATTCGAGCTGCGGAACGCGGGCAATATCGTGCCGCCCTGCGGCCGGCCCGGGGCCTCCGGCGAGGCGGCCACCATCGAATACGCACTGCAGGTCCTGGAGGTTCAGGACATCGTCGTGTGCGGTCACTCACACTGCGGAGCCATGGGGGCACTGAAGTCGGGCGACGACCTGTCCGCACTGCCCGGAGTGGACGCCTGGCTGCGGATCGCCCGGCCCGGACTGACCCCGGTGCTCGACACCGCCCCGGACGAGCCCGCCCTGCGCGAGGTGGCCCAGGGCAACGTCGTCAACCAGCTCGCGGCGCTGCGCACCTACCCCGTGGTGCGGCAGCGCATCGACCAGGGGCGGCTGCGGCTGCACGGCTGGTACTACGAGATCGACACCGGCCACCTCCACGAACTGGACGCGGACGGCGACTTCCGGGTGCACGCCGCATGAGCGGGGCACACGCACGGGGCCGCTCCCGCGGCGGCCGGCCTCTCCCGTCCGTCGGGTTCAGCCGGTTCACCAGGCCGGCCGCGCCCGCGGCCGGCGTCCCGGCAGGACCGCCGGGGGCGTCCGGGACACCGAGGGCGGGAGAGAAGCCGGACCTCGCCACCGAGATCACCGCCTCCTTCGTCGTCTTCCTCGTCGCGCTGCCGCTGTGCATCGGCGTCGCCGTCGCCTCCGGCGTCCGGCCCGAGCTGGGCATCGTCTCCGGCGTCATCGGCGGTCTGGTGGTCGGCGCGATCCGGGGCAGCACGCTCCAGGTCAGCGGTCCGGCCGCCGGGCTCGCCGCCCTGGTCGCGGAGACCGTGGCCGACAAGGGCGTGGCCGCACTGGCCGTGATCGTCCTCTTCTCCGGTGTGCTGCAGATCGTCCTCGGACTGATCAAGCTGGGCCGGATGTTCCAGGCGATCTCCGTCGCCGTCGTGCAGGGCATGCTCGCCGGCATCGGACTGCCGCTGATGTTCAGCCAGCTCTACCCGCTGGCCGACGCCAGGGCGCCCGGCACACCGATCGAGAACATGGCCGGCGTCCCCGCGCTGCTGGGCCGTGTCCTCACCGACCCGCAGATGCTGATCGCCACCCTGCTCGGTGTCGTCACCATCGCGCTCAGCTTCCTGTGGAAGAAGGTCCCCCAGCCGCTCGGCAGGATGCCCGCCCCGCTGGTGGCCGTCGGCATCGGCTGCGCGGTCGCCGCGCTGCCCGGCGTGGAGATCCGCACCCTCCAGGTCGGCAACCTGCTGGGCTCGCTCCAGCTTCCGGGCCCCGAGCAGTTCGCCGGGCTCGCCGACCCCGCGATCCTCACCGCCATCGTCACCTTCACCGTGATCGCATCCGCGGAGAGCCTGTTCACCGCCGCCGCCGTCGACCGCATGCACTCGGGCCCGCGCACCCGCTACAACACCGAGCTGATCGCGCAGGGCGCCGGCAACACCCTGGCCGGCCTGGTCGGCGCGCTGCCCATCACGGCCGTGGTCGCGCGCAGTTCGGCGAATGTGCAGGCGGGTGCCAGGACCCGGCTGTCCCGCACCCTGCACGGCCTGTGGCTGCTGGCCTTCGCGCTGCTGCTGCCGCAGGTGCTGGCGCTGGTCCCGATCTCCGTGCTCGCCGGTGTCCTGGTGCACAGCGGCTGGAAGCTGCTCGCGCCCGGCGAGTTCCCCAAGATGTGGAAGCAGGACCGGGGCGAGTTCGCGGTGATGACGGTGACCATGCTGGTGATCGTGGCGACCGCGCTGCTGGAGGGCGTGCTCGTCGGTCTCGCCGCCGGTGTGCTGCTGGCCGCGCTGCGCATGTCCCGCACGGTGATCCGGCAGCACCTGGAGGAGGACACGGCCAAGGTCGTGATGGCGGGCAACGCCACGTTCCTGCGGCTGCCCGAGGTCATCGAGGCGCTGGAGAACGCGGCGGCCTCCGGCAAGCCCCGCATCCGCCTCGACCTGACCGGTGTGACCCACCTCGACCACGCCTGCCGCAACCAGGTGGAGGAGTTCACCGCCCAGCAGCGCGGGCTCGGCCTGCGGGTGGAGCTGCTGATGCCGAACCTGGACAAGCCCGCGGCGCGGACCAGGACGGACACCGCCGCGGCCACGGCGGACACCTCCGCCCGGGCCACCGCACCCGCCTGGGACGCACCCGCCGGGGACGCGCCGTCCGCCGGGCCCGGCCGGGACGGCCCGACCGGCTCCGCGCCGCCCCCCGCCGACCCGTTCGACGCCTTCGCCGGATACGACACCGGCGCCGCGCCCTCCGAGGGCACCGCCGGCTCCGCGTACGCCACCGCGTCCGCCCACCCCGGGAGCCTCGGCAGCGGAGCGTCGTTCGACGGCTTCGCCACCCACGACGGCACCCGGGGCCACGACGGCACGTCCGCCTACGGGGACGGCACCGGCCGCCCCGGCGGCTCCGCGTACGCCACCACGCCCGCCGGGCCGCCCGTCGCCGACGTCGAGTGGTTCTACCTCGACACCCGGCCCATGCCCGGCGACCACCCGGGACGGGCGGTGTACGGCGGCTGAGGGACGGCCGGGCGGTGAGGGTGCGCGCCCGGCCCCGCACGACCGGGCGCGCACCCTCGGGGTCAGCCCCGGGGACGCGCGCCCGGCTGTGCTCGCGAACCGCCCGGACCGCTGCTCAGGCGGCCTTCACCTCGTAGGCCGTCACCCGGACCGTCTCGTCGTCCAGGCACTGCCCGGTCTGCAGGTCGAAGCGCTGCTTGAGCAGCGGGGAGGCGACGAACGGACGGCCCTGGTGGGAGCCGGTCAGGCCGCGGGAGAGCACCGCGGCGCCGGTGAACGGGTCGCGGTTGTCGATCGCGTAGACGTTCCCGGCCCGGTCGGTGAAGACGGCGACCTGGCGGCCGTCGGGCAGCAGGGCCGCCGCTCCGCGGCCCGGGATCAGCGTGCTCAGGTCGCAGACCGTGAACCAGCCCTCCGCCAGGCGGAGCTGCACCTTCAGGTCGGTCGTCTCGAGTGCCAGGGTCATCGCTGGGCGCTTCCTTCCAGGATCTCGTCAGCGGGTCGCCGGCCGATGTCCAGCAGCGGCAGGTCGGGCTTGATCTGGTCGCGTTCGGGGACGAAGGAGACCACCGGGTCCGGGGTGTCCGGGGCGTTCACGAAGGACACGAACCGGGCCAGCCTCTCGGGGTCGTTGACGGTCTCGGCCCACTCGTCGCGGTAGTTGGCGACATGGGCGGCCATCAGGGCCTCCAGCTCGTCGCAGATGCCGAGCGAGTCGTGCACCACCACGTCCCGCACGTGCTCCAGGCCGCCGGGAATGCGCTCCAGCCAGGTGGAGGTGCGCTCGAGCCGGTCGGCGGTGCGGATGTAGAACATCAGGAACCGGTCGATCAGGCGGATCAGCTCGGCGTCCGACAGGTCCTGGGCCAGCAGGTCGGCGTGGCGCGGGGTGGCGCCGCCGTTGCCGCCGACGTACAGGTTCCAGCCGTTGGCGGTGGCGATCACACCGAAGTCCTTCGACCGGGCCTCGGCGCACTCGCGCTGGCAGCCGGAGACCGCCGACTTCAGCTTGTGCGGCGACCTCAGCCCCCGGTAGCGCAGCTCCAGGTCGATCGCCATGCGCACCGAGTCCTGGACGCCGTAGCGGCACCAGGTCTGCCCCACGCAGGACTTCACCGTGCGCAGCGACTTGCCGTAGGCGTGGCCGGACTCGAAACCCGCGTCCACCAGCCGGGCCCAGATCAGCGGCAGCTGCTCCACACGGGCGCCGAACATGTCGATCCGCTGACCGCCGGTGATCTTCGTGTAGAGGCCGAAGTCGCGGGCGATCTCCCCGATGACGATGAGCTTCTCCGGTGCGATCTCACCGCCGGGGATGCGCGGCACCACCGAGTAGGAGCCGTTCTTCTGCAGATTGGCCAGGAAGTGGTCGTTGGTGTCCTGCAGGGCCGCCTGCTCGCCGTCCAGGACGTAGGTGCTGGCGCCGATGGCCGGGGCGAGGGAGGCGATGATCGAGGCCACGGCCGGCTTGCAGATCTCGCAGCCCTCACCGCCCCGGGCGCCCTCCCGGCCGTAGCGGTCGAGGAGGTCCTGGTAGGAGGTGATGCGCAGGGCCAGGACGATCTCGTACAGCTCCTCGCGGGTCTGGGAGAAGCAGCCGCACAGGCCCCTGTCGACCTCGACGCCGCTCGCCTCCAGCTCCGCGTCGACCAGCCGGCCCAGCACCTTGACGCAACTGCCGCAGCCGGTACCGGCCCTGGTGCACTTCTTCACCTCGGGCACGGTGGTGCAGCGGTGCTCGGTGACCGCGCCGCGGATAGTGCCCTTGGTGACGTTGTGGCAGGAGCAGATCACCGCGTCGTCCGGCAGCGCGGACGGGCCGAGCTGGGCGGACTGGCCGGCCCCGGCGGGCAGCACCAGCGACTCCGGTGCCACGGGCGGCACCGAGCCGGTCAGGGCGCGCAGCGTGCCGTACGCCTCCGCGTCACCGACCAGGATGCCGCCGAGCAGGGTGCCGTCCCGGCCGACGACCAGCTTCTTGTACAGGCCGGCGCGGGAGTCGGAGTAGACGACGTCCAGGCAGTCCTCGGTGGTGCCGTGCGCGTCGCCGAAGGACGCCACGTCCACACCGAGAAGTTTCAGCTTGGTCGACAGGTCGGCGCCGGTGAACGCGCGGGCGTCCCCGGCGATGGCCGCGGCGGCCGTCTCGGCCTGCTCGTAGCCGGGGGCCACCAGGCCGTACACCCGGCCGTCGGCGGCCAGCGCGCACTCGCCGACGGCGAAGACGTTCGGGTCGGTGACCGTGCGGCACTGCTCGTCCACGGTGATGCCGCCGCGCTCGCCGACCTCGAGACCGCAGTCGCGGGCCAGCTGGTCGCGGGGGCGGACACCGGCGGAGAACACCACCAGGTCGGTGGCGAGTTCGGAGCCGTCGGACAGCTTCATGCCCGTGACCGCGCCGGACGCGTCGACCACGATCTCCTGGGTGCCGACCCCGGTGTGGACGGTCAGGCCCATCTCCTCGATGGTGCGCAGCAGAGCAGCGCCGCCGCCCTCGTCGACCTGCACCGGCATCAGCCGCGGCGCGAACTCCACGATGTGCGAGGCGAGTCCGAGCCCCTTCAGGGCGCCCGCCGCCTCCAGGCCCAGCAGGCCGCCGCCCACGACCGCACCGGTCTTCGCCCGGCTCCGGGCGTACTCCTCGATGGCGAGGACGTCCTCGACGGTGCGGTAGACGAAGCAGCCCTCGGCGTCCTTGTTCGGCACCGGCGGCACGAACGGGTAGGAGCCGGTGGCCAGGACGAGGACGTCGTAGCCGACGACCAGACCCGAGCGGGCGGTGACCTTGCGCGCCCCGCGGTCGATGCTCTCGGCCGGGTCGCCGACGTGCAGCTCGATGCCGTGCTCCTCGATGAACCGGAGGTCCGTCAGTGACAGGTCCTCGGGGGTCCGCCCCGAGAAGTACGAGGTGAGCTGCACGCGGTCATAGGCGGGGCGCGGCTCCTCGCACAGCACGACCACGCGGTGCGTGGCGGTCAGGCCGCGTTCGGCGAGCGCCTCGAGGAAGCGCTGGCCGACCATGCCGTGGCCGACGAGCACGATCGTGGGGGTGCCCCCCGGGTTGGCGGTCATTCAGGAGCCTCCATCGTTGGTGAGCAGGTGGAGCAGCGGCCCGCCGCCGGAGGGGAGCGGCTCTGCTCCCTCCCAGGCGCGTGCCAGGGCGCCGACCGTGCCGAGTTCGCCGACCAGGACCCCGCCGACCAGGCGGTCCTCGCGGACGACGACCTTGCGGTAGGTGCCGCGGGTGGCGTCGGTGAGCTGCACGACGTCGTCGCCGGGCAGCGGCTCGGCCCGGCCGAACGCGGCGAGGTCGAAGGGGCTGTCGGGTCCGGTGAGCGTCAGCCGGGTCAGGGAGCGGGTGCCGGTGTAGCGGGCGCCGGTGTCGCCGGCGAGCAGCGCGGCCAGCGCGTCGGCCTGCTCCAGTGCCGGGGCGGCCAGCCCGTAGACCGTGCCGGCGTGCTGGACGCAGTCCCCGACGGCGTGGATGTACGGGTCGGAGGTGCGCAGCTGGTCGTCGACGACGATGCCCTTGCCGACCTCGAGACCCGCCGCCTGGGCGAGACCGGCCCGCGGGTGCACCCCGCAGGCGAGCACCACCAGGTCGGCGCCGAGCGCATAGCCGTCGGCCATCTCCACCGAGCGGACCGCACCCGCGACGCAGCGCACGTCGCGCACCCGGCACTCGGTGTGCACCTCCACGCCGAGGTCGGTCAGATGCCGCTCGACCAGCGCGGACGCGGCCGGGTCGAGCTGGCGCTCCATCAGGCGCTCGGCCTGCTGGGCGAGAACCACCTGGGCGCCGCGCACGGCGAGTGCACGCGCCGCGGACACCCCCAGCAGCCCCCCGCCGATGACCACCGCCCGCACACCCGGCCGCACCGCCTCGGCCAGCCCGAGGCAGTCGTCCATGGTGCGGAAGGCGTGCACCCCCTCGGGCAGATCGGAGCCGGTGGTGAACAGGCCGCGCAGCGGCGGCAGCACCGGGTTGGAGCCGGTGGCCAGCACCAGCCGGTCGTAGGCGATCACCGAGCCGTCCGCGCAGGAGACGGTCCGTCCCGCGCGGTCGATGCCGGTGACCCGGGCACGGGTCAGCGCCGCGGGCGCCGGCAGGGCGATCACCTCGGGGCTGTACCGTCCGGCCAGCACCTCGGCGAGCAGCACCCGGTTGTAGGGCCGGTGCTCCTCCTCGCCGATCAGCGTCACGGGTGTGCCCAGCTCGCCGAGCCGCCGGGCGAGCCGTACGCCCGCGAGGCCGGAGCCGATCACCACCACACGCTCGTTCGAGGTCATGGCATCGAGCGTGCGGTGCGGGTGTTACCCGGCCGCATCACCTCTGTTTCCCGCGCGGAACGCTGCCCTCAGCGGGGGAAGGGCGAGAGTGTGAGGGGCCTCGCGGGGCGCGGCGGGGCTGCGAGAGGTGGCTGGAGGCGGGCCGCGGCTCGGCGGGGTGGGGTGAACCGAACCCCCGGAATCCGTGCGGGCACGCTCGTGGCGGGCGGGCGAGGGCGGAAGCCTGGAGGAGTCGGATCACACCCCTCACCAGCGAGGAGACCGTCATGGACGCCACGCGCAGCATCCCCGGACCCACCGCGGACACCCTGGCCACCACCGCCTCCGGGCGCCCGCGCGGCCTGGTGCGCGCGACCCTGCGGCAGCCCTTCACCGCCGTCACCTGGCGCCGGGCCGCCTACGCCGTGCTGTCCCTGCCGGCCGGCCTGGCCAGTGCGGCCGACGCCCTGCGCGGCGCACCCGCGGGCCAGTGGCAGCGGTCGCTGACCCGGCACCTCCTCGGCGAGGAACTGCCCCTCGGCAGCCGCCGCTCCGGCCTCGCCCACGCCCTGCTGGCCACCCCGCTCAACCTGCTCTGCGCCGCGCTCACCCTCTACGGCTGGTCCCTCATCCCGATGAACCTGGCCTGGCCGCTGCGCGCCGGCTCCGACCCCGCCGCCGCGTGGGGCGGCCCCACCTTCGCCGGCGCCTGGGCCTTCCACGCGGTGCTGGGGACCCTGCTGCCGCTGCTGGTCATGCCCTGGCTGGGCCGGGCCCTGACCGCCCTCCAGCTCCGCACGGCGCGCGCCCTGCTGTCGTGACGCCGATCGCGGCCCGGCTGCTTCTAGGTTGGCTGTCATGAGACGTCCCTGGACGGCGCGGTCCCTCGCCGCCGCCACCTTCGGCCGGCGGGGGCCGGCCGCCGCGCTGTACGCGGTGGTGTCGCTGCCGCTCGCTCTGCTGGGCTTCGTGCCGGTCGTGGTGGGCCTGGCCCTGGGTGCCGTGCTGTCGGTGACCGCGCTCGGCCCGTGGCTGCTGGCCGGGGTGGTGCGCGGGGCGCTGGCGCTCGGCGCGCTGCAGCGGGCGCTGGCCCGGCGGTTGCTCGGGCTGGACATCGAGCCTCCGGAACCCCTCCGGCGAAGGCCGGGCGGCGAAACGGGCCGCATGCCGGGGGCCGGGGCGTTCGCCTGGCGGCGGGCGGTGCTGGGGGAGCGGGCCGGGTGGCGGGCGGTGGCCTGCGCGGCCCTGAGCCCGTTCACGGCCGTTCTCGGCTTCGCCGCCGCCGTCCTCACCTACGTCTACGGCACCCTGCTGGCGCTGCACCCGCTGCTGGCCCGCTGGAACTACGGCACCGTGCGGGAGGCCGACGGCTCCACGAGGCGGGTCTCGCTGGAGGTCTTCGGGTACCAGCTCGACACCTGGCCGCGCTGGCTGATCCCGGTCTGCCTCGGACTGCTGCTGCTCGCCCTCGCCCCGTTCCTGCTGCGCCATGCGCTCGTCCCGCACCGGGCCCTGGTGGCGGCGCTGCTCGGCCCCGACCCCGCCGAGCGGCGCATCCGCACCCTGGAGGAGACCAGGGCGCACGCCGTCGAGGACGCCCATGCCACCCTGCGCCGGATCGAACGCGATCTGCACGACGGCACCCAGGCCCGCCTGGTGGGCCTCGCGCTGCATCTGGCCGTCGTCCGGGAGCTGGTCAGCAAGGGCGCCCCCGCCGACCGGGTGCTGGAGGCCGTCGACACCGCCCGGGGCAACGCCGGGCAGGCCATCGCCGATCTGCGCCGTCTGGTGAAGGGCATTCACCCGCCGGTCCTCGACGAGGGGCTGCCCGCAGCGCTGGCCGGCCTGGCCGCCGACAGTGCGCTGCCCGTCGAGGTCACCACCTCCGTCCCCGTCCGCCCCGCACCCGCCGTGGAGTCCATCGCGTACTTCTGCGCCGCCGAACTCCTCGCCAACGCCGTCAAGCACTCCGGGGCGAGCCGGGTCACGATCGACGTCACCGGCGGCAACGGGCTGCTCCGGCTGCGGGTCACCGACGACGGCCGGGGCGGGGCCCGCATCGGCGCCGGGTCCGGACTGACCGGGCTGCTGGCCCGCGCCCGCACCGTCGACGGCACGCTGACCTGCGACAGCCCGCCCGGTGGGCCTACGGTGGTCACCGTCGAGCTGCCCTGCCCCTGATACCGCCGGATACGCCTGATCGGAGCGCCCTGCATGCGGGTCGTGATCGCCGAGGACTCTGCCCTGCTGCGAGACGGACTGGTCCAGCTGCTGTCCCTGCGCGGGGTGGAGACCGCCGCGGCCGTCGCCGACCCGGACGCGCTGCTGGCGGCCGTGGCCGAACACGCCCCCGACGTGGCCGTGGTGGACATCCGGCTGCCGCCCACCGGGACCGACGAGGGTGTCCGGGCGGCGCTGCGGCTGCGCGCCGAGCACCCCGGCACGGGGGTCCTGCTGTTCTCGCAGTACGTCGAGACGGCGCACGCCTCCCGGCTGCTCGGCGACCCCGCCGGGTTCGGCTATCTGCTCAAGGAAAGGGTCGGCGACATCGGGGAGTTCGTGGACGCGCTGGAACGGGTCGCGGCGGGCGGCACGGCGCTGGACCCGGAGGGGGTCACCGCCCTGTTCGGCGCGAGCCGCCGCACCTCGGCGCTGGACTCCCTCACCCCGCGCGAGCGCGAGGTGCTCGCCCTGATGGCCGAGGGCCGCACCAATCAGGCCATCGCCGGGGCGCTCACGGTCTCGGAGCGGGCGGTCGAGAAGCACATCGCCAACATCTTCACCAAGTTCGACCTCGCCCCGAACCCGACCGGCCACCGCCGGGTGCTGGCGGTGCTGCGCTATCTGGAGGCCGCGGGCTAGCGGCGGTCGTCCGGGGGCCGGCCGGTCAGCGGCTGCCGGTCAGGTGGGCGAAGACGACGACGTTGCCCCGGTAGCCGGTGGTGCGGGAGTAGCCGCCGCCGCAGGTGATCACGCGCAGCTCGGGGCGGTCCGCCGCGCCGTAGACCTTGCGGTCGGGGAAGTTCTCCGCCTGGTAGACCTCGACGGCGTCCACGGTGAACACGGCGACGGAGCCGTCCCGGCGGTCCACCTCGATGGTGCTGCCCTTGCGCAGGGCACCCAGGGAGTAGAACACGGCGGGCCCGTCCTTGTTGTCGACATGGCCCGCGACGATCGCGGTGCCCCGCTCGCCGGGGGTGGTGCCCTCCTCGTACCAGCCGGCCAGGTCCGGCCGCTCGGCGGGCGGGACGTCGAGGCTGCCGGAGGCGGTCAGGCTGAGCCCCATGAGGGGGGCGTCCACCTCGATCGCGGGAATCCGGATCCGGTCGGGCACCGAGTAGGCCATCGCGGGCGCCGCGGAACGCCCGCCGCCGTGACCGTCGCCCCGGCCCGGGCGGGCGGCCTGCGCGGCGGACGGCTGCGGCGGCGCGTGCGAGGCGGCGCCGTCGCGCAGCAGCCATATCCCCGAGCACAGCGCGAAGACCGTGACCGCGGCTATCGCGGCGTTGCCCGGACTGCCGGGACGGCGGATGCTGCGGCGCACGACCAACTGACCTCTCCTGATCGGGTCCCGTGCCCCCTCCGGGCCGCGAGGGGCGTCGGGCCCGGAGGGGAGGGAGATGCGGTACCGGCGGACGGGCAGCGGAGGGTGCCCGTCAGATCCCGTCGCCTCTCGCCCGGCGATGCAGGAGCCAGGTACCGCCCGCGGCGGCGACGGCCAGGG